>JGI12269J14319_10004475_pt1 | contig 12734 bp, 9 predicted proteins | sample PeaSoiSIISIP2007_FD_14319 | JGI IMG/M metagenome (IMG submission 14319) | reverse complement strand
GCGCGCTACGCGGTGCAGCTTGTCGAGCACGGCGCTAATGGCGGGCGCGTTGCCAATGATTCCGTTCGCCTGTGCGGCGCGCTCCACGGCAGCGACGGAGTGCTCAAGCGTCTTCTCGAGCCGGTGCTGCTCTCCCATCAAGCGTTCGCGATCACGCACGATGAGCCGCTGCAGACGCACGGTCTGGCCGAGCAAATTTGCGATCATGTTGAGAAAGCGGACATCTTCATCGAGGCTGATGTAGGGGTGCTCGCCGTGCTCGCGATCGATGGTGAGCGTGCCGATCACCTTGCCACGGTCCTTGATCGGGACCCCGATGAACGAATACTCGCCCTCCGTCTCACCCCACTCGGAGAAATCGAAATCTTCGAACAGCGCGTCCTGCTTCATATGCTCGATCACGAGCGGCATCTTGGTCACGACGATGCGGCCGATGGCGCGCTCGGGCAGGCGCTGGAAAAAGTATTTGGCCGTGGCTTCACTCCACACGGAACCGACCACGACATCGGGGTTGCCAGCCTCATCGAGCAGTGCGATTAATCCATGACGCATGTCGAGAAAGCTGGACAGCAGCCGCAACACATTCGCCAGGGTCACTTCGAGCCGTGCCGGCGTGGTGAGCAGCTTGGAAATCTCGTACACACCAACCAGGGAAACATCTGAGCGCCGCGTACCTTGCGCGGGGGCGCTGGCGGTGGGCTCCACATCAGTGACTGGCGCGGTCATTGTGTATGACATCAACGTCCCTGATCAAATACGTTGTAAGCAGCAGCAATTTGCAATTCTGGCAACGCTCTCACACTTGGCGGCCGACCAATCGAGTCTCCACTATCTTCCCTGTGAACGCAACGCGTCGCCATGTGGCGAATACCTACTCGCTGCAATTAGTAGCGCCTTTTGCCACGAGATTTGACAGCTGGCGCACGCATTTTGTGCTTTGAGATCGCCGCTTGACCATTCTTGGTGCGACAGCATGATTTTGGCGGCCAGAGATGCCGAGACATCCGTCGACCACCCGCTGCTGCTCTCGACCCGAGCCGGCGCCCCATTGAGGGCACCGTGCGCAGTCTCACTCACGCGTCTCGAGCGTATCGCGGTCGACATGCACGGCTACACCGACCTCGGCATGGCGATCGCGAAGCTCCTCGGTTTGATCTATGCCCACGCCATCACGACGTGGAAACGGCATGTCGCAACCATCGGCAGCCGCCTCGATCGGGAGTACCTCTGCCACGGCAGCTCGCATCGGGCGCTGCACGCCATCGAAGAACTGACCTGGGATATCGGCACTGAATCCGAGCGTGCGCAGGTTCTGCAACACAAACTCGAGGAGTTCATGAACTACGTGATAGCCAAACAGATGCGGTGGACCCCGAATGGAGCATCCGCTGCTGCAGGTCAGGGCCCGCGTGCTCAATCAGCAGCTGCGCAAGGACTTCAAGCGCTGGCACCCGCAGCTACGGTCAAACGCCGATCCTGTTCGCATGGCGGCGTAGCACCCGGAATGGACCGCTTTCCGCATTGCATGACAGCACGGCGAGAGCCGCAGCGCGATGTCATAACACGGCACGGCCGCATCAGCGTTTTCTTCTGACCGCGGAACGCCCGGCAAATACTCGTCAACGCCCTACCCGCCGCCCGCGAGATACGCCCGCCATCCGCCTAGCGACGTGATGTCCTGCGCGCCGCGCACCGCGTGTGCCTCGCAGAGAAAGCCACTGACCGCGCTGCCGTCGGCGAGCGTGACTGTGCCGATCGCGAGCGGCGCCGGAACGCCCGCGACGAAATTTCCAAACGCCGCACTCGGGACCAACCACACCTCCACTTCGATCGCGGCACCCTGCTCCTCCACGCGCATCAGCCCCGGCCGGTGCGGTGGCCCACCCGGCAGTGCATAGAGCCGATAGGTGGGCGCGGTCCGCGTGCGCGTGAGCAGCCGCGCGCCGCGCTCGGGCAGCTGCGCATTCAGCGGCAGTCCCTCGAGATGCGCACCGCAGACCGCGATCGCAACCCCGTCCATGAGTCCGCGCCAGTCGAACGCCGGCTCGCTAGCGAGCGCGAGGCTCAGCGCGCCCTGGCGCGGACCGCCCTGAGGCGCATCCACGCCGCGCTGCAGCCGTGCCGCAAGCGACAGCAGCGCATAATCGCTCCACGCAGGGCCTGCGAGCGTCACGCCAAACGGCAGTCCCGCAGCCGTGAATCCTGCCGGCACGGCCACGGCCGCGAGATCGAGCAGGTTGACGAAGTTGGTGTAGAAACCGAGCTCGGTATTGAGGCGCACCGGATCGGCCTCGACCTCATCAATGCGATAGATCGTTGGCGCAGTAGGCGTGACGAGCACATCGCAGCGCTCGAGGATCCGCTCGCAGTCACGGCGCAGTGCCTGCAGCCGGTACTGCGCGCGAAAGGCCTGCGCGGCCGTGGGCCGTGCGCCGCCCTCGATGATCTGCCGCGTGACCGGATGCACCGCCTCGGGCGTACGGCGCAGCAGCGGCTCGAGCACCAGATAGCGCTCGGCGATCCAGGGGCCCTCGTAGAGCAGCTGCGCGATTTCACGAAACGGCGCGAAATCGATCCGCTCGCACTTACCGCCCAGAGCTTCGAGCCGCGTGACCGCCGCGCCAAACAGCCGCGCATAGTCCTCGTTGTCGCAGAAGCGCAGCTGATCGGGCCGTGGCACACCGAAGCGGAACGCGCTTTGGCCGAACGGCGCCAGGCGTGCCGGCGCGCCCTGCCGGCGTGAATAGGGCTCCTCGGCATCGAACCCCTGCGCCACCTGGCAGACGCGCGCGGCATCCTCGGCCGTGAGCGCGAGGATCGAGACCGCATCGAGGCTGCGGCAGGCTGGCACGACGCCGCGTGGACTCAAGCGTCCGCAGGTCGGCTTCAGTCCGATCACATTGTTGAACGCCGCGGGAATGCGCCCCGAACCGGCGGTATCCGTGCCGAGGGCGAAGCTCACTAGCCCTAAGGCCACCGCGACCGCCGAGCCAGAGCTCGAGCCGCCGCTGATGTACGCCGGATCGAAGCTGTTGCGGCAGATCCCATAGGGTGAGCGCGTACCAACCAGGCCGGCTGCGAATTGATCCAGATTGGTCTTGCCGATCGGAATCGCACCGGCCGCGATCAGGCGCGCGACGACCGGGGCTGAGGCGGCCGGCGTGTAGGCGTACGCCGGGCAGGCCGCGGTGGTGGGAAGACTCGCCAGATCGATGTTGTCCTTGATCGCAAACGGAATGCCATACAGCGGCCGCAAGGACGCATCGCTCTCGGCGAGCACACGGGCCTGCTCGAGGGCCTGCGCGCGCGGGACGAGCGCGATCCAGACACCCCGATTGGGCAGTGCCTCGATGCGCGCATAGATTTCATGGATGACATCGACCGGCGTCAATTGCTGCGCGCGGTAGGCCGCGCTCAGATCGGCGATGGCAAGGCTCAGCGAGCGGTTGAGAGCACGATCACCCATGGGCTCCTCTCAAGGACGTAAGATCAGCAGCGTCTCGCCCGCGACCACCGCCTGGCCGCGCTGGCAGCGTAGTTCCACGACCGTGCCGGCCTGCTCGGCCTGCACCGCGATTTCCATCTTCATCGCCTCGATCAGGATCAGCGGCGTGCCGGCGCCGGCGCGCTCGCCTACGCGGGCGTGGATCTGCCAGACGCTGCCGGTGACCGGCGCAGCGAGCGCGATGCAGCCCTCCGGAATGGCGGGCGCGAGTGCAGGCGCCTGCGACTCACTGTCTGCGGGCAGATCGCCCGCCTCCTCCGCATCGCGATCGCCACTGCGCCAGCGCTCCCGCTCGGCATCAAAGGCCGCCTGCTGGCGCGCCTTGAAGGCCGCAATGGAAGCCGCATGGGCGATCAAGAAGGCACGATACTCGCGCAGCCGCAGCCGGCCGGGCTCAATCTTGAGCTGCGCCCGGCCGTACGGAAAATCCTCGCGCCAGCGCAGTAGCTCCTCGGCCGAGACCGGAAAGAAGCGCAGCTGATCGAAAAACCGCAGCAGCCAGGGCTTACCGTCGCGAAAATCGGCGGTCTGCCGGTAACGATTCCACATCTGCACCGTGCGGCCGACGAACTGATAACCACCCGGCCCCTCCATGCCATACACGCACAGATACGCCCCACCGATGCCGACCGCATTCTCCGGCGTCCAGGTGCGCGCGGGATTGTACTTGGTGGTAACCAGGCGGTGGCGCGGATCGAGCGGCGTTGCCACCGGTGCCCCGAGATAGACATCTCCCAGCCCCATGACGAGGTAGCTGGCCTCGAACACGAAGCGCCGCACCTCATCGATCGATTCAAGGCCATTGATGCGGCGAATGAACTCGAGGTTGCTCGGACACCAGGGCGCATCGGAGCGCACCGACCGCATGTAGCGCTCGATCGCGAGCCGCGTGGCCGGATCGTCCCAGGAGAGCGGCAGGTGCACGATGCGGCTTGCAACCTCAATGTCATCGATCGGCGGTAGCCTCTCCTCCAGGCTCGAGAGCGCATCGAGGATGCGCCGGCGGCTCGTGCGGCGGCAGTCGAAATGCACCTGCAGCGAGCGCACGCCGGGCGTCAGATCGATAACCCCGGACAGCGGCTCGGCCGCGAGCGCATCGAGCAGCGCCTGGATGCGAAAGCGCAGCGCCAGATCCAGCGTCGGCTCGCCATACTCGATCAGCACATTGTCTTCACCGCTCTGGCGATAACAGATCGCAGGCCGCAGGGCCGTTGCGGCACGGCGTTCGAGAATCGGCTGCAGATCGGTGGCGCCGCGTACCGAGGCGCGCGCCGACGGCGGCAGCGGCGCCGAGAGCATGCGAATCGATTCATCCTGCGCGAGCAGCCGCTCGAGCGCCTCTCCGGCGCTGATCGGCTCGAAGCGGATGCGATCGCCGGACCGCAATTGCCCGAGCTTCCAGAGGTCCGCGAGCGCGATCGTGGCCGGACACACGAAGCCGCCCAGACTCGGACCATCCGGCCCCAAGATCACGGGCATATCCCCGGTGAAGTCAATCGTGCCGATGGCGTAGGCATTGTCGTGAATGTTGGACGGATGCAGTCCCGCCTCCCCACCGTCCTGCCGCGCCCACTGCGGCTTGGGACCGATCAAGCGCACACCGGTGCGGCTCGAGTGGTAGTGCACCTGCCAGGCGGTGTCGTAGAAAGCCTCAGTGTCGGCAGCGGTGAAGAAATCCGGCGCGGCATGCGGGCCCGGCAGCACGGCCATGGTCCACTCGCGCGCGTAGCTCGGCCGCAGCGCCGGGGCAATGGCCGTGGACTCAAAAATCGCAGCGTCGCTCACCACCGCACCGCCAGAGCGACCCTGCGGCGCGACGCTCTCGCCGATGCGCAGCACATCGCCGCTGCGCAGTACCCGTCCCCCATGGCCGCCGAAGCCCCCGAGCGTGAACGTGGCTCGGCTGCCCATGTAGCGCGGCACATCGAGACCCCCGCGCACCGCGAGATAGCTGCGCTGACCGACCGTCCCTTCGATCGCGCCGAGCTTGAGCACACTGCCGGCGCGCACGCAGTGCGTGCGCCAGGGCTCGATGAGCACGCCGTCAAGCTCGGCGCGCATCGCGGCGCCCGTGAGCGCGATCAGTGCGTCGCAGCCGAATTTGAGCGTGGGGCCGGTGACCGTGAGCTCGAGTCCCGCGCAGTCCTGCGTGTTGCCGAGCAGGCGATTGGCGAGCCGGAATGCGAGGCCATCCATCGGGCCCGACGGCGGCACGCCCACATCCCAGTAGCGCAACCGTCCGGGCCAGTCCTGCACCGTCGAGTGAGTGCCCGGCTGCAGCACCTCAATGGTGCTCGAGCTGAACGCCACCGAACTTAAGTATTGCGTCGTGTAGGTGCCGGCGCGGAACTCGGCACACTGCAGAATGCTGCACAGGTACGCAAGGTTGGTCTCGACGCCGTGAATCGCGCTCGCCGCGAGTGCCGTCTCGAGCTGCTCGATCGCCTGCCCGCGCGTGGGCGCATACGCGATCAGCTTGGCGAGCATCGGATCGTAGAAGGCCGGCACTTCGCTGCCGCTCTCGATCCAACCATCGACACGCACCGTGTCGGGCAGCCGCACCTCGGTCAGCAGGCCACTCGCTGGACGGAAGGCGCGCGCCGGATCCTCCGCGTAGAGCCGCGCTTGAATCGCGACCCCGCGCGGTGCATGACGATAAGCCCTGAGATCGAGCGGCTCACCGGCGGCCAGCTCGAGCATCCAGGCCACGAGATCCACTCCCGTGACCGCCTCTGTGACGCCGTGCTCGACCTGCAGCCTCGTGTTGACCTCGAGAAAATAAAACGCGCCCGCTGCGGCGCTCTCGAACCGCTCGGCATCGACGATGAATTCGACCGTGCCGGCCGAGCGATAACGCACCGCCCTGCCGAGCCGCACGGCCGCCTCGCAGAGCTGCGCGCGCAAGGCCTCGGACAGGCCCGGCGCCGGTGTCTCCTCGATGACTTTCTGGTTGCGCCGCTGCATCGAGCAGTCGCGCTCGCCGAGCGCGATGACCTCACCCGCGCCATCGCCGAAGATCTGCACTTCGATGTGGCGCGCGCACGCGACATAGCGCTCCACGAACACGCCGCTGTCGCGGAAGTTGCCGCCGGCGAGCTGCCGCACGCTCTCGAAAGCGCCCGTGAGTTCGACCTCATCGCGGCAGCGCTGCATGCCGATGCCGCCGCCTCCGGCCGTGCTCTTGAGCATCACGGGATAGCCGATGCGATGCGCCTCGAGGCACGCGTGCATCAGGTCCTGGAGCAGACCACTGCCCGGCAGCAATGGTAGGGCGTTAGCCTCGGCAAGCGCGCGTGCCGTGTGTTTGCGCCCGAAGTCGCGAATCTGCTGCACCGAGGGCCCGACAAAGGCGATGCCCGCACGCTCGCACTCGACAGCGAACTCGGCGTTTTCGCTCAAAAAACCATAGCCCGGGTGAATGGCCTCGGCGCCGGTCGCGCGCGCAGCCTCGATGATGCGATCCGAGCGCAGGTAACTGTCGGCAGCCGCCGGAGCGCCGATCAGCACGGCTTCATCGGCGTTGCGCACGTGCAGACTGCTACGATCGGCTTCCGAGTAGACCGCGACCGAGCGGATCTGGAGACGGCGCAGAGTGCGTTGAATGCGGCAGGCGATGGCGCCGCGATTGGCAATCAAGACTTTGGCGAACATCCCGTGTCCTCGAGCGCTCGCCGGGCCGTCCCGGCAACGAATCAGGATCTGCGGGTCGTCCCGCAGCCCGACGGGATGTTCAGCCCGCCGCCCAGATCAGGAGCCGTATCGGTGTCGGATTGTAGGCGTTGCAGGGATTGTTGAGCTGTGGACAGTTGGAGATCAGCACCAACACGTCCATCTGCGCCTGCAGCTGCACATAGCGACCAGCCGCGGAAACGCCGTCCGCAAAGTGCAGCTCGCCCGCCGGTGTCACCGGTACGTTCATGAAAAAGTTGATATTGCTCGGCAGATCGCGCTTCGTGAGTGCATGGTCATAGCGCGCGAGCGCCAGCAGAAAATTGTCCCGACAGGCGTGCATGTGGCGCTTCTCGAGCGCGTAGCGCACGGTGTTGCTCTCGGCCGAACACGCACCGCCGAGCGTATCGTGCCGTCCGCAGGTGTCTTCGATGATGGTCAGCATCGTGGCACCGAGGCTTGAGCGCAGCTCGGTACCGGTCGTGAGGTAGATGTTGCCCTGCGCGCGAATCGTGTCCACCGCGCTGTAGCGCTCCTCGGTAGCGTGAGCGTTGTAGAACAGCGTATCGACCGCCTGATTGCCCTCGAGATCGACGATGCGCAGGATCTGGCCGCGCTCGACCGTGCCCATCCAGGGCTCGCCGGCCGGCACGATCTGATCGAGCACGGCGCTGCGTAAATCCAGCGGCGTATTGCTCATGGCAGGAACATCATCTCAGTGTTGCGAAATCCGCGCCCGTTTTCCTCGCAGCGCTGCCGGCACGGATCATCTTGAGGCGCGGGGCCCGAGACCCAGGCGCGCAACGCCACGCGCCGCGGCCGATATTCGCGCGCCGGATCGAGCGGATGCGGGCAGGTCGCGAGCACCAGCAGCGTGTGCATTTCAAAGCGCAGATCCACGTAGGCGCCCGCACGGCAGTGCTGCTCATCGAACTGCAGCGCGCCGCGCTCATCCACCGTCACGCGGCTGAAGAAATTGATATTCGCAATCAGGTCGCGCTTGCCAAGTCCGTATTTCCCGAGCTCATTGAGCATGCTGTCGCGGCCATTCTTGTAGAACTCGTTGCGCTGCTCCTGGAAGCGCGTGCGGCCGTAGTGGCTCTCGACCATGGCCGCATCGCTCAGACCACAGATCGTGTCATGCCAGCCGCAGGTGTCGGCCGTGATCGAACAGAGGATCCGGCCCATGTCCGAATAGCATGCGCACTGGGCCGTCAGGAACGCCGTGTGCTGCGCCTTGAGCGTATCGGCCATGTTGTAGCGCTCGCCGAGCGATTCATAGTTGTAGAGCATCGCGGCCACATTGGCACGCGCCTCGAGCGCCGTGAGCCGCAACGATGTGCCGCGCCGCAGGACGCCCGACCAATGTTCGCCGGGGCTCAGCGTCTCGGCCCAGAGCTCCGCACCTGAAAGGTTCGACACGACCTTACTGCTCTCCGCTTGAAGTGGCATCTATTCCCACGGCTCCCATGGAGTCGCACCCATTATCGCATGCGACCACCCTAAGACAGTGCGTTTGGCAGCGCGTGCCGCAGTGATTGCCAAGGCGCTGCGCGCACCAGCGCAGTCCGCGCAGCGGCTTCCCGGCACCAAAGCAGTGCGCCTGGGAGCGCTACGGCCATCACCTAAGGCCTCAATCCAAGGCATGAGCTTTGCAGAGATCGAGTGTTACCGCAATCTCAAATCGTATTACCGCATCGCCGGAGAGGGGTCATTCATGGTCCGAGCAACGCTGTCCGGTGTGCTGCTGCTGCTCGCGCTCATCTCACCGTGCGCGCCGGCCGCCTCGGCGCCGCTCCGGCTCGGCTACAGCGACTGGCCGGGCTGGATCGCCTGGCAGGTCGCGATCGACAAGGGCTGGCTCGCGCAGGCCGGTCTTGACGTCAAGTTCGAATGGTTCGACTACTCGGCCTCGATGGATGCTTTTTCGGCCGGCAAGATCGATGGCGATTGCGTCACCAATGGCGATGCGCTCGTGCTCGGCGCGGGCGGCACGCGCAACATCATGATCATGCTGACCGACTATTCCAACGGCAACGACATGATCGTGGCGCGGCCGGGCATTAAGACGCTGAATGATCTCAAGGGCCGCAAGATCGGCATCGAGATCGGACTGGTGGAGCACCTGCTGCTGCTCGATGGGCTCAAGCGCGTAGGTCTATCGCCAAACGATGTGACGCTGGTGAACTCCAAGACCAACGAGACGCCGCAGATCTTGGCCTCGGGCCAGGTCGATGCCATCGGTGCCTGGCAGCCGAACTCGGGGCTGGCGATGAAGGCCGTCCCCGGCGCACGCCCGGTCTACACCTCCGCACAGGCCCCCGGCCTGATCTATGACGTGCTGATCGTGAGCCCCGCGACCCTCGCGCAGCACCGCGCCGAATTCAGCAAACTCATCCAGGTCTGGGAGCATGTCGTGAACTACATCAACGATCCAAAGACCCGCGACGATGCGGTGCAGATCATGGCGGCGCGCGTGGGACTCGCCCCCGCGCAGTACCAATCGCTGCTCGCGGGCACGCACCTGATCAATATCGCCGAAGCCAAGAAAGTCTTCGGCCGTGGCCCAGGGCTGAAATCGCTCTATGGCTCCTCGCAGAATGCCGATGACTTCAACGTCCACAACGCGGTCTACAAGCAGCCGCAGAAGATCGACAGCTACATCGATCCGGCGTTGACCGCGGCGCAGCCGTAGGTCCGCATGCGGCCGATCTGCCCACATTCGCTCGGCGTGGCTGCGCCGTGAGGCGCTCGCCGTGGCTGCGCATCCTGCGCCCGCTCACCCCGCGCGCGCGCATCGCCTGCGGCGTGCTTGCGTTCGTGCTGCCGCTCGCTCTCTGGAGCCTCGTGAGCTACGTGCCGGCGATCTGGCATCCGCAGGTTCGTATCACCGATCCCGGCTCGGTGAGCTATCTGGACACCGGAGCCTATCTGCCGCGTGCGGCCTTCGACACCGAGGTCGCCGACGCGCGGCACGAGCAACGCGCGGCGCCGAAGGGAGTGAGCGCCAATCCGATCTATCTACCCTCGCCGGGTCAGGTGCTGCAGGCCTTCTATCGCGCCTTCACGACCCGGCCGGAGACCAAGGACGGACCCTGGCTGTATCAGAGCCTCTGGCACAGCATCCAGATCATCTTCTGGGGCTATATGATCTCTTCACTGCTCGGCGTGCCGCTCGGCATCCTGTGCGGCGCGTACGCCGCGATGGCGCGACTCAACGAGCCGTTCCTCGAATTCTTCCGCTACCTGCCGGCGCCGGCCTTCGGCGCGCTCGCAGTCGCGATCCTCGGCATCTACGACGGACCGAAGATCGCGATCATCGTGATCGGCACGTTCTTCCAGCAGGTACTGATCATCGCCAACACCACGCGCAAGCTCGACCCGGCGCTGCTCGAGGCTGCGCTCACGCTCGGCACCCGCAGCCGCCAGCTGCTCACGCGCGTGGTCATTCCGGGCATCCTGCCCGACCTCTACCGCGACCAGCGCATCCTGCTCGGCTGGGCCTGGACCTATCTGATCGTCGCTGAACTGATCGGCACCACCTCCGGCATCACCTGGTTCATCACGCAGCAGGCGCGCTATCAGCATTTCGCCAACGTCTACGCCGCGATTGCCATGATCGGCATCCTCGGCCTTGGCACCGACCTACTGCTCGCAAGACTCGGACGCAGTCTCTTTCCCTGGGATCGCGCCCTGGTGAAGAGCGCCTGATGCCGCCGGCGCCAGCGCTCGCATCCTGATGAGGGCTCCCACCATGCACGGTCTCGCCAGCCCCCCGCCGCTGCTGCCCTCGTACCGTGAGCAGTCGGCAGCCGTGCGCGCGCGCTTCGACAGCCTCAAGGCGCGTGAGGTGATTATGACCGTCTCGCATCTGCACAAGAATTTCGACAGCGATGGCCGCAGCACGCTGGCACTCCAGGACATCCACTTCAGCACCCACCGGCGCGAATTCCTCTGCATCGTCGGCCCCTCGGGCTGCGGCAAGTCGACGCTGGTGCGCATCCTCGCCGGCCTCGAGGAGCCCAGCTCGGGCGAGGTGCTGCTGCAGGGGCGCCCCGTGACCGGGCCCGGGAGCGATCGCGGTATGGTATTCCAAGCCTATACGCTCTTTCCTTGGCTGACCGTCAAGAAGAACGTCATGTTCGGACTCCAGGTCAACGGCACGGGCCGGCTGCAGGCCGAGCGCGATGCGATGCAATGGCTGCAGCTGATCGGCCTGGAACGATTCGCCGAGGCCTATCCGCATCAATTGTCCGGCGGCATGAAACAGCGCGTGGCGATCGTGCGTGCGCTCGCCAATCAGCCGCGTATCCTGCTCATGGATGAGCCGTTTGGGGCTCTCGATGCGCAGACGCGCGCGCGCATGCAGGTGCACCTGCTCGAGATCTGGCGCAAGATCGACATCACGATCGTCTTCATTACGCACGATCTCGATGAGGCCATTCTGCTCGCCGATCGGATCCTGGTGCTCTCGGCGCATCCGGGCGAGGTGCAGGAGCTCATCGAGGTGCCGGTGCCGCGACCGCGCAGTCTCGCGCAGTTCATTACGCCCGAATTTCTGGCCACCAAGGCGCGGCTCGAGCAACTCATCTACAGCGCCTCGCAGGAGACGACCGAGGAGGAGCTCTACCCCATGATGGCCCGCATGACCGATGTGCGGGACAACGTCGAGTGAGCGCCATGACGGACAGCCCCGCTCGCAAGCAGCGCCCGGTCAGTCGCATCAGCATGTCGCTACCCTATCCGCTGCTCAAGGAGCTCGACCGCATGGTCGCCGAGCGCGGCTTCGGCAGCCGCTCGCAGGCCATCAACGACATGCTGCATCAGCACCTGATCGAGCATCGACGTGCACGCGGCGACGACCTCATGGTCGGCACCGTGACGCTGGTGTACGACAATTCGGTGCCGGGCCTGCAGCGGCAGTTGGCCGAACTGCAGAGCCGCCACATCGATGAGGTCATCAGCTCGCTGCACGTGCACCTCATGGACCAACAGACCATGGAAGTGATTTTGGTGCAGGGCCCGGTGCGCTCGCTGCAGACCATCGCCGATCAGCTTATTGCCTGCCGCGGAGTGCTCTCAGGCCGCATGCATCTGGTCGCGGCGCCTCAGGTACATCCCCTCATTCGCGCCGCGGGCTAGTCGTCCCTTTCGGCTGGCGCAGCGGTCGCGCGCTTTTGGAGCGCGCGCGGTCCCTGCGCCCTATTGGCGTGCGCACCGCATCGAGGCGCCGGTCGCGCGCGCGCAGCGCTTCTCAGCCTAAGTACTTATATCCAAATGAATGTTGGTTATTGTTTGTTGCGCCACGCGCCGACGGCACGTGCCTTGCAGACGATCGGGGCAAGGTGCGTCTAGGGTTCCGGCTGAATTCTTTCAGTGCTGGTCCGAGAGAGGCAATCCCATGCGGTCACACGAGCGGGATACACGGCGGGACAAAAGCCCGGGAGATATGCGCGGGAAGGCGGAAGGTCCCGGTAGGTCTCCTTGAGACAAATACCTCGGATGAGCCTGAAGCCTCCTAGCAGTAGTGCCGTAGGCACAGCTTGAGACAGGAGGGCTC
>JGI12269J14319_10004472_pt1 | contig 12746 bp, 7 predicted proteins | sample PeaSoiSIISIP2007_FD_14319 | JGI IMG/M metagenome (IMG submission 14319) | reverse complement strand
CACGAAGCCCAGGTACGCCGGGGTGACCGCCGCCACCGGGTCGCCGTAGTTGTCGAGCGCCGAGGAGGCGGTGATCGACAGCGTGGCCGGCGTGACCTGCACCGAGCCACCCACATAGGTGATGTCGTAGTTGGCGTCGACGGCCCCCGAGCACGTGCTCAGGTACGTTCCGACCGGGGTCGAAGGTGTGGCCGTGGTCGAGCACGTCGGCTGGGTGGTGAGCGAGGACGCGGTGTCACTGTTCACGAAGCCCGAGTACGACGCCGTGATCGAGGGAACCGAGCCGCCGTAGGTGAAGGACCCCGAAGAGGCGGTGATCGACAGCGGTGCGGGACCAGAGGTCACCGAACCGGCCACGTAGGTGATGGTGTAGTTGCCGTCGACCGCCCCCGAGCACGAGCTCGGGTAGCTGCCAACGTGACTCGAGGACGTCGCCGTGGTCGAACACGTCGGCTGCGTGGTGAGTGACGCAGAGGTGTCCCCGTTCACGAAACCCGAGTACGACGGGGTGATGGTCGGCACCGATCCGCCGTAGGTCATCGATCCCGACGAGGCGCTGATGACCAGCGCCGCGCTCCCGACCACCACCGCACCCGGGACGTACGAGATGGTGTAGTTGGCGTCGACCGCCCCCGAGCACGAGCTGGTGTAGGTGCCCACCGGGCTCGAGGACGTGGCCGCGGTCGAGCACGTCGGCTGCGTCGTGAGCGACGCAGAGGTGTCATCGTTCACGAAGCCCGTGTACTGAGGCAGGATGGCCGGCGTCGAGCCCCCGTAGGTCATGGAGTCCGACGACGCCGCCACCGTGAGCGGCGCCGGGTTGACCTGGACCGAACCGTCCACGTAGCTGAAGGTGTAGTTGGGGTCGACCGCTCCCGAGCACGAGCTGTCGTAGGGCCCCACCGAGCTCGACGAGGTCGCAGCGGTGGCGCACGTGGGCGCCGTGGTCAACGACGCGGCCGTGTCACCGTTCACGAAGCCCGAATACGACGGGGTGATGGTCGGGGTCGAGCCCCCGTAGGTCATCGTCGGCGACGAAGCCGTCACGGTGACCACCACCGTCGCCACCTGGACCGAGCCGTTCAGGTAGCTGATGATGTAGTTGGGGTCAGAAGCGCCTGAGCACGAGCTCGGGTAGCTCGCCACCGGGCTCGATGACGTGGCCGTGGTCGAACACGTCGGGGGAGTGGTGAGCGAGGTGGCGTCGTCGTTGTTCACGAATCCCGAGTAGGCCGCCGTGATGGTGGGCGGCGAGCTCCCGTACGCCACGGTGGCCGAGGAGGCCGTGATCATCAACGTGGCCGGGTTGACCGTTACCGTGCCCGGGACGTAGGTGATCGTGTAGTTGGCGTCCACCGCGCCGCTGCAGGCACTGGCGTAGGGGCCCACGGGGCTGGTCGGGCCGGCTCCCGTGTTGCAAAGCAGACCGGCGCCGAGCACCGTGGCCGTCTCGCCGTTCTGGAAGCCGGAGATGATCGGGCTGATCACCGGCGCCGGGTCGCCGTAGGTCATGCTGTTGGACGACGCCGTGATCGAGAGTGCGGCTGGGGTGACGTCGATCGTGCCGCTCACGTAACTGACCGTGTAGTTCGGGTCAGAGGCGCCCGAGCACGAGGTCGAGTAGGTGCCGACCGGACTCGTGGGGCTGGCGGCTGTGATGCAGGTCAGTCCGGCGCCGAGCACCGACACGTTCTCGCCGTTCTGCAGACCAGACACATTGGGACTGACGACAGGAACAGCCCCGCCGTAGGTCATCGTGCCCGACGTGGCCGTGATGGTGAGCGGTGCCGGGATCACCGTCGTGGTCCCGTTGACGTAGGTGATTTCGTAGTTGGCGTCGACCGCGCCCGAGCACGACGTGGTGTAGCTGCCGACCCCGCTCGACGAAGTGGCGGCGGTCGAGCACGTCAGACCACTACCGAGGACCGAGACCGTCTCGCCGTTCTGGAGGCCCGAGACGAGCGGGGCCACCGTCGGGGGGTTGCTGCCGTAGGACACCATTCCCGACGAAGCCGTGATGGTGATTGGCGCCGGGGTGACCGCTACCGAGCCCTTCTGGTAGGTGATGGAGTAGTTGGGGTCGACGGCGCCCGAGCACGTGGTGTCGTAGTTGCCCACAGGGCTCAATACCGTGGCGGTTGTCGAGCACGTCGGCTGCGTAGTGAGCGAGCTGGCGGTGTTGCCGTTCACGAAGCCCGAGTACGACGGGGTGATGGCGGGCGGGCCGTTCCCGTATTGGGTGGACCCCGACGACGCCGTGATCACGAGCGGGGCGGTGCCGATGGCCACCGAACCCGAGGCATACGTGAACTGGTAGTTCGGGTCCACTGCCCCCGAACACGACGTGGTGTAGCTGCCCACGGGGCTCGACGACGTGGCCGTTGTCGAACACGTCGGGGGAGTGGTGAGCGAGGTGGCGTCGTCGTTGTTCACGAAGCCCGAGAACGACGGGGTGATCGTCGGGACCGTGCCGCCGAAGGTCATCGTTGCCGACGACGCCGTCACTGCCAGCGGAGCGGTGTCCACGGCGATCGTGCCGTTCTGGTAGGTGATGGCGTAGTTCGGGTCTCCGGCTCCGGTGCACGACGTGGTGTAGCTGCCCACGGGGCTCGACGTCGTCGCCGTGGTCGAGCACGAAGGCTGGGTCGTGAGCGAGCTGGAGGTGTCGCCGTTCACGAAACCCGAGTACGACGGGGTGATGGCGGGGGGCCCGCTCCCGTAGGTTGTCGCCCCCGACAAGGCGGTGATCACGAGCGGGGCCTGGTTGACGGTCAGGTTGAGCACCGAGGACGTGCTGGGCGCGTAGAGCGTGTCGCCGGTGTAGGTGGCGGTGAGCGGGTACGTGCCGGCCGCGAACGACGTCGAGCACTGCGCCTGGTAGGTGCTGCCGACGAGGGTCGGGGTCACGGACCCGCACCCGGTGATGGTGTTCGAGTTGTTGGCGAAGCTGACGGTCCCCCCTCCGTCGGACCGGCTCAACGTGGCGGTGATCGTCACGGTCTGGCCGTAGCTGACCGACGACGGCGACGTGGAAAGGGTTGTCGTCGTGGGGGCGGGTGTGGGAGGTGCGATGGCGAAACTGTGGTCGGCGGAGTTGCCCGAGGCGATGGCGGTGGGGGGCTTGGCCACCGGGGTCAGCCCCACCTGTACCGGCACGCTCGAGTCGGAGGTGGTCCCGTTGCCGAGCTCGCCGAGACCGTTGTACCCCCAGCCGTACAGGTTCCCGTTGTTGCCGATGGCGAAGCTGTGCTCCGCACCGGCGGCGATGGCGGTGGGGGTCACGCCGGCCGGCATCGACACGACGACGGGCGTCGACTCGTTCGTCAACGTCCCGTTGCCGAGCTCCCCGTTCTCGTTGTTCCCCCACGCATAGAGCTTTCCGTTGTTGCCGATGGCCATGCTGTGGTAGAGGCCGGCCGTCACGGCGGTGGCGGTGACGCCGGTGGGGAGGCTCACCTTCACCCGGGTCGAGGCGTTACCGGTCCCGCCGTTGCCGAGTTGGCCGAGGCCTCCGTAGCCGTAGGCGAAGACCGACCCGAGGGAGATGACCAGGCTGTGGTACCCGCCCGCCGCGATGGCGGTCACACCCGAGACGTTCACCTGGATGGGCGATTCCTCGTTGACCACCTTTCCGTCCCCGAGCTCACCCATGGCCCCGTCGCCCCAGGCGTACACGTCGCCGGCGGAGTCGAGTATCTCGGTCATGGCCTGGCCCGCCGCCACCGCGGTCGGAGTCACGCCCGCCGGGAGCGTCACCTTGACGGGCGTCGTGGAATTGTTGGTGGTCCCGTTGCCGAGTTGGCCGAAGCCGTTGTAACCCCAGTCGTACACGGACCCGTTGGAACCAAGCGCCACGCTGTGGTCCGCGCCGGCAGCCACTGCGGTGGCGGTCACGCCCGCCGGCATCGAAACGACGACCGGTGTCGACGAGCTGATGGCCGTGCCGTTGCCGAGTTGGCCGCTCGAATTGAGGCCCCACGCGTAGAGCTTGCCGTCGGAGCCGATGGCAAGGCTGTGGTCCTGCCCTGCTGCCGCCGCGGTCGCGGTGACCCCGGCGGGGAGCGACACCTTGACCGGAGTGGTCTGGTTCGTGGTGTTGCCGTTGCCGAGTTGGCCGTCGACGTTGTAGCCCCATGAGTACAACTCGGTGGAGGCCGCGCTGGCATGCGAGGCCACGAGGACATTGACCAGAGTCGAAGTCGCCAGGATCGAGGCCGCGGCCGCGATCGGAAGGAAGCTGCGGCGCCTGCCGCCGATCCCCGTTTTCGTGCCGCCGCCAATAGTGCGCGCTACCCGCATCGCGCGCTCCTCTCGTGGTCTCGTCCCCTCGTGAAGTGCCCGTCCCCGGTACTTCACCACTCCGACTGGCCAATCTGCCCTTTCCAGGGCGATCGGAGCGTACGTTTAGACCCTCTGGGTGTCTTCGTCAAAAGTGACGAAAGTCCGGCCCGTCACAACGACCTTCCCAAGTGCCGTGACGTCAGGCGGCTGTGACACAGGTCGAGACGACCGGAGGCCGAGGGACCACCTGGAGCATCGGCTCAGAACCCGGCGAAATCATTCACCACCGGGTGTTCTGCGCCCGGAACAGGGCCCGATCGGGGCGAGGCTGGTCGAGCAAGGCCCGATTCCGGGCCTCACCTCCCGCGCACGGACCCCGTCGTCACCGGGGGCCGATGCAAGCTCAGAGCTTGGCGGCCTTGAGGTTGCCCTTCCGCAGCTTATTGCTCAGGACGTGGGAAGCAGTGACGCAGGCAAAGATCTTCACCTTGCCCTTGACGGCGGGGCTGACGGTATTGCTCGTGACCGCTCCGTTGAGCTCCCACTCCGTGGAGCCGGACGCGCACTTGTTCTTCGGCTTGAAGACAGAGACGGTGAAGGTTGTCGTCCCGTTGGTGGGTCCCCGGTGCGCTCCTTGATTCCACGTGATGGTGGCGACGAAGTCCGGAGTGGCGGCCGTCGGGAAGGATGGGGTGATCGCCTGTGAGCTGAATCCGGTGATCACCGTCTGGTTGCAACCCAGCAGCCCCCAACTGCCACCGGCAGTACCGCTCAATGTCCTACAGGCCACCGTCTTCTTGCCGCTCACACCCCTCGCGAACGCCGGCCCTGAGACGACTACTGCCGAGAGCATCAGGGGAACAATTACGGCCGGGATCGCGAGCAATCGAACCGATCGGAAGGGACGCATGAACTTCCCCCTTGAATGTGACTGAGTCCGCCGCACAGGAGCATACGCCCTACCCCGGGCGATTTCTCAACCATGTCCTCGGGGACGACCGGAAGGACCCTCCGACGACGGGCCCGTCCTCCCCCGCACCGGGCAGATCCCGTACGGAACCGGGGATGCGGACCCGGCCCAACCGATCGACCACGGCGCCAACGGTCAGGGGTCGGCACCGAACCTGCTCCGGTCGGGCCCACCCTGACCGGGCCCGCCGGCCCAGGGGTTTCCCAGACTCCTCGGAAGGGCCTGCGCAGGAACGGTAGGGACACACCTCGCAGGCCCACGACCTGGGGATTGATTGATTGAGTGACCGACCAGGGTTACTGTTCACGCGACGGAGTGTCCAAACCAAGGGGGACGGTATGCGGCGTGTGATGATGGGTGTGGCAGCTTTGGCGATGATGGCGGTACCGGTTGGCGTAGCCACGGTCACATTGGCACCTGCCGCGAACGCGGGGTCCTCGATCACCTGCGGCAAGCTCAGTGGGACGATCACCGGCACGATCACGATCAAGAAGTGCTCGCCCAAGAACAAGCTGTACAAGAGCCTGAGTGGGACCGCCACGCAGCTGGCCGGCGGCGGCACGCTCACGTGGGCCCCCGGCGGCCAGACGACCGTCGTCGCGGCACCCAGCACCTCCTCACCGGGCCAGGGCGCTTGCAAGACGGGTAACACCGAGTACATCTCGACCGGGACCGTGACCGGCGGTACCTCGACGTACACGCACGTGGGTGACACGTTCCACTCCGAGACCTGCGTCAGCACGAAGAACAGCAAGATCTCCTTGCTCAAGGGGTCGTCGTTGAGCTTCTGACCGACTGACGGCGGCGCCATCGTGCCGTCGTCGCGAATTCCAAGGCGTGAAGGCGAAACCCCACCCGAAAGGGTGGGGTTTCGCTGTGTCGGGGCCTCTGCGTCTGAAGCCACCGAGCGGAGTCGATTCGGCGTCCGATCCGAGGTGGTCGGTGATCGATAACGCTGTCGATCATGACGGCGTGGCCTTGTGGCGAAACGGTACCGTGAGGGATGCCCACAACGTCGGTGACCGAGGGTCGGTCACCTCGGGCGACTTGGATCAAAGACGTTGTGGGGGTGGCATGGGTGCTGGCCGCGGCCGGCGTCGTGATGGCACCGGCATTGGCGCACGGCTCATCGCTCGGACCCTTCGACATCGTGGCCCGTGTAGGGCTGTCGCGGCAGCCCGGGGTGTCGGTGCACAACCCTCAGACCGCCGACTTGATCACCGAGATGATCCCGTGGACGTCACTGGCATGGACCCAGGTGCACCAGGGGCACCTGCCCCTGTGGAACCCCTACAGCGCCTTGGGCATGCCGTTGGCATTCAACTGGCAGTCCGCCACGTTCAGCGTGCCGTCGCTCCTGGGCTATCTGGCTCCCCTGCACCTCGCCTACACGGTGCAGGTGCTGACCACCCTCGTCATCGCCGGGACGGGGGTGTACGTCCTGTGCCGGGCGATGGGCCTGGGCGTGGTCGGTGGCGTGATGGCGGCCACCGTCTACGAGCTCAGCGGACCGTTCTTCGGGTGGCTGGGGTGGCCCGTGGCGTCGGTGATGGCGTGGGCGGGTTGGCTGTTCGCCGCCGCCATCCTCGTGATGCGCGGCCGGCACCGTACTCGTGGGGTTGCCTTCTTCGCCGTGATCCTGGCGTTGGCCGTCTACGCCGGTCAGCCCGACGCCATGGTCCTCCTGGCCATGGGCCTGGCGGTGTTCGTGGTCGTCCTGCTGGCAGGGCGGGCTCCGTGGCTCGGCGGATCGGGGCCCATCGTGCGCCCCTCCGTCGACCTCGTGCTCGCCGTCGTGGCGGGGGCGGCCCTGGGTGCGCCCTTGCTGCTTCCCGGGCTCCAGCTCAGCTCCGGGGGCATCCGAACCGGGAAGACCGGTACCCCGGCGCTGCCGTTTCACGACATCACCGGGGTGATCCTCCAGGGCTTCGACGGGCTCCCGGTGGCGGGCAGCCGCTGGTTCGGTCACCTCTTCGGGGACACGAGCTACCTGGAGTCCGCCACCTACGTGGGCGTGATCGCCGTCGTCCTGGCGGTTCTGGCCGTTGCGTTTCGCCACCGGGACCCGGAAGTGCTCGCCATGGGCGCCGTCGCCGTGGTCATGGGAGCGCTCGTCTTCTTCCCCCCCGTGGTGGGGGTGCTGGACGCAGTGCCTTACGGGATCCGTTGGCACCGGGGGGCGATCGTCTTCGCCTTTGCCCTCGCCGTGCTGGCCGGGGTCGGGGCCGACGTCCTCATCCGCTCGCATCGTGAACGTGCGGTGCGGCGGTGGGCGGGTGGCGGCTTCGCCTTCCTCGCTCTCTTCTTGGGGGTGCTGTGGCTCTTCGGCCGGGGGAACCTGCCGCCCGCTGACGCCGCCATCAGGAGATCCAGCTTCGTGTGGCCGGCGGTACAGGCCCTCGTCGGCCTCGCCGCGGTCGGGCTCGTGACGCTTCTCCACCGGCGCGGGGCAGCGCATTCGAGAGTGGACCCCCGATTCCAACTGGGTCTGGCAAAGGCGGTCGGCGTGGTGTTGCTGGCTTGCGAAACTGCCTTCCTCATCACCTCCGGGGCCCCCTTGTGGTCCTCGAACTCGACCTTCCTCGTCCCCACCCCCGCCGAGATGGCTCTGCAGGACGCGACCGGGTCTTCGGTGGTGGGCTTCGGAGTCCATTCCTGTGAGGTCCCGGGCCAGATCGGGATCCCCCAGAACGTCAACGTCGCATACGGCGTCCATGAGCTCGACGTCTACGACCCGGTCACGCCCAAGGCGCTCTTTCGTTCTTGGGAGGACGCCACCGGGACGCCGGCGGGGGTGGGGAACCCGATCTCGGTCTTCTGCCCGGCGCTGACCTCTGCCGCTCAGGCCCGGCGCTACGGCGTCGCCTTCGTGCTCGAACCGCCCGGCGCCGGCCGACCGGAAGGGGCGCTGTTCGACAGAAAGGTCGGAGACGAGTCGCTCTACAAGATCCCGGGCGCCGCTCCGGCCATTCTCGTTCCACTGGCCCGGGGCGGTTCGCAGCCGGGCCCAGAAGCGTCGGGGAAAGCGGTCGACGTCGATCACCCCGACCCGCAGTCGTGGAAGATCACCACGAACAGCTCCCGCTCCCAGGTGCTGCGTCTGCATCTCACCGACGTTCCCGGATGGCACGGCACCATCGACGGCCGGCCCCTGCCACTCGACCAGTTCTCCGGGGCGATGCTCCAAGCGCAGATCCCCGCCGGACGCCACACGGTGGAGCTTCGGTACTGGCCCGACGCCTTCTCGGTCGGTCTGGGGCTGGCGATCGCCGGCGCGGTCGCCTTGTGCGTGGCACTCGGGGTGTCTCGCAGGCGGCGTCGCGTCGAGATCGACCCCGCTGACCGAGTCTCGGCGGGACACCCCGTCTAGCTCCGACCCGGGCCCCGGCGCGTCATGCGCACCGCGACCGGCTGTTCAGGGGTGGGAGCGGAAGCGGATCCTCGACAGGATCCAGAGCGCTTCGAGGCCATCGCGCCAGGTGAGCTTCTTCCCCTCCTCACGACCCCGGGCCCGGTACGAGATCGGTACCTCGTACGGACGGATCTGGCGCTTCAAGAGCTTGGCGGTGATCTCCGGCTCGACGCCGAAACCTTCCTCGTGCAGGTCGAGATCGCGATACAGGGCCAGGGGCATCACCTTGAAGCAGGTCTCGAGGTCGCTCAACCACGCGTTGAAAAGGACGTTGCAGACCATCGTCACGGCCCAGTTCCCTACGACATACCAGAACGAGTACGCGGTATGGCTGCCGAAGCTCCTCGTTCCGAACACCACCTCGGCATCGCCAACCAGGATCGGTTGGAGGAGAGCCGGGATGTCCGATGGCGTGTACTCGAGGTCGGCGTCGCACACGATCACGTAGTCTCCGCTGGCAAGGCCCGCGGCGGTCCGTACCGCCGCCCCCTTGCCCCGGTTGACGGGGTGGCTGTGTGTCACCACGGAATCCGGTAGCGCCGCGATGACCGCATCGGTCCCGTCGGTGCTGCCGTCGTCCACGAGGACGAGCTCGATGTCGCAGGGGAAGTCGACGTCGAGCACACGCGCCACCGCAGCAGCGAGGGTGGCCGACTCGTTGTACACGGGCATCAGCACACTGAGCTTCATCGGTTGTCCTGATGGCCACTGTCACCCGGGCCGGGAGCGGCTCGGCGCTCCGGGCACGACGATTCGGTCAGCTGGCGGCCTGGTTGCTCGGGGACTGGTTGCCCGCAGCCGGCTTCGACGACGAGCGCCTGTCGACGTAGAAGAGGATNCCGGCGATCACGGCGAGCACGACGGTGAGGGCGACAGCGGCCTCACCACGACGCTTTCGGTGGGCCTGAACCCGGTTGAGCGGTCCGAGGAACGAAGGCAGAGAGTGCGCGGGAACCGAGAAGTAGACGATGGCGACGACCAGGGAGAGAAGGGCCAGCACGCCCAGCACCAAGGAAATCCATTTGATCGGGGTCATTTGCTGCACTTTAGCCAACCGGGCCCGCGCGCGTCTGCGAATCAGCCCTGAGATCGGCGACTCACTCCGCCATGACCTGGTCCGGGAGCGTCCCGAACGCCAGGGCGACAGCGGCGAGCTGAGAATTGACGTTCAGCTTGCGCAGGATCGACCGGATGTGTGAGCGAACAGTGGTGAGAGACACCACGAGCGTGGTGGCGATCTCGGCGGCCGAGCGGCCCTCCATCATGTGGAACAGCACCCGGCGTTCACTCGGGGTGAGGTGCACGAGTGCGTCGTAGGGGGCGGGAAGCTGCCCCGGTCCCCGAGGCTCGTCATAGATGCCCGGAGAAGAGCCGCCGTTGCCGTTGAGCCTTCGGGCGGTCTGGCGGGCGAGCTCCTGAGCGAGGAGGTCGGTGTGGAACAGCCCCACCGCGCCCTGCTCGACACAGACCGCCAGCGCCGCCACGCTCGCCCCCACACTGAGCGCGATCACCGGGGTCCCCGCCGCCCGCAGCGCACGGGTGATCCGCGCCGGACGGTCCCAGGGGAAGTGCGGGCCCTGGCTGCTTCCATACCGCGGCACCTCGGCCTGGACCACGACCACGACCACATCCGGCTTGGAGAGATAGAGGTCCAGGAGCACGGAGTCGGTGTCGACGGCGGGGGAGAGGACCGCCAGGGCTCCACTCTGGCGGGCGACAGCCGCCACGGCCTCCATCATGGGCCGGGGATTGTGCTCCGCGCTGGCCTCGGGGTCGACCAGCAGTACCCGCAATCCCGGACCGGCCAGGGACGCGCCCATCTCGTCCTCGTGGAAGGCGTTCCACCCGTCGGGCGTGACGGGAGCCGGGTGGGAGAGCTCGAGGTCGTCTGACAACGGCACCAGGACCCGGTAGTCGAGCCGCCGCGGCAGACGCGTCGAGTGGAGCTCACAGCCGTGCTCGATGTCGAGATCGGAAGGGTGGCGCCAAGGCGAAGAGGCCAGGGCTTTGCGTCCGGGGACGTGGGTGACGGCCAGGAACGAGGACGGCTCCACGTGGCCGTTCGTTCCGGTGCGGTTGCGGGTGAGCCGAACCGAGCTCAGGGCCGCGGCGGCGAGGTCCTCGGGCTCCACGTCACTCCCACCGGCACCGACGCCGATGACGACGCGCAAGTCGAGGCCCGTCGCCCCCACCGCGAGGTGGTCGCCCATGGCGCGGGCGAGCCGTCTTCCCAGCGCGCTGGGCACCACTCGATTGGAGCCGTTGCCCAGGACGATGGCGACGCGGGGGCCGCCCAGCATGCAAACCTGGTCGCCGGCACGCACGCAGCGCTCCATCCGCCGGAGCGCCAGGCGCCACAACAGGTCGTTGCGTTCCGGTTGGACATCCGAGCGCGTCGCCGGTTGGACGTCGACGCAGGCGATGACCGTGGACCCTGAGCCGGGAGCCCACGTACGGCGCTCGGCGACACCGGTCGCCGAAGACGTCCGGTGCCCGTTCGAGTCCTTGTCGCTCGCCCGCCGGTCGCGCTCCGGCCAGGCGGGGGCATCGGGCACGGCCGGCGTCGCACTCAGACGCCCTTGACCGCCCCCCTGCCCTAAGCGTTCAACGAACGCCGTCACCTTGCCATTGCGGCACCCCGCACCCCCCTGAGCCACACCACGGAGCGTGGCCCTCTGTGCTCAAGTTACCCGGTTGTGAGGTCGTTGGCCAAGTGGATTGCGCTATGCAAGCAAAATCTGACGAAATTTCCGGGCCCGATCAGAAGGATTGGGGTAGGGCCAGGCTGATGTGCTGGTAACAAACGAGCAAGGCCGCCACCGTGAGCGGCACCCCCATGCTCAAGACCACCCACGACCACGGCCGCCGGCCTCGGCGCCACCCGATGACTCCCAGGATCCCCGATATCACGGTAAGCGCGCCCCACAGGCCGGCTTCACCGACTTCACCCCGGGTGCTCACCCCGCCCAGCCCCCCGCTTCCTTGAGCCCCTTCGGCCCCACCCGCCAGGACCGGGGTCGTGGTCGGTGGCGAAGAGCTCGTCGACGTCCCGGGAAGGGTCGTGGTCGTCGGGAAACTGGCCGAGGTGATGCTGGTCTTCAATGTGGCCACGACCACGAGGCGCGTGGCCGCGCTGTAGCGCGGGTTGCAGGTCGTGAGGGTGAGCTCGGGCGTCGAGGTCTGAGCGAGCACGGTGACGTTGGAGGGCGCCACGACATGGGAGGTGACGACCTGGTAGCCGAAGAGCCCCTGCGCGGTCTGGATGTCGATCGGGTCGCCGGGCTGCAAGGTGTTGAGGTCGTAGAACGGCGCGCCGTAGGTCGTGCGGTGGCCGGCGATGGCGGCGTTGCCCGCCTCGCCGGGCAGGGGTGTTCCCGCGTAGTGCCCCGGTCCCTCTTGGAGCTGGGCCTCGTCGGTGCCCTCGACGATCGCCACTCCTTGCATGCCCAGGCGGGGGATCGACAGCAAGCCGATGGGGGTCCCGACCTTGGGGTCCGGCGCCCGGGGGGCGACCTGGTTCACGAGGGCGGCCGGCGACCCGGTCGTCGTGGTCTGCCCGGGTGCAGTGCTGGCCGTGGTGGTGGGGGTGGTGAGGGACGAGTGAAGCTTCCCGGCCAGCTCGTGGCGGAGCTGGTTCTGGGCGTTGTGCTCGTACAGGGCGGTGCCCCAGAGTTGGTAGGCCACGAAGGAGAGCAGCAGCAGACCCACGCCGATGAGGGCCAGCGCCACGCGTTTCAGCACCCGGACCCCCCTCACGGTGTCCCAGTTTACGGTCTCGGTATGGTCCGGGGTCGTCGGTACGCAAGGTGATCGACCGCCCACGCAATCCGTTCTCGCCGGTCGTAGGGAGGCGGTGCGGCCTTGCGATATCCCCAATCGTGATGATGTAGGGCCACCCACCCGAGTCGTATTGTCAGTCACAGCGGCTGCAGGCCGTCTGTCGGTTGCGCGTACGTCGACGGCCGGTGGCCCTCAGGAAGGGTAGGGGAAAGACCGCTACGGGGGAAGGGGGACCAGCGGGACAGGCGCAGGGGGATGGCACGGTCCATTCCGAAGGCGTGCTATGGATTGAATCCGCGTGGG
>JGI12269J14319_10004468_pt1 | contig 12758 bp, 14 predicted proteins | sample PeaSoiSIISIP2007_FD_14319 | JGI IMG/M metagenome (IMG submission 14319) | reverse complement strand
GGTACCGCGGGCTGCCGGTGCGTCTCGTTTACCGATCGCTCAACGGACGCCCCGGCGACCGGCAGGGCGAAGATCGTCGGCGCAGCTCGCGGCGTCTCAGTTAGGATGTACGGTGAATGTGTAACGGATAGGTACCTTAAACGGACGCGAAGGCGATCGGATGGCGAACATCGGCTACGCCAGGTGCTCCACCCTGGCCCAGGACCTCACCGCCCAGCGCCAGGCCCTGGCCGCCCTCGGCGTCCCGGCAGACCGGGTCTACCTCGACAAGGGGCTCACCGGCAGCAGCCGCGCCCGGCCCGGCCTCGACCAGGCCCTGGCCGCAGTCCGCGAGGGCGACACCCTGACCGTCACCAAGCTCGACCGGCTCGCCCGCTCGGTGCCCGACGCGCTCGACATCCTCGGCCAGCTGTCGGCCCGCGGTGTCCGTTTCGCGCTCGGCGGCTCGGCGTATGACTGGAACGACCCGTTCGCCCGGATGTTCCTGCAGATCCTCGCCGTCATCGCCGAGTTCGAGGCCAACCTGATCCGCCAGCGCACCCGCGAGGGCATGGACATCGCTCGCCAGAACGGGAAGCTCCGCGGCAAGCAGCCCAGCCTCAAGCCCGCCCAGGACCGCGAGATCCGCCGCATGCACGACAGCGGCGACCACAACGTCGCCGAGATCGCCGCTCTGTTCAATGTCAGCAGGCCGACCGTGTATCGGTCCCTGGAGCGCACTACTGATCTCCCGCCGCTTCCCGCCGACACCCGGCCCGCACCTGACATCGCCAAGTACGACCAGCTGCTCACCCGCCGCCCTGACTGAGGGGGTCGGCCCCGCCATGCCGGAGAGATCATGCTGGAACATCAGATTCCGGTATCCCCCAGACTGGAATCCTCACCATCCGGCAGGAGGTTGGCAGTTGCTCGCAGCACCTACGCTGGCTGACGTTCTCCGGCGTGCCGAGGTCTATGGCAGCCCGCACCCGCTGCGCGACCGCTTGGTCTCCATCGTGTTCGCCGAGCCGGCGAGCCTGGTCATCAGCGACCTGGAGACCAACCGGGCGTTCTGGGATGAGATGACCGGTGAAAGCTGGGACCTGTTCTTCGCCGGCTACTACCAGTACGGAAGCCACGGCGACGCGCGGCCGGTTCAGGTAGACCGTCGGCCACGGCGGGAGGGTGCCTGGCAATTCAGCCCACGCCGGTTCCGCGAGTTCCTCAGCGATGTTGAAGACTCGATCGCTGATGCTCAGCCCCGGCCTTCGTGGCGCTTCAGCGGAACCGCCGACCTGGTGAGCTTCATGGTGTACGGCGGTGACCCGGACTGGGCGAGCCTGCACACGGTCGACCTGTGCGGCACGACAGCTCCACAGGCGGGACGGCACCCGCTGGGGCAGGTCGTGGAAGGCCTGCGACGATGGCAGGACGAAGACCCAGATCCCTCATACGCCCCAGGTGAGGCCCCGGAACTGGGTCCCTTCATCCCGCGAGCGGCACTTCGCCAGGCACTCCTATGGTCTGCCCTCGCCGCAGCCGCCGGAATCATCGGCAACAGGGCAGACGACATCCTTAGCCACCTGCTCCATTAAAGCCAGGACCTGCGGTCATTTGGGGCGGCACCCCGACGGCCAGAATCGGCTTGGCCTTCTGCTCCAGGGTTCCAGCGCCGCCACTGCGACCACCTCCACCACGCACGGACAAAGCCGTACGAACCGTAGTGGCCGCGATCAGCACCCGTCCGCCGAACGCACATAACCGCTGTTCGTTCAGCGATATCCGACCAAAATTTCCCGCTCGCTACTCAGCCCCCGTTTTGCTCTGGCTGCTCGCCATCAGGTTCGTCGGCCTGACGATGTGGCAGCTATCCGAGGCTGTCTACGTTGCTCCGGGGCCCAACGGGACCGTGGTGGGTGCTCGGGGTCGATCACCAGCCGGCTTGTCGGCCTCTCAGGGGGAAACGCGCCAGCCTGGCCCGCCGCCCGGCCAGCCAAGCCACGATTGACTACTGGCCGCCCATGCTTCGCGGTCGTGCGGGCTCACCACCACGGCGGGGTCCTGAAACCGGCTACATCCACCCCGGCCGTCGGCTCGCCGCCTGGGCGGCGATGCGGCCCTGACACGCCGAGCGCGACGGCCACGGCTCGTATTAGGACCAGCATGCCGGAAATCTGGATCACACCGCTGGGAAGTATGATTCCGGCCACCGTGAGCACTGCGCCGGCCACCAGGAGCCTTGCCCCTCGCCGAGCGCGCACGGATCCGGCCAGGCGCATCAGCAGGATGACTGCCAACAGCACGCCAGTATGGATCCACCTGCGGATCCGCCTGGTCCGTACGTGCCGCGCCAGCCTCGGGGGACGGTACCCATCGGCACGTCCGGACGAGCCCCACACCACCAGGTTCTGCCGATGCGATCGCAGCCTCATCCACCTCGCCGCCCTCTGCGTCCTTCATGGTACGCCGGTGCGCTCCTACCGCCCAGGGCTGCTGGCTCAGTCGCCCCAGATGTCGTGGGCGGTCTCGACGATCAGGCGGAGCTTGGCCAGCTGCTCCTGCGCACTGAGGGCGTTGCCCTCGACCGTGGAGGAGAAGCCGCACTGGCCGGACAGGCAGAGCTGATCCAGGGGGACGTACTTGGCGGCCTCGTCGACGCGGCGCTTGAGGTCGTCCTTGGACTCCAGTTCCGGGCGTTTGGTGGTGACCAGGCCCAGGACGACCTGCTTGCCCTTCGGGACGAACCGGAGAGGCTCGAAGCCACCGGAGCGCTCATCGTCGTACTCCAGGAAGAACCCATCCACGTCCAGCTCGGAGAACAGCGCCTCGGCCACGTAGTCGTACCCGCCCGAAGCGGCCCAGGAGGAGCGGAAGTTGCCGCGGCACAGGTGGGTGGTGATGGCCATGCCCACGGGCCTGCCCTTAACGGCGGCGTTGATCTGCTTGATGTAGCGATGGTGCAGGTGCTCGGCGTCCTCGCCGCGCCCGGCGATCTCGGCGCGCTGGGCGGGGTCGTTGAGGTAGGCCAGGGAGGTGTCGTCGAACTGCAAGTAGGTACAGCCCAGTTCGCCCAGCCGGGCGACCTCGTCGGCGTAGGCGGCAGCCAGGTCGGCCCAGAACACCTCGATGTCAGGGTAGACCGCCGGGTCCAGCATGGCCGGCCCACCGCGGTAGTGCACCATGTTCGGCGACGGGATCGTCTGCTTGGGCGCGGCGGTCGTCACCTGGGACTTCAGGAACGTGAAGTCATCGCCGAAGATCGTCTCGGCGAGGTGGACCTTGCTGCCGACGTGCAGTGCAGCCGGGGTCCACTCGATGATTCCCGAAGGGTTGGTGAACTTGACCTTAAGGTGACCGGGGGCCTTGGTGACGCCGCCGAGGGCGTAGATGAAGTCCATGTGCCAGGTGGCCCGGCGGAACTCCCCGTCGGTGGCGGATTGCAGGCCGACCTCCTCCTGCATGCGAACTGCCCGGCCAATCTCTTCGTCTTCGATCGTGCGCAGCTCAGCGGACGTGATCCGGTTCGCGGCGAAGTCGTCGCGAGCTTCAAGCAGCCGTGGCGGGCGCAGCAGGCTGCCGACGTGGTCGGCGCGGAACGGGGGGCTGGTCCGACGGGACATGGCGAACCTTTCTCGGTCAGCCGCGGGGATGAACGGGCCAGGGCCTCGGGTGCTGGACGGGTTCTTGGTCAGCAGCCGGCGGCCCGCCGGGGCCGCTGGTCGCCGGGGCGCCGAGGAGCGAGCGGGTGAGCGCGTTGTGCTCGCCGTTCATCTCGGCCAGCACTTCGGCGAAATGCGGGCCGCGCAGCACGGGCGGGCGCTCACCGGCGCGCAGCGATACGAGCACGGCCCGCCTGATCATCTCCTTGATAAAGGACGCGGTGACGCCTGCGGTGCTCGCCACGACGTGAGCGAGGTCGGCCTCTACGGTCAGCTGGCGTGCGTAAAGGCGGAGCAGGCGCTCCCGGCACGCCGCGTCGGGCCTCGGGATCTCGACCGCCAGGTCGACCCGGCCCGGCCGGTCGGCGAGCGCGAGCTCCAGGATGTCGGCCCGGTTGGTGGTCAGCACGAACGTCACGTCCGCGTCGGCGCCCACCCCGTCCATGGCCTCGAGCAGGGAGAACAGCAGCGGGTTGCTGTCCGGCGTGAAGTCCCGGTCCATACCGACGAGATCGACGTCCTCCAGGACCACGATGGACGGCTGCAGGCGGCGGGCGAGGGCGGCGGCCCGGTCGATGAACCGGATCGACGTGCCGGTGAGCAGGATGACCGTGCTATCGGCCTGCCGTCTCATCAGGTAACGCACCGTGTGCGTCTTGCCGGTCCCCGGTGGCCCGTACAGCAGCAGGCCGCGCTTGAGGTGCTGGCCCGCGCTCAGCAGGTCATGCGACCAGTCAGCCACGCCGACGACGTGCCCCTCGATGATCGCCAGGACGCCGTCGGGGAGGATCACGTCCTCGGCCGAGACCGCCGGGCGGGGCAGGAACGAGACGAGTTCGTTGCCGTAGTGCTCGCTCTCGCTGAAGCTGAGTACCTGACCGCGGAACACGTTGTGGGCACGGATTAGCCCGTCGATCTCCTCGCGGGTCGCGATAGCCGCCGTGCGGTCGGCCGCCAGGAGCTCGAGGCCGGTGTAGACCGGGCTGAAATCCTGCTCGGCACGGATCCCGATCACCACCGGCGTTCCGTCGGGTGCGGCCGTCAGAATCAGGCCGAGCACGACGACCTCGGTGTTTTCGTCGGGCCCGACCGGGGCGGTCCCGTAGTTGGCGGCGCTGAGCTGGTTCGCCGAGGCGGAATTGACGAGCGAGAGCATGTTCTCGTGCGGCCGGTGGAAACCGCCCGACAGGCCGATCCATCCCTCGCCGCCGCCGTGCGCGGCCAGGTAGGCGTCGACTCCGCGCTGTACGTTCACGTGCTCCCAGAGCGGGAAGCGCTCGGTCACCGGGATCACGTCGGCCAGCTCGCAGTCGAGGTGGGCCATGATGCGCCGGCCCACCGCGGAGGGGCCGGCCTCGTCGCTCAGCATCCGTTCCGCCAGATCGACCACTTGGTACAGACCGCGCGCCAGCCCGCGCAGGTCGTCCGGGGCGGGCGGGATCGGTACATCGGGGGTGCTCACCCGGTCAACAATGCCCGAGGGGGCCGAACCTGCCAAGTGAGTATCACGCTGCGTGAAGCGCCATACGACAATGGCGCCCAGCCTTACAGGGCAATATGTCTCGCGTCCGTCAGGAACACGCTGTCCGTCGCGGGACTGGATGTCTTTGCTTCTTGCGTGGTGCAACCGTCAGTAGCTATGTTCTGGGAATGACCTCTGTCCTAGCGAAGAATAAAGTGCGCTTCGTCGCCCTGCTTTTCACGGTATGCGCCAGCCTGGCCGGCGCAGCTCTCACGTCGACCCCGGCGAGCGCGGCCGGCGCGCAGCCGACGGGCACGGTCAACGTGGCCTACGCGGCCTCCCTTACGTTCCTCAATGAGAAGGTCGTCAGCCCGGCCTTCACGGCGGCCGACGGCTACAAGTTCTCCGGGTTCGGTATGGCCTCCGGTGCCATCGAGGCCGACATCGCCGCCGGCGAGATCCACCCGAACGTGTTCGAGAGCGTCGGCGGAGACAACATCACGCCGCTGGAAAACAAGTTCACCCAGTGGTACATCCAGTACGCGGGCACCTCGATGGTCATCGCCTATAACCCGCACAGCAGGTACGCCAGCAAGTTCAAGGCCTACGCGGCCGGCAAGCTGCCGCTGTCGGGTCTGTTCAAGCTGCTGGAGACCCCGGGTCTGAGGCTCGGCAGGACCGATCCCAACATCGACCCCCAGGGCCGCGACTTCATCGAAATGCTGGAGCTCGCCCAGAATTACTACCACCTGCCTTCGAACACGGTGGCTAAGATCCTGGGGACCACGAACTTCGGCACGGCCAACTCGTCCGAGATCTTCGCCGAGTCTGCGCTCGACTCCGTTCTGCAGTCGGGCCAGCTGGACGCGGCCAGCGCGTTCGTCACCCAGGCGATCGAACTGCACTTGGACTACATCAAGCTGCCGACCCAGATCAACCTGGGCGACTTCTCGGACGCGGCGCTCTACCACACGGCGTCGGTGAAGATCGTGGGCGGCGTGGTCAAGCACGGGTCGCCGCAGGTCATCGACATCACGATCATCGGCAAGCCGACTGCGGCCGGAATCGCGTTCGTCAGGTATACGCTGTCGGCTGCAGGAGTGGCCGAGTACAGGAATGGCGGCTTCACCATCCTGACCCCGACGCTGACAGGAGTCGTGACCGCGGTGCCATCGCAGATCTTGAGTGTACTGGGCATCTAGCCCCGCCGCTGCCGCCGGCGGCGTTGTCCGGAGGGATTCCCCTCCTCCCGGACGACGCCGACCGCCGGGGCTCGAGCGGATCGGGAGGGCCCCGCTCCGGATCGGCTCGGCATCGGCGATAGTGTCGGTCGTCGGGGCGGGCGTGATCTGGGTGGCCCTGCTCGGCCCGGTGATTGTCCTGCTCGACCACATCTCGGGCAGCGCGATCGCGAGCGCGCTAACGCAGCCGGGAGCGCTCCAGCCGGTCGTGACCTCGCTTGAATCCGGGCTCGTCACGCTGGGCGTGCTGGCCCTTATCTGCACGCCTCTGTCCTGGATGCTCGCCCGCGGCAAGCTGCCGTTCCCGCGCGTGTGGGAAGCGGGCGTGCTGTGCAGCCTGCTGCTACCGCCGCTGGTCATCGGCCTGCTGCTGGTCTTCATGGTCGGCCCGTACACGCCGATTGGCGAGATCCTCACTGACCTGCACCAGAACGCGACCAACACGTTCCTGGCCCTAGTCATCGCGGAGGTCTACGAGTCGGCGCCTTACTACCTGCTCGGCGCGCAGGCGGCCTTCGCCAGTGTCGACCCGCGCCTCGAGGAGCAGGCTGGCCTGCTCGGCGACCGGCCGCGACGGGTGTTCCGCCGGGTGACGCTGCCACTGGCCGCGCCCGGCCTGGCCATGTCGCTGGCCATCGCCTGGGCGCGGGCCATGGGCGCGTTCGGGGCGGTCATCATTATCGCCTACCACCCCTACGGGATACCGTTGGAGATCTATACGACGCTGCAGGAGACCGGGTTGCCCTCCGCGCTGCCGTATGCCCTGGTCCTGCTCGTGGTCGCGCTACCGTTGCCGCTCGCCGCCTACATCTGGAGCGCCCGTGCTGCACGCCGACGTCGAGGTTGACCGGCGGGAGTTCACCGTGCGGGCCACGCTGCAGGTGGCGCCCGGTGAACGGCTAGCCCTCTTCGGGCCGTCCGGTGCAGGCAAGACGACGCTGCTCGAGACCATCGCCGGGCTGGTCCAGCCGCGACGCGGCCTTATCTCGGTCAACGACCGGGTGCTCACCTCCACCGATCCCCCGGTACGCGCGGTACCGTCCTGGCAGCGGCGGGTCGGGTTGCTGCGCCAGAACCCGGGGCTGTTCCCGCACCTGTCGGTCCGGGACAACCTGCGTTACGCGCCCTCCGTGCCCCGCTCGGGGAACGAGATGTCCTCGTTGGCATCCGTGCTCGGAATCGGTGACCTGCTGTCCGCGATGCCTGCCCGGCTGTCCGGCGGGCAGGCGCACCGGGTGGCCCTCGGCCGCCTGCTCCTGGCCCACTGCGACGTGCTGCTGCTCGATGAGCCCTATACCGGCCTGGACGCAAGCCTGCGGCGGACACTCACCGACCTGGTGAGCACGCTGGTGGCCGAGCGAGGGGTGCCCGCCATGCTCGTCACCCACGAGCTCGGCGACGCCCAGGCCTTCGCCGACCGGCTGGCCGTGCTCGACCACGGCGAGCTGCTCCAGGTCGGCGCGCCGAACGACGTCGTGCTGCGGCCCGCCTCCCGGAGGGTGGCCGAGCTAATCGGCTACCTCGGGTTCGTTCCGGTCGGGGACACCCAGGCCGGGGTTCATCCCGAGCGGGTGATCGCGGGTGCGTTCGGCGACCGGGGCCTCGTGCTGGCCGGCGTGATCACGGCCTGTCGTCCCGCCGGAGCCGGCTGGGAAGCCGACCTGCGGGTCGGCGAGTCGGCCATCACGTGCCGCCTGGCCGACAAGCCGTCAGCCGCCGACGGCGAGTTCACCGTCACGGTCCTCGACCCGCCGTACTTCGGACCGGACGGGAGCGCCCTGCCTGATGCTCCTGTGGAAGGCGCAGGCCAGATGGGAGCCCGTTCGGGGTTATGGCGAGCTCCTTAGACGTGATCGAAGGCCCCGTCCTTCGCCCCGGCGAGGAACACGCGCCACTCGTCGCGGTTCAGGGTGACTGGCACGGCATCAGGACTCGAAGAGCTGCGGAGCAGGACAGCATCACCAGTTGCCGCGACTTCGACACATGCACCGCCTTCGCACGATACGGGGCGCTGCCATACGAGTTCACTCATCGATCCGTCAGTCATGTACTCCCCCCAACGGCACCGGTTGACTTTGAACCTGTCCCTCTCTGAGGGGAACATGTGGTATAGACCTGTGTCAACCGCGAGGAGCGCTTACGCGCTGGATGTGGCAAGAGTGACTCACGTCCCCTAAGGATACGAGTGTGGGGGTCGGCGACGCTGGCCCCCACACTCGCGCTGTCCCGGGAAAGCTAGGCGATGTCGTCGAAGTCGCCGAGCTTGACGCCGGCCAGAAATTCCTTCCATTCAGCCCGCGTATAGGCATAAACAGGACCGCTGGGCTGGGTGGTGTTGCCGAACACGACTGAATCACCATCACGCGCCACGCGCACGCACGCGCCGCCGTCGCATGTGCGTGAGACCCGCCATTTCAGGTCCTCCGGGGCCGATGGATACATGGCCATATTATCTCGCCGCTCCTTTATCTCTAATGGAGCTACGCCGACAGCAAATTGCCGTCGGCGTAGCTTTTTTGTATTTCGGTCACTAGCTGGACCGAAGCTCTAGGGCTGAGAGCCGAGTCGCGCAGGTACTCGATAGCCTCCCTGTAACGCACGATATCGGCTGGTTTGTGGAGGTACTGGTTCCCCCGCAGGCCCTCGACGAAAACTACCGGGGATAGGCCGGTGTCCTCGCTAAATTCGAAGAGTATGAAATTGCTGTCCTGTGCGGCGTGCGCTCCTATGTCGAAAGGCACAACCTGGACGGTCACCTTGCCCTGGTACTCGATCGCAAGGATCTTGTCCAGCTGGGCCGACATGGTCTGCGCCCCACCTACCCGCCGCCTGAGGACCCCCTCGTCGAGCAGGACGCGATAGCGCGGCCGGTTCTCTTTCTCAAGCACTCGCTCCTGGCGGCGCATGCGAGCCTCGACGCGTTCCTTGTATACGTCTGGGTCCATTTTGGGAGCTATTGCCTTGATGACAGCCCGGGCATACTCTTCCGTCTGGAGTAGGGCAGGTACGTAATACATTGTGTAGCTTGTAATAACTACGGCATCTTGCTCCAGCCCAAGATAAGGATCCAGGTTGAGATCCTCATACTGAGTCCACCAGACTGCTTCGCGCGTGGCTCGGGCAAGCTCCATGAACTCAGCCGAGGTAGCGGCGTCAACGTCGTAAAGCCCGCACAAGTCACGGACGTCTCGCAGGCTGGGGCGACGAGCCCCGGTCTCCAGCCGGCTGATCTTCGTGGCGGAACAGAGAAGCTGCTCGGCCACGTATTCGACAGTGAAGCCGTGCTGGTTGCGAAGCTCGCGGAGCCTCTTGCCGAGCTCGCGCTGCCGCACCGGTGGACTCGTACCTGCCACGACTGTCGTTCCTTGTCACGGGCTCGGCTGCAGGTTGCAGCTGGGGCAGAGCACGAGCCCTCTGGCGTGTCGGCCGACAGGCATGGCTCTGTCCTTTGCGCATGTTTCGCTAGCGATAGCCCGGGGATCTGGCCCATGGCATTTGCCAGTCATACCATACGCCAGGCGGGCTACGGTCAAGTAACAAGGTCGGCGCGTCGAGAAGGGCTGACAGGACCGTCATATCTAGGGCGATGTACCCAGGCCGCAGATGGTGAGCGTACCGGCTGTCGTCCACGCAGTAACACTAATCAGCTCAGGCGATCAGGCGAATCATCACCTCACTGATTGGGACTCGTGCAGCCATTCTCGGCCCCCTGAATCGTTGCCTGAGCCTCGGTCCGTAGATCCCTTTGCTGCGTTACCGACGGATCTTGGCCGGAGTCTCGACTGGGTTGAGCTCGTGCGCGTACGGCGGCAGCTGGAAGACGGTCAGCCAGTCCCGGGCCGCACCAGCTCGCCCATCGAACGGCTGACGTGGGTGTTCAAGTTATCCCAGACCAAGACGATGGGGCCGCTGATGCGCGCCGTCCAGCAGCCGGGCGCAGCCGGTCTCGGTGAAGCCCTTGCGCTTGTCGCCGCGCCGGCCGCGGTGCACGCGGTAGATCAGCCGGGGCTGCTGTCCTGGTTTGATGGCGATGAGCGCGGCCAGTGACACCCGCGTGTTGTGCCCGCCGGTCACCGTTACTACCGGGGTCTGGCCCCGCCGGCTCCAGGTCCGTCCTGCGGGCGGCCTTAAACCTGGCCTGGGATACCTCATGAACCAGAAATACCTCACCGCACGCCAGCGGTCAGCGGAACTCGTAACCTCCGCCGTTAAAGATCGTTAGTGCCGTATCAGGCAACGTTTGCCCGCTCAGGTCGACAGCCCGTAGCGCGGGATCATCGCCACCTCGGGTACTTGCCGTGGCCCCCAACCGGGAACCCCGACATCCGGCATTATGAGCTGGTGTCGGATAGCTGCTTCAGGGACCCTTGGTCTGAATGAGCGACATCCCACGAGCGATCTCCGTCGGACGCCGCATCGTGGTGACCGGCATGGCCGGGGCAGGGAAGAGCACGTTCTCGCGAGCGCTTTCGGTGAAGACCGGCCTCCCCATCATTGTTCTCGACGTCCACTTCTGGATGCCGGGTTGGGCGAGGCCGACCGAGGCCGAGTGGCGCGAGAAGCAGAAGGGACTGCTCGCCGGCGACGACTGGATCGCGGACGGCAACTACCACGCCACGCTCGATCTTCGACTCGAGCGAGCAGATACGGTCGTGTACCTCGACATACGGTGGTGGATCTGCGCATGGCGCGCGCTCGTGCGCGGGATTCGAACGCGCCCGGTTGACTTCGAGCTGCCAAACGGCTGTGACGAGTCCCGTTTGCGCCGGCTCCGCGATGAATGGTGCCTGGTTTGGCGCATCTGGCGAGTCCGCCGCTGTGAGCGCGAAAGAGAGCTGAAGATCCTGTCGCAGCGCGGAAAGCATGTGGCGATGTACGTGCTCCGGTCCAAGCGCGCCGTGCGCGAGTTTCTCGACGCATGAGGGCCGGTACCTCTNTAGCGTCTGGGTGGTTGGTCGACGGTCGAGGGTGCCCGGTANGCAACGATCCCGGAGAGGGGCGACGAAGTCGGGACGGNGCGAACATTCCCTGACGCGGCATACTAGGTTGCGGGTAAACCTATTAGCTTTCGGGTCCCCGACGCGAACGTCTAGCGGGGGTCGGCTGACACAGCCGACCCCCNCGTTACTACGGATGCTTACAGCTGCGTGGTGACGGCCTTGACCTCGGTGTAGGCCTCGAGGACCTCGTGGCCCATCTCGCGGCCCCAGCCGGACTGCTTGTAGCCGCCGAACGGCAGGGAGGCGTCGAAGACGTTGTAGCAGTTAATCCACACCGTGCCGGCGCGGAGCTTCTTGGCCAGGGCGTGAGCCTTGGAGATGTCCCTGGTCCAGATCCCGGCCCCGAGGCCGTAGCTGGTGTTATTGGCCTCACGGGCGATCTCGTCCAGGTCGCTGAACGGGGCGGCGACCACGACCGGGCCGAAGATCTCCTCGCGGACGATGGCCATGTCCGGGCGAGCGTTGACGATGACCGTGGGCTCGACGAAGTAGCCACGGTCGCCGTGGCGGGCGCCGCCGGTGACCGTGGTGGCGCCGTCTTCCACGCCCGAGTCGAGGAACCCGGTGACCCGGCGCAGCTGCTCCTCGGAGACCAACGGGCCCATCTGCGTTCCGGATTCCATGCCGGCGCCGAGCTTGATGCCCTTGGCAATCTCCGCGACGCCGTTGACGACCTCGTCGAACCGGTCCTGCTGGACGAACAGGCGGGAGCCGGCGACGCAGCATTGCCCGTGGTTGAAGAAGATCGCGTTGGCCGCGCCCTCGACCGCGCCCGCCTCGGCGTCGTCGAAGACGATGTTCGGGCTCTTGCCGCCGAGCTCGAGGGTGACCTTCTTGAGGTTCCCCGCGGCGGCCTGCACGATCAGCTTGCCGACCTCGGTAGAGCCGGTGAAGGCGACCTTGTCGACGTCGTCGTGGGCCGCCAGGGCCGCGCCCGCGGTCTCGCCGAAGCCGGTGACCACGTTCACGACGCCGTCGGGAATGCCCGCCTCGGCGATCAGCTGGGCCAGGAGGAGGGCAGACAGCGGAGTTTGCTCGGCCGGCTTGAGTACGACGCAATTGCCCGTGGTCAGCGCCGGGCCGAGTTTCCACGCTGCCATCAGCAGCGGGAAGTTCCAGGGGATGATCTGGCCGACCACGCCGAGCGGCTCGCGCAGCGTGTAGGAGTGGAAGTTGGCGCCCGGCATGTTGGGCACCGAGATGTCGATCGTATTGCCCTCGATCTTGGTCGCCCAGCCCGCCATGTAGTGGAACAGGTCGGCGGCCAGCGGTACGTCGGCGGCGAGCGCTACGCCGACCGGCTTGCCGTTGTCCAGCGACTCGAGCTGGGCGAGTTCTTCGGCGTGCTCGAGGATGAGGTCGCCGATTCGCCAGACGAGCCTGCCGCGCTCGGATGGGGTCATCCGCCCCTCCTGCG
>JGI12269J14319_10004466_pt1 | contig 12759 bp, 9 predicted proteins | sample PeaSoiSIISIP2007_FD_14319 | JGI IMG/M metagenome (IMG submission 14319) | reverse complement strand
CCGATGCGGCCGCGGCGGTGGTCAACACCAACATCGCCACCGCCACCGGCGTGGTCGTCTGGATGGCGCTCGACGCCTGGCTCTCCAAGGCCAAGAAGCCGACCTTCCTGGGTGGCGTGAACGGCATGATCTGCGGCCTGGTGGGGATCACCCCCTGTGCCGGTTGGGTCAACGGCTGGGGTGCCATCGCCGTCGGGGCCATCGACACCTGCATCGTGTGGGTGGCGTGGAACTACCTGTCCAAGGTCAGGCCGTTCAGCAAGGTGGACGATGCGCTCGGGGTCGTGTACACCCACGGCATCGCCGGCCTGTTCGGCGGCTTGATGCTGGGCATCTTCGCCGACCCCAACATGCTGGAATACGGCTGTGGGCATCTGAACGCCGCCGGGCAGGTGATCAACACCTCGGCGTCCACCTATGCCACCTCCACCAAGACCTGCGTGACCAGCTCGGCCAGCGGGCTCATGTACACCGGATCGGCCCACCTGCTGTGGGAACAGATCAGAGCGGCCATCTGGGTCATATTCTGGTCGGCTCTGGTGACGTTCATCCTCATGAAGCTGATCGGGCTGGTGCTCCGCGGGGCTCGCTACAAGGACGAGATCCTCGAGATCGGCGACCTGGCCATCCACGACGAGGAGGCGTTCCCGGAGGAGACGCTGGCCACACGGGTCGGCGCATTCGAGATGGCCGGGCTTTCGGTGGGGTCGACGTCACCTCCGACAGCGGACCCACCGCCACCACCAGATGGTGGGAATTCCTAGGCCGCCGGGACGAAAGGGATCGGAACATCCATGAAGCTGATCGTGGCAGTCATCAAGCCCTTCAAGCTCGACGAGGTCAAGGAGTCGCTCAAGACGCTCGGCGTCCAGGGGATGACCCTGACCGAAGCCCAGGGCTTCGGGCGCCAGCGGGGCCACACCGAGGTCTACCGGGGTGCGGAGTACGAAGTCGATTTCGTGCCCAAGCTCCGGGTCGAGATCCTCGTCGACGATCCCCAGGTCGACGAGGTGGTCGACGGGATCGTCCGGACCGCCGCCACCGGCAAGATCGGTGACGGCAAGGTCTGGGTGATCCCCGTCGAGCAAGCGGTGCGGGTTCGTACCGGAGAGAGAGGAAGCGACGCCCTCTGATCCGGTTTTCTGGCCCTCTGGCCGGTCCGGCGCCCCGCCCCCCCGGGCGCGCCGGCCGGTCGGAAGGTCAGCCCGCCTGGCGGGCCACGGCCGCGGCCGCGGCCGCGATGGCCTCGGGGTCGCCTAACTGGCGGTCTTCGACGAGGTCGAGCGAGTCGTCGAGCCGGAACCACCACGGCACGCCGGTGGGCACCTCCAGACCGACGATGTCGTCGTCGGAGATCCCCTTCAGGTACTTCACGAGGGCTCGGATCGAGTTGCCGTGGGCCACCACCAGCACGCCGCCCCGGGCGCGCAGGTCGGTGGCGATGGCGTCCTCCCAGTAGGGGACCATCCGCACCACCACGTCGGCCAGGCACTCGGTGTCGGGCAGGGCGCTGGCCGGGAGGTCCCGGTAGCGGGGGTCGTGGACGGGGTGGCGCCCGTCGGTCCGTGACAGGGCGGGCGGGGGCGTGGTGTAGCTGCGCCGCCACAGCTTGACCTGCTCCTCGCCGTACTTGGCCGCCGTCTCCTTTTTGTTGAGGCCCTGCAGGGCCCCGTAGTGGCGCTCGTTCAACCGCCAGTGGCGGCGCACCGGCAGCCAGCTCCGGCCCAGCTCGTCCAGGGTGAGGTTGGCGGTGCGCACCGACCGGGTGAGCACCGAGGTGTGCACCACCCGCAAATCCAGCCCCGCCTCCGCCTCGGCGGCGAGCAGCGCCCCGGCCTGCCGGGCCTCGGCCACGCCCTTGGCCGTCAGGTCGACGTCGGTCCAGCCTGTGAAGAGGTTTTCGGCGTTCCATGTGGACTCACCGTGGCGGAGCAGCACGAGGTCGGGCACGGTCCCGAGCGTAGTGGTGGCCCCCGCCGCCGATCGCCTGGGGAGGCCAGCGACAGAAATCGCTGTCACTGTGGCAGGCCGGGGTGACAGACGGCGCCGAGGCTTGTATCCTGACGCCCGCCAAGGTGGGCCGCGGGGGGGCACGTGGCGGCACCGGTTCGGCGACGGGCGCAGGGACCCTCCCCGCCAGAGGTCCCTGCGCCCCGCCGTTTCCGGTCGGATTTCTCCGCGCCCCGCACCCGCACCCCGCACCCGCACCCCGCCACCCGCACCGGCGGCGGCGCGGCGTGGCCGGCGGCCAATGAGGCGGGGAGCCCATGAAGAGCGGCGATCGCTCAGGGAAGACCCAGATTCGCCCGGCCATGCCCTCAGGGTGCCCGGACAGGCGGCGGAGCGCGCCCGACGGTCGGCAGGTCCACCCTGGTCGGGGGACTCTTCCGAGAACTTGATGCGCAGAGACTCAACTTCGCTATACTTATAACAGTCACATACCCCTAGGCACCAAGGTCCCGGCAGAGCGTCGGGTCCGCCGCAGATTCGGAGGCACCCCCCATGCCCAAGGCCGTCGGTATCGACCTCGGCACCACCAACTCGGTCGTGAGCGTCCTGGAGGCGGGCGAGCCCGTCGTCATCCCCAACGCCGAGGGGAGCCGGACCACCCCGTCGGTGGTGGGCTTCTCCAAGTCGGGCGAGGTCCTGGTGGGCGAGGTGGCCAAGCGCCAGGCCATCACCAACCCCGACCGCACCATCCGCTCGGTGAAGCGCCACATGGGCACCTCGTGGTCCGTCGACATCGACGGTAAGAAGTACAACTCCCAGGAGATCTCGGCCCGCATCCTGCAGAAGCTGAAGAGAGACGCCGAGTCCTACCTGGGCGACACCGTCAACCAGGCCGTGATCACCGTGCCGGCCTACTTCGACGACGCCCAGCGCACCGCCACCAAGGAGGCGGGCCAGATCGCCGGGCTCGAGGTGCTGCGCATCATCAACGAAAAGGCCTCGACAAGGAGAACAAGGAGCAGACCGTGCTCGTGTTCGACCTCGGGGGCGGGACCTTCGACGTGTCCATCCTCGAGATCGGCGACGGCGTCTTCGAGGTGAAGTCCACCTCGGGCAACACCCACCTGGGCGGCGACGACTGGGACCAGCGCGTCATCGACTGGCTGGTCACCGAGTTCAAGAACACCGAGGGCGTCGACCTGTCGGCCGACAAAATGGCCTTGCAGCGCCTCAAGGAGGCGGCGGAGAAGGCCAAGATCGAGCTGTCGTCGGTGCAGGAGACCCAGATCAACCTGCCCTTCATCACCGCCACCTCCGAGGGCCCCAAGCATCTCGATCTGAAGCTGACGCGGGCCAAGTTCAACGAGCTCACCGCCGACCTCGTCGACGCGTGCAAGGGCCCGTTCGAGCAGGCCGTCTCCGACGCCGGCATCCCCAAGTCCGACATCCACCACGTGGTGCTGGTGGGCGGCTCCACCCGCATGCCCGCCGTGCAGGAGATGGTGCAGTCCCTGACGGGCAAGGAGCCCCACAAGGGCGTCAACCCCGACGAGGTGGTCGCCATCGGCGCCGCTGTCCAGGCCGGCGTGCTGAAGGGCGAGGTGAAGGACGTCCTGCTGCTCGACGTCACTCCCCTGTCGCTCGGCATCGAGACCAAGGGCGCGGTCATGCACCGGCTCATCGAGCGCAACACCACCATCCCCACCAAGCGCTCGGAGGTGTTCACCACGGCCGAGGACAACCAGCCGTCGGTGGAGATCCACGTGCTCCAAGGTGAACGGGAGATGGCCATGTACAACAAGACCCTGGGCAAGTTCCAGCTCGTGGACCTGCCTCCGGCGCCGCGCGGCATCCCCCAGATCGAGGTGACGTTCGACATCGACGCCAACGGCATCGTGCACGTGTCGGCTCGCGACACGGCCACGGGCAAGGAGCAGTCGATGACGATCACCGGCCAGTCCTCGCTGGCCAGGGACGACATCGACCGCATGGTGCGCGACGCCGAGGCCCACGCCGAGGACGACCGCCGCCGGCGCGAGGAGGCGGAGGTCCGCAACAACGCCGACACCCTGGTGTACCAGACCGACAAGCTCCTTCGGGAGCAGGGTGAGAAGTTCGAGGGCGACGAGAAGGACAAGGTCGACGGGTCACTCACGACCCTCAAGGAGGCCCTGTCCGGCTCCGACGTGGAGAAGATCAAGGACGCCACCGAGGCGCTCGTCAACGCCAGCCACGGCTTCACCCAGCGCCTGTACGAGCAGGCGTCGCAGTCCCAGTCGGCGTCGGCCGGGGCCGGGGGCGGCGACGGCGCCGCGCAGTCCGACGACGAGGTGGTCGACGCCGAGATCGTCGACGAGCCCGGGGCATGACCCCGGGGGCGGGTCCTGTCGACGGTCCCGGCAGGCCCGAGGACGCCACCGCCCGTCCGGGCGCGGAGAGCACCTCCCGCCCCGACGGGTCGGACGCGGCCGCCATGTTCGCCGCCGCCGAGGAGGTGGTGGAACAGGTCGAGGAGCTCGTGGAAGAGGAGTTCGGGGACTCGCTCGCCACGGTGCGGCGCGAGCGCGACGAGTACCTGGACATGCTGCGGCGCGTCCAGGCCGACTTCGAGAACTACAAGAAGCGCATGTTGCGCCAGCAGAGCGACCATCTCGAGCGGGCGGGGGAGGACCTCGTCATGAAGATGCTCCCCGTGCTCGACGCCTTCGACCTGGCCCGCACCCACCTGGGCGGGGGCGACGACCTCGGCTCCGAGGGCAAGGCGCTGCTGGCCGCCTCGAGCCTGCTGGCCGACACGCTGGCCAAGGTGGGCCTCGAGCGCATCGACGATCCCGGCGCACCCTTCGATCCCGCCGTGCACGAGGCGGTCGACAGCGTGGTCGACCAGCCCGGTGACGCCCCTGCAGAGGGGCCCGTCGTGGACGGCGTGCTGCGCGCCGGCTACCGGTGGAAGGGACGCGTCATCCGGCCCGCCATGGTGCGCGTGCGGGGCTGACGACCGTGGTCGCGCAGCGCGAATGGCTGGAGAAGGACTACTACCGGGTCCTGGGCGTGTCGTCCACGGCCACCGACAAGGAGATCACGCGCGCCTACCGCAAGCTGGCCAAGCAGTTCCACCCCGACGCCAACCCCGGCACCGAGGACCGCTTCAAGGAGATCACCGCCGCCTACGACGTGCTCGGCGACGCGGCCAAGCGCAAGGAGTACGACGAGGTGCGCCGCCTGGGGGCGGCCGGGTTCGGCGGGCTCGGCGGCGGCTTCGGCGGCCAGGGGGGGAGCACCTTCCGGGTGGAGGACCTGGGCGATCTGGGCGACCTCCTGGGAGGTCTCGGCGGGGCCTTCGGCGGCGGCCGCCGGTCGCGCAACGCCGGTCCCCGGCGCGGCGCCGATGTCGAGGCCGAGCTGCACCTGTCGTTCGAGGACGCCGTGCGGGGCGTGACCACCACCGTCCACGTGGCCGGCGAGGCGCGCTGCGAGACGTGCGGGGGAACGGGGGCCGCCCCGGGTTCCTCCCCGGTGACGTGCCCCACCTGCCACGGCCGGGGCGCGCTCGACGACAACCAGGGCCTGTTCTCGCTCAGCCGCGTGTGCCCGCAGTGCAGCGGCCGGGGCACCATCATCGAGACGCCGTGCCGCACGTGCCGCGGCAGCGGCGTGCAGCGCCGCACCCGCGAGGTGAAGGTGCGCGTCCCCGCCGGGGTGGAGGACGGCCAGCGCATCCGGGTGAAGGGGAGGGGCGCGGCCGGCCGCGCCAACGGCCCGTCGGGGGACCTCTACGTCACCGTACGGGTGTCGGCCCACCCCATCTTCGGGCGCCGGGGCCGCAACCTGACGCTCACGGCCCCGGTGACCTTCTCCGAGGCGGCGCTCGGCTCCACCGTGACCGTGCCGACGCTCGACGACCCCGTGACCCTGCGCATCCCGGCCGGCACGTCGTCGGGGCAGACGTTCCGGGTGAAGGGCCGGGGCGTGCCCGGTCCGGGGCGCAGCGGCCCCGGGGACCTGCTCGTCACGGCCGAGGTGGCCGTGCCGAAGAAGCTGACCGACGAGCAGCGCGCCGCGGTCGAGCAGTACGCCCGCGTGTCGCACGAGGACCCGCGGCGCCATCTGGGGGTGACGAGCGATGACACCACCGATGCCTGACGCGGCCGAGCCCGAGCGCTTCGCCGCTCTGTTCGGCGGGGAGGGTGCGGCCCGGGCCGTGTACGTGATCTCGGTGGCGGCCGAGCTGGCCGGAGTGCACCCCCAGACCCTGCGCATGTACGAGCGACGGGGCCTGGTGGACCCGTCGCGCACCGGCGGCGGCAACCGGCGCTACTCGCAGCACGACATCGAGCGGCTGCGCCACATCGGCGACCTCACCGCCTCGGGGCTCAACCTCGAGGGGGTGCGCCGCGTGCTCGAGCTCGAGGCCGAGGTGGCGCAGCTGCGGGCCGAGCTCGAGCGCGTGCGCCGGGAGGCCCGCGAAGTGGTCGAGCAGACGCACCGCCATTACCGGCGCGACCTTGGTGCCGCTGCGCCAGGCGCTCGTGTGGCGCAAGAGGAGATGACGCACATGGCGCTCGATCCCAACCGCTGGACGCTCAAGACCCAGGAGGCGCTGCAGTCCGCCACCGACCTGGCCCGCGCCGCCAACAACGCCGAGGTCGCGCCGGACCACCTCCTGGCCGCCCTGCTGGGCCAGGCCGACGGCATCGCCCTGCCCCTTGTGACCAAGGCCGGGGTGGAGCCCACCGCCCTCGGCAACCGGGTGGCCCAGCGCCTGGCCGCGCTGCCCAAGGCCTACGGGGGCGCGGACGTGGCGCTCGGCCGGGCCACGCGTGACCTGTTCGAGACGGCCGACGGGTTGCGGCGCGATATGGGCGACGAGTACCTGTCGGTGGAGCACGTCCTGCTGGCGCTGTCCGAGGCGGTGGGGGCCACGCGCGACCAGCTGCTCACCGCCCTGCGCCAGGTGCGCGGCAGCCACCGCGTCACGTCGCAGAACCCCGAGGAGCAGTACCAGGCCCTGGAGCGTTACGCCCGCGACCTCACCGAGCTCGCCCGCCAGGGCAAGCTCGACCCCGTCATCGGGCGCGACGAGGAGATCCGCCGCGTCATCCAGGTGCTGTCGCGGCGCACCAAGAACAACCCGGTGCTCATCGGCGAACCGGGCGTGGGCAAGACCGCCATCGTGGAGGGCCTGGCCACCCGCATCGTCGAGGGCGACGTGCCCGAGAGCCTGCGCGACAAGCGGGTTATGTCGCTCGACCTGTCGGCCATGGTGGCCGGGGCCAAGTACCGCGGCGAGTTCGAGGAGCGCCTCAAGGCGGTGCTGAAGGAGATCACCGACGCCGAGGGGGAGATCGTCACCTTCATCGACGAGCTCCACACCATCGTGGGGGCGGGCGCGGCCGAGGGTGCGATGGACGCCGGCAACATGATCAAGCCCATGTTGGCGCGCGGCGAGCTGCGCCTCATCGGGGCCACCACCCTCGACGAGTACCGCAAGCACATCGAAAAGGACGCCGCCCTGGAGCGCCGCTTCCAGCCTGTCCTCGTCGCCCCTCCGTCGGTGGAGGCCACCGTCGCCATCCTGCGGGGGTTGAAGGAGCGCTACGAGGTGCACCACGGGGTGCGCATCCAGGACGCCGCCCTGGTGGCGGCGGCGGTGCTGTCGGACCGCTACGTGTCGGGGCGCTTCCTCCCCGACAAGGCCATCGACCTCGTGGACGAGGCCGCCAGCCGGCTGCGCATCGAGATCGACTCCATGCCCACCGAGATCGACGTGGTGACCCGCCGCATGCGCCAACTCGCAATCGAACGGGTGGCCCTGGCCAAGGAGACCGACGAGATCTCCAAGGAGCGCATGGCCCGCCTGGACGAGGAGCTCGCCAACCTGAAGGAGGAGGCCGACGCCATGACGGCGCGGTGGCAGGCGGAGAAGGACGCCATCGCGGCCATCCGCGGCCTGAAGGAGGAGCTCGAGGTGCGCAAGGGCGAGGCCGAGCGTCACGCTCGCGACGGCGACCTCACGCGCGCCTCGGAGATCCGCTACGGCGTGATCCCCGACATCGAGCGGCGTATCGAGGACGCCACCAAGGCTCTGGCCGACCTCCAGGCGTCGGGGGCGATGCTGAAGGAGGAGGTCGACGCCGAGGACGTGGCCGAGGTGGTCAGCCGCTGGACGGGCGTCCCCGTCACCAAGCTGCTCGAGGCCGAGCTGGCCAAGTTGGTGCGCATGGAGGAGGCGCTGCACGCCCGCGTCATCGGCCAGGACGAAGCGGTGCAGGCCGTCGCCAACGCCATCCGCCGCAGCCGGGCCGGGCTGTCGGACCCCAACCGTCCCATCGGCTCGTTTCTGTTCCTGGGCCCGACGGGCGTGGGCAAGACCGAGCTGGCCCGGGCGCTGGCCGCCTTCCTGTTCGACGACGACCGAGCCATGGTGCGCATCGACATGGGCGAGTACCAGGAGAAGCACACCGTGTCGCGCCTCGTGGGGGCGCCCCCGGGATACGTGGGCTACGAGGAGGGCGGCCAGCTGTCGGAGGCCGTGCGGCGCCGGCCCTACGCCGTGGTGCTCCTCGACGAAATCGAAAAGGCGCACCCCGACGTGTTCAACGTGCTGCTCCAGGTGCTCGAGGACGGGCGGCTCACCGACGGCCAGGGCCGGACGGTGGACTTCACCAACACCGTGCTCATCATGACGTCCAACCTGCCCGGCGATCCGCAGGACTTCTTCAAGCCGGAGTTCTTCAACCGCATCGACGAGGTGGTGCGCTTCCGCCGACTGACCGAGCAGGACATCCGCCGCATCGTCGACATCCAGGTGGACCGGTTGGCCCGCCGGGTGGCCGAGCGCCGGCTGTTGCTCGAGGTGTCGCCGGCGGCGCGCGACTGGCTGGGCCGGACCGGCTACGACGCCGACCTCGGTGCCCGGCCGCTGCGCCGGGTGCTCCAGCACGCCGTGGAGGACCCCCTGGCGCTGGCGTTGCTGGGCGGGCGCTACGCCGACGGCGACACCGTCGTCGTCGACACCGTCAAGGGCGGCAGCGGCATCGAGCTGCGCTGACGGACTCCGGTCGAACACGNAGCGCTCGAACACGTAGCGCCACGGGTAATCACCCGCGGGTGGGTTGCGCCATGTCGGCCCGGTCGTAACGTGGGACCTTCGACGCTGCGCCTCGGAACGGGCAGGGGCGCATCCTCCCGCAGACGCCGATCTCACGTTCCGGAGTACCCCCCCGAGCCTCGTCGTCTTTCGGGGAACGGGTTCGTGGTGGGGGCGGTGAGGAAGGGTATCGACCGATGACATCGGGCGAGGCGGTTCGGGCGGTCGTCGATTGCCAGGCGCTTCGGGGGATCCCGGCGCTTTCGACGCATTCGCCGCCGCCGGGCCCGACCCCGCGCCGCAGTGCCCGGGCTTCGGTAGCGCCCCCATCGGCCGGGGGCCGGGGGTTCGGCGGTCAGATCAGACGGGGTCGAGAGACGCGTCCCCGTTGTTGGAGACGTGGTGCGTCCACTGCTCGCCGTCCCAGTAACGGTGCTGGTGGCGCCCGGTGGGGTCGGGGTGCCAGCTGGGGGCGACCGTCCCCGGGCCGGCGGGCGCCGACATCGGTGACGCCGTGGCCGGGCTGGTGGTGCCCGGCACCCCGGCGGGCCCGGGCATACCCGCCCCGGGTGATCCCCACGCCTGCCCGGTGCCGTGGCCCGGTGACCGCCCCGCCCCGTAGCCGGGCCCGGGCCCGGGCCCGTAGCCCGGGGTGGGCCCGTACCCCGCCGCCGGGTGGCCGCCGTAGGCGGACCCGCCCGGGGCCGACCCCGCCGACCGGGGCTTGGTGGTGGCGCAGGCGACCAGCGACAGCAGCGTGCCCAGCAGGGCGATGAAGAAGCTCACCACGCCCCACACCACCGGCGGGATGCCCCACGGGTTCATGCCGGTCTGGCGGCGGAAGCGCTGGGTCCGCATGTACGACAGCGCCCCGAAGATGACGCCGAAGACGACCAGGTTGGCGCCCGATCGGACGAAGATGAGGCCGGTCAGGTGCACAGAGACGATGGTACGACGGGGCGGCCGCCTACGGCGGACGGCCCCTCGGGCCGGGGTCCGTCCCCGCCGGCTTCACCCCCCGGCCGGACCCGGGACCCCCGGAGGAGTCGTCCCAGGTCCGGGGTACACTGCGGCGTAATCCGCTGCCGTTCGACGGAGGAGCGCGCGTGCCCGCAACCGTGGTCGTGGGGACCCAGTGGGGCGACGAGGGCAAGGGCAAGCTCACCGACCTCCTGGCCCGGGACATGCACATGGTCGTCCGCTACCAGGGCGGCCACAACGCCGGCCACACCGTGGTGGTGGAGGGCCAGTCCTTCGCCCTACAGCTCGTCCCGAGCGGGGTGCTGTACCCCCACATCACCCCCGTCATCGGCAACGGCGTGGTGGTGGACCCCGGGGTGCTGCTGTCGGAGCTCGACACCCTGGCGTCGAAGGGGGTGGACACGAGCCGCATGGTGGTGAGCGGCAACGCCCACCTGATCATGCCGTACCACACCGAGATCGACCGGGTCACCGAGCGCTACCTGGGCAAGAACTCCCTCGGCACCACCCGGCGCGGCATCGGCCCGGCCTACGCCGACAAGGCGGCCCGGGTGGGCCTACGGGTCCAGGACCTCCTCGACGCCAAGATCTTCCGCCAGAAGCTCGAGGTGGTGCTGAAGGAGAAGAACGCCATCTTGGCCAAGGTGTACAACCGCCTCCCCATCGACGCCGCCACCATCTGCGACGAGTACCTCGACGTGTACGCCCCCCGCATCGCCCCCATGGTGGGCGACACCGTGGGCATCGTCCACGACGCCCTCGACGCCGGGCGCAACGTCTTGCTCGAGGGGGCCCAGGCGACCTTCCTCGACCTCGACCACGGCACCTATCCCTTCGTGACGTCGTCCAACCCGGTGGCGGGTGGTGCCTGCACCGGGGCGGGGGTGGGGCCACGCCACATCGACGAGGTCATCGGCATCGCCAAGGCCTACGTCACCCGGGTGGGGGCGGGGCCGTTCCCGACCGAGTGCCACGACGAGGTGGGCCAGGTGCTGGTGGAGCGGGGCAACGAGTTCGGCACCAACACCGGCCGGCGGCGGCGCTGCGGGTGGTTCGACACCGTGATGGCCCGCCAGGCCGTGCGGCTCAACTCCCTGTCCGAGGTGGCGCTCACCAAGATGGACGTGCTCGACACCTTCGACACCGTCAAGGTGTGCGTGGCCTACCGGTCCGGCGGCAAGGTCCTCACCCACCTCCCCTACCACCAGTCGGTGCTGCACCAGGTGGAGGCGGTGTACGAGGAGCTCCCGGGGTGGCGCACCGACTTGTCGGGGGCGACCGAGCTCGACGACCTGCCGCCCGCGGCGCGCCGCTACGTGGCCTTCCTGGCCGAACAGATCGGCGTGCCCATCAAGCTGGTGGGGGTGGGCCCCGGACGCGAGCAGTTCGTCCGGTTCGCGGCGTGACGGGGCCGGCATGAAGGTGTGCGTGGTGGGATCGGGCGGCCGCGAGCACGCCCTGGCCCTGGCGCTGGCCCGCACCGCCGACGTGGTGGTGACCCCGGGCAACCCGGGCATGTCGGGCCGGCGCGACACCGAGGCCACCCGGCGCCGTCCCGAGGCCGAGCGCATCACCGTCACCGCCGCCGTGCCCGAGCAGATCGACGCCGATCTGTTCGTCATCGGCCCTGAGCAGCCCCTGGTGGACGGCCTCGCCGACCGCCTGCGCGCCGACCGGCGCCTCGTGTTCGGGCCCGGGGCCGACGGGGCCCGGCTCGAGGGTTCCAAGGCCTTCATGAAGGACCTGCTGGCCGAGGCCCGGGTGCCCACCGCCCGCTACGGCGCGTTCGACGAGGTGGGCGAGGCCGTCGCCTTCCTGCGCCAGCTGCCCGGTCCGTGGGTGGTGAAGACCGACGGCCTGGCCGCCGGCAAGGGCGTGCTCGTCACCGACTCGCTGGCCGAGGCCGAGGCCGACGTGGCGGCCAAGCTGTCGGGGGAGCGCTTCGGCGACGCCGGGCGCCGGGTGGTGGTGGAGGAGGGCCTGTCCGGCCCGGAGTGCTCGCTGCTCGCCATCTGCGACGGCACCCGCATCGCCGCCCTGTCGCCGGCCCAGGACTTCAAGCGCATCGCCGACCACGACGAGGGTCCCAACACCGGTGGCATGGGCGCCTACTCTCCCGTCCCCACCGTGTCCGACCGCCTCGTCGACGGCATCCTGGACGAGGCGGTGGAGCCGTTGGTGGCGGCGCTGCGGCGGCGGAACATCGACTACCGCGGCGTGCTCTACGCCGGGCTCATCCTGACCCCCGACGGGCCCCGGGTGCTCGAGTACAACGTGCGCTTCGGCGATCCCGAGACCCAGGTGGTGCTGCCCCGGTTCGTCGAGGACCTCACCGGCCTGCTGGCCGAGGCCGCCGCCGGGCGGCTGCGCACCGAGCCCCGGTTCACCCCCGACGCGGCGGTGTGCGTGGTGCTGGCCGCCGAGGGCTACCCCGCCACGCCCCGCACCGGCGACCGCATCGACGGCCTGGAGGAGGCCGCCCTCCTCGACGGGGTGACGGTGTTCCATGCCGGGACGCGTCTCGACGACGAGGGTCGCTTCGTGACCGACGGTGGCCGGGTGCTGGGCGTGGGCGGCACCGGGCCCGACATCGCCGAGGCCCGCCGACGCGCCTACGCCGGCGTGGCCCGCATCGGCTGGCCCGGCATGCAACACCGGGGCGACATCGCCGCCGCCGCCGCCGCCGCTGCCAGCGTCACCACCGCCGATGCCGCCCCCACCACCGCCGCCACGGCGGG
>JGI12269J14319_10004459_pt1 | contig 12768 bp, 11 predicted proteins | sample PeaSoiSIISIP2007_FD_14319 | JGI IMG/M metagenome (IMG submission 14319) | reverse complement strand
ACCCCGTGGCGCAACAGCGCCACGGGCAGGCGCAGGTCGGCGACGGCCTCCGCGACGGCGCCGCCGAGGCCGCCGATGACACTGTGCTCTTCCACCGTGACGATCACCCCGGTCGTGGCGGCGTCGCGCACCGCGTCGACGTCGAGCGGCTTGACCGTGGCCATGTCGATGACGCCGACGTCGAGCCCACGACCGGCCAGGAGCGCCGCCGCCCCGAGCGACGGATGGACCTGGGACCCCGTGGCGATGATCGTGGCGTCGCCCCCGTCGCGCAGCCGCACGGCCTCGCCGAAGCGGAAGCCCGAGGGCACGTCGGCGTAGACCTCGGGGTCCCGGCCCCGGCCCAGTCGCAGGTAGAGGGTGCCCGCCAGGTCGAGGGAGGCGCGCAGCATCGCGCGCAGCTGGTTGGCGTCCGCCGCACAGGCCACCGTCAGGTCGGCCACCGCGCGCATGGCGGCCAGGTCCTCGAGGGCGTGGTGGCTCGTGCCGTAGTAGCCCAGCGACATGCCCGAATGGTGGGCCAGCACGCGCACCGGCATGCGCGGGTAGGCGCAGTCGGTGCGGATCTGCTCGTATCCGAGCAGCGCCGCGAAGGACGCGAACGTCCCCACGAAGGGCATCAGACCCGCGGACGCGAGACCGGCCGCGACTGAGATCATGTTCTTCTCGGCGATCCCCATGTTGAAGAACCGCTCGGGGTGGCGCGCNTGGAAGTCATTCAACCGGTTGGACGACGCCAGGTCGGCCGTCAGGACGACCACGCGCGCATCGTGATCGGCCAGGTCGGCCAGCTCGTCACCCGCCACGAACGCCGGAACGGAGCGAGGGGCGATGCCCTTCGCGGAGCTCCGGGCCCGGCTGTCTCCCCGGAAGACCTCACTCTGGTCGAGGCCGGCCGGGCCGCTCGATGGGCCTTCAGCGGTCACGGTCGCTCCCGCCGACGAGCTCACGGCGGACCTCCTCGTAGTCGTCGGGTCCCAGGTTGCCCACGTGCCACTTCAGGTCGTTCTCCATCCGGGCGACCCCCTGACCCTTCACGGTGTCGGCCACGATGAGTTGCGGCGGTCCGATGTCGTCGGGGCGGAGATCCGCGAAGGCGGCGAGGACCGACGTGAGGTCGTGGCCGTTGATGCGCTGACACGACCAGCCGAACGCGCTGAAGCGCGCCTCGATGGGCTCGGCGGTCATGATCTCCTCAGTGGGCCCGTCGATGCCCAGCTGGTTGCGGTCCACCAGGCAGACGAGCCGGCCCGTGCGGAAGTGTCCCGCGGCCATGGCGGCCTCCCAGATCTGACCCTCGGCGAGCTCGCCGTCACCGACCACGACGTAGACCCGGTAGTCGCGACTGGCCACGCGGGCCGCCAGGGCCATGCCCAGTCCGATGGAGAGACCGTGACCGAGCGAGCCCGAACTGAAGTCGATGCCGGGAACCTTGCGCATGTCGGGGTGATCGCCGAAGGCACTGCCGAGACGGGTGTACGAATCCAGCAACGACGAGTCGAAGTAGCCCAGGTCCGCCAGGATCGGGTAGAGGCCGATCGCCGCGTGGCCCTTGGAGAGGACGAAGCGGTCCCGGTCGGGCCAGTCGGGACGCCGCGGATCGATGCGCAGCTGGTGGTAGTAGAGGGCCGCGAGCAGCTCGGCGGCCGAGAAGGTGCCGCTGTAGTGGCCGGCGCCGGCGATGCGCGACAGGCGCAGCGTCTCGAGACGCACCATCAGGGCCTTGGACGCGAGGAGGTCGAGCGTCGCGGCGTCGGGTTGCGTCGTCACGCGGGGCCTCCAGGTATCAACGCCTCGGCCAGCGCCACGTGACGCGGGTGCGCGGCGAGCAGCGTCTGGGTGTAGGCCGCCTGGGGGGCACGAAACACCTCCGCCGTCGGGCCGATCTCGACGATCTCGCCGAGGTGCATGACCGCCACCCGGTCGGCCACCTCGGCGATCACCGAGAGCTGGTGGGCCACGAAGAGCACGGCCAGGCCGAGCTCGTCGCGCAGGTCGAGGAAGAGGTTCAGCAGCTGGGTCTGTATCGAGACGTCCAGCGCGCTCACGGCCTCGTCGGCGATGAGGATCTGGGGGCCGACCGCGAGGGCCCGGGCGACCGCGACCCGCTGGCGCTGACCTCCGGAGAGCTCCCGGGGACGACGCGTCGCTGCCGACGCGGGCAGGCGCACCAGATCCAGCAGGCGCGCGACGAAGGGTCCCCCCGCCTCGCTGCCGGGCTGATCGTGGACTCGACCCGCTTCGAGGATCGCCGCGCCCACGCTCATGCGCGGGTTGAGCGACGAGTAGGGGTCCTGGAAGACCATCTGCATTCGCCGGCGCACCTCGCGAAGTTGACGGCCCCGCGCCGCGCGCACGTCCAGTCCCTCGAGGACGATCTGGCCCTCGTCGGGCTCCACGAGTCGGATGAGCATGCGCGCCAGCGTCGTCTTGCCGCTGCCCGACCCGCCGGCCAAGCCGAGGATCTCGCCACGGGCGAGTTCGAGGCTCACCCGATTCACGGCCAGGTGGGTGTCGCCGGGTTGGCGTCGGACCCACTCGGCCGCCGAACGACGCAGGATGAACTCCTTGGAGACGTCACGCACGCTGAGCATGGGCTCGGCGCTCACGGCCGGCCCCTCGTCGACGACGCCGCCCCGACCGCCGCGGCCACGATCGGGCAGGCCGTCACGTGCCCCGGCGCCACCTCGGCGAGCGTCATGTCGACGTCGTGGCACGACTCGCGAGCCAGCGTGCAGCGCTCCACGAAGGGACAGCCCGGGCGCAACTCGGCGGGGTTCGGGGGCTGGCCCGGGATGCCCGCGCGCCGGATCCGCTGTCCGGCCGATTCCACGTTCGGGATCGACTCCAGGAGCGCGCGGGTGTAGGGATGCCGGGGTTCAGCGCAGACCTCGTCGACCGGACCGGCCTCGACGACGTAGCCCCCGTACATCACGGCGACGCGGTCGCACGCCTGGGCGATCACGCCGAAGTCGTGCGAGACGAGCAGCACGGCCATCTCGGAGTCGCGGCGCAGTTGCTCGATGAGCGCGAGGATCTGCGCTTGCGTGGTCACGTCCAGCGCGGTCGTCGGCTCGTCGGCGATGAGCAGCTTCGGTTTGGCCGAGATCGCGATCGCGATCATGACGCGCTGGCGCATGCCCCCGGACAGCTCGTGGGGGTACGCCCGGAACCGCTGCTCGGGCCGGTCGATGCCCACGCTGGCGAGCAGCTCGAGCGCGCGGTCGTGGGCCGCGCTGCGGTCCATGCCCGCGTTCACGCGCAGCGTCTCGGCGACCTGTTCGCCCACGCGCTTGGTCGGGTCGAAGCAGCTGAACGGGTCCTGGAAGATCATGCCGACGTTGTGGGCCCGGTGCTGGCGCAAGTCGCTCGTGCTCAGCCCCAGCACGTCACGTCCGTCGAACTCCACGCGGGCGGCGGTCATCCTCGCGTGCGACGGCATGAGCCGGATGACCGACCGGCACGTCAGGCTCTTGCCGGATCCGGACTCGCCCACCAGCCCGACGGTCTCGCTCGGTCCCACCTCCAGGTCCACTCCCCGGACCACCTCGGTGGAGCCCGTGCGGTGCTGGAACGCGATGCGCAGGCCCTCCAGGCGAAGCAGCGCGGTCACAGCGCCCCCTGGAGGAGCTCACCGCTCGTGATGCCGTCGCCGATCAGGCTGACCCCGAAGCCGAAGAGCACGAGCACGATGCCGGGAATCGTCGTGATCCACCAGGCGCTCAGCAGGTAGCTCTGGCCGCTGGCGATGATGGAGCCGAGGTCCGCCCCGGGGGCCTGCTGGCCGAGCCCCAGGTACGACATGCCGGCGAGCACCAGCATGTTCACGACCACGTCGACGGTTGAGTAGACGAGGCTGGTGCGCACGAGATTGGGCAGGGCGTGGCGGAAGATCGCGCGCAGGTGCGAGTAGCCCAGCGCCTTGGTGGACTTGATGAACGGCTGCTCGCGCAGCGCCAGCATCTCGGATCGCGCCAGTCGGCAGTAGAGGGCCCACCCGGCGATGATGATGCCGATCGCCACCCCCTTGAGCCCGGGACCGACGATGGCGATCACCGCGAGGACGAGCACGATGAAGGGAAAGGCGATCACCGTATCGGCGATGCGCCCCACGATCGCATCGAACCAACCGCCGAAGTAGCCGGCGATGGTCCCAACCACGACCCCGATCACGAGGCCCGCGTACGTGATCACCGCGACGACGAGCATGTCGACGCGCAACCCGTAGAGCACGCGCGACCAGATGTCACGGCCGACGAAGTCGGTGCCCATCCAGTGATGCCACGACGGTGCCTGCAGGCTGTTGATGATGTCGAGACGGTTCGGCGGGTACGGCGCGATGTTGGGCGCGAGGAGTGCGGCGAGCATCAGCACGCCGATGACGACGATCCCCGCCGTGAGCTCCCAGTTGTGCAGGCGCCGGATCCGGAAGCGGTGACGCACCGCGAGCGATCGCACGGACAGGTCAGACACTGCGGACCCCCGGACGAACGCGCGGATCGACCACGGACTGCAAGAGGTCGGTGGCCAGGTTGAGGAAGACGACGACGGAGCCGGCCAGGACCGCGATCGTCTCGACGAGCGGATAGTCGCGCTGCTCCACCGCCTGGAACAGCAGCGAGCCCAGTCCCGGGATCTGGAAGACCTGCTCGAGGACGACGGTCCCGCCGATGAGAAAGCCCACGTTGACCGCGAGCACGGTCACCGTCGGCATCACGGCATTGCGCATCACGTGGTGCGTCATGATCCGCCAGGTGCTGAATCCGCGCGCCCTGGTCGCCTCGACGTACTCGAGGCTCAGCACGTGACGGATGCTCGATCGCAGGGTCCGCACGATCACGGCGAGCAGCGACAGACCGAGGGCCACCGCGGGCAGCGTCAACGACCGGGCCACGCCCCAGAACCCGGTCCCGTAGCCCGAGACGGGCAGCCAGTGGAGCTTCAACGCGAAGATGATCGCGAGCACCAGCCCCGACCAGAAGGTCGGCATGGCGAAGCTGATCGTCGTGAAGATCCGGATGGAGTGGTCGACCGGGTCGTCGGCGCGCAGTGCGGTGGCGATCGCGAGCGGGACGCCGATCACGATGGCGACGAGCGTCCCGTAGGTGATGAGCGCCAGGCTCGGCACGAAGCGCTCGCTGATCAGCGACGAGATGCTCTGGCTGAACGTGAAGGACCGGCCGAAGTGCCCCGTCACGAGGTGCCCCAGAAAGAGCCAGAACTGGGTGGGCAAGGGCTTGTTGAGGCCCAGGCTGTCGCTGATGAGCTTGATCTCGGCCGGCGTGGCGCGCGGCCCGAGCATCGTGCTGACCGGGTTGCCCGGCACGAAGTGGATCAGGGTGAAGGCCAGGAACGCCAGGAGCAGCAGTTGGATGACGCTGATGCCGACGCGCCGCAGCGTGTATCCGAGCACTGCCCCTACCCGTTCTGGCTCACGACGTGGCTACCCCGCCGGGTTGGCACGGCACCTCGTCGTGAGTAGTTCTACTTCGCGATCCAGGTGTACTGCAACGAGTCGGCCCCCAGCGGGTCCAGATAGGTGCCGCACACGTTGTTGCCGTGGGCGTTGAGGAACGGCAGGTCCATGATGTTGATGAACGGCGTCTGGGCCATCATCGCGGCCTGGATCTTGGGCCACTGCTGGGCGCGGCTCGCATCGCTCGCCGTGTGGTTGAACTTGATCACCATGTTGGCGATCGTGGGGTCGTTCCACCACGAGAAGAAGCTGTAGCCGCCACCGCCGTAGGTCGTCACGAAGGCGGCGTACTCGTCGGGCACGGTCACGTCACTCGTGAACTCGGCGTACGGGAAGGTCAGGTCGTACTTGCCCTTCATGTACAGCGCGGTCTCGGTGGCCTGGTCCTCGCTGACGAGCTTCACCTTGATGCCGATGGCCGCCCACTCCGCCTGGAGGATCAGCACGAGGTTGGTGTACTCGGCGTAGCCGCTCGGGTACTGCATCGTGATGGAGAAGCCGTGCGGGTAGGCGGACTTGGCCATGTACTGCTTGGCGAGCTTCAGGTCATAGGTGTAGGGCTTGACCACGCTGTTGGGCGCGTCGTACTTGAGTTGGGGCAGCACGCTGTTGGGAACGGTGCCCAGGCCCTGGAAGACCGACGTGTTGATCTGCGACCGGTTGATGGCGTACTCCATCGCCAGGCGCACGTCGAGGTTGGCCAGCGGCTTACGGTTGAAGTTCAGCCACAGTCCCACCCAGTAGGGGACCTTGACCTCTTGGAGCGTCAAGCTGGAGCTCGACTGCACCGTCTTGACCTCCGAGAACGGGATGCCGTCGGCGATCTGGGCCTGGCCGTTCTGCACGTCCAGCAGGCGCGTGTTGTCATTCAACGCGTACTGGTAGACCACCTTGTTCAGGTGGGGCAGGCCCGGCTGCCAGTAGTACGGGTTGCGCACGAAGGTGATCGAGGACCCGCGCACCCACTTGCTCAACATGAACGGCCCGGTGCCCACCGGGTGGGTCCAGAAGTTCGAACCCTGCTTCTGGACGAGGCTCTTGGGCACGATGAATGCGTCAAAGATGCTCATGTTGTACAGGATCCCCGGCGTGGGCTGGGACAGCGTCATCTTCACGGTCGAGGAGTTGACCGCCGTCGCGCTCTTGAACCCTCCCGACAGGACCGCGGTCTCGTCGAGCTTGGGGTTCGCGAAGTAGTCCAGCGAGAAGACGACGTCCGCGGCGGTGACCGCCTGGCCGTTGGAGAACTTGATGCCGGGCCGGATGTGGAACGTGTAGGTGAGCCCGTCCGACGACACCGTCCAGCTGCTGGCCACGGCCGGCACGACGTTCTGGGTCGCACCCGTGGGGTCGGGCATCACCAAACCCTGGTACAGCAAGGTGTCGGCGAAGATGTCGCCGTTCCCGTTCGTCGGGTAGAAGGGGTTCAGCGTCACCGGGCCGGCCTGGCGCGCGTACACCAGTGTCCCGCCCTTGACCGGCGTTCCCTTGCAGGCGGCCGACGTGTTGATGCCCGTGGAGGCCGACGCGGAGAGCGGTGCGACGCCGAGTGCGGCGATCGTGGCCACGGCGGCCCCAATGAGGGTCCCTCGGCGGAAGTGGCCAATGCGATGGTTCAACCTGGACACGTCATCCCCCTATGTTCCAGTCGGTCCGACGGCACCGCCTCGCAGAACCTGCCAGCCCGACTGCGCTTCTCGCGCGAGCATACGTTGCACCGCCTCGTTACGCAAGCCGGACGTCCAACAAAAATAAGCCCCACGTCACTTGATGCCGAGGGCGTTCGCCGGCGAGCCGATGCCGCCGCGCACGTGCAGGGGCGCGGCGGCCAACAGGAACTCGGCCACGCCGTCGACCGCGCAGTCCGCGGCGAGTGCCTCGAGGTCCCAGAGCTCGCCGATCGCGAAACCCAACTGCCCGATGAGGACCCGGTGCAAGAACCCGAAGGGCTGCGCGTCGCGCGACCAGTCGGCCGGCCACACCTCGGTCGCGAAGCTGTCCGACACGATCGCCGCCGCCCCGCTGTCCCAGAGGTAACGAGCCATCGCCTCGGTGTGCTCGAGCCCCGGGGCCTCCAGGTGAGCACTCAGCGCCGCGCGGGTCTCGGCACCTTGATCGCGGTACCAGGCGAGGAAGCCCGTCCGCACGACGATTGCGCAGCCCGGCGAGTAGACGACTCCGGCGAGTTCGCGCGCCGCTTCGAGCTCGGCCACGGAGATCGCCACCGCTCCACTGGTCGTGTCGCGGACGTGCGACGGCGATCGGTCGTGGGCGCGCGGCAGGTCGAGCAGAACGCCGCGCGTCACCACGCCGCGCCTCGTCCAGTGGTCGATGGTGTTGGAGCCGCGCTCCTCAATGTCCTCGACCGAGCGCTCGTTGTAGAAGACGCCGGGCCGGGCCGCGATGTGGGCCAGCGAGTCCCACTGGCTGGAGATCTGCGGGAAGTAGTCATCCAGTACGTCGTCGAGGTCGGTCACCTGGGCGGCCCCCCCACGAAGGACCCGGTGGCGAGTCGGCGCCCGCGTCTCGTCCAGGGGCGGGTCGAACTGGTCGACCGGCGCGTCCAGGCCGAAGCTCACGCCGCGACGAACGAGCGCCACGGCCGCGCGGACCGTGTCGGGCGTGATGAGGTTCAAACGGCCGATCGAGTCGTCCGCGCCGAACAGCCCCCAGGCGCTCGCGACGCCGTCGGGTCGCGGCAGCTCGTCGTAGGCGGGCAGGCTCACTACGCCGGCCGCACTAGTCCGCGCCGTGGCGCAACTCGGCGAAGGCCGCGTCGGTCGCGCGCAGCGCCTGGTCGAGGTCGGCGTCGGTCAGGGCCGCCGACACGAACCAGTTGTGCCGGGCGTGCAGGTAGAGGCCGTGGCGCAGCGCCCCGGAGGCGAATCGCGCCCCGACCGACCGATCGTCGTCGCCGGCGAAGCTCAGGTACGGCATCTGGGGCGGGCCGCTCTGGGTGATCTCGAATGCCCACCGGTCGGCCTGCTCCTGGATCCCCGCCCGCAGCACCTCGCCGGAGCGGCGCATGCGCCCGACCACGTCCTCGGACGCGAGGACGTCGATCGTGGCCAGGCTCGCGGCCATCGCCACCGCGGCGAACCAGAAGGATCCCGTGATGAAGAGGCTCGAGGCGGCCTCACGATAGCGATCGGCGCCCAGCACGGCGGCCAGCGGGTAGCCGTTGGCGATGGCCTTGCTCCACGCGGAGAGGTCCGGCTCGACGCCGATGGACTCCCAGCTCCCGCCGAAGTTCAGCCGGAAACCGCAGCGCACCTCGTCGAGGATCAGCGCCGCGCCGGCGGCGTCGCAGATCTCGCGTAGCCCGCGCGCGAAGGCGGGATCGACCATCTCCTGGTCGTAGCCCGCGTCGTGGCGGAAGGGTGACACCATGATCGCGGCGACGTCGTCGGTCATCACCGCGCGCACGCTCTCGAGATCGTTGTAGGTGTAGCGCAGGAGATTGGCGCGGTCCTCGGGCGTCGTCCCCGAGGTGACGGGCGTGCACCAGGGCGCGGCGCCGTGGTAGGCGCCGGTGGCCACCAGGACCTTGCGCTTGCCCGTGGCCGCGCGGGCGATGGTGCAGCACAGGGTCGTGGCGTCGGTCCCGTTCTTCTCGAACATCGCCCAGTCCGCGTGCGACACGACGCCGGTCAGGCGCTCGGCCAGCTCGACCATGCGCGGGGAGGGCCCGTTCAGGCAGTCGCCCAGCGCCGCCTGGCGCGCGGCCGCCTCGTCGACCGCGGCGTGGTGGTGGCCCAGCAGCACCGGTCCCCAGCTGCACATGAGGTCCACGAACTCGCGCCCGTCGACGTCGGTGACGCGCGCCCCTCGGGCGCTCTGGAAGAACTGGGGATACTCGGGTGGCATCGCGCCCATGTTGAGGTGCCCGTACATCCCGCCGGGTATGACGCGCCGGGCCCGCTCTCGCAGCTCCTCGTCGCGGGGCCGGCTCTCGCGGCCGTCCGGAGTCTTCACCTCATTGCTTTGCAGAGCCATGGTCGTTCCCTTCCTCTTCGCTACCGCTGGGCGCTCGCCGCGAGCAGGCCGTTCGCGGCGGTGGTCGCGTCGCCGTCGCCGATTCCCGCCAGGATCTGGGCCACTTGATCGAGTCCGGTGATGCCGGCGTCGGACCCGAGGCCCGTGGCCACCAGGCTGCCGCACACGGTGCCGACCCACGCGGCCGGGGCCGGGGCCAGCCCGGCGAGCAGCCCGGTGAGGAACCCCGCGTCGAACCCGTCGCCGCAGCCCGTGGTGTCCACAACCGCGACGTCCAGCGCCGGGTGCGACACGTCGACCTGCGCGTCGATGACGCGGCACCCGAGCTCGCCGCGCGTCACGGCCACGCCGCCCGTCCCGAGCTCCAGGACGCGGTCGGCGGCCGCGCGCAGGTCGTCCGTCTCGGCGAGCCCCAGCAGCTGCTCTTCGTTCGGACAGAACCAGTTCGTGTGTCGCAGCACCGGGGCGAGGGAGCGCAGCGCGCTGGAGTCGCCATTGCGCAGAACGTCCATCGTGACGATCGCGCCGCGACTTCGAGCCTCTTCGGCGACGTCGGCCCACGCGGCCGGGTCCAGCGCCACCATGGCGTCCAGTCCGCCGAAGTGAACCGCGGCGGCCGACGCGATCGCCTCGCGCTGGGCGTCGGAGATGTCCCCGGCCGTGAACGCGCCGTTGGCCCCGGAGACGTGCAGCGCGGGACGTTCGCCGTTGGGCCGGATCGGCAGGATGGTCGCCGACGTCCTTCGTCCCACCAGCCGGCTGATGAGATCGGTCTCGACGCCGTAGTCCAGGAGCAGCGTGAGCACGATGTCGCCGAGCATGTCGTCGCCGATCGCCCCGACGTTGCGCACCCGGTGGCCCAGCTTGGCGAGGTCCACGCTGGTCCCCGCCGCCGTGCCCGCCACCGTGACCCGGATCTCGTCGATGAGCACGGAGTGCTGTCCCGGCGGAATGGTCGTGACGGGCCGACCGAGGATGTCCAGGATGTGCACGCCCACGCAGACAACGGGCTGGGTGGGCGCCGCGCTCACGCGTTCTCCTCACCCTCGCTCAGGCCCCCGTAGCGCCGGCGCCGGACCTCGCGTTCAACCTCGAGGAGCTCCTCGTCGTTGAGGATCCGGGGGTCGCCGTAGTCGAGCGACTTGCGGTACACGCCCGCGAGCCACTCGAGCAGGAGGGCCCGGTCATAGGCCTGGGCCAGGGTCTGGCCCCGCGTGACCGCGCCGTGGTTCTGCAGGATGGCGGCGGTGCGGGTCTCCAGGACCGCGACGGCCCCGCTGGCGAGCCCGTCCGATCCAAAGCGCGTGTACCCGACCACCGGCACCGCACCCCCCAGACCGACGATGACGTAGTGGACCGCCGGGAGCTCGTCGCGCGTGATGGACAGCGCCACCACCTCCTGGGAGTGGGTGTGCACGACGGCTCGGGCGTCGGTCGCGGCGTAGATCGCCGCGTGCATCGGCCACTCCGAGGAGACTGCCGCGCGGCCGGCGATCCGCTCGCCGTCGAGGGCGACCACGCAGACGTCGTCGGTCGTGAGCTCGTGGTACGCGACACCGCTGGGCGTGATCGCGACCAGGTCGCCGACCCGCACGCTGAGATTGCCCGCGGTCCCTACGGCCAGGCGGTCGGCGATCAGGCGGTTGCCGTAGGCGACCAACTCGCGCCGCGCGCCGTCCACCGCTTCGTCGTCGTGCACGTCTCGACCCAACTCGGTCCCCCCGGCCGATACCCGGCCATGCGCGGATGTTATACGGACGACCGACAAAAATCAATGACGAAGGACTATGGTGAACCCGACCCGACCGTAGAGTGTGGCTCGGCGCCGATCCCCTAACAAGTTGAGGTTCTTTGCCCAAGATTGTCGACTGGGAGGCTCGCAAGGACGAGATTCTCGAGGCCACGTGGCGTGTGATCGCCCGTGACGGCCTGGCGCAAACCACGGTCAGGGCCATCGCGCGCGAGGCCAACTGCTCCCAAGGAATCCTGTCGCACTACTTCGACGACAAGATGGACATCCTGGCCTCGGCCCTGTTGTTGTCCCACCGGCGCGTGCGCGATCGCACGGAGAAGAAGGTGGCGGGCCGCAGCGGGCTAGAGGCGCTGCGCATCGCGCTGCTTGAGGCTCTGCCCCTGGACGCCGAACGTGAATTGGAGGCGCGCATCGAGGTCAGTTTTTGGGGTCGTCTCCTGTCCGACACCCGGCTCTCGGAACTGGGCGCGCGCGAGGTTGACCTCCTCCGAAATCGACTCCGGGGACACCTGGAGGAGGCCCGCGAGGCCGGCGACCTCGTCGACGACCTTGATCTTGACGTGGCGGCACAGGAACTGATCGTCCTCATCGATGGGGTGAGCGTCGAGCGGGTCCACTTCCCGGCGACGGTGCCGCCAGCCCGACAGCTCGAACTGCTCGAGCGTCGCCTTACGTCGTTTGTGAAGACGTCCTAGAGCGCGGACCCGTAGCTCGTGTGGACGCAGACAGAAACGTGTGAGTCGAGAAATGAGCCCCTACCAGGTCCCGATCTCCGAACCGGATGCTCTCAAGCCGCACGACCTTAGAGTCGACTGACCTCACCATGAGATTGTGCCCCGAGAGTGCCCGGGCGCACATACGACGCGATCTTGTCCGCGCGTTTCATCCCTGACTGGACGAGCGATTCCAGGAGTCGAGATTGACCATCCGCCTTGCCACACTCCGCCGGATGGTCACTCCTGGGCGATGATTCGTCAGTCACACGCGCGCCGGGGTCCGCACGACACCGAGAGATGCCGCGACTGGCCGTTCCGCCAGGTGAAATACCGTTTCATCAGGTATTGCTTGGTTAGTTGATGTGTCGAGGCTCGGCTGCCAGAGTTGACACCGCGGTCCAGATCTCCGCCGCCCTACCCGACGCAGGTATCTTGGCCGGGATCCACGCGGCGCCGCCCATTCGGCGATCGAAGCGTCCTGGATGCGGCGGCGGCACCGTGGTCCCTAAGGTGTGATTCTTCACGATTGGAGGTTTCACTTCGGAACGGTCGTTGAGTGAGAGCGCAGATGGACGGACGGTGACGACGCGCCAGGCAAGTCTCCGTGGCGCGTACAGGACCGCGGTTGACGATGACGAGGATCTCAATTGGAACTAGGTTGCGCGGGTGATGGCTAGGGAGTTTCGGACCAGGGCGGTAGCCGCTCTCTGCACTCTCACTCTGGTCATCGGCGGCATGATCGCTGCCTCGCCGCCAGCGTCGGCCGACTTCATCCAATCCAATTCGACGACCACGACCGCCTCGAGCGTGTTTCAAGATCAGCTCAC
>JGI12269J14319_10004458_pt1 | contig 12772 bp, 9 predicted proteins | sample PeaSoiSIISIP2007_FD_14319 | JGI IMG/M metagenome (IMG submission 14319) | reverse complement strand
CGCCCGCCATCACGGGCGTCCCGTCGGTCCCGCGGACCGACAGGTGGATGTGGCAGGAGTTGCCCTCGCGGGCGTTCGGCTTGGCCATGAAAGTGATGCTCATGCCCTCCTGCGCCGCGATCTCCTTGGCCCCGGTCTTGTAGATCGAGTGGTTGTCGCAGGTGGTCATGGCCTCGGCGTACCGGAACGCGATCTCGTGCTGCCCGAGGTTGCACTCGCCCTTGGCCGACTCTACGTACAGCCCGGCCCCGGCCATGTCCAGCCGGATCCGGCGCAGCAGCGGCTCGATCCTCGCCGTCCCCAGGATCGAGTAGTCGACGTTGTACAGGTTGGCCGGGACCAGGTCGCGGTAGTCCTTGGCCGCCGCCTCCTCGTAGGTGTCCCGGTAGACGATGAACTCCAGCTCGGTCCCGGCCAGCGCCACCATGCCCCGCTCGGCCAGCCGCGCGGTCTGCGCCGCGAGGATCTGGCGCGGCGAGGCTACCACCGGCGCGCCATCCAGCCAGGTCAGGTCGGCGGTGACCATGACCGTGCCTTCGTTCCAGGGCACCCGGCGCAGCGTGCTCATGTCCGGCGCGAGCACGAAGTCGCCGTACCCGCGCTCCCACGAGGACATGGCGTACCCGTCGACCGTGTTCATGTCCACGTCCACGGCCAGCAGGTAGTTGCACCCCTCCGAGTAGTGCTCGGCGACCTCCTCNAGGAAGAACTCCGCGGACAGGCGCTTGCCCGCCAGCCGGCCCTGCATGTCGGTGAACGCGAGCACGACGGTGTCGACCGCNCCNTGNTCNACCTCGACGCGCAACTGCTCCAGCGTCAGNNTGCCNCGCCGCNCCCCGCCCGGGCGGTCCGGNNNACCCGGGCCGCCCGGCCCGTCACCGTGGCCGTGACCGTGACCGTGCTCAGCCGCCATCAGGCCGACAGCTCGCGCTCGATCGCGGCCAGCTCCTCAGCCGTGCCCTGAACCTTGGGCCCAGTGAACCAGTTCTTCGCGGACAGCAGCCAGGTGAGAGTGGCGTACCCGATCACCACGGCTACGGCGATACATGCGTAGTTGAACGTGGCGTAGCCGATGGGGCCGAACTGCGGGAGCATGAACAGGAAGAAGATGATCACCACCCAGACGACGGCCGTCCAGCCGATCGCGTAGCTCCACCGGCCCAGGTGCCACGGCCCGCGTTTGAAATTGCTGCCCTGCCGCAGCCGCAGGAACGTCGGGGCTACGTAGGCGACGTACAGGCCGATCGTGGCGATGGAGGTCACCGCGCCGTAGGCGGCGGGGTTCCACAGGTACGGCAGGCCCAGGATCAGGGCGCCGCCGGCCGCCAGCCAGATCGCGTTGGTGGGCGTCCTGGTCCGCTTGTTCACCTGGTGCCAGATCCGCGAGCCGGGCAGCGCGCCGTCCCGGGAGAACGCGTAGATCATCCGCGAGTTCGCCGTCACCGACGACATGCCGCAGAACAGCTGGGCGCCGATCACAATGAGCAGCAGCAGCTCGGCACCGGTCCGGCCGATCGAGTCGATAAAGATCTGCGCCGGGGCGGCGCCTCCTGCCGCCGCCTCGTTCAGGTAGTTNCCCTTCTGGATCGCGAACGTGACGCCGATCACCAGGATCCAGCCCGCGATCAGCGAGANCAGGATCGACATGACGATGCCGCGCGGGCCGCTGCGCGCGGCGTTATGGGTTTCCTCGGTCATGTGCGCCGAGGCGTCGTACCCGGTGAAGGTGTACTGGGCCATCAGCAGCCCGATCGGCAGGATGTAGAACCAGCCGACGTGGAATCCGGACAGGTTCTCCAGGTCGGTGAACACGTATTTGGCTGACTCGTGGTGCGCGCCCGCCTTCAGGCCGAAGATCAACGTGGCGACGATTATCAGCACGCCGGTGATGTGCCACCAGACGCTGACGTTGTTCAGCAGCGCCACCAGCCGGATGCCGAACTGGTTCAGCAGGCCGTGCAAGAGCAGCACGAGGGCATAGATCAGGATCGTGTGCCAGCGCGTGGTGGTGTTGAAGTTGAACCACAGGCTGCACAGGAAGTTGATGAAGAACGCCGCGCCGAAGTCGATGCCGGCGGTGATCGCCACCTGGCCCAGGAAGTTGAAATAGCCGGTGAACCACGCCCAGGCCGCGCCGTTCCGCGGCGCGAGCTTGGCCGCCCAGTAGTACAGGCCCCCTGCCGTGGGGAAGCTGGAGCAGACCTCGGCCATGGACAGCCCGACGAGGAGGGTGAAGATCCCGACGATCGGCCACCCCCAGACGATGATCGCGGGACCGCCCTCATCCATTCCGAAGTAGAANAGGGTCAGGCAGCCGGACAGGATCGAGATGATCGTGAACGAGACGGCGAAGTTCGAGAACCCCGACATCCGCCGCAGAAGCTCCTGCGCGTAGCCGAGCTCGTGAAGGCGCTGCTCATCTGAGTCTGCGCCGGTCGCGGCGGCTATGTCGTCGGCCATGCGATCTCCCTATGGGATGCAAGCACGATATGGCTGGAACTAGTCCATTGAATGAAGGTATTCACCCACCGCGCCAGGGAGCGTGTCAAGAGGCAGGGCCCGTTCGTGATCATGGCCAGTTCAGGCCGGATGGCCATCAGAACCGGCCGGAAAAGCCCAGGTTGCCTCAGGAGTCGGCGAGGAATCCGCGCAGCAGGGCGGCGGTTCCCGCGACGTGCTCGGCCATCACCTTGCGGGCCCGCTCCGGGTCGCCGGCCAGGATGGCGCGCACGATGTTCGCGTGCTGGACGTTGGCGTGCTCGAGGTTCCGCTCCAGCATCGGGATGGCGTTGAGCAGGTCCACGAGCCGGACCCTGGCCTCGACCACGCTCGCGGTCAGCAACGGTGAGCCCGCCGCGTCCGCGATGGCNAGGTGCAGCCGCGTGTCCGCCTGCCGGTACCCGGACGGCCCGCATTCGGCCATGGTCGCCAGAGCCTCGGTCAGGCTTTCCCGCTGCTGCCTGGTCAGGCTGGCCTTGGCCGCCATCTCGGCCGCGCCAGTCTCCACCACCCGCCGGAACGTCAGCGCGTCGTCGAGTTCGTGGCCCAGTTCGCGGGCGGTGCGGGAGACCTCGTCGGGCACCATCGGCTCGGGCGTGCGGATGATGAACGTCCCGCCGAACCGCCCGCGCTTGGTCTCCACGTACCCGGCCGCGGCTAGCTCGCGCAGCGCTTCCCGCAAGGTGATCCGGCTGACCCCAAGCCTGCGGGTGAGCTCCCGTTCCGGCGGCAGCCTGTCACCCGGCGCGTAGATGCCCAGCTTCACACCCTCAAGCAGCCGCTCGACGGTGTCCTCGAAGGCGTTACCCGTCCGCACCGCGCGGAACACCGCGGCGATGATGGCGGGGGACCCTCCCGGCACGNTGGTTACTCCTGATCGCCAAGGCTGCGCTCTGCGCATACAGCACTTACCGCAGAAGACTAGACCATTGGCGCAAGTACCCGCGCCCGCAGGGCGGCCCGTTCGGCCGCGGCCGCGGTCAGGGCGGCGAACACGCGAAGGTCTTCGCCCTGCTCAGGGTGCCACTGCACGCCGAGCACGAAGCCCGAGCAGCGGTCCAGAGCGGACGGGCCGGCCTCGACCGCCTCGATGATGCCGTCCTGCTCCCAGGCGACCGCCGTGAGCCCGTCGCCGAGCAGTTGCACGGCCTGGTGGTGGCGGGTCGGCACGTCATAGTAGGTGTCGTCGGCCACCTCGAAGTACCCGTCCTCGGCCTCCGGGGCCAGGATTCCCGCGAGCATGCTGCCCGGGCTGACCCGGACCTTGTGCGTCCCGAAACCGATCTCCGGGGGCCCGTGCCGCTCGTGCCCGACCAGGTCCGGCACATGCTGGTGCAGCGTGCCGCCGCGGATGATGTTCAGGACCTGCATGCCCCGGCAGATGGCCAGCAACGGCACCCCGAGCCGCAGCGCGCTGCTGGTGACGGACATATCCCACGCGTCGCGTACCGGCAGGGACGGTTGCGTCTCCGCGTGCCGCGCCGCGCCGTACCTGACCGGGTCGACGTCCGGGCCGCCCGCNACGATCAGCCCGTCTACCCCCGCGACCGCGGCGCACGCCTCCTCGTCGGTCCCCCCGGGTGGCAGCAGTACCGGCCGTCCGCCGCTGCTACGCACCGCATCGACGTACGAATACGGCAGCAGCGCGGCCCGGGCGCTCCAGCTTCTCCAGGCAGCCTCATCGTCGTAGGTGGCTATGCCAATGACCGGAGTCATGAGTTCCCCTTTGAACTGACCTTCCGCAGGCAACGCCCCGCTACCCAGGAAAAATCCATTCATGCCAAACGGCCGATGGTTCCTGGTCACCATCCGTGATCACGGCCCCTGTGGATAACGGATGGCTTGAAAGCGGGATGAGAGTCAGGTTAGCAGTGATTCTTCCGGGATTCCGGGACATATTCCAAGTCACGCCCGGTGTTTACGGGATAATCCAGTGTATAGCGGGCCCTGTTCGCTTCGCCTGCAAAAGGTAAAGTTGGTTACGCAGAGTATTTTGTGTGCTCTCGAACGGGTTTGGCCGATCTTGGGGTGATTGGCAAACCGTGTCTCGACGCGACAGATTCTGCCGGGCCTCCCGCACCACCCGCCCAGATCGCGCCGCGCCCGTAAGCGCACCGTCATAACTGCGCGGCCCGCCCGACCCGGTCCTGGCTGCCTGGCCGACCAGCGCCGGCCAGCGTATCCTGGTAGCGGCAGCCACGCCTGCCGGATCCTAGCTAGGCCAGCCCGGCGCTGGAGTAGCGCGAAGGACAAGAGCGGCACAGCCCTCGCGTGCGTTCTGTTCTGCTTCCCATCGTGCTCAGCGACGGTGGCCAGGCGCCGGGACAGGGTCACCGGATCGAGGACACGATGTCGCACGACAAGATCAGCGCCGCGGCCCGCGAGCGCATGGCGCAGACGGGCGAGCCGTACGCCGCCGCCCGGCGCGCGGTCATCACCGAGCACCAGGCCAGCACGCCTCCACCCAGCCCGCAGTGGTTCGAGATCGGCTACAGCCGGTCCTTCTGGGGCCGGGTTTCCGGCTGGCTGGATTCCGCGCTGTTCGGCGCGGGCCCGAGCGTCTCGGGCGTAGAGGCTGACCCCAGCGAGATCCGGGTCCGGATGGGCTCCTTCAAGCTGGACGTACCCAGGGAATCGATCCGTTCCGTCAGCCGGTCGCAGGCCCGGGTCGGCGGCACCATCGGCGTGCACGAGAGCGGCCGCGGCCGCTGGCTGGTGAACGGCTCGCCCGAGGGCCTGGTGGAGATCACCATCGAGCCGCCCTGCTACCTGCCGCGCGGCATCGACACCCTGTTCCGCCGGGCGGGGGTCCACTCCCTGACCGTCAGCCTCGCCGACCCCGACGCCTTCATCGCCGCACTGGAGGGTGACAGGCCCGCCTGACCCAGCGCGAGATCCGCGAAGCGCTCGCCGGTCCCGGGCCCCGACCCGCTGCAGCAGATTCGGCCGCCGACATAACAGTCGGNGAGCGGTTTCCGGCTGCACATGATTCGCTTTCCGGACATCTTTCGTTCATCTGACCTTCACCTGTGCCTCTAACACGGCATAGTCAGCACCACCCGCTGACCACAACAAACACGGTGAAGATCACGCATACCAGGCGCGGGACGTCATCCGGCCGCCGGGTGGCCCGTGCCGTCTGCTGATCCGAACAGAGGAGTCGCCATGCGTCTTGGCCTGCCGGGCGCCGTGCTGATCGCCGGCGCGTCCGTTCTCATCGGGCTCAGTGTGCCCGCCATCGCCGCCGAAACCGGGTCCAGCGCGCTCGCTGGATCTGCGGACCGAGGCGGCCCGTTCCCCCACATGGACCACGTGTTCGTGATCATGATGGAGAACACGGCGTACTCGGACCTGCTCAACCCATCCAATACGAACACCACGTTCATCCAGGGCCTGGCTAGCACGTACGGGCTTGAGACCGATTACTTCGGCGTGACGCACACGAGCCTGCCTAACTACGTCGCGACGACCAGCGGGAATACCTGGGGTTCCAACAACGACGACGAGGCGCAGGCGAACGACGGGTTCTTCAACCACCTCAGCCTGACCGACCAGCTCGACCAGGCCGGCATCAGCTGGAAGGGTTACATGGAGTCGATGCCGTCCGTCGGCTACACGGGTAACTTCGGGGACTGCACCAACAGCGGCAGTCCCGATCCCGACTGCACCGCCTCCCCATCGGACACGGGCACGGCCCTGTATGTCCGCAAGCACGACCCGTTCATGCAGTACCCGGACGTGTTCAACAACGCCCAGCAGGCCGACAACGTGGTCCCTCTCACCGAGCTGACCAGCGATCTGAACTCCGGCCACGCTCCCCGGTTCGTCTGGATCACGCCGAACGAATGCAACGACATGCACGGCGGACCCCCGCAGTGCCCTTTCCCGAGCGCGAACTCGATCACCGACCCGGCCCAGGAGACGCTGTTCAGCGACGGCAATAACTTCCTGAAGACCTGGGTGACGGCGATCATGAACTCCCGCGCCTGGACCGGCAACTCGGCGATCTTCGTCACCTGGGACGAGGGCGGCTTTGACAACGAGTCGCCCTTCCAGCCCCTAGACGACAGCGGGTGCTGCGACTCGCCCATGCTCCCGGCCACTCCGGCGAACCCCGCGNTGGGCAACGGCGGTGATCTCGCAGGCGGGATGCTGTACGGCGGCGGCCATGTCCCGATGATCGTCATCGCGCGCCACGGCGCCCGGGCGGCCACGGACGCGACGCCTACGAACCACTACTCGCTGCTGCAAACGATCGAGCTGAACTGGGGCCTCGCCCTTCTTGGCAACGCGAGCGACACCATCCAGGTCCAGTCACTGGCACCCTTGCTGGCCCGTCACTGACCTGACCAGAGGCGACGCCCTCACGCGTTAACGGTCCGCCGCCCAGCCGATCAGGTGGCCAGGCCACGTGCACCCCAGTTGTGCACGGGCCTGGCCACCTCGCCGTTACGAGCAGCGCCGTGGTTCGTAACGATCCCGGAACGCCGCGCGCGTAGGTTATCGAGCGGCGGTCCAATCGGCGGAGGGGGGACGCGCGTGGCCACGAGCGTCACTTCGCGGAGGTCGCGGGCGGCTTCCGCGGCCGCGGTGGCGCTCGGCGTGCTCACGCTCGGCGCCGGCCTGGCCAACGTGCCACTCGAGAGCCTGATCCATCAGAAGAGTCCCGGGGGACCAGCCGCGGGCCTGCTCTTCACCGCGGCCGTCCTGGTGCCCGCGGCGGGCGTGGGCACCCTAGTGGCCGCTCGCCGGCCGCGTAACCCCCTGGGCTGGATCCTGCTCGCGATCTTCGTCATCGCCGTTGCACCGGTTAACCAGTACGCGGCCCTGGACTACGGGCTGCACCGCGGGACGCTGCCGCTCGGCTGGCTGGCCGTGGCCCTCGGGCAGGCGTGGCCGTTGTTCCTGTTCCTGATCGCGACGCTGCTGTGGCTGTTCCCCGACGGGCGCCTGCCGGCGGGCCGCTGGCGGCGAACGGCGGTCGTCGCCCTGGTCGCCGGGGCGCTGCTGGCGCTGGCCGCCTCCGGCGGCGGGCTCGCGGCCGCGGCCGGGCACGACATCCACGTCAACGCCATCGGCAGCCTCCTCACCGAACAGGGCGGAAACTGGAACATCCTGCACACCGCGCTGGCCTTTTCCGTCCTGGCCAGCTGGCTCGTCTGGCTGGCCGTCCAGGTGCCCAGCTTCCGGCACGCCACCGGCGAGCGCCGCCAGCAGCTCAAATGGCTGTACAGCGGTGCCGTCGTCTTCGTGATCGCGGTGTTCGCCGGGGCCCAGGCCTCCGGCAGTACCTCGGGCCGGGCGCAACTGGTCAACAACCTGATCACGCCGGTCGGGTTCGCGCTGTTCGCCTCCTGCTTCGCGGTGGCGGTGCTGCGGTACCGGCTGTACGACATCGACCGCATCCTCAGCCGGGTGATCGCCTACGCCATCGTCACGGCGCTGCTGGCGGGCGTATTCGCCGGGATTGTGGTGCTGGCCACCGTGGTGCTGCCGTTCAAGAGCTCGGTGGCCGTGGCTGCCTCCACGCTGGTCGCCGCGGCGCTGTTCAACCCGCTGCGCAGGCGGGTCCAGCGGGCCGTGGACCGCCGCTTCAACCGCGCGCGCTACAACACCGAGGCGGTCGTGGCCGCGTTCACCGCGCGGCTACGTCAGACCGTCGACCTGGACACGGTGCGCGGTGATCTGGTCAGCGTGGTCCACGACGCGTTCGAACCCGCCCACGTCTCGGTGTGGCTCGCCGAGACCGGAGCTCGTGACCCGCGATCCTGATCCAGGCCCGGGACCGCCTCGCCGCAACCGGGGACCGTGACCCGCGTCCTGATCCAGGCCGGGCCCGGGCCGCCGGAAGCGCCCGCCACCTCGGGTAGATTCCAGGCGGAGGTGACACAGCGGTGGCCATCGTGGTGCTGGTGCTCTGGCTGTTCACCGCCGGAGCCGGGTTCTACCTGCTCGTCACCAGCAACCTCGGCCGCGCCCGCCCGGCCAAGACCGCTGCCCGGACCCCGGTTTCACCGCCCGTCGGCGTGGCCCCGTCCGGCTCTGTCGCGGCTGGTGCGGGTCCGGCACCGCGTCGGGCGGACCGCGATCAGTTCGCACCTCCCTCGCTGGTCGCGTCCAGGCAGGCGCCGATCATCCCGGACCTGCGGTCGTTGGCGGAATTCGCCCACCCAGCGTGCGGGATCAGCGGCCTCGGCTTCTGGCTGGGCTTCACGCTGGTTCATTACCGGGTGCTCGGCTGGATCGCGTTCGGGCTCATCGCCGCCACGGCCTGCATCGGGCTGGCCTGGTTCACGGCCAACACCCGCGCCGCCCGGCGCGGCGGCGCGGGCCAGCCGGCGCCCTCCTTCACCAGCCGCCTGATCCTCCTGCACGGCGGGGCCGCCGCAGTCACCCTCGTGCTGGCGGCGCTCACCGCCCTGGTGCTCCGCGGCTGACCCCACTCCATCGGCCGACGACGCCGTCGTGGCCAGTGCCCGCGGCGCGCTTTCACGGATAGGAGGGAGACGAGCGATCATGGGCGGGGAGCGTTCACGATGAAAACCCATGATCTGGCGCTGCCGCGTGGCACTGGCCACTACCTAGGACTACGACCGAGCGTGCTCTCCGGCTCACGGACGGCAGCGTATGTAATAGCCACGTAAGAACTGCCTGCGGTGCGGCCGCGCTGGGTACGATCATCCCCGGGGCGAAGAGGGCAAAGGACCTCGGACGTGGATGAAGCGGGCGCAAAGCGGGCGGGCCTGAGCAGGCGGGAGATGCTGGCCATCCTCGGCGCCGGCGCCTTGGTCGCCGAGCAGGCGCTGCTCACTGGCTCATCGTCGCCCGCCAGCACCGCGACCCCCGGTGCCGCGAGCACCTCGAGCCGGGCCGACGTGAAGCCGGAGCCCGGCGGGTACGCGCCGGACGGCACCGCCGGACGGGCCGCCGCGCTGCCGTTGCGCGACGTGACCCTGCTCGACAGCGCGTTCGGCCAGAATCAGGGAAGAAACACCGCGTACCTGCTGTTCCTCGATCCCGAACGCATGCTGCGCTCCTTCCGCCTGAACTACGGCCTGACCTCGGCCGCGGCCCCCTTGGGCGGGTGGGAGCGGCCCGAGTCCCAGGTGCGCGGCCACATGACCGGGCACCTGCTGTCCGCTCTAGCGCTCACGTACGCGAACACCGGGAACGACGAGGCCCTGGCCCGCGGGCGGTACCTAGTGGGCCAACTCGCGATGTTCCAGGCCCGGGCGCGCCAGGCGGGGTTCCACCCCGGGTACCTGTCCGCGTTCCCCGAGTACTTCTTCGACTGGCTGGAGCAGGGCCGGACGGTGTGGTCGCCGTACTACATGATCCACAAGTACCTGGCCGGGCTGATCGACCAGTACCAGCTGGCCGGCGACTCCCGCGCGCTCGACGTCGCGGTCAAGCTCGGCGACTGGGTGAACTGGCGGACGGCCCGGTTGCCCTACGCGCAGATGCAGATGATCCTGCAGACCGAGTTCGGCGGGCTGCCCGAGGCGCTGGCCAACCTCTACACGATCACCGGCTCGGACCGGTACCTGACCGCCGCGCAACGCTTCTACCACGCGCAGGTCCTCGACCCGCTGGCGGCCGGCGTGGACGCGCTGGCCGGGCTGCAGGCCAACGTCACCACACCGAAGATCATCGCCTGCGTCCGGATGTGGGAAGAGACCGGCAGCGGCACCTACCGCGACATCGCCCAGAACTTCTGGGACATCGTGACCGCGCACCACGTCTACGTCATCGGTGGTGCCGGCAACTACGAACACTTCCAGCCGCCCGACGCGGTCGCCTCGCAGCTATCCAACTTCACCTGCGAGAACTGCGTCAGCTACAACCTGCTCAAGCTGACCAGGCTGCTGCACTTCCACCAGCCCTCGAGGACCGACCTGATCGACTACTACGAGCGCGCGCTGTTCAACCAGATGCTGGGGGAGCAGGACCCCGCCTCGCCGCACGGCTTCAACTGCTACTACACCGGGCTGTCGGCGGGCGCGTTCAAGCGCCAGCCGCTCAACTACTTCCCGAAGGGCAACCCCGGCGTCTACGCGACCGACTGGGACACCTTTACCTGCGACACCGCCAGCGGCCTCGAGACCCAGGCCAAGTTCGCCGATACCGTCTACACCCAGGGCCCGGGGCGCCTGTCGGTCAACCTGTTCGTTCCCTCGCAGGTGAGGTTCGGCGGGCTCGTCCTCCGGCAGGTGACCGGCTTCCCAGACGATCCGGTGATCACCCTGTCCGTGGTCTCGGGCGCGGCCACCATGACGCTGCGGGTCCGCGTACCGGGCTGGGCGGCCGGAGCGCCTGTGGTCAGGCTCAACGGCGCGCCGATCCCGGATACCCTGCCCGCGCTGGTACCGGCGAGCGGGGGCTGGATCGAGCTCCGCCGCCGGTGGCAGGCCGGTGACGTTCTCGAGGTCACCCTGCCGATGCGGCTGACCTTCGAGCCCACGCCGGACTATCCCCAAGTCCAGGCCGTGACCTACGGGCCGGTCGTGCTGAGCGGCATCTACCCCGCCAACCCTGGCCCCCAGACCCCCGTCCTCGACGCCACCTCCGTCCAGCGAACCGCCNCCTCCCCGATGACGTTCGCCGCCCTCTCCGGCCGCAGACCGGTCCGCCTGATCCCCATCAGCCGCGCCGCCCACGAGTACTACTCGGTCTATTGGCAGACCACCTGATGACAGCGGCTTGCCCCTCCGCGCACCCGCTTCTACATGGCGGTTTCTACGCCGCTTCGGTCAGCGCGGGGACGGTGACCGGCAGCCGAGCTTCAGCCGGCCGGTGAGCCTCGCGCGCCGCGAGGAGCGCGGTCGGCGTCGGGGCCTTGGTCGGNGCTGAGTCCTTCACTGGTGCTGGGTCCTTCACTAGAGCGGGCCGCGGGGCCCGGAGCGTGCGGACGGCGATCAGCGCGCCGGCGAGCGTGNCGAACGCTCCCGCCAGCACGGCGCGGTCCGCGCCGGTCACGAACGCGCTGGCCGTCGCCTGCATCAGGGCCGCCCCGTACGCCCCGGTCGCGTGGTGCGCGGCCGTCGCGGCCGCGCCGAGCGACCCGCCGAACCCGTGCCCGCCGGCCAGGTGCGCCATCCGGCTGGCGAACACCGACGCCGTGATGCTGCCGAACACCGCCACCCCGAGGACGCTGCCCATGTTCCGCGTGGTGTCGTTGACCGCCGAACCCACGCCGGCCATCGCCGGCGGCAGCTCCTGCATGGAGGCCGACGTGGCGGCCGACATCGACAACCCGATCCCGGCGGCGACGATGACCATGGCCAGGACGTAGTGCCCGTACCCCGAAGTGGCCGAGGCCGTCGCGAACACCGCCAGCCCCGCGGTCACCGCGGTCAGCCCGAGGGCCACCGGGACCACCGATCCGGCTCGCTTGGCCAGCGCCGCGCCCAGCGGGCTGAAGACGGCCAGCGCGGCCGCGGACGGCAGCGCGCGGACCCCGGCGGCCAGCGGGCTGTAGCCCAGCACGAACTGGTAGATCTGCGTGCTCAAGAACACCACGCCGGACAGGGCGAAGAACATCACGGTGATCGAGACACCGGCGCCGGAGAAGCGCGGGTTCCGGAACAGGTGCAGCGGCAGCATCGGGTGGCTGCTGCGCGCCTCCCAGGCCACGAACACGGCGAGCAGCAGGGCCGAGGCGCCGAATAGACCGAGGGTCGTGGCGGACAGCCAGCCGTTGCCGGGGGCCTCGATGATCGCGTAGGTCAGCACCGTGAACGCCGCGACGGACAGCGCCGCGCCAGCCAGGTCAAGCCGCCCGGCCTGCGGCGCCCGCGACGCGGGGATCAGCCAGCGCCCCGCGACCAACGCCACCGCGACGATTGGCAGGTTGACCAGGAAGATCGAGTCCCAGCTGAAGTGGGCCAGCAGCCAGCCCCCGGTCAGCGGGCCGATCGCGACGCCGAGGCCACTGACCGCCGACCACAGCCCGATCGCCTTGGTGCGCTCGGCGCGGTCGGTGAATACGTTGGTGATGATCGACAGCGTGGCCGGCATGATGAACGCGCCGCCGATGCCCATGATCGCGCGGGCCGGAAGAAGTTCAGCCGTAGCGCAACGGGTGTAGTCTTAGATCAAGGAGGCCATGATGCCCGCGAATCAGACGACGACCGTCCGGCAGCGGAACCCGCGTGGCCAAGGTGAGCGGCTGCGCGACGACATCATCGAGGCGGCCAGCCGCCTGATGGCCGATCCGGCCGCCCCGCCGCTGACCCTGCGCGGAGTAGCCCGCGAGGCGGGAGTCGCCGCGACG
>JGI12269J14319_10004452_pt1 | contig 12779 bp, 12 predicted proteins | sample PeaSoiSIISIP2007_FD_14319 | JGI IMG/M metagenome (IMG submission 14319) | reverse complement strand
CCTGACCACTGCGTGATCGCAGGTGCGCCAGCCCGCGTAGTCCGCGGCTACCGCCCGGAGTCCGGCTGGTCCCGGCTTCCGGTGGAGTTACCCGCCAGCCCGGGTTCCCCGGCGAGTTAGCGGCTGGCCCCGGCTTTTCCCGCGAGTTAGCCGGCTGATCCCGGCTTCCGCGCGAGTTACCCGACCGGGCACCGCTGAGCGCAGGCACGAATACCTCGCCGCGCATCGCGCGCTCTACCAGGTCAGCCGACCGCGCGGCGGCGGCAAGTCGTTTGCCCTCGCTGCGGTAGGCCGTCAGCACCGCCTCGACTGCACCCGGCGGCAGGCTGGGGCCGAGTTCCGATCGCGCGGTTCGGTAGCCGCTCCTCGCTCCTTCGACGCAGGCGGTCAGGTGATGCCTGGCCAGCGCGGCGAGCGCGACCGGATGGCGCCTGAGTACACCGTGCAGCAGGTAGTCCGGCGGGACCACGTCGAGCAGCCAGGTCACCGCGGACTGCTCGAACTCGGGGCTTGCCGGCGGGTGAACGCCAGGTGGCCAGCCGGGTGGTACATATGGCGCCACGAGGCACAGTATAACTCGAAATCGAATATGTGTTCTAGTTGTTTCGATAGCTATCGTGGTCGTAGTCGGCGAGTGCTGCCCATTCGGAGAGCTCGGCGGTGATCTGGGCATCCAGCGCCACCTTGCCGGACCGGAGCGGCCGCCTGGCGCGGACATGCCGCCGCGGCCTGACGGCTCGGCTGGCCGCGGGACCAAGCCCGATCGTCACCGCACCTCCGCCGTGCGGCGAGCGGCCAAGGGTGAGCGATCCGCCTGAGCTCTCGGCGATCCGGCGTGCGATGTCCAGGCCAAGCCCGGTCGATCCGCCGCTGGACTCGCCTCGCCTGGCAGGGTCGGGGTGCGAGAAGCCCGGACCGCTGTCCGAGACGACGAGCCAAGCACCGCCGCCGGCCCGCTGGGAGACCCGGACGGAGAACGCGGTGCCTTCTGGCGTGTGCGCGAAGACGTTCTCCAGGAGGATGTCCACGCAGGCGGCCAGGTCCTGGGCGGGTACCAGGACCGGCAGGCTGTGCGCCGGGATCTCGACCGTCATCCAACGCTCCTGGTCCTGCGCCAGCGCTCGCCAGAACGCCGCGCGGTCCCGCACCACGGCGGCGGCGTCACAGGACCCGCCAGCGCTGTCCGCGGTCGGCCGCCTGGCCTCCGAGATGATCTCGTTCACGGTCCGGGTCAGCGCGTCCACGTCACCGATGACCCGGATCATGGTTTCCTCGTCGCCGCGCAGCGACTCGGCGTCGATCCGCAGCGCGGTCAGCGGGGTGCGCAGCCGGTGCGACAGGTCGGCGAGCGTTTCTCGCTCATGCGTCAGCAGCTCGCCGATCCGCGCGGCGAGCCGGTTCAGGCCGTTGCTCACCTGCCGGATCTCCGGCGGGCCGTCGACCGGTGCACGGGCGGACAGGTCGCCCTGGGCGAGCTGTTCGGCGACCATCGCGACATTCCCGAGCGGTCGGACCAAGCTCTTGGTGAGCTGGACCGTCACGATGATCGCGAGCGCGAGCAGGCCGAGGGCGACGGCGCCGAGGATCAGCCAGGACTGCGTCACGCCATGGGTGAGCTGCGAGTCGGGGACGAAGGTCCTGATCACGATCGGACCCTGCGGCAGGCCAAGGACAGCGGCGAAGATGGCTACCCCGCCCGGTACCCGCTCGGTGAAGCTGCCGCCGCTGCGGGCGGCGAGCTCGACGCCGGATGACCGGGCCGCAGGGACGCCCAGCCGCTGGCCGTCGTTCAGGAAGATCGTGATGGACTGGCCCGGATTCTGCGCGTTCACCTGTTCCACGGTGGAACCTAGCGCCGCCGGGTTGGAGGTGGCGACCAGCGTCGCCATGTCCTGTGCCCGGATCTGCGCGGTGGACACCGCGTTATCGGCGGCGAAGCTGCGCAGCAGCAGCGCGAGCGGCAGCATGAACGAGACCAGGATCAGCGAACTGACCGCCAGCACGAGCAGGATCACCCGGATCTTCATGAGGATGCGGCCGGCCCAGTCATGATGGCGCGGTCAGCTTGATCCCGACGCCGCGGATAGTGTGCAGGTACCTGGGCTGCTGTGCGTTCTCACCGAGCTTGCGGCGCAGCCACGAGACATGCACGTCCACCGTCTTGTCGGCGCCGCCGTACGGCAGCCGCCACACGTGCGTCAGCAGTTCCCGCTTGGTGACTACATGGCCGGATCGCACGGCCAGGTAGTGCAGCAGATCGAACTCGCGCCTGGACAGGTCGAGCTGCACTCCGTCGAGCGTGGCCTCGTATCCCTCACCGTCCAGACGGAGTCCGCCGACCACGATCGGCCCGGCCTGCCGGTCCCCCTCGGCGCTCGCGCGCCTGAGCACCGCGCGGACCCGCGCCTCAATCTGGCCGACGCCGAACGGCTTGACCAGGTAGTCGTCGGCTCCGGCGTTCAGCACCCTGACGATGTCCGCCTCGTCGTCACGGGCCGTCGCCACGACCACGGGAACCTTGCTGATCGCGCGGAGCATGCGCAGTGCCTCGTAGCCGTCGAGGTCAGGCAGACCGAGGTCGAGGATGACCAGATCCGGCGGTGAGTCCAGGACTTGCTGCAGCGCCGCCATCGCGGTTGGCGTGCTTGAGACCGCGTGCCCGCGTTCGGTGAGCGCGCGGATCAGGGCGCCGCGGATGGCGGCATCATCTTCCACTAGCAGCAACTGCGCCACATATCGACGGTATAGGGTACGGCCCACTAGGTGCGGCATGATCAGCTAGCCGGATAGCAGATAAACCGGCAATTCGGCTCCGGCACCGCATTCCACGCCGAGGATTGAGGAATCCTTTGCGTTCTCTTAACCTCGTCAGGGCCAGCCTCGATGGCGTGCGATCCAGGGTGCTGATCGGTGCGGGTGCCTGGCTGCTCGGTGCTGTCGCCGCCACCGCAGGCAGTCTGTTCGCCGTTGAGCAGCTGGGCCAGGGCATCCTGGCGCAGCCGAGCACGCAGCTGACCGTCAGCAAGGTCAACGCCGAGCTCGCGATAGAGAACGCCGAGCGCCCCGCGCCGTCACCGTCAGCCTCGGCATCGCCGGGCCGGGCAGCCAAACCGGCCGCGCACCGGCAGCGGCCGGCGCCCAGCGCAGGTGCCGCTCAGCTGCTCGTCTCCCCGGACGGCACCGCCGTGGCCGTGTGCCAGGCCAGGGGTGCCTACCTAGTCAACTGGAGCCCCTATAACGGTTACGAGGCCGAGCATGTCGTCCGCGGTCCGCAGTCGGTGGCGAGCGTCACGTTCCGCGGCTCGAACGGCGGCATCGTGATGCGGGTGTCGTGCCAGGCGGGGAGCCCCGTCGCGCATCTGTCGCCGTTCCAGTCCGGCGACGACGGGGGCGGTCACGACAATTGACCACGCCCGGGCTTGACTCGGGTCAGTCTTGCCGTTAGCTGAGCGGGCGCGCCCGTCGCCGATCGGCAAGAGAGTCTGCCGTTGGCCAGGGCAGCTCGGTGCCGGCAAATCACTCTCGGCCGGTCGCGCCTGCCGGTCGCATCGGCCGGCCACTCCCGGCAGCTGACCCGCGGCGGCTCACCCTGCGCAGGTCCCACCGGGCAGTCGCGCGGCCAGGTCAATCCCGCCGCCGGTCGATCAGCAGGGCGAGCGTCGGGCACGCGGCAGCAGCTCGCCTGGCCAGGCCCTTCAGCTCATCAGGGACGGGTTCATCCGGCACGATCGGGTAACCCCACGGATCCAGGGTGATGAATTCGGGCAGCAGCTCGGCGCACATGCCATGGCCAGTGCACATGATCGGGTTGACCCGCAGATGCTGACTCACCAGTACTCAGCGTCCCCTGGAACCGGCAGCATCGGCGGGAAGCGCACGCCGTAGCACGGGCCCCGCTCGTCATGCCACTGCGCGTCCCGGCCGAACGCCGACAGCGCGCTGGCCGCCAGCTGAGTCGCCCCGTCTGGGTGACGGCAGGCGCCCCGGCCCTCGATCAGCGGGATCAGGCCGCCGATCCGGTCAGCCGCGTCACCGCGACAACCGTGATAGGCCAGGTCAGCCAGCGCGTCGGCGAGAGCAGGGAGGCCGAAGACGCACGGTCCGCATTGCCCGGCGGTCTCTCCGGCAAGGTATCTGATCACCCGCGCGGTCTCGGCCAGCCCGCACGACGACTCAGGCAGCACGAACAGGATTCCCGCGCCCATCGCGCCGCCGACCGAGCGGAGACCGGCATGTGACATCGGCACCGGCCAGGCGACCTCGGCGGGCAGCCAGGTGCCGAAGTATCCGCCGGTCAGGACGGCCTGCGGGCGCTCGACCGGTCCGCCGGCCAGCATCATGACCTCGCCGATGGTGGTGCCGAGCTCGATCTCGAAGACACCTGGTCTGGCAATGGCGCCGCTGACCGTGACCAGCGTGGTGCCCGGCGAAGATGGCTGGCCGACCTCGCGGAACCAGTTGTCTCCGTAGCGGGCGATCAAGGCCAGGTGGGCCAGCGTCTCGACGTTGTTGACCGCAGTCGGGCGGTTCGCCACCCCGCGCTCATGGGTGCGCCGCGGGGTGAAGGTCGGCAGGCCAGGTCCGCCGTTGATGTACTGCACGATGGCGGTCTGCTCACTGGCGACATACCGGCTGTCGGTCCCGACGATCTGGATCGGCACCTGGTCGATACCTGCGACGATCCTGGATTGCGCCGCTGCCTCCAGGCTGGCAAGCAGCCGATCATCCTCGTCATGCACGGCCAGGTACGCCTCGGTCGCACCGACCGCGAAGGCGGCGAGGGCGATGCCGTCCATCACCAGGTGCGGCATCCGGCTGAGCAGCAGGTGATCCTTTCGGCTGGCCGGCTCGCCCTCGGCTCCGTTGGCGACGACAACCGCGGGTCCGGGGCCGGCCGCGACCGAGCGGAGCTTGCGGCCGGTGGGGAAGCCGGCGCCGCCCCGGCCGGTCAGGCCAGACCGCTCCACGACGTCGATCAGCCGGGACGCCTTGGCTCGGACCGAGCGCGAGCGGCCTTCGCCGGCGGCCAGCGGCAGCTGGCCAAAGGCGCGCTCATGGGCGTTCAGCCCGACCGGCTGGCCGACCGTCAGACCGGCCAGCAGCCGAGGCAGCCGCTCGGCGTGACGGGCCAGGTAATCCGGCCGAATCCGGGTCGCGACGACCGTCATCGAACCAGCCTGCGGGCCGGAATCAGCTGAACCACCCGGTAGCTGGCGGCTACCACCACGGCGCCGATGCAGCTGAAGGTCAGAGCTTGTACCCAGGTCGTGGCGTGATCGGTGCCGATGCCCAGTCCGTGCGCGATCGCCACCGGCCAGCAGAGGTAGCCGGCCCAGTGGATGGCTCGCCACAGCCGGTGGCCCAGGCGCTGCCTGATCAGGCTGGAGAAGATCAGGGCGATCATCAGGTCGGAGGCGATAGCACCAAGTCCGAGCCACCACCGCTTGTAGGGCGACAGGAACGGCACGACCGCGTCCTGCAGGCCGATCGAGGTGTACGTGTCGATCACCGTGGTGCCCACGTGCAAGGCGAGGAAGACCAGCGCGAGCAGCGACAGGTTCCGGTGCATGCCCTGTACCAGAAAGCGGGGCCAGCGGTAGCTGGTGAACCGGCTGGCGTTCAGGATGCCAAGCACCAGGCTGAGTGTCAGCAGGACCAGAGTGATCAGGCCCGCAGCTCTGGTGACATACCAGAGCCCTGGGCCGTTCAGGCTCAGGCTCATCGTGGCCAGCCCGCGGTGCTGAGTACCGTTCCGTCTGGCCTGGCGAGCCTGGCCGGCAGGCACAGTTCTTCGAGCCAGGCAGGAGCGGCTCGGCCGCGGATGATCGACGCGGTACTCGCGGTATTGGCGTCAACGCAACTCGCAGCCGCAACTGTGACCGCCGCCCAGTAGATCTCGGCCGGCTCTCCGGTACCTGGTACCAGGATGTGGTGCAGCGCGCGCGAGCCGCGCCGCCAGCCCCGAACCGACGGACTCGACGTGGCCAGGCCACCCGACTCGATCGCCACTACCGGGGCCTGCCCTGGCCTGCGGCCGGCCCCATCCCGGCCCCGGCGGCGGTCACCGGCGCCTGCACCGGCACCGGCACCGGCACCGGCACCGGCAGGATGGTCGACACCGGCACTGGCACCGGGATCGGCAGGACGGCCGGCGCCGGGACTGGTGCTGGCCCCGGCGCCGGCCACGCCGTCGTCGACGCCGACCCGCCAGCCCCCGTTTGGCGGCGGCCCGGCGACGGCGACGTCCCCGCCCAGATTCACCAGGACGCCGCAGCGGATCTGCCTGGCGATCCCGGCGGCGGCCCGATCGGCGGCCAGCGCCTTGGCGGTCGCGCCGAAGTCGAGCAGCACCCCGTCGGGCACCAGGACGGTGCCGCGATCGGCGTCGAATTCCACGCACTGCCAGCCGGCCGCCGGGGCGGGCGGCAGCGTCAGGTCCGACGTATCAGCGGCGAGTTCGGCGTAGTCCCGGTCGTAGCCAAGCCGGACCAGCGAGTGCCCGCAGGTGGGGTCTACGTCGCCGTCAGTGATCTCGGCGGCCCGCAGCGCGACGGCGAGTGCCTCGGCGAACAGCGGGCTGACGCCGAGGAGGCGGCCGCTGGCCCGGTTCACCGCGGCGAGCTCTGAGTCGGGCCGGAACCGCGAGCAAGCCAAATCGATCGCCGATAGCTCGGCGGACAGCAGGTCAGCGGCCGCGTCGAGCGCGTCCGGACGGGTCACCAGGATGGAGCAGAACGTGCCAAGTGCGGTGGAGGTCCGGCCGGCCACCGCGGGCACGGCCGGACGGCCGAGGGTGATGGAGCTGGTCCGACGTCGGGCGGTGTCGGCAGCGGAAGCGGAGGCCATCAGAGACATCAGCCCCCGGACTTTGAGCCGCTGGTTGTGGTCTGAGACGGTGACGGGGCTGGCGCCGGCGGAGTGGTGGGGGGCGCGAGCGTGGGCTTGGGCTTGGGGCTTTGCGACGAGGGCTGCGGCGCCGGAGCCGACGAGGATGCCGATGACGCTCCGGACGTCGGAGCGGGCCTGGCGGCCTTGGCCGAACGGTGCTTGGCCTTCGGCTCCGCGCTCGTGCTCGGGCTGGGGGTTCCCTTCGCGCTGGCGCTCGGACTGACGGACGGCGTCGTCTGGTGAGCCGATGTGGTGGTCGCCGTCGCGCTCCTGGAGAACAAGGTGGCGATACCGACTGCGGCCACCGCGCTCAGCTGCGCGGTCCGCCAGGTCAGCTTGGAGAGCCTGCGTAGGCCCGCGTCACGCTGAGCACGAAGGCGATGTAGGTGTCTCATAGACGATAAAGCAACTCCAGATTGCGTTAAGAGACCACCAAGAACGGCTCAAGGAAGCCTTTTCATTTCCGGCTCGGGCTGGGGCTCGGCCTGGGGTTGCCACAGTTACCCGCGACCGGCCGCTGACCGGCTGGCACCCGGGGCCAGCCCGAGTACCAGGCGGCCCAGGTGCCGGTCATCGGATCTGGCACGGTCGCCGATCAGCCGCTGTGCGGCATTGCGCCGATGGGTTTTCGTTATGAAACAAGCTGCGAGTACACTGAACAGGCCGTCACTCTGGCGCTTCCCCACGTAAACCCTGGAGCCTTCCCGCATGCCCGCCCGCGCCGCCGATGTCATCTCCGACGTCGCCACCCGCGACGATCTTCGCAACGTGGCGATCGTCGCGCATGTCGACCACGGCAAGACGACGCTGGTCGACGCCATGCTCTGGCAGTCCGGCGCGTTCCGGGCCAACGCGCATATCGCTGACCGGGTCATGGACTCCGGCGACCTGGAGCGGGAGAAGGGCATCACGATCCTGGCCAAGAACACCGCGGTGAGCCACGGCGGGCTGACGATCAACATCATCGACACCCCAGGTCATGCGGACTTCGGCGGGGAGGTGGAGCGCGGCCTGTCGATGGTCGACGGCGTGCTGCTGCTCGTCGACGCGAGCGAGGGACCGCTGCCGCAGACCAGGTTCGTGCTGCGCAAGGCGCTTGAGGGGAAGCTGCCGGTGATCCTGGTGATCAACAAGGTGGACCGGCCGGATGCCAGGATCGCCGAGGTGGTCGACGCCTGCTACGAACTGTTCCTCGACCTGGACGCGACCGAGGACCAGATCGAGTTCCCGATCGTGTACGCGTCGGCGCGGGCGGGCCGGGCTTCGCTCACCCGCCCCGCAGACGGCTCAATGCCGGCCGACGCTGACCTTGAGCCGCTGTTCACCGCGATCCGCGAGTTCGTGCCGGCGCCGTCGTTTGACCCGCGGGCGCCGCTGCGGGCGCACGTGACCAATCTCGATGCCTCGTCCTATCTGGGCAGGATCGCGCTCTGCCGGGTGATCTCAGGCGAGATCAGGCGGGGTCAGCAGGCGGCCTGGTGCCGCCGCGACGGGTCCATCGAGCGGGTAAAGATCTCTGAACTATTCAGAACGCAAGCCCTGGAGCGAGTGCCTGCGGCCAGCGCATGGGCTGGGGACATCATCGCCGTCGCCGGAATCAGCGAGATCATGATCGGCGAGACGCTGGCCGACCCGGAGGATCCGAGGCCGCTGCCGCTGATCACCGTCGACGAGCCGGCCATCTCGATGACGATCGGCGTGAACACCTCGCCGCTGGTCGGCAAGGGCGGTTTCACGGTCGGCGGGGGCGGCTCCGGTTCGGCGAAGCCGACCGGCAGGGGCACGACCAAGGTCACCGCCCGGATGGTGCGCGACCGGCTCGACTCCGAACTGGTCGGTAACGTGTCGATCAGGGTGCTGCCGACCGAGCGGCCTGACACCTGGGAGGTGCAGGGTCGCGGCGAGCTGGCGCTGGCCGTGCTGGTCGAGACGATGCGGCGGGAAGGGTTCGAGCTGACCGTCGGCCGGCCGACGGTGGTCACCCGCGAGGTAGAAGGCACGCTGCACGAGCCGGTGGAGCGGCTGACCATCGACGTGCCCGAGGAACACCTAGGCGCGGTCACCACGCTGCTCGCGGTCCGCAAGGGACGGCTCGAGCAGATGACCAACCACGGAACCGGCTGGATCAGGCTGGACTTCATCGTCCCGGCCCGGGGCCTGATCGGCTTCCGCACCCAGTTCCTCACCGAGACCCGTGGCACCGGGATCGCGCATCACGTGTTCGAACGGTATGAGCCGTGGGCCGGGCCGATGCGGATGCGGGCCTCGGGGTCGCTCGTGGCCGACCGGTCCGGGGTGGCGACCCCGTACGCGATGTTCTCCCTGCAGGAGCGCGGCACGCTCTTCGTCGAGCCGGGCACCGAGGTCTACGAAGGCATGATCGTCGGCGAGAACGCGCGCTCGGATGACATGGACGTCAACATCGCCAGGGAGCGCAAGCTCACCAACGTGCGCCAGTCCACCGGTGAAGAACTGGAACGGCTGGTTCCGCCCCGGCTGCTGAGCCTGGAGCAGGCGCTTGAGTTCTGCGCCGGCGATGAGTGCGTGGAGGTGACGCCGACCGTGGTCCGGCTGCGCAAGACCGTGCTCGACGCTAAGGAGCGTGGCCGGATGCGGGCACGGAGCGGCCGGGAGGGCGGACAGCCCTGATCGGCACCGGCTGGTTCCAGTCGGCCATGGGCTGGTTCCGGTCGGCGTGGCCCGATCCCGGGCGGCCTCCGGCTGGTTCGGTCGGCCTGGCCTGATCCGATCCCCCGGGCATAGTTCAGTGACCAGCGGGAATGAAGGGTCCGCAGTGACAGAGCGCTCGGCGGTTGCTGTCTTACGGGGATGTGCCGGGTAAAGGGGGAGTCCATGCCGCATGCTCTTGCGGCGATCAACGTTAACTTCGGCCAGAGCATTCAGAATCTGCTGAACACGATCGCCCGCTCGATCCCGAAGATCCTGGTCTTCCTGCTGATCCTGGTGGTCGGCTGGATCATCGCCCGGGTTATCGGGAAGCTCATCGCCAAGGGCCTGGAAAAGATTGGCTTCAACCGGTTCGCCGAACGTGGCGCTGTTGGCCATGCGCTGTCCCGCGGCCCGTATCATGCCAGCGCTCTGATCGGCAAGATCGTCTACTACATGCTGCTGCTGTTCGTGCTGCAGATGGCATTCGGCGTGTTCGGGCCCAACCCGATCTCTACGCTGCTCGACGCGGTTGTCGCCTGGCTGCCGAAGGCGATCGTGGCGATCGCGATCATCATCGTCGCCTCGGCCATCGCCAAGGTGGTCAAGGACCTGATCGACGGTGCGATCGGCGGGCTGTCCTATGGCCCGTTCGTGGCCGGCGTCGCCTCGGTCCTGATCCTGGTCATCGGCGTGATCGCGGCACTGAACCAGGTTGGCATCGCTGCCTCGGTCACCGAGCCCGTGCTGGTCGCCGGCCTGGCCACCGTGGCGGCAATCCTCGCTATTGGCGTCGGCGGCGGAATGATCAAGCCGATGCAGGCGCGGTGGGAGCGAATGCTCGACGCGGCAGAACGGGAGACCAGCCATCACGTCGCGGCCTATCAGCAGGGCAGGAAGGACGCAGCGGCCGCTGGCGCCCGGACCGCGCCGGAGAGCGAACGGCTCGCGCCGTCCGCCGTCGGCTCTGGTTCCGGCCGCTCGACAGCCGTTGGCACCCCTGGCCCGGGCGGTCCGGTCCTGGCGGTTCCGGTCCGGGCGGTGCCGGTCCTGGCGGTGCCGGTCCTGGCGGTTCCGGTCCTGGCGGTTCCGGTCCTGGCGGCTTCGGCCCAGGTAGCTCGGGTGCGGCTGGCTCCGGTCCGGCTAGCTCCGGTTCGCCAACGATCCCAGATCCTGGATATGGACCTGGACATTCAACCGGCCCGACTGACCCGGATCCGCGCGGGTCGTAGGCCAGCCGAAGTTGGAGTCGTGAGGGCCGGGTGCTCGGCACCCGGCCCACACCTGCGTCGCTTCGGCGATCGCTCGTCTACTGGATCATGAACTCGTCGACTGGCTCGGTCGCCTCGCTGACCATCAGGCAGACCGCGGCAAGCCGCATCGACTCCCAGTCCAGCGCCTGATCGGCAGCCGACGAGGGCCACCAGCCGCGTCCTGTGGCCGCGTCCACGAAACCGCTCGCATACCTGACCAGGGCGGAGATCCATTGGTCCCGCTCGTTGCGGCGGGGTCCGAGAGCCGTCTCGACAGCTTCCCTGACCGCGGCAACGTGCTGATCGAGCTCGGGGTGCGCGTTGGCGGCGAGCCGGTCCAGACTCGCCTGGCCGATCTGGCCGGCCAGCCGAGACGACAGCTCGCTGGGATCTAGCGAACCGGCCGTCTCCGGAAGATCAATGTCAGGAATACCGTGCAGGTATTGATAGTCAGGAGAGTCGCGAGAGTCGGGGCTCTCGGGATGTTCGGGACGGTCGGGCTGCATCCGACAAGATTACTCAAGTCGGGCAAGTTGCCTGACCGAACCCTGCTACTTAACGGCCAGGTAGATGTAGCTGCCGAGGCCGAAGACCAGGCAATAGATGGCGAACGGTGTCAGCGTCCTGGTCTGGAAGTACTTCATCAGATAGCGGACAGACAGATATGCCGCCACTCCGGCCACCACACTGCCAGCCAGGATCTGCGGCTGGATGCCCCGCGCCAGCGTGGGTTTGAGCAAGTCTGGGACCTTGAGCACCCCGGCGGCCAGGATGACCGGCGTGGCCAGCAGGAAGGCGAACCTAGCCGCGTCCTCGCGGGACAGCCCGCGGAACATGCCGGCGACCATCGTCACGCCGTCCCGGCTGATGCCGGCCAGCAGCGCCAGGATCTGGGCCGAGCCGATGATCAGCGCCTCCCAGAAGCCGAACGTGGTAATCCGCTGGTCTGCCTGGACGGCGGCGGAGATCTGCTGCTGGCGCAGCGCGCGCTGGCCGGACGAGTGAGCCCCGGCAGCCCGGTCTGCCCCGGCAGCCCGGCCTGCCCCGACGAGCGTCAGTTCCCGTTCTTGCGCTGCCTGCTCGTCGGCCGCTCGCGACCGGCGGGTACGGAACCGCTCGCCCGCGAACAGGATGATCCCGTTGATGGTCAGGAAGATCGCCGCTCGGCTCGGCACACCAAAGATCACCCGGAATGTGTGCTCAAAGATCAGTCCGGTCAGGCCGACCGGGATGGTGGCGATGATGATCATCCAGGCCAGCTTCTGATCAGCGGTCTTGACATCCTGCTGCCTGATCGAGCTGAAGAAGCCGCCGATAATCCGGACCCAGTCACGCCAGAAGTACGTGGTGATCCCGATCGCCGTCGCCACATGCAGGCCCACCACGAACGCCAGATAGGGCGACTCCGACTTCGAGACGTTCAGGTCCTGCGCCCAGCTTCCCCCGACGATCGCCGGGATCAGCACATTGTGACCAAGGCTAGAGACCGGGAACAGCTCCGTGACGCCCTGCACCAGGCCGACCACGATGGCTTCGGCATAAGTCAAATGCGGTTGCGCCCCTGGAGGTGCCGCGGCGGCGAGGTGTGCCACGGCTGCAAGGTGTGACATGACAGCCTTTCGTTTGCGCGGCCTCTTCCGCGCTCGCGACAGTAAGAATATTCATGCCAAACGAGCAGCGCAGGCCAACTGAAACCACCGGGGGCCTAACAGGCGGCGCGCTAAGAGTACCGGCCGCTCCGGCCAAGCGGTGCCCCGCAAGGCTAGAGCGTCGTGGCGGAATGGCCGGGGAGTGAGCCACCCGCGGCACGCGCACAGTCCTTTGGACCGGGACCGCCTGATGGGGCAACCGCTCCAATGGTACTGTTGCTGACTCTTCAGGACTTATGATCCGAGGTCTGCTATGCGTGCACGATGGCTCAGGTCCACCCTGCTCGTAGTCCCGGCCGCTGCGCTAGCACTGGCGTCCGGG
>JGI12269J14319_10004447_pt1 | contig 12786 bp, 16 predicted proteins | sample PeaSoiSIISIP2007_FD_14319 | JGI IMG/M metagenome (IMG submission 14319) | reverse complement strand
CTTCGCCGTCGTCGTGGTCGGCGGCGGGATCGGCGGGGCGGTNGNCGNCNNCGTGNTCGNCGAGGTTCCTCGACGGCGTGGCGTCGTCGTNNNCGACGAGGATCCGGTCCCCGACGAGGATCCGGTCCCCGACGAGGATCCGGTCCCCGACGAGGATCTACATCCTGGTCAGCGGTCGGGAGGTCCTCCCCATCGGGGGGTTCACGGGGGCCATCCCGTCGCCCACCCTGCGACAGATCAGGATCGACATCGCCGACGGCCGGGTCCGGCTGGCCATCGTCCCCGTCGTCCCGCCCGGCCACGACCCCCGGATCGTCTGGATCCGGTCCCATTGCCGGATCGTCCGTCTCGACCCCCCGCGGGCGGTCCGCTTCGGCGTCTACGACTGTCACGACGCGGCGTGAGCCACGGCGCCCCGCCCCGGCATTTCGAGAAGGGTCAGGCCCTCATCGCCCCGGACAGACAGGCATCCAGTTTCGGCCACGATCGATCGTCCCGAAGAGGCCGCACCCCGGACCGTTCGGCTCCATTACCCAGGCGGTCGTGGCGCTTCTGGCCTGGATCGAAGTGATCCCGGACGGGTATGAGGACGGCGGGCTGGAGGGCAGTCCGGCCGGTGGAACGCTCGTCCAGCTACGCCCGGCGTCGTCGGTCACACGCACCACGACGGGATCGCTCGGACCGAGGGCGTCCACGATCCACCAGGTGTCCGGTCCCGCCATCGCCACGGCTGGCAAGAGATCGGACGGTGACGTCGGGCTCTGGCGGGGTACACCCAGCCGAACACTCGATTCGTCTGACCAGGAGTCGCCTCCGCTCGAGGTGCCGAAGAAGGAGACCCACAGCGCGCCGTGGTCGAGGAGGAAGACCGGCAGCACGCCATGGTCGGCATCGATGAACGTGGGGAGTCCCTCGTAGCTCTGTGCCCCGGCGAAGCCTGACGGGAGCGCAATGTCCGCCCGATGCCAGTCCCGGCCCCCGTCGATCGTCTCCCACAAGGGACTGAAGGCGCTGAGCGGCTGGTCATCTGGTAGGTCCTGGCTGGGAGGCAAGGTGTCGGCCAGAAAGCCACGGCTGAAACGAGAGAGCGCCAGGATCCCGGCCGCCGGCCAGCGTGCGGGGTCGACCAAAGGGCTCCAAGTCTCTCCTCCGTCGCTGGTCGCCGACAGGGAGACCCCTCCGGCCGTGGGAGCGATGACCTCCCGCCAACCGTGGCCGGCATCGAGGAAGTCGATCAGCTCGTCACCTGCTGCACCGCCACTCGTGACGCCACCGGGGAGGACGTGCCACGTGGTCCCTGCGTCCGTCGTCCGGTACAGCTCCAAGGCGCTGCTCGGCAGGGAGACCACGACCCATCCGGTTTCGGGAGTCGGAAACGAGACGTCGCGAATGGCGGAGATGCCTCCGAATCGGCCCTGTTGCGGGACCGGCGGCGTGACGTCGCGCCAGTGAACGAAGTCGGTGGTCATCTCCAGCTCGACCCGGCCGGCAGCGGGGGCGTTCACCAGACCGACCACGGCGAACTGAGGGCGGAGCAGAGCGATCGTCACCCTCGGGGCGAGGGGGTTCGAAGCAGCGGTCGTGGTCGTGGTCGTCTCAGGCGGTCTGGTCGTGGATACCGCTCCATGGGAGCTGCCGCCGCCGCACGAGGACGAGACGAGAGCCAGCACGGCAATTCCAAGGACCCCGAGCCGTCCCTTCATCGACATCAGTCAACCATCACCGGGCGGGTATCTCACGACCGGGGTGTGGACGGCTGTCGCGCATGGGTGCGCGTGATCTTGGTGGGGCATGAAGAGGAGATCCCGCCCGTCGAGTCGCCCTGGGAACCTTTTCCGGCGACAGAACGTCATAATCAGGCGGAAGGGGCCGTCCCTCCCGACTTCGACCGGAGGCCGCCATGTCAGTGAGGAGGGTGGCGTCCCTGACGGGGGTCATGGTGGGCTTCCTTCTGGCCGGGTGTGGTGGTCCAGCGCACCAGACGAGCACGACCTCGTCGGTACCTTCGTCCTCCACGACACTGCCCGCCAAGGTGGCGACGGGAGCAACGCCGTTGGGATGGCTGCCCGTCTCTTACGGCGACGCCCAGCTGTCTGTGCCATCGTCGTGGGCGCTGGTATCGAGCGGGGCGGCCGAGTGTGGGCCGAGCACCGGCGTCGTGATCCTGGGCTCTGGCCAATGGTGCCCCCCGAGCATGAACGATCAGGCTCGTCCCGACACCTCCGTCGTCACCCTCAGGATCGTCAGCTCGCATCCGGAGCAGCTCGGAAGTCCCGCCTTCATCGCCAACGGGATTCCCGTCTACGCCCCGGGAGTCGCACCCGTCTATGTCGTCCCTACTCTCGGCATCGAGCTGACCGTAGGTGGGCCCTCCCAGACACGGGTCCTGGACACACTCACGTTCTCTCCGCGGGCAGTCGCACTCGCTCCGGGCTCTTCGGCTCCCGTGCCAAGATCGTGGCGCTGGATCTCCTTCGCAGGCATTCGCTTCGCCGTTCCCCCGCCTTGGGCGGTGAAGCGGACGCCCAACGCTCCTCTTTGTGAGACCGACCTCGTTCTCTCCGAAGCGGGCGTGGACCTGGCGTCTGCTCCTGCCCGTCCCAGTTCATGTCCGCTCCCGATGGCCGACGTGAGACCGGTGCCGCAGGTGCCCGGCGTCGAGGTCGATCACTTCTCCGGTGCGTCGTCACCAGGGGGGTGCGTGGGCCCGGGAACGAGAGACGGACTCCCCATCTGTATCGAAGCGACGCCTGCATTCGGAGTCTTGGTCGCCGAAATCTCGCCGGTCGGCCACCGACCCATCACGATGAAGATCGGGATGTTCGGAAACGGCGCCGTCGGCCGGACCATCCTCTCCTCGATACGGCGATCGGGCGGGTGAGTTCGAACGATCTGATCGACCCGAGGCCACACCGGAACGGCCCGGCAGGGCGCCGCTGTGTGCAGGCCACATCTTGTCGGGTGGTTCAAGCCTCGACTTCGGAGATGGCGAGTTCTGGACAATTGGCGATCGCCAGCCGGGCGTCTTCTTCGCGGCCCGGAGGGACGCTGCCCTCGCCGACCACCGACGACTGGCCGTAGTCATCGATGTCGAAGAGGTCGGGTGCCAGCGCGTAGCAGCGGGCGTGTCCCTGGCACTTCTCCGGGTCCACGGCGATCTTCATGGGAACACCACCGGAATCGATCGGGGGCCCCGGACCTGCCCCCCGGCCCAGGTGACCAGGGCATCATCGGCCAGTCGGAAGGTCGGTATCCGAGCCAACCATTCCTCGAGGGCGACTCGGAGCTCCATGCGGGCCAGATTGGAGCCGGCACAGCGATGGATGCCCGTGCCGAAGGCGATGTGGCGATTGTGAGCCCGTTCGAGCACCACCTCATCGGACCGCTCGAAGGCAGCCGGGTCGCGGTTGGCGGCGGGGAAGTTCATGAGGACCTTGTCCCCCGCAGCCATGGGGCAACCCTTGAATTCGACGTCGGCCCTGACAACCCGGGCCATGGTCACGGGTGAGTAGACCCGAAGGAACTCCTCCACGGCCGGGGCCATCAACGGAGGTTCGGCGACCAGACGGGCCGTGTCGCGGGGGTTGCGAGCCAGATGCCACAGGGCCGAGCCGATCGCGCTCCACGTCGTGTCGATGCCGGCGATCAGGACGAGACCCGCCATCCCGAGGACCAGGCTGTCATCGAGCGGCTCGCCCTCGTGGCGGGTGTGGGCGAGTTGGCTGATCAGGTCGTCTCGTGGATCATCCTTGCGGAGTTGGAGATGCTCGACGAGGAAACCGAGGATGCCGTCACCGCCCCTCTTCACCCGTTCCGGCTCGTCGGCGAACTCGAGGACGTCGCGGACCCAACCGGTGAAGGCGTCAGAGAGGTCTTCGGGCACACCCAGGACCTTGGCGATGACCCGCACCGGTATCTGCTGGGCGAAGTCGGCGGCAGCGTCGGCCTGACCGGTGCCGATGAACCCGTCGATCAAGCGCCGGCAGAGGTCACGGGTCATCGCCTCATAGCCGTCGACCTTCGTGTGGGAGAACCACGGCAGCAGCAGGCGCCTGGTCCAGGAGTGCAGGGGCGGATCGGCCGATATCGGCGGCAGGCCGTAGGGGAGGAGATCGTCTGGCTCCTCCTCGCTGGCGATGACCCCGACCTCGAGGGAGCTGAACCGCTCGATGTCGTGGGCGGCTTCGGTGACGTCCGCATAGGTGGTGAGCAGCCACGCACCTCCCCGACGTTTCGTGTGGGCGATCGGGCAGGTCTTCCGAAGGTCGTCCCAGATCGAGAACGGGTCCTCGATGTAGGCGGGATCCATGACGTCGAAATCCGTGCTCCAGTCAGCGACAGGCAGCCGTTGCGCCATCGGATTCTCCCTCACGTCGTGCTCAGAACTCTCGTCATCCTCGCGCAGGTGGTCGTTGGAATGCCATGGCGGTCCGTCACCACGGCATCGGCAGCCGTGAGAGGTGATTCCATGGGGATCGCCGCCCCGCGGCCCATGTGACTCGGCACGTCTTTCCGGACCGACCTACCGCTCGGTATGGTTGCTGACCATGTTCGTCACCGGCATGGTCAATCTCTATACGCGTGACATCGAAGCTGCGCTGCACTTCTACGGCGATCTTCTCGGCTTGGCGGAGACGTTCCGCACTCCGACCGAGGGCGTGCCGGAACATGTCGAACTCCGCCTGAATGGGTTCACGGTCGGGTTGGGCACGGTCGAGGCGGCCAAGAGAGTCCACGGTGTGGAAGCCGTGCCCGGTTCCCCCGCCATGGTCCTGGTGGTGTGGGCCGATGACGTCGATGAGAGCTACGCGGAATTGACAGCGGCGGGGGTGTCTGTGCTTCAGCCGCCCCACAACACCGGCAACAACAACCGCATTGCCCTTCTGCTCGACCCCGATGGCAATCTCGTGGAGATCGTGGCCAAGCTTCCCGAGGAGAGCGGCCGTCAGTCCCGGAGAGTCTGACCGATCCGCACGTCGATGAGCTTCTTCACCAAGGTCCAGGGTGGCGGCGAATCGACGGGGAAGTGGAGCGACCCCTTCGTCGTGTCGTATTCGACGAGCTCGTCGTGCAGCTCTGGCAGGACCGATCCGCTGTGAGGCAGGTAGCTGAGGTGGTTCTTGAACGCTGCGAATCCGGCGATCACCTTGCCCCGGAGCCGGAAGGCGGGCATGCCATACGAGATGCACTGTTCGGCGTCGGGAACGATGTCCAGGATGGTGCGTCGTAGCGCACGCAGCGTGGACTGCTTCGGCTCCTCCAGCGCGGCCAGGTACGCATCGATCTCTTCCGCTGACATCAGCCGAGTCTCGACTCCGCCCCCGTATCGGTCAAGACTCAATTGCCGGGTCGGAGCGGACAGGGCCAACGGTCACGCCAAGGTCCCGGCCGGACCCAGGCCTTCGGACATCTAGCCGCCCGAACGGGGCACATTGGTCAGGACCTCGTCGGCCACGACCCCCAACGATGGCGAACGGAGGGACTCGTCCACCAGGGCCAGGCACGACCCCGAGCCGCCGCAGGACAGGCCGGCGACGCTCCTGCCGGTCACACCCGTGGGCGGGGGCGGGAGCGCCTCGGCCTGCCAGTGCCGACCGCCGTCAGCGGTGGCCAGGATGGTCGGGCTCACCGAACCAGTCCCGTTGGCGGGGACCAGGCAGTGGTCGACGGAAGGACACGTGATCGAACCGAGCTCCGCGGCTTCGGGCAGGGGCAGCCCCGTGTCCGCCACCGGTGACCAGCGACGTCCACCGTCGTCACTGGCGAAGACGCCGTAGGGACTCGTCAGGCCCGGTCCGGGATTGGCGAGCATCCGGCACCTGGACCCATCCACGCACGAGATGCTGAGGCTGCCCGGACCGACGATGGCCGTCCGGTGGGTGATCGTCCACGACCGGCCCCCGTCCGTGCTCACGAGGGCGACCGACCTGTCGTCCTGCTGGACGTAGGCGCCGCCGGTGGTGACGATCTCCGCCTCCTCGCCGGTGGCGTCGCAGATCGTCGTCGTGGGGCACGAGAGCGAGCCGCCGACGTTCGAGGCCAGCGCGTAGCGGACCGTCGGCGGGGCCGCCGGCGGCAGTGAGGCGCGCGACCAGGTGCGGCCACCGTTGTTCGTGGTGAGGACGGTGGTCGGGTAGTAGCGGTCGAAGCCCGCCTCGGGGTTCGGGAGCGGATCGCCGCCCCGGAGCCAGGCGAAGGCCACGCAGTGGGCCGGCGTCGGGCACGAGAGATCGGTGACGAGGCCGTAGGCCGACGGGAGATCACGGACGGTCCACCGTCGGCCGCCGTCGTCGGTGGTGAGGATCGCCGCCCGACCGGAGAAATCCGGCGTCTGGGTGGCGGCGAACCCGATGTCGGCGCCCACGGCGCAGGTTCGGGGACCGGAGCAGGAGAACTTCGAGGAGAGCCACGTCCGGGCCGGCAAGATGAGTCTCTGCCACGTCGACCCCGAGTCGGTGGTCCGGTAGGCGGCCGACGTCGAGGTGAATCCTCGCAGCGAGATCGAGTTGGCCGTCACGTCACAGGTCGAGATCGACCCCGGGAGGCATGTGATCGTGTCCTGTGCCCCATAGTTCGAGATGTTCGGCGCGGCGAAGACCCGTGACCACTGGCCGGTGGCGGCCACCCTCCAGGTGGTGCCGGCCGGATGGCCGGCGACGCCGTTGCCGTGACCGGTCACCGTGCTCCGGGGGCCATAGAGGACGGCGAGGACGACGGCGACGGCCACCGCCACCACGACGACGGCGGCAGCGACCAGGTGTCGTTCCCCGCGTGCCGGGAGATGGAGAAACGAGGTCCGCCGGCGGCCGGCCGTGAACGGGGGGACGACGACCTGGTCGCTCACGTGACGGACGAAGTCGCCGAGGATCCGGCCGATCGGATCGGGACGTCGGTCGTCATCCACGGGGGGCCTCCTCCACACCGAGTGAGCGCTGCAGGGCCTCGCGGCCGCGGAAGAGCCACGACTTGACCGTGCCCTCGGGCGCGCCCATCTCCCGGGCCACCTCGGCCACCGTCAGACCCACCACGTGATGAAGAAGGAGCGCCCGGCGGTACCTGACCGGGATGGCCTGCAGCGCCTTCCCCACGTCGTGGCGGGTCACCGGATCGTCCTCGCCGGCCGCCGTGACCCTGTCGCCGAGAGGTTGGAGCCGGCGCAGGCGCCGCCACCGGCTGATGGCCACGTTGATCGCCACCCGACGGACCCAGGCTTCGGGGTTGTCGTAGGAGCCGACGGATCCCCACCGTTTCCAGAGTCGACCGAAGGCCTCCTGGACGGCATCCTCCGCCGCCTCAGGGTCCGCGGTCACGACCGTCACCTGCCCGACGAGGCGGGCGAAGGACGAGGCGTAGATGTCGGTGAAAGTCGTCGTAGGCACTCAAGCGTCCTCGATCTGCCGTCCTGCGGCCATACCCGCACGGCTCACACACGCCCGGGCGGCCCTCCCGGTTGCGGTCCCCTCGGAATTCCTCCCACGAGTGAACCACTCGGGACGACGGTCTTCCGACGGTCCTCGGTCAGAAGAGCCGGGGGTCGTGGAGGACGCCGGTGGCGAGCAGACGGACGTAGATGTCCGTGAGGACGACCGTGGGAAGGCTCAGCCAGGCGAAGACGGGATGGCGGGCGTTCAGTGCGCTCGCCGCCGTCCACAGACGCCGCCGCACCGGGTGACCGGAGAGTGTTCGGAGCCCTCCCCCCACCAGGTGGCGACAGGAGTGGCACGAGAGCATGTAGCCCCAGAAGAAGAGGGCGTTGGCGGTGAGAACGAGGCTGCCCAGGCCGATCCGCCAGCCGGTGGCGAAGTGGAAGGAGCGGACGGCGTCGAGGCTCAGGACGCAGGCCACGAGGAGTCCGGCGCACCAGAGGTAACGGTGGATGTTCTGCAGGAGCAGGGGGAAGCGACTCTCCCCGGAATAGCGTCGATGGGGTTGGCCCACGGCGCACGCCGGAGGGGAGAGCCAGAACGACCGGTAGTAGACCTTCCGGTAGTAGTAGCAGGTGGCGCGCAGGCCGATCGGGAAGCCGACGACGACGAGTGCCGGTGACAACCTCCACCACGGCCCGAGCAGGACCACGTCGGCATGGCGACCGCAGACGGCGGCCAGGCACGGGCTGAAGATCGGCGAGATGTACGGTCCCGCCGTGTAGTCCGTGGTCTGCCACGCGGCCCACGCCGAGTAGCCGGCGGCGACGGCGAGCACCGTGCCCGTCAGGATGGGGCGGACCCACCAGCGGTCCGGGCGCAGCGTCCGCCGCCGCCGGTGGCCGGCCGCCCCCAGGGGGCACGACGCACAATCCGGTGCCGGATCGCCGGCGGCATGTCCGGAGGTCGGCACCGGGCCAGGCTAAGAACCCGCCACCTGTGTGTCCAAGACATGTTTCGCATCGATTTGATAGCTTTCTGATCTGATCATGCAGCTCCGACAACTTGCCTACGCGCTGGCGGTGGCCGAGGAGAACCACTTCACCCGGGCGGCCACCCGGATGCGGGTGGCCCAACCCTCGCTGAGCCGCCAGGTGCGACTGCTCGAACGTGAGCTGGGCGTCGAGCTGTTCCACCGGGGACCGGGGCAGAACCGCGTCGAGCTCACCGCCGACGGCGAGATTCTCGTGCCCTTCATCCGTCGGGTCCTGGCCGACGTCGAGGCGACGACCTCGGAGGCGAGGTCCCTGGCCGGCCTGGACAGCGGCCGGGTCAGTATCGGCGCCACACCGAGCCTGGCCACCCGCTTCCTTCCCGTCGCCCTGGCCCGGTTCCACACCTCGCACCCCGGCGTCGAGCTGCTCCTCGTCGAGGCCGGGTCGCGTCAACTCGTCCCCCGGGTCGCCGAGGGCGAGCTCGACCTGGCCCTGGTCGTCCTGCCCGTCACCCACCCCCTGGTCGCCACCACCGAGATGTTCGAGGATCACCTCGTCCTCGTCGTCGCTCCGGACCATCCTCTGGCCGGGCGTCGCCAGATCCGGGTGGCGGATCTGGCCGGCCTGCCGTTGGTGATGTTCCGCGAGGGATACGACCTCCGGGCCTCCACCGTGGCGGCCTGCCGTGACGCCGGCATCGAACCGCGGTTCGTGACCCAGGGCGGGGAGATGGACGGCGTGCTGGCCATGGCGGCGGCCGGGATCGGTGCGGCCGTCGTCCCCGAGATCGTCGTCCCCACCGATGGCAGTCTCACGGCGCTGCGTTTCGCCAATCCCGGCATGAGTCGCACGATCGCCCTCGCCCGTCGCCACGATCGTCCACTCTCGCGAACGGCGTCCGCCCTCTCGGAGGTCTTGGGCGGGGGGACGGCGACGGTGGCATTGTGAAGGCATGATCACGGGTTCCCACGCCATCGTCTACGCCGACGACGCCGAGAAGGCCCGGGCCTTCTTCCGCGACATCCTCGGCTTTCCCTTCGTCGACGCCCACGACGGCTGGCTCATCTTCAAGCTGCCGCCGGCCGAGCTCGGCATCCATCCCGCCGGGGACCCGGGTGGCGCCGCGCCGAGCGGCCACCACGAGCTGTACCTGATGTGCGACGACGTCGAGAAGACCGTCGCCGACCTCACGGCAAAGGGCGTCGAGTTCACGTCCCCCATTGAGAACCAGGGGTTCGGACTGCTCGTCCGACTGCGGGTCCCCGGCGCCGGAGAGCTCGGCCTCTATCAGCCCCGGCACGCCACCGCCTACGACATCGAAGGATGAGCGTCCCGTGCCCGTTGGTTCCACGCTGCGTTACGAGGGGATAAGCCCGAAGGCCTACGAGCATCCCGCCGACCGGGCCGCCACCGCCGCGCTGCGGTCCATCCCTCTCATGGATCAGCTGATCAAGCGGCTCTGCGACCTCGGGCACGAGCGGCGGCTCCGGCAGGTGCTGCTCGGGAACGCCGTCCGCATCGGCGACGACCAGCTGGTCGATCTCTGGGCCAGCTACCGGCACTGTGCCGACGTCCTCGACCTCGAGTTCACCCCCGATCTCTATGTGACGCAGACGCCGCTCGTGAACGCCATGACGGTGGGGGCCCGCAACCCCGTGGTCATCGTCTACTCGTCGCTCGTCGGCTCCTACGAGTCCACCGAGACCCAGGCCGTCCTGGCGCACGAGCTGGGTCACGTCCTGTCCGAGCACTACACCTACACGACGGCCCTGATCATCATCTCCCAGGTCATCCAGGGGGTCATCCCGCGCTCGCTGCTGGCCGGACTGCCCCTGCGCGCCCTCTACCTGGCCCTGCTGGAATGGTCGAGGATGGCGGAGCTGTCGTGTGACCGGGCCGCCGCGCTCGTCCTCGGGGACCCGTTGCCGGTCTGCCACATGCTGATGCGGATGGCCGGTGGGGCGTTGCCCGGGATGAACCTCGACGCCTTCATCCGGCAAGCCACCGAGTACGAGGAGGAGGACGATCTCTACGCCCGCCACGCCCGCTTCCGGGAGGAGCTGGGCCGGACGCATCCGTTCGCCGTCCGACGGGTGCGCCAGCTGGTGGCCTGGGTGAGTGAAGGGGACTTCGACCGGATCCGGTCCGGTCAGTACGTCCGCCGGGGCCAGGAACCGCCGCCCTCGGCCGAGTTCGACGCCGCTGTCTCGCACTACGGCGACCGGTTCGTGGCCATGGTCGACCGGATGGGCGGAGGGGTGCAACGCGTCGCCGACCAGATCGGCGACTGGCTCCGGTCCCGCCAGGGTGCCAACGGCGGGGCGGGGGAGCCCGACGACGGCTGGGTCGACGGCGATGAGGAGGACTGACCGGACCCGAGCCGCCGGGTAATCGGCCATGGTCGTACGCGAACGGGTCGACGTTGATCTCGACAGATGCGTGGCGATCGCCGTCCTCGTCCACGATCTCGACGGATACCCACCGTACCTCCCGACCGATCTCCGGGCGTTCGTCGCCGCGCCCGACGCCTACGGGGCGTGGGTCGTCGAGAAGGCCGGCGAGATCGTCGGTCACGTGGCGCTCCACCGGGGCAGTTCCCCCGCCGTCCTCGCCGTGGCCGGCGAGGCGCTGTCCCGGCCGGTCGATCGGCTGGGGGTCGTGGCCCGGCTGTTCGTCGATCCGTCCGCACGCCGGAGCGGTGTCGGGGAGACGCTTCTCGATGTGGCGTCACGCCAAGCTGTGGCCCGGGGGCTGTGGCCCGTCCTCGACGTCGCCACGCAACTGGAGGGGGCGATCCGCCTGTACGAGAGATGCGGCTGGTCCCGCGCCGGTGCGGTCACGGTCCGCCTGGGCGACCGCTTCACCCTCGATGAGTTCGTCTACCTGGGACCTCACCGGCCGGAGGACGACCCCACCCCGGAGCGGTAGGGCGGGGTCGTCTCCAGGACTACGATGGCTAGGACCAATGTTCTCCGTCACCATCGACCGTTCGGAACCTGTCGCCCTTCACGATCAGGTGGCCGCCGAGATCCGTCGGGCCATCGCGGAGGGGGAGGCCGGACCGGGGGAGCGGCTGCCCCTGGTGAAGGACATCGCCGCTGTCCTGGGGGTGAACAAGAACACCGTCCTGCGGGCCATGCACATCCTGCGCGACGAGGGGCTGCTCGAATTCCGCCGCGGGCGGGGGATCACGGTGACCGGGACGCCCCAACGCGGTGCGGTGCTGAAGCAGGTCCGGGAGCTGGTGGAGTTCGCCCGGCGCCAGGGCTACCGGCCCGAGGACGTGATCGGGATGATCGAGGGCCTCAGCTGAGCGCCGGGGGGCGATCGCCGCCGAGAGGGCCTCTCCGGGCCGGGACCAGGGCCGATGCCGGGGGGTTGCGCCGGAGCCGTGACGAACATATGTTCGATCCCCATGGACCGCTTCTACGAGCTGGAGAACTGGCGACGATCTCTGGTGATGCTGCCCCCGGGATCGTTGGCCCTGGACCGGGAGGACGCCGTCGCCCTGATCGCCGAGCTGCAGGAGGCCGAGGGTCGGCTGCGAGGTCTACGCGACGCCCTGAAGCTGTTGTTACCGATGGACGGCGATTGACCGGAGGCGATCCGTGCGGGCAGTCTTCGCGCCATGGCAGCGGACGGCGCCGGTGGCGGCACCGGCGGGGGTGAGACCCCACCGACCCTCCACGTCCCCCGGCCCGACGAATCGACCCCGGCCGACGTCGTCTCGTTCTACCGGGAGGAGACCGCCGCCGTCGACGCCGCCGTCGACGCCGCCGAATCGTTCGACCTGCCGTCGCGCGGCGAGATGCGTCCGACGACGCTGCGGTGGGTGGTGGTCCACCTGCTCGAGGAGACGGCCCGGCATGCGGGCCACATGGACATCACCCGGGAGCTTCTCGACGGGCGGACCGGGCGCTGACCCACCGGAGCCCCGGGCGGTTCGCGTCCCCAGGACGACGGGGACAGGAGTATCCCGGGCCCGGACGCGCCGAGAGGCGCCCCGGAAGGCGCCTCTCGGCGATAGATGTTGCTGGAAAAAGGCACTGAACTCTCCGTACGACGCCGGGTGGGACGATGTCCCGGCTAGATCGTTCAGCGGGTAACTGGCTGGAATTCGCCAGGTGGTCCAGCGAGCCGCCTCAGCGGCCAGCCACCTCCAGGGTCCCCGGTTTATGACTGCTCAGTTGGACCACCTCCTTTCTCTGGTGGATACATGGTAATCACAAGCCGGATCCCCACCGGTGGCGCTTCCGAGAGTCGGCCCCGGACCAGGGAGGACGACCGGTCGACGGGGCCGCTGACCCGTCGACGAGGCCCGATCGGGCCCGGAGCCGAGGCCTCGGCGGACGAGAGGGCGACGGGGCGGCGTGTCGGCAGGGGTCGATTCATTAGATACCCTAATAGTGTGGCTCCCGAACGACGTC
>JGI12269J14319_10004443_pt1 | contig 12789 bp, 8 predicted proteins | sample PeaSoiSIISIP2007_FD_14319 | JGI IMG/M metagenome (IMG submission 14319) | reverse complement strand
CGCGACAGCAATTGCTGGCTGGCGAGATTGTAGAGAGCGGGAACCAGCTTGCGTCGAGTGAGGTCGCCGGTGAAACCGAAAATTACCATGACGCACGGATCGGCCGTGCGCCCGACTCGCGGTTTGGTTACTGCTGGCAGAGCTTCTAGTTGCGCCATGGTTTCCTCTTTACGGTGAGCCGCTGTTACTTCGTCTTCGCCGCCGCTTTCGGTTCCACGTGACCGCCAAACTTCTGTCGCATGGCGGAGAGCATTTTCTCCGCGAAGGTATGCTCCTGCCGCGAACGGAAGCGCGTGTACAGCGCTGCGGTCAGCACTTCGGCCGGAACGGCCTCTTCGATCGCCGCTTGAATCGTCCAGCGGCCTTCGCCGGAATCCTGGACGAAACCGCTGTACTCGGCGAGCGTGGGATTCTCGGCCAGCGCCATCGCCGTCAGGTCCAGCAGCCATGAACTTACCACGCTGCCGCGCCGCCAGACCTCGGCAATATCGGGCAGGTTGAGATCGTAGCGGATATCTTCGGGGAGATCTTTACTGGTCGCGTTCTTGAAAATGTCGAAGCCTTCCGCATAGGCCTGCATCATGCCGTATTCGATGCCGTTGTGGACCATTTTAACGAAGTGTCCGGAACCGGACGGACCGCAGTGGATGTAGCCGTCTTCGGCTGTGCCTGTCATTTTTTCGCGTCCCGGAGTGCGCGGAATGTCGCCGCGTCCTGGAGCTAGCGTTTTGAAGATCGGGTCAAGGCACTGGACGGCCTCTTTTGGGCCGCCGATCATCATGCAGTATCCGCGTTCGAGTCCCCAGACGCCGCCGCTGGTGCCGACGTCGACGTAGTGCACGCCTTTGGCGGCGCAGATTTTGGAGCGGCGAACATCATCTTTGAAATAGGAGTTGCCGCCGTCGATGATGGTGTCGCCGGTTTGCATGCGTCCGAGGAGAGCCTGCACGGTTTTTTCCGTGGGATCGCCTGACGGGACCATGATCCACGCAGCGCGGGGCGGGTTCAGCTTGCTGACCAGGTCGTCGAGTGAAGAGGACGCTACCGCGCCTTCGCCGGCAATACTCTTCACCGCATCGGCGCTGAGATCGGACACGACCATCGTGTGACCGCCGCGCATCAGGCGCCGCGTCATGTTGGCTCCCATTCGGCCTAGACCTACCATTCCGAGTTGCATTCGTGCTCCTTGATTCACGCCCGGGCTGAACGGGCCAGAGGCCCGTCACCACACGACCCTCGACTACACAATCTGCTTTACCAGTTCTGCCAGCTTCGTGAGTCCTGCTTTTACATCGGTGCCCAGATGCACGCGCAGCGCCCGGCGATTGCGGTCGGCCAGAACCTGAAAGTCTCCACGAGCCTGTGCGGCCTTGACCACCCCGAAAGTGTACTTCTGTCCGGGGACCGGCAAGTCCTGGGCGTCGTCGCAGGTGACTTGCAAGAAAACGCCGCTGTTGGGACCGCCTTTGTAGGCTTGTCCTGTCGAGTGCAGGAAACGCGGGCCAAAGCCGAGGCAGGTGGCCACTTGCTTGCGATCGCGCACGGCCATGCGCAGGTCCTGCAGCAAAGATTCGTGCTCCGCGTTCATCTCGACATAGGCAAGCGCGGCAAAATAATCTCCGACGCCAAGACGCGCCAGATGCGCACGCAGATAATTCTTGAGCGAACCATCGGAACTGGGGCCGGACCCGGCGGCTTGGCTGAGGGCGGCTGCATTCTTCTCGTCGGTGAAGAGCTTGAAGCCTGCTTCTTCAACGATCGGATTTTCGGGCGGAAGCGCGCCCGTGCTTTCATACGCAGACGTCAGTTGCTTGGTTACGATTTTGCTGGCTTCGACGTCGGGCTGATTGAAGGCGTTGATGCCGAGAATCAAGCCGGCAACCGCGGTTGCAATTTCCCAGCGAAAGAATTCCTGTCCGAGGCTATAGATGTCGGATACGGCGATTTGCACTACAGGTTGCCCGGCTTTTTCGAGCGCGGCGACTTTGGCGTCCTGCGCCGCGTCGGGCGCGGTCTCCAGGCGAAGGTAGGCGAAGATGCGGTCATTCCCGTAGACGTCAGGCGCGCCGATGTCTTCGCGGTCAACCGGGATGATGCCCTTGCCGAGTTTGCCGGTGGACTCGGCAATCAACTGCTCGAGCCATGCGCCGAGATCCGAAATTCCGGGCGAGGTGATCAGAGTTATCTTGTCGCGGCCCATGGTTGCGGCGGTTCCCAGGATCAGGCCGAGCGTTACTCCTGGATTCTGTTCCACGGGAACGGACGGCTTACAGGCTTCTACCATCTCTTTCGTGAGCTGGAGAAACCTGCCAGTGTCGAGGCCCATGGCCGCGGCGGGAATCATGCCGAAGTTCGAAAGCGCGGAGTAGCGCCCGCCGATGGAGGGCAGTCCATAAAAAATGTGGCGGAAGCGGTCGCGCTCAGCCACCAATTGCATCTTCGAACCGGGGTCGGTGATGGCGATGAAGTGGCTGCCCGCCTTGTCTTTATTATTGTTATTGCCCACCGTCTGCAGTACGCGCTCGAAGAAATACTGCTTGTAGATGTTGGGTTCGAGCGTGCTGCCGGATTTGCTGGAAACGATGAAGAGCGTTCTGGCGAGGTCGAGCTTCTTTTCGACGCTGCGAATTTGCGCCGGGTCGGTGGAGTCGAGTATGTGCAGGCGCGGGAAGCCGGGGGCTTGTGGAAAGGTCAGTGCGAGCACTTCGGGACACAGACTGGATCCGCCCATGCCGAGCAGCAGAATGTCGGAGAACCCGAGGCTCTTGACCTCATCCGCGAGCGTCTTCAGCTTGGCTGCGTTGGCCAGTTGTTCGTCGGTGATTCCGAGCCATCCCAGCCACTTGGCTTCGTCTTCGCCGGTCCAGAGCGAGGCATCCTGCTGCCACAGCCGGCTTACTTTTCCCGATGCCCGCCAATCGGCGAGGTTTTTTTTTAACGCGGCATCGAGATTGGCCGGAAGCGACGCGGCCTGTGAGTTGACTTCGGGATTGATCTGGGCCGTGCTCATCTCTTTGTACTCTGCTTTGTACTCTTTTCGACTGCGGCCAGCAGGGTGCCGAATGCGTCGGCAAACAACTTTACGCCGTCGGTGGTCAGCTTGTCGGTCACGTCTTTCATGACGATGCCCACGGCGGCGAGATCGGCCATCGTCTTCCGCGCTCCGTCGAGGTTTTCGGTCAGACTCTGGCGCGGTTTGCCGTGATCGCGGAAGGCATCGAGCGTGGCCGGAGGAATAGTGTTGACAGTGTCCGGTCCGATCAATTCCTCGATGTAGATGACGTCGCGGTAATTCGGATTCTTGGTGCTGGTGCTTGCCCAGAGCACGCGCTGCGTCTGCGCGCCTTTAGCGGCCAGCGTTTTCCAGCGCGGCGAAGAGAAGATGCGCTGGTACGCTTCATAGGTCAGCTTGCCGTTCGCGATCGCGACCTTCCCCAGAATGCTCTGTAGTTTCGCCTTGCGGGCCGCGTCCGTTTCTTTCTTCAGTTGGTTGTCTACGAGCGAGTCAACCAGCGAATCGATTCGGCTGATGAAAAAGCTCGCAACGCTGGCCAGCCTGCTTATATCGCCACCGGTGGCAGCGAACTTCTCAACTCCGTCAATGAAAGCTGCGGCGACTTCTTCATACACGCCTTGCGCGAACAGCAGGGTCACGTTGACGTTGATGCCTTCGCCGATCAACTGGCGAAACGCGGGTATGCCTTCCGGTGTACCGGGCACCTTGATCATCAGGTTTTCACGGGCCACGCTCTTCCATAGCCTGCGCGCCTCGTTTAGGGTGCCGTTGGTGTCGTGCGCGAGATACGGGGAGACTTCCAGGCTCACGTAACCGTCGCGCTTTTTCGTGCTCTGGTAGACAGGACGGAGCAGGTCGGCGGCGTCCTGAATATCGCGGATGGCCAGCAATTCATAGCGTCCCTTGGCGTCGAGGTCAGCGCGGCCGGCGAGGGCATCGAGGAAATCCTGGTACAGGGTCGAGCCGACGATGGCTTTCTCGAAAATCGCGGGGTTCGACGTCATTCCGCGGAGACCGTCTTCCGCGATCAGGCGCTGCAGTTCGCCGCCCTTGAGCAGGTCGCGGCGGATGTAGTCGAGCCAGATGGATTGGCCGAAATTTTGAAGCTGGGTGAGAGGATTTGTGGCCTTTGCGGTCTCGAGCGTGTCTACGGGATTCATAACCATCTCCTGACTCAGCAGAATAATGACCTGACGTTCATACACGGTTACGGTGCTCAGCCCCTAAAGGGGCATCTGATTTCGGGCGCCCTGCGGCATCGCTAAAGCGATGCCCTGATACGAAGCCCCAGCTGTCAGCGTCGATTCAACCCTATCTATTCAACCTTACGTCAACATTATTTGCCGAGCAGTTCGCGTGCTGCCTGGATTACCGCATCTGCCGTGAAGCCGAACTTCTTCTGCAAGTCCTTGAGCGGGGCGGAGGCTCCGAAAGTATGCATCCCTATGATGCGTCCCTTCGGTCCTGCGTATTGCGCCCAGCCTAAGGTCGAAGCCATCTCAACTGCGACCCGCGCGGTGAGGTCGGGCGGGAGCACTTGGTCGCGATAACTCTGGTCTTGACGCTCGAACAAATCCCACGACGGCATGCTCACCACGCGCGCCCGGATGCCTTCCGCCTTCAGTTTCTCGTAGGCATCGATGCAGAGGTACACCTCGCTGCCGGTGGCCATCAGGATGACCTGCGGCTTGCCACCAACGGCGTCGGCCAGAATGTAAGCGCCGCGCGCCAGGCCTGCGGCGGACGCGTATTTCGTGCGATCGAAAGTTGGCAAGGCTTGGCGCGTCAGGACGAGCGCTACCGGCTCCTTCTTTAGATGCATGATTACTTTCCACGCTTCGACGACCTCGTTGGCGTCGGCGGGACGCAACGTCATCAGTCCGGGAACCGCGCGCAGCGTGATCAACTGCTCGATGGGCTGGTGGGTCGGTCCGTCTTCGCCTACTCCGATGGAATCGTGGGTGAAGATCCAGATTGACGGAACTTCCATGATGGACGAGAGGCGGATCGGCATCTTCATGTAGTCGCTGAAGATGAGGAAGGTCGAACCGTAGGCGCGGATCTTCGACAGGGCCATGCCGTTCACGATCGCTCCCATCGCGTGCTCGCGAATGCCGAAGTGGAAGTTGCGCGCGTTGTAGTGATTCGCTTCGAAATCGCCGGCGCCGTCGAAAGTGAGGCGCGTCTTGGTCGAGGGATACAGGTCGGCCGAGCCGCCCATGAGCCAGGGATGGTTCTTGGCAATCGCGTTGAGTACCTTGCCGGACGAGTCGCGGGTTGCGAGTCCCTTGGCGTCGGGTGCAAACGTGGGCAGGTCCTTTTCCTTGTCCCATCCATCAGCCGGCTGCCGACTTTGCAGGCGTGCGAATTGGGACGCCAGGCCGGGATATTGCGCGCTGTACTTCGCGAACAGCGCATTCCACTGGCTGCGCAATTGCTGCCCACGTTTGCCGATCATTTCGTGGAAATTTTCGCGCACTCCATCGGGTACCAGGAACTTGGCGTCTTCGGGCCAGCCGTAGACGCGCTTGGTCAGTTTGACTTCTTCTTCGCCGAGAGCTTCGCCGTGCGCTTCCTTGGTGTCCTGGCGGTGGGGCGAGCCGTAGCCGATGTGGCTATTGACGATGATCAGCTTGGGGCGATCCTTCACGTTGAGCGCGTGGGTATAGGCGTCTGCGAGGGCTACCAGGTCGTTGGCGTCACCGACGTGCTGGACATCCCAACCGTAGGCTGCGAACCTTGCGGCCACATTTTCGTCGTAGGCAAGATCAGTGTTGCCCTCGATGGTGATGTGGTTGCTGTCGTAGATCCAGCACAGGTTCGAAAGTTTGAGGTGCCCGGCGATTGACGCGGCTTCCGAGGAAATTCCTTCCATCATGTCGCCGTCGCCGCAAATTGCCCAGATGTTGTAGTTGAAGAGCTCGAATCCCGGACGATTGAAATACTCGGCCAGCCAGCGTTCGGCGATCGCCATGCCTACGCTGTTGGCTACACCCTGACCGAGCGGGCCGGTGGTGGTCTCAACGCCCGTGGTCAAGCCGTATTCGGGATGCCCTGGCGTCTTGCTCCCCAGTTGCCGAAAATTCTTGATCTCGTCGAGCGAGAGGGCGGGCGTGGAAAGAATTTTTCCGTCGGGACCGATTTCGCGTATGCCTGCCAGATGGATCAGGGAATACAGCAGCATGGAGGCGTGACCGTTGGAGAGAACGAAGCGGTCGCGGTTCGGCCAGATGGGATCTTCAGGGTCATAGCGCAGAAACTGCTGCCACAGGCAGTAGGCCACGGGAGCCAGCGCCATGGGCGCTCCCGGATGGCCGGAGTTTGCTTTCTGCACCGCATCCATCGAAAGCGTGCGAATGGTGTTGATGCACAACTGGTCGACCTGTGTGCTGGTGGTGGCGACAGATTGGTCGCTGACTGCCATCAATTCACTCCTTGGAAATTGGCTTGATTGCCCCCACTGCTAAATTAGATGAAATCGGCGCCCAATGGATACAGGCCGGCCGTCCCAAGTCTACCTCGTGATCGGAAAGCAAAACGGCACGAGAAGACTAAGGTGCGATTTTACACCGTGGAGAATTTAACGCGTTTATGCTGGCCCAGTCCGGGCGTCCAAAGGGGACAACGGCACAGGAAACGTTTCAGTCGTGCCTACGGTACTCCCGTGTGTTCCGTGCGCGCTGAATCCCGCCAGTGAACTGGCGGGCTATTTCCAGAGGTCCCTCCGGGACCCGCTTACGTTAAAATAGCTTTTACGAAAAGTTGCGGCGACTGGAAAATATGAACGATCAGGGACGCATGATAGCTCGACAGGTTCTGACGCGACTTCTCGTGGCTGTGGGCTTGTGGGTACTTTTGATTGCTGGTTGCATTCTGTACAGTTTTCTGCGCCCCTCCCCAGTGGCTTATATCGGGCTCGCGTTGCTAATCCTGTGGTACCTATACATCCCTCTTCTTTGGTGTGTTGTTTCAGTTGCTTGGCCTATTGTGCAGAGGCTTTTCCAACTGCGAGGGGCAAGCACACTTCGCTCGTAGCATTCACTATAAAGCACCGTCTCTACGAGAGCTTTACTGCCCGTATTCCTTGGCATTTACCGGCGTGGAAAGCAGGACTTTACGGTCGGCCAGGTGCGCTTTCAGCAGTTCGATTTCGTCGGCCGCATCCGTGAGAGGTAGGGCCACCTGCCCTCCGTTAACTACCGAGCGGCAGAATGCCATCATGATTTCGAAACCTGCATAGGCGCTTTCGAAATTGCAGGAGTGCACTTTGCGGTCGTCATCCAGCCAGTCGGCCATTTCCTGAACGTAGGGAGGCATGTCTAGGTCGTAGTTCATGCAGCCGCCGCCGGATGACGCGCCGGCCTTGGTCACCGCGCGCCAGCCGCCGCCGGTGAGGACCTCGGCGAATCCCTCTGTGCCTTGGGCGCCGATACGGCACTTCCGCCACCAGTAGTCGACCTCGGGGACATCGGGAGCGCCGGCACCACACTCCACGATTCCGCGCACTCCGTTGGCAAACTGGATGAAGCCAGCAATGTAGTCGGGCGAAGGATGCAAATCGGCCAGCTTGCCGCGCCCTGCGGCTTGTGCCATCACCCACTGCGCGGGTGACTCATTGTTATACCAGCACATGTAGTCGATCAGGTGCGAAATCATGTGCACCATCCAACCGGAGGCTGTGCCGTAAACGGCGTGGACGCGTCCGAGCGCGCCGCTGGCAACGATCTCCTTCACCTTGCGGTAATGCTCGCCATAGCGATGCTGATGGCTGACCACGGCTTTGACGCCACTCTCTGCCAGAAGCTTTCTGACCTGGAAGCCCTCGCGTGTGTTCAACGCCACCGGCTTTTCGAAAGCGATCAGACGCGCGCCGCTCTTGATGCCGACGCGAATCATCTCGCTGCGCAGGTTGGGAAGAGTGCAGAAGCAGAAGACGTCGGGCTTCACCGCGGACGCGACCCGGAGCGCGTCCGTGCCTTTGACCGCGCCGAATTTGGCTGCGGCCGCATCGAGGCGGGCAGGATCGATGTCGCAGACGCCGACCACTTCGAAGCGGCCGTTCGCCTGAAAAGCCTGGGCATGGTGCATTCCGCGCTTGCCCATGCCCACGACCACGACCCGGTACTTGCTGGTCGTCGTTATTGTCGTTGTCGTTGTTATTGCGCGCTCCTGTCCCACTCCAGGACCCTGTCGATGGTGTAATCCACTTGCTCTGCGGTCAGCTCTGGGAACATCGGCAGGGAAACGCAGCAGGCCGCATTGCGCTCCGAATTCGGGATTGGACCGGCGATCCGCGCCTCATGACCCCACGGATAGCCTTCCTGCTGGTGAATCGCAATCGGATAATGGCACTTGGCGTCGATCCCTGCGTCGTTCAGGAACTGGAGCAGGGGATCGCGATGCTTTGCCTGTTTGGTCTCGATCACGTACAGGTGGTACACGTGATAGTAGCCGGGAGTTTCATAAGGCAGCGTGATGTTCCTGGCGCGTGCCAGACCATGGCTATAGCGTGCCGCCCATTGTCGGCGCAGCTCGCTCCATTCCGCGATGTGCTTCAGCTTGGCGCTGAGAATTCCTGCGTGCAGATCGTCGAGCCGGCTGTTGTATCCCATGCTGTGGCAGGAACGTTTCTCCGAGCCGTGGTTGCGCAGCTTGCGCGCGATGCGGTCGATCTCGGCGTTGTTGGTAACGATGGCGCCGCCGTCGCCGAACGTTCCCAGGTTCTTCTGAATGATGAAGCTGACGGTGGCAGCGTCGCTGAGTTCTCCGATTCTGAAGCCATTGCCGCGCCCGCAGATGGCCTGCGCGTTATCTTCGACCACCTTGAGATGGTGCTTGTCGGCGATCTTGCGGATGGCCTTCATATCGGCACACTGGCCGTAGAGGTGGACCGGTACCAGCAGTTTGGTGCGCGGCGTGATCGCGGCTTCGATCTTGGTGGGATCAATGCAGTGCGTGCGGGGATCGGAATCGACAAACACCACCGTCGCTCCCGTGAACCAGATGGCTTCCGCAGTCGCGAAGAAGGTGTTGGTCGTTGTGATGCACTCGTCGCCGGGGCCGATTCCCAACGCTTTGAAGGTCAGCCACAAGGCATCGGTTCCATTGCCCACGCCAACCGCGAACTTGGTCCCGTGGAACTGGGCCAACTCGCCCTCAAACCTCTTCAGCATCGGGCCGAGAACGTACTGGCCACTTTCCAGAACTTCCTTGATGTTGGCGTCGATTTCCGCCTTGATGTTGTGATACTGGCGAACATGACCGTAAAAGGGCACTGTTAATTTGGTGGCAAGCATGTGATTTCCTTATCCTCATCCTACGCGCCGGACCGAATCCTCTTGGAGTTTGTGGTCAGGCGGATAAGTGATATATAGCACATTTGGGGTGGGAGGTCACTTAATTAAATCGATTTAACGTATCGACGAATTGATCAAGGTTGCTGGAGCGCGTTGTCAATCGCGAGCAACACGAGGTAGTGGGTCAGTTTGAAAAACACATTCCCCCAGCGGCTAAAGCCGCATTGATTTTGCGGTAGTTACGGCACGGCTGAAGCCGTGCCCTTTCAAGGCCAATTCAAACGGCTGGAGTCGTGCCCTTTCAAAGCCAATTCAAACTGATCCACTAAGCAAGACGAAATGCGGGCCTCAGGTGAGATAGAGTTTGTCCTGGTTGATGCGGTGTTGCAGGGTGGAGGCCAACTGGTCCACGTCCACGGCCGAAAGGGTCATCATGTCAGGTTCCAGCATGGGAACGCGGTTGCTTCCGACAGCATCGCGCCGCACTTGGATCAGTAAAGCTTGCAGCGCCTGGGGATCGTATTTCTGCGGAGTCATGCGGATCAAGTCCTGCAGCGCGGCTCCGACTGACATGCGTTCGCGGTAAGGACGCTCGCTGATCATGGCGTCAAAAGTTTCGGCTAGGGCCACGATGCGCACGGCTTGCGGTATCTCGTTTCCATGCAAGCCGTCCGGATATCCCGACCCGTCAACGCGCTCATGGTGCCAGCGCACGATTTCGGGAATCTGCGGCCAGGGGAACTGCACCTGGCTGACGATCTGATGCCCAACGACGGTGTGGTCGCGCATCTCGCGGTATTCTTCCGCATCGAGCGCCGCAGGTTTTCCGAACAGCCGCTTATCGACGGCAACCATGCCGATGTCGTGGAGATAGGCCGCAGAACGCAAGGATGCGACCGCCGTCGGGTCCATCCCCATGGCTTCGCCGATGGCCTGGGAGTAGCGGCCCACGCGCAGCGAGTGGCCATGAATGTTGACGTGTTTGACGTCGATGGCGGTGGCAAAAGCCTCGAGAGCGTTGTCGTAGAACCCGTGCAGCGAGGCCAGCAGCCGCAGGTTTTCAGAAACTCGCTGCGCCAGCGTCTGGCCGAGATTGTAGTTCTGAATGGCCAGAGCCACGTAGTGACTGAGCATTTCGAAGGCGTCGAGCGCGTCTTCTTCGTACAGCGCTTCACCTTGCCGGCGTCCCAGGGCGATTACGCCGACGAGTTTCCCCCGGACTTTCAGCGGGCAGACGCACTTGAACAGTTCGGGCGCGACGTTGCCGTTCGCACTCAGAAAGACGTCATACGTGGAACCGTTGAGCAGCACCGGGCCGGCGGCAGCGGTCAGAGTGTGCACGTGGCGGGGAAGCAGGGGAATGAGCGACGGCTCTGGAAGGAGCGCGAATCCTTGCGCATCGACCGAGGTCAGCAAGGAGGGCCGCTCGCCGAAGGAAAAAAGCACAGCCTCGCGCGTGCCAGCCGCCTCCATCACGGCGGCCAACATGGCGTGAGCGGTTTGGTGGAAGTCGCGGTCCGCAGTAAGTTCGGGCCCCAAATCCGCCAGCGCTTCAACTGTTCTTAACAGCTTCTTGAGATTGGTTCCCTGCAATCCTCTTGCGGAGGTGCCTGCGAGAAACCAGAGCGGTACCAGCGTAGCATCGCCCTGAGACTCAATTGTTAGCCAGTTTGGTGCGAGCAAAAGCATCGGGCGATCTGGCCATCGGGTGATCGGGTGACCGGAAAAGTCAGACTAGGGAAGACGAGCTAGCCCGATGAATCCGATCCACCAATGACAAAGCACTTGTCAGTATTGACAGGCTGATGGGGTTGGCTCATACTTCGGCCAAATTGCCCGCGCCGCTTGCGTTCTGCCGATTTTGTCAGGCAATCTTTTGTCCGGCAATCTTTTGTCCGGCAATCTACCGACCGGGAGATGCGTGTGGTTGTGCCGCAATCGAAGCTGTTTCGCTCCGGGGAAATAGACAGCGCTGTGGATGGCAGTTCTTTGCCGGGGAGTTCCTCCAACCGGTCCGGCAACCTCTCTGGCCAGCTTGACGAGAGCACTGCGCTTTCGTTTCTGAAGGTACTGATCGCAGCCGGAGACCACCGGCTCGACCCTTTGCTCGGGACCATCGCCGACGCCGCGCGGCGACTGACGGGGGCTTCTGGAGCTGCGCTGGCGATGTGGAAGGACGGCGCCATGGTGTGCCGGGCGCGCAGCGGCAACAAGGCTCCGGCTCTGGGCGTGCGGTTGAGTGCCGAGACTGGAATCTCGGGAGAGTGTCTGCGCAGCGGTAAGATTCAGCATTGCACGGACACCGAGAGCGACCCAGTGGTTGATGTAGAAGTCTGCCGCAGCCTCGGTTTGCGCTCGATTGCCGCTTTGCCGATTCAAGGCTGGAGCGGCGTCAACGGAATTCTGGAAGTTTTTTCCGCCAGCCCCACGGCCTTCAGCCAAGCGGACATTGCTCTTCTTCAGCAACTGGCGGCACTCGCGGAACGGGCACGCGCATCGCAACCGCATGGCGCATCGCCGGCTCCGCCGAAGCTTACGTCTGCTTTGGAGAAGCCACCACGCTCGGGCCTGCTGCCGGCTTCGGATCGTGTCGGCGATGTGATGCTGGCTTCCTTGAATCCTCGATCGCGACCGTTGGTTTTGGGAGCCATCGGCCTGGGGGCAACCTCGCTGCTCGCCTTGGCGATCTGGCTTGGGTGGCGCGGTGCGGATGAGACGGATAGCAAGGCGCACGCGGCGACCGCCGCTTCTGTCTCCGTCAGTGCTGCAGCCCTGAACAGCACAACCGCAAAACCTCCCGGCAATGACCCGGTCTGGAAGGCGAATCCTGGCGGCGAACTCCTGATGCCGTTGAGCGCAAAACCTTCCGCCGGAACGCAGGTAAGATTTGCTTCCAAGGTGGACGTGCTGGCGAGAAAGAAGATTCAGGCGGACCGGTCTTCATTGCTGTCGCTGTCGCCGTCGCGGTCGCTCACCGACGTTGCCGCCGATGTGACCGTTCGCCATGAAGTAGAAACCGCCGGGGCCCAGCCGTTGTTGGCCGCACCCGCTGCACCGGTGTCACGAAAGGTTTCAGGTGGTCAGCTGCTGCATCGGGTTGAGCCGGTTTATCCTGCGGAGGCTCTTCTTTCGCGCCTGGAAGGCAAGGTCATTTTGGCCGCAACCGTGATGGAGGATGGAACGGTGAGCGATGTGAGGGTTGTCGAAGGCTCGCCTATCCTCGCCCCGACTGCCGTGGATGCCGTGGGGCACTGGCAGTACAAGCCATTTGAACTGGACGGAAAACCGGTCAAGAACGAGATCGCGATCAAGATTGATTTCAAGCTTCCTGCCGACGCTGGCCCGCGCTGACTGGGCTTTCCACACTAGAGCTGGTCTCATAGTGCGCCCCAATGGCGCGGATCACCAGCGGGGGAAGGACCCGCCCAGACAGATGTTGGTTAGGTCTGGTAGCTAACGAGCATTGAAGCTGGGAAA
>JGI12269J14319_10004442_pt1 | contig 12793 bp, 10 predicted proteins | sample PeaSoiSIISIP2007_FD_14319 | JGI IMG/M metagenome (IMG submission 14319) | reverse complement strand
TAGGTCGCGCGCCGCTGCCATTTTGAATGACCCCCCGTGGTCACCCGGCAGGTGTTGCCGGGTTCAGGCAATATCCCGGAATCCGGCGATGCGGTCAACGAAAGGTGGAGAAATCTTGGTTCAAAGAGTAAACATTTTGGCTGCATGGTACTGGAACTACGTCGCTCCAATTTGGCGGGTTGCGCTATTCCGCGCGTCGCAGTTCCCGCTCGCGCTCGCGCAATTTGCGCGCAAGAATCGGATAGTGTGCGAAAGCGTCTAAAGGTATGTTGAGTGCGTAATTGAGGTGAATTGAAAAGCGGAATTATGAACGCAACGCAAAGCCAAATCGCAAGTCGCGGAAACGTCGCGGAACTCGATTCGCGCTGGCTTGCAGTGCAGTCACGGAATCGCGTTGCGGACGGCGCGTTTGTTTACGCGGTGCGCTCGACGGGGATTTATTGCCGGCCGTCGTGCCCATCGCGAAAGCCACGGCGCGCGCACGTGCTTTTCTTCCGCGTGCCTGCGGATGCCGAGCGCAAGGGATTTCGCGCGTGCCGCCGCTGCCGGCCGGATGAAGCGAAGCCGGCCGATCCTCATGCGGCGGATGTGGCGCGGATTTGCCGTTACATCGAGACCACGCTCGCGGATCAGGGCGGCGATGAATCTTCGCTGACGCTGGCGGCGCTTGCATCCCTTTCGGGATTGAGCGCGCACTCGCTCGAGCGGGCTTTTCGCCGCGTTACCGGCATCACGCCGCGCCAGTATGTGGACGCGCATCGCATGCGCCGCTTGAAGTCTCGCCTCAAAAAAGGAGATGACGTGACTACTGCACTCTATGAAGCAGGATTTGGATCGAGCAGCCGCCTTTACGAACGCGCACCGCAGCAACTGGGCATGACGCCGGCGACTTATCGGCGCGGCGGGGCTGGAATGGAAATTCATTTTACGATTGCGGCTTCGCCGCTTGGCCGCGTGCTTGTTGCCGCTACCAGCCGCGGCGTGAGCGCCGTTTATCTCGGCGAGAATGACGCCAAGCTCGAATCCGAGCTGCGCCGCGAGTATCCGCATGCAACGATCCATCGCGATCGACACGGGCTCGAGAATTGGGTCGGCAAAATTGTCGAGCATCTGAGCGGGCGCGCGCCGCATCTTGATTTGCCCACCGATGTGCAGGCTACGGCGTTTCAGCGGCGCGTTTGGGAAGAATTGCGGAAGATTCCGTACGGCACTACGCGCACGTATACGCAAGTTGCGCGGGCAATCGGCAAGCCGTCGGCGGTACGCGCAGTGGCGCGAGCCTGCGCGATGAATCCGGTTTCGATCGTAGTCCCATGTCATCGCGTGGTTCGCGAGGACGGGAACTTGGCCGGCTATCGCTGGGGCATTTCGCGCAAGCAGGCGCTGATCGAGCACGAAGCAACTACGCCGGCAGCGCGTCGCGCCCGCGCGTAAGTAGCGCCGGCGTCCCCGCCGGCATCTTACGAGCGAGAATTTCGGCGAGGGCAGAGATGGTGCGCGGCGCGACTGGTCGAATAATTTGCCTTGGTTGACCTGTGAAGTCCGCGCGTGAGTGTTGCCTTTGGTGGGATTGGTGTTCGTAAGATGCCGGCGGGGACGCCAGCGCTACCAAACCGCGGTTGATTGCGACACGAAACGTCGACTGGTAGGTATGGTTTCTCCATGACCGACGGACATTCAACTTCATCTGCGCCGCGCGATGGGATGCTGCTTGATGCGGCGGGGCGCCGCGAATTGTGGTCGCAACTCGATCGTCTCATCGAGGACTTCATCTCCACGATTCCCGAGAAGCCAGTCGTCCATGAAATGACGCCGGCGCAGGTGCGCCAACTTCTTTCCTGCGTCGACTTCTCGGCGCCGATGGCTCCCGGCGAAGCTTTGCAACTCGCGGCGGACGGAATGAGCCGCACGCACGTGCAGGTTTCGCACCCGCGCTACTTTGGTCTCTTCAATCCCGCGCCGACAGCGATGGGAATCGCGGCCGATGCGCTGGCCGCGGCGATGAATCCGCAACTCGCGGCGTGGAAGCACAGCCCGTTCGCCGTTGAAGTCGAGCAATTTTTGATTGGCGCGCTTGGCGATCGATTCGGCTACGATCCGCGCGAAACCGACGGCACGTTTGCGACCGGCGGATCCGAAGCCAATCAGACCGCGCTGCTCACCGCTATGACCGCGAAATTTCCAGAATGGCAAGCGCGCGGCATGCGTTCGATCAAGCTGCAACCAGTTCTCTATGCATCCGGCGAATCCCATCACTCGATTCACAAGTTCGCGCGTCTCACGGGCCTCGGACTCGAGGCCGTGCGCGAGATTCCAGTGGATGCCGATCTGCGAATGGATTTAGCGCGATTGAAATCTGCGATTCACGAAGACCGCCTCGCCGGCCACGCGCCTTTTCTCGTGGTCGCCACGGCCGGTACGACAAATGCCGGCGCCATCGATCCGCTTCCGGAAGTCGCTGCGATCGCCGCCGAAGAAAATCTCTGGCTGCACGTGGATGCCGCGTGGGGCGGCGCTGCCGCGCTGGTGCCGGAGCTGCGCCCGCTCCTCAATGGTATTGAGCGCGCCGATTCCATCGCCTTCGACGCGCACAAATGGCTTTCCGTCCCGGTCGCCGCGGGAATTTATCTCACGCGCCATCCGGAAATTCTCAGCCGCACATTCGGCATCGAAGCGGCTTACGTGCCGCCGAAGGCCGAGGGCGTTGCCGATCCGCTGGCACATTCGCTGCAATGGTCGCGCCGCTTCATCGGCCTGAAAGTGTTCCTCTCGCTCGCCGTTGCGGGATGGGACGGCTACGCACAATCGCTGCGGCACATGACCGCGATGGGAGAAGAGTTGCGGCGCGAACTCGCCGCAGCCGGCTGGAAGATCGCCAATCGCACGCCGCTGCCAATCGTCTGCTTCACTGACGCCCGCAACGCGCACGCGGACGCAGCGGCATATCTAGAGGAAATCGCGCAGGAAGTCGTCGGCTCGGGCGAAGCGTGGATTTCCACGACGCGTATTGGCGCGAATCAAACTGTTCTGCGCGCGTGCATCACCAATTTCCGCACTATGCCGGCGGACGTCTCCGCACTGGTTCAGTCCGTGAATAACGCTCGCGAGCGCGTGGCGAAACATGCGCGCGCGGCGAGGTAGCACAGCCACTCCTGGCTGTGTACGTTTTCCGTTAGCAGCTACTGGGAATCACAACCACAAAAACGGCCACAGGCAGGGGCGCCTGTGCTACCTGAGGCTCAGTCACCCTGCGGTTTTACTTTTTCCACGCCTTTGGGCCAGTGCGGTTTGAATTCGTTTTCGTCAATCTTTGCGTTGCGCACTATATTCGAGTAGCGAATCACGAAGTAATCGTCCGAGCCCGTTTCGAAGAACTGCTGCTGCAGCGGCAGCCACGAGCTTTCATCGAACCAGAGTTGTATCTTTGAAATCTGATTGCGCATGGCTTCTGATTTCGGCGTCAGCTCGAGCTCGCAGGTCTTCTTGCCATCCAGCGTCGGCTCGCCGCGCAGCGTCACCAAGTAGCCCTTCTTCAATTCGTGGCCCGGCGTGCCAAATCCCAGCAGCAAATATTGATCGGCGAAGGCTTTATATTTTCCGAGGTTGTATTCTTCGACGCGATTCAGCTTGGGATTGAAAATGAAAAACGAATCGCCGGTGCGGAGAATCGTGCGCGCGTCGGGAGCTTTGATCTCCATGCGCATGTGATCGCCGTGGACGAGAATCGAGCCGGTTTCCGTCGAGCGATCGTTCACCACTACGGTTACTTTGGTGCGCTCGACGTCCGCGGCGAGACTGTGAAATCCATGCGCCTGCGTATCGAGTTGATCGAGCGCGCTTTCGAGCGAGAGCGCTGCATGGCCTTGCAGCGCGGCGACTCCCGCGCCGGCCAGACTGACGAAGATGCAAGCGAGCAAAAACCGTTTCAGCACTATCACCCCGGAGCCAACATGACTCAGACGCCTAGCACAGACAGGAGTGTCTGTGCTACCTGTCAGTGCGCGACGCGCGCAAAACCTACGAATCATATCACACTAGAATTGGACGTATGGATTACGGTAAGGGTTCCGCGCCGAAGCGACAATAGTGGAGAACTGCCCGCGAATCTATAACTTAACGGCTACGTCGTAATACTGAATGACGCCGTCTTCCCCTCGAATGGGGTCAATCTGCCGCACCTGAAAGGTTCGCCCCTTCAGTTCCTCGACCGTGCGGCCCAGGATTTCGTGGGTTTCTTCCTCGAGTTCCGGGGTGGGTTTCTGCGCGCGCTTGTTGGGAGGAAGAACGGTGGCGCTCAGCCGGTAGGTGCGCGTGTGCGCCGTATCGTCCTGCGCGACGAGTTGAATCATCGCTTCGATCTGCGCGGCGGCGGCCGTGGTGGCCGACGGTTGATCGTTGAACCACTTCCGCGGCGTGAGCAGCACAAAAATCAGAATCGCGATGACCATCACGTCGTAGGGCCAGCTTCCCCGGTCGTAGGACCAGAAAAGCGTGCTGCGCAGAGCGTTCCACAGCTTGTGCATTTAGTCCGCCGCTGCGGCGTCCACCACGAGGCCGTCGCGCATGTGAATCACGCGATGGCCAAAAGCCGCCGCGTCGGGATTGTGCGTGATCATCACGATGGTTTGTCCCAGATCCTGATTGAGCTGGCGCAGCATGGCCAGCACGTTGTCGGAGCTTTTCGAATCGAGATTGCCGGTGGGCTCGTCGGCGAGGACGATTTTCGGCTCGTTGATGATGGCGCGGGCGATGGCTACGCGCTGCTGCTCGCCGCCTGATAGCTCGGAAGGTTTGTGCGTCAGGCGGCCCGATAGCCCAAGCATCGTGGTGACGACTTCGAAGCGATGCGGATCGAAGCCGTCGCCGTGAATGTGTTGCGCGAGGGCGATATTGTCGCGTGCGCTGAGCGTGGGGAGAAGATTGAAGCGCTGGAAGACGAAACCGACTTTGTGGCGGCGGAGGCGCGTGCGCTCGGCATCGCTCAGCGCCGATAGATCATTGCCATCGAGAAGCACGCGGCCGCGCGTGGGGCTGGCGAGGCCGCCGATCACGTGCAGCAGCGTCGATTTGCCGCAGCCAGATGGGCCCATGATGGCCAGGAATTCTCCCTGCGGCACATCCACACTCACGCCGCGCAGGGCTGGCACGTCGACTTTGCCCTGGCGATAGACCTTCCATAGATTTTCGGTCTTGAGTATGGATTCCAACACACGCTCCCGGCAGCGCTTCTCTGCCGAAGGGGAAGACTCGATTCTAGTCGCGATTTTCGCCGCTGACTAGGCTATTCGCAGGAAGTAGCGCCGGCGTCCCTGCCGGCATCTTGCGAGCGCGAATGTTCCGAGAGGCGATAATCGTGCGCGGAGCTATGCGCTCAATGATCCGCTCTAGTGGGACTCAGTCGTCCGCGCGTGATTGTTTGCCGTGGTTGGAATTATCTTCGCCGGATGCCGGCGGGGACGCCGGCGCTACTTCGGAGCTACGAAGGCAGAAGCGGCGTGCCGGAATTTAGTTCGCGATAGGAAGGCTCGACCAGTTCGAGTTGGCGGCGCATCAGATGCCGCTCGCGGAAGTGTTCTTTCGCGCGGCGGCCCCACTCGCGGATGAAATAATAATTTAGCGTTCCGCCGATGACTCCGCTGAGTACCGGGATCAGCCGGCCCGCCCATTTCTCCGCGACTTCGGCGCCCATGCGCGCGGCCACCCGCTCCATCACGCGCGGCACAAAGCGCTCGAGAACTTCTTTTTCGAGCAAATCGCGTCCCAGATCGAGCCCCGCCGCCGTCCCCGCCGCGATCCAGAGATGGACGATCTCTTCCTCGGTCGCGTATTCGAATCCGTAGATCAGGCTGAGCTTTTGCAGCATACGCATGGCGATGATCGCCAGGAAGCTCATGTCCGGAAGGACTGTGAGCATGCCGCCCATGCCAACGCCCGCGCCTTCGAGCGCCGCTACTTTTTTCGATGAGGAGATGGTTTGCTCGGCCACGTGATCAAGCGCCGCCACCGGCAGGCGGAACATGTCGCGGTAACCCAGAATCGGCAGACCGTGAGCCCGCCGCAGGTGCCGCAGGTAAGCCTCCGAATCAATCTGCACGGTCGAGTAAGCCCGCGAAAGCCCGCCCTGAATCGCCCGCTTCAGCAGATCCAGCGTCTCCGCAGCTTTGGCGTCCCTGCCCATCCAAGCATTGTAATCCATATCGCGTCACAGCACCGCGCCAAGCAATTCGCTGCGAGATGTTAGACAATAGATGCTTGTCCCATGGCTCGCTCTGGATTCCATTCCGAACGCACTTCTTCGCGGCGCTCTTCCGATCCCGGCGCCGGTAGCAGCACCGCTTCGAAATTGGCTGCTACCCCCGGCACTTTGATCCGGCTCTTCCCCGAAGTGTGGCCATATGTGCGGCCGCAGCGCTGGCTTCTACTTTTCGGTCTGCTGCTGATGGTGGTCAACCGTCTCGCGGGTCTGGTGCTGCCGGCCTCCACAAAACTCGTCGTGGACAACATCTTCAACAAGCACCAGATTTCGCTTCTGCTCCCGCTTGTGCTCGCGCTGCTTGGCGCCGCCGCGGTGCAGGGCGGGACTTCCTACGCGCTCACGCAACTCCTCTCGAAGGCCGCGCAGCGCATGATCGCCGAATTGCGCCTGCAGGTGCAGGCGCACATCGGCCGCTTGCCGGTCTCCTTCCATGACGCCACCAAGACTGGCGCGCTGGTCACGCGCATCATGAGTGACGTCGAAGGCCTGCGAAATTTGGTCGGCACGGGACTCGTCGAATTCGTGGGCAGCGCCATGACCGGCCTGTTTGCGTTCGCGGTGCTGCTGCGCATCAGCCCGTTGATGACCTGCGTGGCCATCTCGATCCTGGTCACTTTCGCCATCGGATTGAACAGCGCGTTCGCAACGGTCCGCCCCATTTATCGCGCGCGCTCGAAATTGAACGCCGAAGTCACCGGGCGGCTCACCGAATCGCTGGCCGGCGTGCGAGTGGTGAAGGGCTATCGCGCCGAGGGGCGCGAAGAGAAAGTTTTTGCCGGCGGCGTTGGGCGGCTTCTCGACAATATTCTCAAGACGCTGACGGCGACTTCGCTGATGAATCTCGCGTCCACGCTGCTTCTCGGAATCGAGAGCGCGCTCATCCTTTATATGGGCGCGAAACGCGTCACCGCGGGGACGATGACACAGGGCACGTTCTTTACTTACGTCGCGTTCCTGGCGCTGCTCGTTGCGCCCGTGTTTCAGATCGTCAGCATCGGCACGCAGCTTACCGAAGGGATGGCCGGGCTCGAGCGCACCAGCGAAATTTTGAGCGAGAAGCCCGAGGATGTCGATCCGAACCGGACGATCACGATTGGCGCGATTCGTGGCGAAGTCGTGTTCGACAATGTGAATTTTGCGTACGATCCCGGGAAGCCTGTGCTTTACGATGTGAGCTTCGAGTCGCAGCCGGGAACCGTCACGGCGCTTGTCGGGCCATCGGGCGCGGGGAAATCGACGATCATCGGGCTCATCGCCGCGTTCTATACGCCGACGAGCGGGCGCGTGGCCGTGGATGATATTGATCTCTCGCACGTGCGCCTTGATACCTATCGCACGCAGCTCGGGATCGTCTTGCAGGATACTTTTCTCTTCGACGGCACGATTCGCGACAATGTCTCGTTCTCGCGCCCCGATGCCAGCGAATCCGACATCCTTGCCGCTTGCCGAATTGCTCGCGTGGATGAATTCGCGGAATCCTTCGAGCTGAAGTACGACACCATCATCGGCGAGCGAGGCGTGAAGCTCTCCGGCGGGCAGCGCCAGCGCATCTCGATTGCCCGCGCCATCCTGGCCGATCCGCGCATCCTGATTCTCGATGAAGCTACATCGAGCCTCGATTCCGAATCCGAGGCCATGATTCAGCAGGGGCTTTCCTATCTGATGCGCGGACGCACCACGTTCGTGATCGCGCATCGCCTTTCTACCATTCGCCGCGCCGATCAAATCCTGGTGATTGAAGCGGGCCGCATCATCGAGCGTGGCAATCACCAGACGCTCTACGCGCTCGGCGGCCGTTACTTCGATCTCTACACGAAACAGCACGGCCTCGAGAGCAATCTCTTCCTCGCGCCCGGCGAAGGCGACACGCCGGCAGATGATGCACAGGCGGGCGCAAACGGCGACGCGGAAGCAAGCGCCGATGGCGCCGCGAGCGGCGAATCCGGCGTAGCCCGCGCCGCCAGAATCCTGCGCGGCCGCGAGTCGTAGCCAACCGCAATGGCCGACGCAGACGAAGCCAGCGCACGCCAGCAAGCCGGCCTATGCGCCGATTGCAACAACGCCCAAAAAATTCGCAGCGACCGCGGCGCCGAATTCATTCTCTGCCGCCTCTCAGCCACAGATCCAAATTTCGCAAAGTACCCACGCTTACCAGTCCTACAGTGCCCAGGTTACGAGAAGCAATCCAAGCCGTTGTAGGGGCGGGCCTTCAGCCCCGCCCGGTGTGCGGCCCTGCATCTTGTTTTTTGCGATGGGAATTAACTCAAAACGGCAGGAACTTCCGCATCACTCATACGCCAGAGCTTCGACCGGGTCTCTGCGGCTGGCGAGCCACGCGGGGTACGACGATCCCAGCAGGCCGCCTAGAATTGCAATGAACGCCGCCTTAAAAATCCAATCCACGGTGATCAAGATCGTCAGCGTCGGGAACAATTTCAAGAATAGCGCGCGCGAGCCGTATGAAAACACGATGCCCAGCAAAATCCCGGCCACGCAAAGCAGCGTCGATTCGCTCAAAATCACCCGCACGATGTACACCTTCGACGCCCCCAGCGACTTCAGCACGCCGATCTCCCGCGTGCGCTCGATGATGGTCGTGTACATCGAAAGAAAAATCACCAGGAAGCCGATGGCCACGGCGATTCCGATCATCGTATTGATGAACGCTTGCAATCCCGGCAGATTCGATGAAGTCATCAGCGAAATGAAATCTTTCAGAGGGCGAATCTCATAGCGCGGTAACAACTCGCGCAGCTCCTCCATCACCGTATCGGTATCGTCGGGACGCTCGCATTTGATGAAGAAGACGCTGGCCTTGTCCGTAGCGCCGGCCAGATCCTGCAGCGTATGCATCAGCACGAACAGGCGCGCGCCTTTTCCGTGCTCGACAATCCCCGCTACGTGAAAATCGTGATCCAGAATGTGCAGCATCTGCCCGGCCACGACGTGCTTCGATCGCGAATAGACATCATCTACGAGAATATCGTTCGGCTGTTCCAGATCGCCGCCCGAGTGGAAGACAAATCCGCCCGACACCGCGTGGAACGATTCCGGATCAATGCCATAAATAATGTCGAGCCCATTCGTGGAATTAAATTGCAGCAGCACCGGCGCCACCGACTTCACGTATTTCATTTCCGCCAGCTTGTCGCCCAGGCGAATGGGCATCGGCGCGCCGCTGAAAGCCATGAACACCGACGCCGAAGGCGGCTGAACCATGATGTCCGCGCCCACGCCTTCGATGCGCTTGGCCGATTCCGCCACGAGGCCGCTCGTCAGCCCCACGACGATGATGACCAGCATCACTTCGACCGCCACCGCGACCACCGTGATGATCGTGCGGATCGGCCGGTGCAGCACGTTGTTCAAAATCATCTGCGGGATCACGGCTGCGCTCCCTGGTCCTCTTTGCCCACTTCCACCAATTCGCTCCCGGCCGGCTGTGCGAGGCGGAATCGCTCCGGCGCAATCGTTTCATTGAGCGTCAATTTCTTCACCTGAATCGCCAGCTTGTAATCATCGCGCGGCCGCGCCAGCGTGATGCTGCGCGGAAATTGCGCTGCGCCCGCCGCCTGCCAGTCCGCATAGCGGCTCACGGAAATGAGAATTCCATCGCCAGTGAAATTCTCGATCTCCGAAACATTCAAGTCGCTGCGATCGAAGCGAATCTTGCTCTCGATTTCGAGATTCGCATCGCCATCGCCGCGCCGCAACACTGTCAACACGTAAGCCCGGCCTGTCGCATCTTCCGTTTCCTCAAACAGCACCGGCGCATCCGTCGGGATTCCCCGCCAGAAAAGCGCATCCACCAAATGCTGAGGCCGCAAATTCTCGATGGGCTTCTTCGCCTTTTTCTCGAATCTCGCCGGGCCGGTGATGAACTTGTTCTTCGAAGGAATGAAAATCCGGAACGTCTCGCCGTCGCTGACCATATCGAAAACGTTCTTGGCCACCACGGGCGCCTGGCCGATCACGCGAATCATCGCCGGGCGCGCCGCCAGGATAAATCCGTTCACCTCATGATACTGCTCGATCACGCCGCTGTATTGCGAGCCTGCCGTAGGCGTCAACGTGACGGTGGCATTGAGCGATTGAATGGCCGCAGCCTGCCTGTTGTACTTCTCAATCAGCTCAGCCTTCGTGGCGTCCAGCGACCGCGGCACCTGCCCCGGCGGCAAATGCTTCTGCGTGCTGACGTGCGCGCAACCGCCAGCCAATCCCGCCGCCGCAGCCAGCAAAACCAGCCAGATGCCCCCACGAATCCTCAGCGAATTCTCCTAGAAAAGCCCGAATCTTGCAGTTTAGAGACCGCCAAGAGGGGTGTCAACGTAAGGGATACGGCCACGCGAAAGTACCCCGCCTAACCGCATCCTTGCTAAAGTTTCGAGCGATTCAGCCTCACGGCAGAGTCGAGGGCGCGTTTCGATCCGCCTCTGACAGGCGCGACGATGTCTAGTCTTCGATACTGAAGTATAAATGTCGGTAGTAGCTCCGCGGGGCTCACCTGCCGACAGCGACGCTTCGACACGCAGAGCGTCGCCGTGGATGGTTCCCTATCCGTCCTTGGTACGATAGATCTAAATGTTGTACATAACGTACACGACGTACATCGAACGTCCGGCCACCCTAAGTGCGTTCATTCGCCCTTCGCCTCTTCACTTTCCGCAATAGCGACTTTCGTTTTGACTGGAGCAGCCAGCAGCTCAGCGCAAAGGCTGCATGGCGGTTCGCCTTGCTCCAAGGGCGCGACTTCGAGTTCGCGCGCGAGCTCGTGAACTTGACGGCGCATCTTATCGGTTAGGACAAATGAAAATCCCTGTCCGTCGCGTTTCGAATGGATTCCCAACGATCGCAGGATTTCGCCGATCTGTCTCGCTGTGAGCGCACCGGTTTCCCCACGATTCTTTTGAATTTCCACGATGGCTGCCCTGATTTCGCCGACATACACCTTCGCGTCTGGCTGCGTATGAGCGAGCGATACGAGGGCCTCAGCGGCGATACATCGCGGATCGCACCAGTGCTCCGCTCGGGCGTCTTCGTCACAGCTCCCGAGTATATTCTTCAGTCCGGCTTGAACCTCGGGTGAGCCGACGACGCAGGATCCGAGAGCGCGCGCTAATATCCGAGTTTCCGACGTGAATTCCGGAGCGTCGAACTGGGATTGACTAACCGCGACGTGGTTTCCGGCGCGATAGGCCATTAACTTTGGCTGGAACTCGTCGGCGATCTGTCGTCGGCTTGAAGCGCTGAGACTCGGTAGGCGCCCACGAAATGGCGTGATGTGGACCGGGATCACGCCGCCGCCGAAATCGTCAGAGGCGAACTCCGCACCAACGTAGATGGCCTTGGGATACGACGCATTCACGATACTCGTCCCGCGCGGAAGGTAACATCCGGGCCGACTTGAAATCGACAGGATCTCCCGCGCCTTCTTTCTCTCCGATTGGGGGATGAATAATAACGTAGGGCGTAATGCAAACGGCAGACAGCCCAGAACGGAGCGAGCGAGTTCTCCGAACCGCAGCGGACGACGCACAAGACACGATAAAATATCGAGCAAATATCTTGCCTCTGATTGAGACCCCCTGATCAAGAGAGTGGGCGCGATTGGAAGGAGTTCCGAGAACCAGGTAGAAAAAACGGAATACGCCGCGGCGACCGAAACAACCTCAGAAAAACCACACTGCGCGAAGACGTCGCGAATCGCCGCGAAAAGGACAGCCGTCGATCCACAGGATTCTTCTACCCGCGACGGCCACACACTCGCGCATACGAAAGTCCGGTTTATTTGCGCGACTTCGTAGTCGTGGCCCCGCACGTCAATCGTCGCGCCGATTTTTGTTTTCGGGCCCTCGAAATACACCAGTTCCAGTTGATCCGATTCGGTATTGTAAATTAGGTCGAGAGACCGACCATCTGGGAAAAGCTCACCAAGCGTCCAGCGCATTTCGCTCTGAAACGCCTGCCCCATGGCACTTTCTAGAGGGTCATAGGAAAACGGTTCGAACGTTTCGAACATAAGCCTCCGGGGTACATCGCCGGCCTTTCCGCCAATTGCACCTGACGGCCTGGCCCAAGCGGGGGGTTCCTGCCGCCCGCCTCCCAGGAGGCTCAACTAAGAACCACGTTACTGCAATTCTCGGCGCTCGTCAACTCAACTAGGTGCCCGGGACGCTCGGCCGCGAGATTGCGAGCAGAGGGAGCCGTGCGAACCCGAGCGGTCTCGAACAAGATTAATGTCGTTTGCAGCGTTTATCCAACTCATCGCGCGGGGCAGAATGACCGCGACCAATTTCGAGCACCTATTTTGGCTCAATTTCCTTTTGCTTGCGGGCCGAACGAATGGAACCTGGACCTCGGCTCTTATAAGTCTCAACGCCATTTCTTAACAACAGCTCACAGACTTGAGAAACACTTCGTTCCTCCATCCTTCCGACTTGCTCGAGTGCCTTCTTGAGTTCGGGATCGATCCGGATCCCCAAGAATACTTTTCTCGCCATGGGTCGAATCATAGCTGCCGTAACAAAAGTTTTACAA
>JGI12269J14319_10004440_pt1 | contig 12801 bp, 11 predicted proteins | sample PeaSoiSIISIP2007_FD_14319 | JGI IMG/M metagenome (IMG submission 14319) | reverse complement strand
GCCGGCCGATCTTGATCATGTCGCCGAGCCGCTCGGGGTTGGTCGGCTCGCCCACGATGCAGGCGTCGAGCCGCTCGCCCTTGGCGGCGAGCCACTCGAGCACCTTGCGCGTGCCGTTGATCGCGGGGCCCTCCTCGTCGCCGGTGATCAGGACGCTGATCGAGCCGCCGAACTCGGCACCGCGCGCGGCAAGGAAGCGGCTCGCGGCCGCGGCGAAGGCGGCGACCGCCCCCTTCATGTCGGTAGCACCTCGGCCGTAGAGCTCGCCATTGACGAGGGCACCCCCGAAGGGCTCGACCGTCCACGCCTTGGCACTGCCGACGGGGACGACGTCGCTGTGGCCGGCGAAGCAGAGGTTGGGGGCGTTTGTGCCGATGCGGGCGTAGAGATTGTCCACGTCGGGAGTGTCCTTCGCGCTGAACTTGAGGCGATGGCAGGCGAAGCCGAGACGGGCGAGGCGCTCCTCGAGGAGGACGAGCGCACCCCCTTCCTCGGGCGTCACGCTCGGGCAGCGGATGAGCGCCGCCGTGAGCTCGACCGGGTCGAGGATAGCGTTGCCGAGCCGCGCGCTCACGTGCGCAACAGCTCGTTGATCGAGGTCTTCGCGCGCGTGCGCTCGTCGACCCGCTTGACGATGACGCAGCAGTAGAGGCTCGGCACCGGCTGGCCGCCCGGCGTCGGCTTGCCCGGAAGCGTGCCCGGCACCACCACGGAATAGGCCGGCACGCGGCCGCTCATGATCTCGCCCGTCTCGCGCTCGATGATCTTGGTGGTGGAGCCGATGTAGCAGCCCATGGAGAGCACGCTGCCGGTCTCGACGACGACGCCCTCCACCACCTCGCTGCGCGCGCCGATGAAGCAGTTGTCCTCGATGATCACCGGGCCCGCCTGCAAGGGCTCGAGCACGCCGCCGATGCCGACCCCGCCCGAGAGGTGGCAGTTCTTGCCGATCTGCGCGCAGGAGCCGACCGTGGCCCAGGTGTCGATCATGGTGCCGCTCGCGACGTAGGCGCCGAGATTGACGAAGCAGGGCATCAGCACGACGCCCGGAGCGATATAGGCGGAATGGCGCACGATGGCACCCGGGACCGCGCGAAAGCCGCCGGCGCGAAAACGCGCCTCGTCCCAGCCCTCGAACTTCGAGCGCACCTTGTCGAACCAGGGAGCGCCACCCTTCGCCGGGTCGCCCGGGCCGCCCGCAATCGTCGTCATGTCGTTCAGGCGGAAGGAGAGCAGCACCGCCTTCTTGAGCCATTGATTGACGCGCCAGGCACCACCCTCCTTCTCGGCGACGCGCAGCTTGCCGCAATCGAGGGCCGCGAGGGCCTCCTCGACGGCCCGGCGCACCTCGCCCGTGCTCCCGGGGTTGAGCGCCTCGCGCGTCTCCCAGGCGCTGTCGATGATGCCTTGCAGCTCGCGGGGACCCATGGCGAAGCGGTACCTTGCATCTGGCGCGCGGCCGGCACAATGGGACAGCGGCTCCACGCTGTCAACCGCTCGGCCCCGCCGCGCGCGCGGCTGCGACCGCCTCGAGAAAAGCGACGAGATCGCTTGCGCGATGATGGATGTGGGCGCCCTCTTTTTGCCCGAGCGTCGCGAACTCCGTCTCGGCCATCAGCCACACCGTGGTCATGCCGAGGGCTGCGGCCGGCTCGAGGTTGCGCGCGATGTCGTCGATCATCGCGGTCGCGGCGGGGGCGATAGAGTGGCGCTCGAGGAGGAGGCGGTAGCAGGCGGGATCGGGCTTGGGCAGGAAGCCGGCGGCGACCACGTCGAAGACCGCCTCGAAGTGGTGCGCGATGCCGAGCCGCTCCATCACCTTCTCGGCGTGGTCGGCGGAGCCGTTGGTGAAGACGAGCTTGCGCCCCGCGAGGCGTGCGAGGGCCGCCTCGAGGGCCGGGTCGGGCAAAAGGGCCGTGCGGTCGATGCGGTGCACGTAATCGAGGAAGTGGTGCGGATCGACGCCGTGCTCGCTCATGAGCCCCCGGAGCGTGGTGCCGTAGGTGCGGAAGTAGTGCTTCTGCAGCGCGCGCGCCGCGGCCGGGTCGAGTGCCATGGTCTCGGCGATGAACTCGCCGATACGGCGGTCGACCTGGTCGAAGAGGCGCGAGGAGGCTGGATAGAGGGTGTTGTCGAGGTCGAAGATCCAGACCGCGACGTGGTCGAAGGCGCCGGAAGGCGGCGGCGAAGGAGGGCGGGCGGCTTGGGGCATGGACATCGCTAGAAGTTGGGCCAAACTGCCCGGGTCGGCAAGGGGCTATGAGGGACGGCTGCGCCACGATGCGGCAGCGACCAATTCGCGCCAGCGATGGCACGCAACGGCATGCCCGTCGGCGACGCGCTCGAGGCCCGGATGGACCTCTGCGCATGGTGCAGCGGCGTGCGGGCAGCGCGACGCGTAGCGGCATCCCGTAGCCGAGGGCGGTGCTGCGGTCACGTCCGCCTCGTCCCCGCCGGCGATCTCGTCGTCCAGCGTTCCGAGCAACGCCCGCGTGTAGGGGTGGCGGGGTGCTGTGAAGATCTCTTCGGTCGGGCCCAGCTCCACCAGCTTGCCGAAATACATGACGCCGACGCGATGGCACAAGTAACGGGCGACGTGCAGGTCGTGGGTGATGAACAGGATCGACAACGTATTGGCCGCCTGTACGTCCTTGAGCAGGTTCAGGATCTGGGCGCGCACCGAGACGTCGAGCTTCGACACGGCCTCGTCGGCCACCAGCAGGCTGGGCGACAAGGTCAGCGCCCGGCCGATGGCGACGCGCTGCAACTGTCCGCCCGAAAGCTCGTGCGGGAAGCGGTCGCGGAAGGCGGGCGAAAGCCCCACGCGCGTCAGCGCGGCGTCGACCTGGCGTGGAATCTCGGCGCGCGGACAGATCGCATGCAGGCTCAAGGGGACTGCGAGCGCCTGGGCGACGGTTTGGCGCGGATTGAACGACGACAGCGGGTCCTGGAACACCATCTGCAGGTCGCGCCGGTAGGGCCGCATGGCGCGCTCGCGGAGCTTGGCGAGATCGGCGCCGCGGAAGAGGATGCGTCCCGCGCTGGGGCGATAGAGCCTGAGCAGGGCCTTGGCCAGAGTGGTCTTGCCGCTGCCGGATTCGCCGACCAGCCCGAGCACCTCGCCCGAGCGGATGTCGAGCGTCACGTCATCGACCGCGCGGAACTGGCGCTCGGGGCCGTCGAGCTGCCCGCGCCCGGGAAAGGCGACCGACAGATTCTCGAGCCGCATCAGGTCCTGCGTCGCGGCGCTCATTTCGGCTCCGCGAGATAGCAGCGCACTTTGTGCGGCGGCTCGCCGAACATGGGCGGCTCGGTCGTGCGGCATCGGTCCATCGCCTGGGCACAGCGCGGCGAGAACAGGCAGCCGGGCGGGGGTGCGGCGAGATTGGGCAGCTCGCCCGCGATTTCCTTGAGCCGGTCGACCCTGCCTTTGAGTGCCGTCGCGGTCGCGATCAGACCTTGCGTGTAGGGATGACCGGGCGCGCCGAACACCTGGGCGGTCGGTCCGATCTCGACGATCTGGCCCGCGTACATCACGGCGATGCGGTTGCAGAGCGCAGCCGCCACCGACATGTCGTGGGTGATGAACAGAAACGCGGCCTGCAACCTGCTCTGCAGGCGCCGGAACAGGCCCAGGATCTGGCGCTCGACGATGTTGTCGAGGTTGGTGGTCGGCTCGTCGGCGATGACGAGGTCCGGCTCGAGTGCCAAAACCATCGCGATCAGAATGCGCTGCGCCATGCCGCCACTGAGCTGGTGCGGGAATAGGTGCAGCACGCGCTCGGGCCGCGCGATACCCAGGGCTTGGAGCGCATCATGTGCGGCCGCGGCCCACTCCGCCTCCGCACCTTGGCGCCGGCGGATGACCTCGCAGAGATGCCAATCCACGCGCTTGGCGGGATTGAAGGCGCCGACCGGATCCTGGAAGATCATGGCGAGGCTGCGGCCGCGCAGTGCCCGGAACTGCCGATCGCTGAGGCTTTGCAGCTCGACGCCCTTGAAGCGCATGGCGGCGCTGGAGACACGGGCATTCATCGGCAAGAGGCGCAGGACGGAAAGCCCGGTGACGGTCTTGCCCGAACCGGATTCGCCGATCAACCCCAGCATCTCGCTCGGCGCGATCGACAGGTCGACGCCGCGCACCACCTCGATGTCGCCGCCATGCAGAGCGAAGCGCGTGCGCAGGTCGCGGACCTCCAGCACAGGTTGCGCCACGGCGGCCGTCATTGCCCGGCCCGTTGGCGCAGCCGCGGATCCATCAGATCGCGCAACCCGTCCCCGAACAGGTTGAGACCCAGGAGCGCGCACGAGATCGCGACGCCGGTCATCGTCAGCACCCAAGGCGCGCGCTGGAAATACTCACGCCCGTCGGCCATGATGACGCCGAGCGAGGGCGTCGGCGGCTGCACGCCCACTCCGAGGAAGCTCAGCCCCGCCTCGATCACGATGCCGAAGGCGATGCCGATGGTGGCCTGCACGATGAGCGGTGCCGCGATGTTCGGCAGGATCTCGCGCACCAAAATGCGCGGCGTCGGCTCGGCCATCAGCCGCGCGGCCTGCACGAACGGCTCCTCGCGCAGCAAGAGCGTCATATTGCGCGCCAGGCGCGCGAAAATCGGAAAATAAGAGAGAGCGATCGCCAGCGATACGTTGGTGGCGCCGAAACCCATGACCACCATAAGGAACAGCGCCAGCACGAAGGCAGGAAACGCGAACAGCAGATCGGCGAAGCGCATGAGCACGACGTCGGCGTAGCCGCCCTCGTAGGCCGCTGTCATGCCGAGCGCGGTGCCGACCGTGGCGGCGATCGCGATGCCGGCGGCACTCACCGCCAGCGACACACGGGCGCCGTAGAGCACGCGGGTAAGGACGTCGCGGCCGAAGGAATCGGTGCCAAAGGGGTGCGCCCAGGACGGCGACGATAGTATATCGAGGAAGTCGGAATGGTCGGGGCCGTACGGCATCAGCGCCGCGCCGAGGGTCGCGGCGAGGATCACGAACAGGGTGACCGCGGCGCCGAGCACCGCGGTCGAGTTGCCGAGGAACGACGCGGATAGGCGCGCATAAAGCTGCCGGCGGTGCGGCGTCATGTCGATCTTCGCGGGTCGAGCGCCACGCAGATGAGATCGACGACGACGTTGACCAGCAACACGACGGTTAGGAACACGACGGTGCAGGCGAGCACCGTCGGATAGTCGCGCGCGAAGGCCGCATCTACCATCAGCGAGCCCAGGCCCTGGATGCCGAAGATGCGCTCGATCACCACCACGCCGCCCAGGAGGTAGCGGATCTGCAAGCCGATTACCGTGACGTAGGGAATGAGCGCGTTTCGGAAGATGTAATGGCGGAAGACGAACGGTGCTGAAAAGCCGAACGATCGCGCGGCGGCGACGTATTCCCGGCTGGAGGCTTCGAGCAGCGACGTGCGCAGCATGCGGGCAAACACGGCCGCCATCGGGGCCGCGATCGCCAGCGCCGGCAGGAACCCGCTGTAGAGCGCGCCGAGCGGCGAGTCGATGGGCGAGACGAACCCATATGCCGGAAACAGCCGCCAGCCGAGCGCGAAGGCGAACACCAGCATGTAGCTGAGCCAAAAATCGGGCATGGAGATGCCAAGAACTGCGACCGACGTCGCGATCGTATCGGCCGCCCGGCCGCGCCTCAGCGCCGCGACCGTGCCCATCGTCAACGAGATCGCGACCGCAATGAGCACCGCGTAAAGGCCGATGAACGCCGTGATCGGCAGGCGCGCGGCAATCAACTGCGAGATCGGAATTCCACCGGCGATGGTCAGCGACAGGCCGAAATCGCCACGTAAGATGCCGCTGAGCCAGATCCAGAACTGCGCCGCGAACGGCTCGTCAAGGTGATGCTTGTAGCGGAACGCGGCCACCGCCTCGGGTCGCGCGTTCTCGCCCAGCACGGCGAGCGCGGGGTCGCCGGGTGCGGCATGCATCACCGTGTAGACGATCAGCGCGCCCGCCAAAAGGGCGATGATTGCACCGGCAAGCCGGCCAGCCAGGTAAAGTGCTGATCTCGGCACCACGACCCCCAATCGGCGAAAAATCCGGGGCGCCGTTACCGGCAGCTGAGCCGCGGCGGCGTCATGCCATCTTGATCGCGGCGAACTGGTCGCCGAAGTTGGAGTACGGCAGCTGAGTGAAGCCCTGTACCTGGGTCGTCATCAAGTTGTGGATATTCGAGCAGAAACAGGGCAGCACGGCCGCTTCCTCGATCGCGATGTTCTCGGCCTGTTTGTAGATGTCGCCGCGCTTCTTCAAATCCAGCTCGGTGCGCCCCTGCTCGACAAGCTCGTCGAGCTTGGGGTTGCTGTAGCCCTGGAAGTTGCGCCAGCCCTTGGTGCTGAGGATTTCGCCGACATACTCGTCGGCATCGACCGGCCCGAGCCAGCCCCACACGCTGGCCAGGAAATCGCCTGATTTCTGGCGTGCATAGACTGTGTTCGCCTCAGTGACCTCGACCGCGAGCTTGGTGCCGAGCGTCTCGTTCACCTGCAATGCGAGCACCTCGACGGTACGCTTCCACCAACTCGATCCCCAGGCGAGGACCGGAATGTCGCCGAAGCCATTGGCGTATTTCGACTTGGCGAGCTCGGCCTTGGCGCGCTCGGCGTTGAAAAGCGCGGTCTCGCGCGGCTTTGTTTCGTAGGCGTAGGCGAGCGAGGGCGGGATCAGCCCATGCGACGGCACGCCCTCGCCGAACAGCACGACCTTGACCATCGCATTGCGGTCGAACGCCATCGACACGGCGCGGCGGAAATGCACGTCGTCGAACGGCGGCTTGCGATGGTTGAGCGCGATGAAGCGGCAGTTCATGCCCGGCTGCTTCAGGACCTTCAACGTCTTGTCCTGCTCGAGGGTCGGAACGTCGGCAAAGGGTGCGGTGCTGGTGAGGTCGATCTGACCGCCCTTGAGCGCCGTAACACCGCTCGACTCCTCGGCAATCAGCGGGATCTCGACGGTCGCCATGCTGGGCTGGCCTTTGACGAAATAGTCGTCATGCGCGACCAAGGTCACGCTTTCGTTCGCCTTCCAGTCCTTGATCTTGTATGCGCCGGTGCCGACGGGTTGCCGGCCGAATGCCTCGTCGCCCATCGCCTCGACCGCCTTGCGCGGAACGATTTGGGTGCCCGTGCGCGCGTTGGTGAGGAAGGCCAGTAGCGGCGCGAAAGCCTGCTTGGTGATGATCTCGACGGTATAGGGGTCGACGACCTTGACCTCCGTCACTTCCGAGACCTTGCCCTTGTTCGGCGAAGCGTAGGTCTCGTTCTGCAACCGCTCGATCGTGAATTTCACGTCGTCGGCGGTCATCTCGCTGCCGTCGTGGAACCTGACGCCTTTGCGCAGTTTGAATTCCAGCGTGGTCCTGTCCTTGGCCGCGAACGACTCGGCAAGATCGGGCACCACTTCCATCTTCTTATTGAACTTCAGCAGGGCGTTGAACAGCGCCCACACCACGTAGGCTTCCGGGATCAGCGAGTGCTTGCCCGGGTCCAGCGTGTTGATGACGTTGTAGCCGGTGATGCCTGCGCGCAGCGTGCCCGTCGCGGCGTGCGCGGGCCGCACGAGCCACGCGGGTACGACGCTCGCCGCGGCGATCGCGGCTCCCGTAGCCAGCACGGTGCGGCGACGAATTCCATCGCTCCGGTCAGTCGGCATGACGACCTCCCCTGTTTGTTCCCAACCAATAGTTGATAACGGACCGCGGACGCCGTCAAATGCAAACGCGTGCCGATCCTATACCGAATTGTAATATCCATTCCAGCGGCCATTGTGGCAAGCTTCGCAGCGCTCGGCGCCGCCGCGCAGCAGCTCGTTGCGCCGGCGGCGCAAGACGGAAAGAAATGCGCGGGCGACGCGCGCGAGCAGGCGATGGGTCGGATAGAGGACGCCGAGCCGGATTTCGATGGCGAGAGCTTGCATGAACGGGTGACACGATGCGCCAAGCACTATCGACACTTGATGGAAAGTCCTTCGCCGTCGCCGTCGTCGGCGCGGGCGTGAACGGCGCCAGCGCCGCCCAGCATCTTGCCGCGGCGGGCCACGACGTAGTGCTGGTGGATAAGGGCGATTTCGGCGCGGGCTCGTCCAGCCGGTCGAGCCGCCTATTGCATTGCGGCCTGCGCTATCTGGCGCCTGGCGAGTCGATGTGGGACTTCGTGCGCAGCCCGAACAAGCTCAGAATCGCCGTGCGCATGGCGCGCCAGGCGATGCAATGCCGCGCGCAGATGGTCGAGACGGCACCCGAGCGCACAGAGAAGGCCAATTTCTGCTTTCCCATCTACGCCGGCGGCGCCTATGCGCCGTGGCAGGTGTCGCTCGCCTTCCGCCTCCTCGAGCGCCTGGGGCCGGCGTCCGTTCCGCTCGGCTACAAGCGGATCAAGCCGAACCAGGTCGCCGCGATGCCGCTGGTGCGCTGGCTGCGCGATCGGGACAAGCTGCTTGGGCTTGCGATGTTCGACGAGTACCGGTTCGAGTGGCCGGAGCGCATCTGCATGGACACGGTGTTGGACGCCGAGCGCCTGGGCGCAGTGGCGCGCAACTACACCCCCGTCACCGCGATCAAGCGCGCGGGCGAAGGTTGGCAGCTCACGCTCGCCGATCAGCTGCAGCCTGGAGCCACTGCGAGCGTCAGGGCCAGGATCGTGCTGAACATGGCGGGCATATGGATCGACCGGGTGAACGCGTCCGCCGGATCGACCGCGCACAAGTACATAACGGGCACCAAGGGTGCGCATATCATGGTGCGCCTGCCGCCGGAATGCGCGAATTACGGCATCGCCACGATCAACCGGGTCAACGAGCCCTTCTATTGTTTCCCATGGCGCGGCATGCATTACTTCGGCCCTACCGAGACGCTGTATGAGGGCGATCCCGACGACATCCGCGCGAGCGACGACGAGATCGACTGGCTTATCGACGAAACCAATCACATGCTGCCGGCGCTGAACTTGCGGCGCGAGCATGTACTGTTCACCTGGGCCGGCGTGCGGCCGCTCGGCGCCGATCCCGGATTTCCCAAGGGCATCCGCTCACGCGAGGTGCACGACCTGGCTTCGGATGGCATGCCCGGCGTCTATGCGATGACTGCCGGGCCGATCATGACGCACCGCTCCGCCGGCGTTGAAATGGCGGAGCTCGTCGCGTCCAAACTGAAGCCGTCGCGGGCTCGGCAAGCGCCGTCCTATGCGGCATCAAGGTTCCCGGAAAACCGGAACTCGCCGGCGCTGCTTGATGACTACACCGCTATCAAGCTGTCGGACCTGCAATTCGCGGCGCAGAACCAGCACGCGACCAGCCTGATCGACCTGCTGTTCAGGCGCGTCGGCGCGGGATGGACCGCGACGATGGGCTATGCGGCGGCGGACAAAGCCGCGCAAGCGGTCGCCGAGACGATGGGCTGGGACCGTGAGCGCATGGCGAGTGAGGTCCGGGAATACCGCGCTTATCTCGAGCGGCTCTACCGCGTCAGGCCGGGCCACAGCGCGCCTCAAGTGCAGCCGAGAGCGTGAACGCGCAGCCGGATCATGGCCAAAAGCGAGAGGATGAGGGAGAGATAGGCCCTCAGCCGCGCCCGATCAGCTTGCCTCGGCGGTCGTCACGACGCGGCGGGCTTGCGCCGCCAGCGCCGCGCGATGAGCGTGCCGATGCCGCTCGTGGTGAAGACCTCGAGCAGCAGCACGTGCTGGATGCGCCCGTCCAGGATCACCGCCGCCTCGACCCCGCCCTCGACCGCCGCGAGACAGGTCTCGACCTTGGGGATCATGCCGCCCGAGATCGTGCCGTCGGCGATGAGCTCGCGCACGCGGGCGACCGTGAGGTCGGTGACGAGCTCGCCTTCCTTGTCGAGCACGCCGGCGACGTCGGTCAGGAGATAGAGCCGGGCGGCACCCGTGGCGGCGGCGATCGCCCCCGCCACGGTATCGGCATTGATGTTGTAGGTCTCGCCCGCGGGCCCGGCACCCACGGGTGCGATCACCGGAATGATGTCCGAGGTCTTGAAGACCTCGAGCACCTTGGGATCGATGTGCGCGGGCTCGCCCACGAAGCCGAGGTCGAGCACCTCTTCGATGCGCGAATCGGGGTCGCGCTTGCTGCGGGTGAGCTTGCGCGCGGTGATCAGGCTGCCGTCCTTGCCCGAGAGCCCGACGGCGCGGCCGCCCGCGCGGTTGATGGCACTCACGATCTCCTTGTTGATCTTGCCCGAGAGCACCATCTCGACGACCTCGACGGTGGCCGCGTCGGTGACGCGCAGCCCGTCGACGAAGGAGCTCGCGATGTTGAGCCGCTTCAGCATGTCGCCGATCTGCGGGCCGCCGCCGTGCACGACGATCGGATTGATGCCGATCTGCTTCAAGAGCACGATGTCGTGGGCAAAGCTCTCGGCGAGCTTCTCCTCGCCCATGGCGTGGCCGCCGTATTTGATCACGAAGCTCTTGCCGGCATAGCGCCGCATGTACGGCAGCGCCTCGGAGAGAATGCCGGCCTTGGCGAGCCACTCGAGATGCCGGGAGCGGTGATTCTTCTGAGCCATGGGCGGAAACTGTAACCGAACTATGCGGCGCTCGCCAGCATGGCGAGGGCCGCGCGCAGCTCGGCGATGCCGCGTCCGCTCTTGGCACTCGTCGGCAGGATCTCCGGGTGAGCGGCGGGATGACGCGCGAGCTCGCTCGCGATCGCGCTTGCGCGCGCCGCGAGCTCTTCCTCGCCGCACTGGTCGGCCTTGGTGAGGACGATCTGAAAGCCGACCGCCGCCGCGTCGAGGGCAGCCATCATCTCGCGGTCGCTCTCCTTGAGGCCGTGGCGGGCATCGATCAGGAGCACCGCCCGGCCGAGCGTGGGGCGGCCGCGCAAATAGGCGTGCAGCAGGCGCTGCCAGCTTCCCACCTGCCGCTTCGGCGCCTTGGCGTAGCCGTAGCCCGGCAAGTCGACGAGGAGGAGCCGCTCGCCTAGGACGAAGAAATTGAGCCGGCGCGTGCGGCCGGGTGTGCGCGAGGTGCGCGCCAGGCTCTTGCGCCCGGTGAGCGCGTTGATCAGGCTCGATTTGCCGACGTTCGAGCGGCCCGCGAAGGCGACCTCGGGCAAGCTCGGCGCCGGCAGCTCGTCCAGGTGCTGGACGCCGGCGCTGAAGCGCACCTCGGCCGCGAAGAGACGGCGGCCGGCCTCGAGTGCCGCGGTGTCTTCGGGCGGAGCCGCACTCGCCTTCAGGGCTTCACACCCGCGCGTCGCATGATCACCCATTGCTGCAGGATGGAGAGGCAGTTGTTCCACGCCCAATAGATCACCAGGCCCGAGGGGAAGCGCGCGAGCATGAAGGTGAAGACGAGCGGCAGGATCATGAACATCTTGGCCTGCACGGGATCGGGGGGTGCGGGGTTGAGCTTCTGCTGCGCCCACATGGTCGCCCCCATGATGAGCGGCCAGATGCCGATGGAAAGGAAGGCGAGGAACTCGGGCGGCGTCCACGCGACCAGGCCGAAAAGATTGAGCAGGCTCGTCGGGTCCGGCACCGAGAGGTCGCGGATCCAGCCGAAGAACGGCGCCTGCCGCATCTCGATGGTAACGAAGAGCACCTTGTAGAGCGAGAAGAACACCGGAATCTGGACCACCATCGGAAGGCAGCCCGAGGCCGGGTTCGCCTTCTCGCGCTTGTAGAGCTCCATCATCTCCTTGTTCATGCGCTCGCGGTCCTCCTTGAAGCGCTCGCGGATCTTCATCATCTCGGGCTGCAGCTTCTTGAGCTTGCTCATCGAGCGGTAGGACTTGTTGGCAAGCGGGAAGAAGAGGCCCTTGATGATGACGGTGAGGAGCAGGATGGCGACGCCGAAGTTGCCGACCAGCTTGTTGAGGTAGTCGAGCAGGTAGAAGATCGGCTTGGTGAAGAACCAATACCACCCCCAGTCGATCGCATAGGAGAGCCGCTCGATGCCGAGCTTCTCTTCGTAGCTGTCGAGGCGGTGCACCTCCTTGGGACCGGCGAACATGCGGCTCACCGCTGCGATCGTCTGGCCGGGCTCGAGTGCCAACCCCGCGGTCGTCACGTAGTCGGCCTGATACTTGTTGTTGCCGTTCGTGGCGGTGTCGCTGAAGCGGGTGCGGACCGGGGCCTTCTGATTGGGAATGAGGGCGACGAGCCAGTACTTGTCGGTGAAGCCGAGCCAGCCGCCGGTGGTGTCCTGCTCGTACGCCGCCTTCTGGAGGTCCTTGTAGTTGATCTTCGCCTTGTCGAAAAAAGAGCCGTCATGAAGGACCCCGTCGAGCACGCCGAGCGGGCCTTCGTGGAGAATGTAGTAGTTGCTCGTCGGCGGGTCGCCGCTGCGCGAGACCAGGCCATAGGGGAAGAGCGTAACCGCGGCGCTGCCGCTGTTCTCCACCTTCTGGGTCACCTGCACCATGTAGGCGTCGTCGATCGCGTAGGTGCGCTCGAACTTGAGGCCCTGGCCGTTGTCCCACGTGAGCGTCGCCGGCGTTGCAGGTGTCAAGGTGGTGCCGTCCGCCTGCCATAGCGTGTTGGCGTCGGGCAGCTTGACCCCGGCACCGCTCGCGACCCAGCCGAACTCCGCGTAATAGGCATCGGGCATGCCCGGCGGGGTCAAGAGCACGATCTCCGGGCTCTTGGGGTCGACCGTCTCGTGGTACTCGGCCAGCTTGAGATCGTCGATGCGAGCTCCCTTGAGCGAGATCGAGCCCTTGAGCGCGGGACTCGCGATCGCGATGCGCGGACTCTCGGCAAGGACCTCGGCCCGCCCGGGGTGGCCGGCGGGGGCGGCGGCGGGGGCGG
>JGI12269J14319_10004438_pt1 | contig 12806 bp, 11 predicted proteins | sample PeaSoiSIISIP2007_FD_14319 | JGI IMG/M metagenome (IMG submission 14319) | reverse complement strand
TTATGCCCATCAACACGCTGACGGAACTTCTGGACCGTCAAAACATCAAGTACACGATCATCACGCACTCGGTGGCCTACACCGCCCAGGGGATCGCGGCGCTGGCCCACATTCCCGGCCAGGATCTGGCCAAGACTGTGATCGTGAACCTCGACGACACCCTGGCCATGGCGGTTCTGCCGGCTTCGGGGCAAGTGAACCTAGCTGCCCTGCGGGTGGCAACGGGCGCGAAAACCGTCACCCTAGCCGGGGAAAAGGACTTTCTGCACCGCTTTCCGGGATGCGAGACCGGGGCCATGCCTCCGTTCGGCAATCTCTACGGGATGAACGTTTTCGTGGATGAGAGCCTAACGAAAGACAAGGAGATCGCCTTTAATGCCGGGTCGCATCGGGAACTCATGCGGCTTGCCTATGAAGACTTCGCCCGGGTGGTGCAGCCGAAGGTACTGCAGTTTGCCCTGCCACGGGCGCGAGCCGCTTGACGCTCGTGGGCTTGGCTTAGGAACACTGCCTCATGCGCACCGAACTGCAAAACTCGGCAGCGACCAGGAATAATTCCGCGCGGGCACCGACCGGCGTTGACCCTCTCGATGCCAGCCGCCATGGTGAGGTGACGCGGGAGTTCGAGAACTTCCTCCGCGTCCGCATCGTGGGGCAGGATGCCGCCATCGACGCGGTCACCGAGATGTACCAGATGTTTTTGGTGGGCATGAATCCTCCCGACCGGCCGGTCGGCAATTTGCTGTTCCTGGGGCCCACGGGCTCGGGCAAGACCTACGTGGTCGAAGTCGCGGCAGAAGCGCTGTTTGGCAACCGCCACGCTTTCCTCAAGATCGACTGCGCCGAGTTCCAGGAATCCCACGAGATCTCGAAGCTGATCGGTTCTCCACCCGGCTACGTAGGGCACGGCGAGACCCAACCCGTGCTGACCCAGGAAGCGTTGAACCAATGGCACACCGAGAAGCTCAAGCTCTCCCTGCTGCTGCTGGACGAGATCGAAAAAGCGTCACCCGCACTGTGGCAGCTCCTGCTCGGGGTTCTCGACAGGGGAAGTCTTACCCTAGGCTCCAACCGACACGTGGATCTTTCTCAGGCCCTGATCTTCATTACCTCCAACCTGGGCGCCACCGAAATGAGCGGCCTGATCGAAGGCGGCATGGGTTTCGTAGCCCACCCCACCGCCGTGGATGCCAGCTTGGATGAAAAGATCCAGCGCACGGCGGTGGAAGCGGCGCGGCGGAAGTTCTCTCCGGAATTCATGAACCGGCTGGACAAGATCGTGGTCTTCAATACCCTGCGGCCGCAGCACCTCGAGCAGGTCCTGGAACTGGAGCTGGCGAAGGTGCAGCAGCGCATCACGCAGGCCGCAGGCCCGACTCACTTCACGTTCTGTTGCTCTCCCGAGGTCAAGCGCTGGCTGCTTCGGGAAGGGACCGATCCCCGGTACGGTGCGCGTCATCTGAAGCGCGTGATTGAGCGCAGCATCGTTTATGCGCTCGCGAACCTCGTGGCAACGAACCAGGTGATCACCGGTGACTGCATCGAGATCAGTCTGAAGCCGGATGGCACGCTGGCATTTAACAAAATCGCGGCCGTTGCTGCTGTGGCGGCTGCTGGTTAGGGGGCCAGCAAATGAAAACAGTTCTGTTTGTCGACGACAACGAAGTGTTGTGCCGGTTAACGTGTGACATCCTGCGGTTGGAAGGCTATCGCGCCGTCCCAGCTTATAACGCTGCCGAGGCTTTGAAAGTCTTCGATGAAGAGAACTTCGACATCGTGGTCACGGACGTGCGCATGCAAGGCATGAGTGGGTTGGACTTAGCGCGAGCAATTCACAACAAGAACCCGCAACTGCCCGTGATCCTGGTCACCGCTTACGGGCATGTCGAGGCAGAAGATGTTCGGGCATGCCTTGCAAAGGAAGAAATGTTCCCGAACCTCCTGGAAAAGATCCGTTTGCTCTTGTCCGAAGCGGAAGCCGAGGTGGAGAAGGTTTCGTGATACGGCACCTCAAGATTGTCCGCTGGCACGCTCACCGCTGTGCCTCGCACCCGCGCCATTCACTCTTCGAAGCAGGGAGCACCTTCGTGCCCAGACTTCTGATGATCCATGATGATGTGGCTCATCCGGGCGTAGGCGTCCTCTAGCGCGTGTCTTTGTTGCTCCGTCAACTTCGGATTTTCCATAGCGGCAAGAACATCATTGAGTTGCGCTTCGAGCCTCTCAAGTTCAGCGCAAAGCATTTCGACCTCCGTCTGCTCATTCCGCTTCGGTTGCGGAAGTTCGCCGGTTATGCCGCATACCTGGCCATGAGTTCCTTCTTGCCCAATCCCAGGATTCCGTGCTTTTGGCCGACCTTGCGGAAGGCCGCAATCGCCGCGTCCAGGTGATGTTTCTCGTGTGCGGCGGAGAGTTGGGTACGGATGCGCGCCTGTTCTTTCGGAACCACCGGGAAGAAGAATCCAACCGCGTAAATCCCCTCCTCAAACAGGTCGCGGGCGAAATCCTGCGCCAGTCTGGCGTTATAAAGCATGACCGGCACGATGGGGCTCTCCCCCGCTTTCACATCGAACCCGGCATCCTGCAGCAGACCGCGCCAGTACCTGGTGTTCCATTCCAGCTTGTCGCGGCGGTCGGTGCTGGCGGTGATGAGATCCATCACCTTCAGTGCGCCCGCCACGATGACCGGCGCCACGGCATTGGAAAACAGATAAGGCCGCGCCCGCTGCCGGCACAGCTCCACCAGTTCCCTGCGCCCGCTGACGCATCCGCCTGACGCACCGCCCAGCGCCTTTCCCAGCGTCGTGGTGATCACGTCGATTTTGCCGAACACGTCACAGTGCTCGTGAGTTCCGCGCCCGGTGCGGCCGATGAAACCGGTGGCGTGTGAGTCATCGACGAACACCATGGCGTTGTACTTCTCGGCCAGGACGACGATCTCCGCCAGTTTAGCCACGTCGCCGTCCATGGAAAACACGCCGTCGGTGATGATCATGCGGAGACGCTTGTCCTGGTGCTCCTGCAGCTTCTCTTCCAGGTGCCCCATGTCGGAATGTTTGTAGGTGTCTTGCACCGCCTTGCACAGCCGCATTCCATCCACGATGGAGGCGTGCACCAGCCGGTCGGCGATCATCACGTCCTGCTCCTTCAGGCAGGCTTCGAAAAATCCGGCGTTCGCGTCCATGCAGGAGGGAAAAAGCAGCGTGTCTTCGGTCCCCAGGAACTCCGTCAACCGGCTCTCAAGCTCCCGGTGGATGTCCTGCGTCCCGCAAATGAAGCGCACCGACGACATACCATAGCCGCGCGCGTCCAACCCGGCGTGGGCCGCGGCGATGACGTCGGGGTGGCTGGACAGTCCCAGGTAATTGTTGGCGCAAATGTTGATGCACTTCTTGATTTTGGCGCCGACTGGGAATTGCACTTCGATCTCCGACCATTGGGGTGAGTGGATGATCCGCTCTTCTTTGAACAGACCGGCGGTTTTGATCGCCTCAAGGTCGGCCTGGTAGCAGTTGCGAACTGTATCGATGAAGGCCATGACTTTCCTCGCATGCTGAAGTTGTGCGCCCCGGTTCCGGAACGGCAGCTCCGGGCCGGACTTCAAGCGCTGCTTGCAACCGTTTGAAAGCGCCGCACCAACTCGGCGATACGCTGCACAGTGTCGAAAGCTTCGGGGGTGGCGTCGGCGTCAGGAATACGGATCGAGTATTTCTTCTCCAGGAACCGCTTCAGCGACACCATGGAGAAAGAATCCACAATGCCGCCCGAGATCAGCAAAGTCGTTTCCGTGATCTCGCGGTCGTCTCCTTCTTCCAAATATTCCCGCATGATGTAGTTGCGAACTACGGTGGTCAGTTCATCCATGTTCGGCCTCTCCTTCATGTTGCGGGCCCGCGCCGTTGGCCAGTGGCCTTAGTCGTCCATAACGGTGGAGAGGTCCCCCACCGGCTCGTTGAATTCCTTGCAGCGCAGGATGCGGCGCACGATCTTGCCGCTGCGGGTCTTGGGCAGGGAGTCCACAAACTCGATCTCCTGGGGCATCGCCAGCGGTGACAAGCGCTTGCGGATGTGATTCATGATCTCGAGTTCGAGGTCGTCCGACCGCTCAAAGCCCGGCTTCAGAGTTACGTAGGCTTTCACCACCTCCATATTGACCGGATCGGGCTTGGCAACAGCGGCAGACTCCGCGACGCCTGGGCACCCCAACAGCGCCGACTCGATCTCAAAAGGACCGACCAGATGCCCACCGGTGTTGATGACGTCGTCGTCGCGCCCCATGAACCAGAAGTAGCCATCAGAGTCGATCGAGGCCCGGTCGCCGCAGAGATACCACCCGTTCCTGAATTTCGCCTTGAACCCAGTCTCGTTGTTCCAGTACGTCCGGACCTGGGATGGCCAGCCCGGCCGCAGAGCGATCAATCCCGCCACGCCTGGCTGATTCAGAGGTTCGTAAGTCTTCGGATCCAGCACGGTGGCGGTGATTCCCGGGAACGGCTTGCCCATGGACCCAGGCTTGATCGGCATCCCGGGAAGGTTGGTGATAACGATGCAGCCGGTTTCTGTCTGCCAGAAGGTGTCGTGGAACGGCCTCTTGAATAACTGTTGCGACCAGATCACAGCCTCCGGGTTGAGCGGCTCGCCCACGCTAGCCAAATGGCGCAAGCTGGACAAATCATGCCTCTGGGCGACCTCTCTCCCCTCCTTCATGAGAAGACGGATCGCAGTCGGCGCCGAGTACCACACCGTCACCCGGTACTTCTCCATGAATCCATACCAGCGCTCAGCGTTGAAGCCGGAATCCAGAACCACCTGCGTGATTCCATTCGACCAGGGACCGATGATGCCGTACGAGGTGCCGGTTACCCAGCCGGGATCGGCGTTGCACCAGTAAATGTCGTCGGGCCGTAGGTCCAAAGCCCACTTGGCTGTGAGGTACTGCGAGATGAGGGAATAATGAACGTGCTGCGCGCCCTTGGGCTGACCAGTTGTGCCCGACGTGTAGTGCAGAACCGATGGGGACTCGGCCGTTGTCGGATGGACGGGAGACTGCTCGACGCGCGGCGCCTTGTCCATCTGAAAAGATGTCTCGCACTCCTGCAGCGGAGCCCGACCTGCATCCACAACGACAATGTGCCGCAACTTTGGAAGTTGGCTGCGGATCTTGCGAACCTTGTGCACATGCTTCTTCTGGGTGATGATCGCCGATGTCTCCGCGTCGCCGAGCCTCACCAGGAGAGATTCTTCCCCGAAGGCGGAAAACAGCGGCTGCGCTACCGCTCCGGTTTTCAGGATCCCTAGAAACCCGATGTACAGCTCGGGCACCCGGTCCATGAACAGACAGACCCGCTCGCCGGGCTGGATTCCGAGGTCGCAAAGGAAACGGGCTATGGTGTTGGAGAGAACGCGGATGTCGTCGTAGGTGAACCGCTTTGCGTTGCCCTGGTAATCCTCCCAGAGCAACGCCACCTTGTTTGCCAACCCCAGATCGCAGAGGCGGTCGCTGCACATCGCGCCGATGTTGATCGGGCCGCCCGGCTTATAACCCAGCTCCCGCTCGGTGATGGACCAGTCGAAGTTCGCGGTGAGTTCCTGATACGCGGGCAGATTGCTCATAGGCTTGTCCCCGCCTGTGGCGTTCGCGTTCACCCTTCCAGAATGACCATGGCAACCGTGTGCTTCGCGCTCCGAGCGATAGAGAGCCTGGTCCGCCTTGCACCCAGGCGTTCCGATTGCCTTCTGAGGCCGCCGTGCAGCACTAACCTGTATTCGCTGTCCGCTCCAGCCTGTACTTCGACCTCCCGGAAGATCGTCAGATCGCTGATCCGGGCGTTCATGGCCTTGAAAGTTGCTTCCTTGGCGGCAAAGCAGGCCGCATATCGCAGCGCCGGCTTGCTGCTGCCGCTGCAGTGTTTGATCTCTTCCCGAGTGAAGATGCCCTCGTTCAACAGCCAATCGCCTCGCGCGAGTTCCCGCTCCACGCGGCTGTTTTCGAGAAGATCAATCCCTAAACCGACGATCACGGTGAATCGACCTTGGCGCATGTATGTCGCAACTTCATACTGCAACGACATCCGCGCCCGTTCCGGAGCACAACCTAGCCATGCACGGTCAGCACCGGGCATCGCGCCGCACAAAGGATCTGGTGAAGCGTGACCCAGGCGAAAGGCGCCGACGGTCGGCCGTACGTCTCGCGAGCACCCATGACGATCAGATCGCACCCGCTGTCCGCGGCCACCTTGAGGATGACTCCCACCGGTGCGCCGATCTCGGTTACGAACTCCGGCTGTGGCGCGAGGTGGGCGTCAGAAGGCAACATCGTCTGCAGTCGGTGGAGAAACTTCTCCAGATCACGATCGGCAGGCGGCACCTTGTCGGGGTCCACCGCGTGAACTACCGTGAGCTGCGCACGGTTTTCCTCGGCAAACGAAAGAGCATACGTTAGGGCCAGGTCCGACCAAGGCTGGAAATCAGCCGCGTACAAGATGTGACGCATGTCACCCTGGAATTGCGCGCACAATGGAACTTCCGGACCGGCGGCCAGGACCGGGCAGGACGCCTCGCGCACGATCTCATCGGCTACCGATCCCATGATCAGCTTCTTAAATCCTCCGCCACCGCTCGTGCCGAGCACAACGAAGTCGATCTCATGGTCCTTGATCAGCTTTGAGAGAACGTCCCAGAGTTCTCCTTCCTCGACCAGGGCTTCGTATTGAAGCTCGTTAAGCAGATCACATCGGTCGAGTATCGCCATCTCCTGCTGTGCTATGGTCCGGTTGGCGGGCGTGACTGCTGCAGGCGAACTGACCGCCTCTTCAGAAACCACCACGTGCGCCAAGTAGATCTTGGCATCGTAATGGCGCGCGATGGCAGCCGCATAGGGGAGCGCCGCGGCAGACCGCTCAGAAAAATCCGTTGGGAACAGAATGTTCTTGAGAAGAATGCGCGGTTTAGCTTCCACCAAAGGCATGGGGCACCTCCTCCTTGGGTGAAAGAAGACACCTACTGAATAAGGATATAGTTGCCAGAACGTGTTTGCTGTGATCGCTGTCACCCCACGCTGTGGCGACACTTGCAGCAGTGGCCTGAAGGTCAGCACCCCGCAGCATGTCTTGCGCTGCAAGCTGCAGGGCGGAACACTCCTCGCCGGTGCTACTCACACCTGCCAGTGACCAGCGTCATGGAAGCGCGAAGAGACGTGGACTATGCTAGTCGTCAGAGTGAAGCGCGTCTTCTCCTCAGAGAGCAGCAAGCGCGACACCGCCCGAGGAGTTAGTTCCTTGTCGTGTAAAGCGGGTCCGACCGAGTACAGATTCGCCGCAGCTCGCGATGTTATCGATGCGCTGCCAGGCATGGGCTGCCCGATCCCGGTGGATCGTCGGGCTTTTCTCAAGCTGGCTGCCGCACTTCCCTGCCTTGCCGCCTGTACGATCGCATTCGCCGGGCCGAAAGGAGCTTCCTTGTTCTCGAGTGACGACTGGGACGCAGTTGTCGAAGCTCGGTATTACCAGAAACTTCCTGGGAAGCTGGTGCAATGCAAACTCTGTCCCCGTGAGTGCATCGTCGCGCCGGGAGAACGCGGATACTGCCGCGTGCGCGAGAACCGAGGCGGCACCTACTACAGCCTGGTCCATTCCCGGGTAGTGGCGGCACACATCGACCCGGTGGAAAAGAAGCCGTTCTTCCACTTCCTGCCCGGCTCGCTTGCTCTTTCGGTCGCCACCGCGGGCTGCAACGTGAACTGCAAGTTCTGCCAGAACTGGGAGATTTCCCAGGCCCGGCCGGAGGAACTCCGCAGCATCAAGCTGCCGCCGCGGGAATTGGCGGCCCGCGCCAAAGAGAATGGATGCCCGCTGCTGGCGTATACGTACAGCGAGCCGGTCGTCTTCAATGAGTACGTCGTGGATGCAGCAGAGGCGGGACACGCGGTCGGATTGCGAAGCGTGGTCGTCTCCAACGGCTTCATCCAGCAGGAACCGCTGAAGAAGCTATGCCAGAGCGTCGACGCCATCAAGACCGACGTGAAGGCATTCTCCGAAAAGTACTACCGGGAAGTGGTCCGCGGCGAACTTAAGCCTGTGCTCGACACGCTGGCCACCGTCCGCAAGCACGGCAGGTGGAGCGAGATCGTGTATCTCGTGGTGCCGACCTTGAATGACAGCGACGCGGAGTTCCGTGACCTAGCACGCTGGATCAAGTCGGAACTGGGCCCGGATATGCCCATTCACTTCACGCGCTTCCATCCCCTGTACCTGTTGAAGAACCTTCCGCCCACTCCAGTGGAGACCTTGGAGCGCGCCAAGGCCGTAGCAGACGCGGAGGGGCTGCAATATGTGTACATCGGCAACGTGCCGGGCCATCCCGGCGAAAATACCTATTGCCCCAAGTGCCGGCGCCTGCTGATCGAGCGTGCAGGCTTTACCATTCGCCAGTTGCACGTGCGCAAGGGCCAGTGCGAGTACTGCCATCAAGCCATACCTGGCGTCTGGGCGTGAGAGGGGAGTGAGCCATGCGAGCCTTGAGCAAGAAGCTGGGGATTGCCGGACTCGTCTTCACCACCTTGGTCTGCCTGGCAGTGGCCCCAGGGACTGGCAGCCCGGCAGAAAAGCAAGCGGTCCGGCTACCGGCCGTAGCCGGCGCTTTCTATCCCGCCAATGCAGGCGAATTGGCCAACATGGTGGATGGATTCCTGGCTGCCGCCAAGGTGCCCGAAGTCAAAGAACCGGTTGCCTTGGTCGTTCCCCACGCAGGCTACATCTATTCGGGCGCGGTGGCGGCGCACAGCTATGCCTTGCTCAAGGGCCGCAAGATTTCCCGGGTAGTGGTGATCGCTCCTTCGCATTACGAGGCTTTTCCCTTCGCTGCCGTCTATGACGGTGACGCCTACGCTACCCCCTTGGGCAACATTCCCGTGGACAAAGACTTTGCTGCCCGCCTGGCGAAGGGACCTTTCATCAAGCTGTCCAGCCGTGGGCATATCTCTTCGACAGCGCAGGGTGAGCATTCGCTCGAGGTGGAGCTTCCATTTCTGCAGCGGGTGTTGGGCGGATTCTCGCTGGTCCCCGTCGTGATGGGGGATCAGAGCTACGAAGCCAGCCGAGCACTGGGGGTCGCACTTGCCAAGTTGGTGAAGGGGAACGACACTATCATCATTGCCAGCTCTGACCTTTCGCACTACCATCCCTACGCGCAGGCCGTGAGCCTGGACAGCAAGACGCTGCACGCGATCGAAGCCTGGGACTATCTGACGATGTGGCGCAGCTTCCGGATGGGCACCTGGGAAGCCTGCGGTGGCGGCCCTGTCATCGCGGCCATGATCGCCGCCGAGCGTCTGGGCGCAACCCAGGCCGAGGTTCTGAAGTACGCCAACTCCGGCGATACGACTGGCGATCGCAGCCGGGTCGTCGGCTATGGTGCCGTGGTGCTGGCACGCGTCTCTGGCCGGCTGCCGGGCCCCGTCGAGGTTTCGCTCAACGATTCGGAGCGCCGTGAACTACTGCAGCTCGCGCGTCGGTCGGTCGAAGCAGCGGTGAAACACGCGGCCTACGCACCAGCCGCTACCAGCGACCAGACGTTGCTCCAGGACCGTGGCGTGTTCGTCACCCTGACCAAGAAGGGCGAACTGCGCGGGTGCATTGGCTACGTGATGCCGCTCAAGCCGCTATACCAGTCAGTGACAGAGGTCGCGGAGGCGGCGGCGCTGCATGACCCTCGTTTCCCGCCGGTCAGTGCCAAGGAAATCGACCAATTGGAATACGAGATCTCGGTTCTATCGCCCTTCCGCCGGCTGCTGGACATCAAGCAGATCGAGGTGGGACGAGATGGATTGCTGATGCGGCGGGGATCGAACGAGGGAATCCTACTGCCCCAGGTCCCGGTAGAGCAGCACTGGAACCGCAGTACCTTCCTGGAGCAGGCAGGGTTGAAGGCGGGCCTTTCGCCCAAGGCGTGGCAGGACGAAGACACCGATATTTTCACCTTCTCGGCGTTGGTCTTCGGCCGACACTAGCCGCCGGAATGCTGGGCTCGCCTGGCCAAGCTCGTGAGCGCGCCAGAACCCAGATCCACGACCGCGATGAGCAAAGCGGTTTTCAGGAATCCAAACACCGGGACCAGATAAGTGCCCAGCAGAACCGCACCCAGGCAAGCCCCGATCAAATCCAGCGCGTATAAGGTTCCAGGTCCTCGGGTCTCTTTGCCAGCGAAGAAAGCTCGGCTGGCTACGGGAAATTGATATCCCCCGAGGATCCCGCACAGCAACGCCAGGGCGGGAAACAATATGCGTGCGCTCAGAAAAACTCCGACACCGCTGCCGATCCGCGTGCAAGCTTCGAAGGCCCCAAACAGCAACAGCGGGGCCAGCGCCGCCAGGAACTGCAAGCTGGCCAGGCGGCGCAGGTCGGTCTCACGGCTGCTTCCGGACCGTGGTTCCGGACGGCGTAAGCTCCACCAACTTCCCAGGGCCAGTCCCACCATGAATGCCCCCACGAGAATGGCCAGGGCGGAGTAAACATAGCCGAAGATGGCTTGGAACCCGAGCAACAACAGGACCTGCAGCGCCATCAGCGTCATGCCCATGGCGCCGACAGAAAAGCCGGCGGCCCCTCGCTGGTGATCCCCGGAGCCGAACCACGTCGCCAGTGAGATCGCAAGAACCAGGATGCCGAGCACGCCGGCTACCACCGCAAACCGTACCCGTCCCAACCAGCGAAACCACCGGCTGTACTCACAGTCAAACTGGGCGCTCCAGAGGGTCGCATCGAAATAGTAGGCTAAGGGAACGAAGTCCCGATTCCTTGTGGTTCCTGGCTGGGGACGGATTTGAGTTTCGAGTTCCTGCATTCTGTCCGGCATCATCCGAAACGGGAAGTAATACTCGCGCACGTAGCTGGTCTGCAGGTTGCGCGCTCGCAGCCGCGAGACCAACTCTCCGGCATCGTTGGCTAGAACTCCGGGCCGCCGGCTGCCGAAAATGTGAATGGGGTCGCCGGGGATCACTCTGATTTCCGAAAAGACTTCACCCAGTGTCTGGTTGATGCAGCGCAGAAATTCGCTGAGCTCAGGGCTGATGTAATCCTCCGCCGCCCTCAACTGGATCGCCAGCACGCCCCCGGACGTCAACTTTTTCGCCACTTCGCGAAAGAATTCCGCCGTATAGAAGCGGTTCAGTTGCGCCGTCTGGGGATCCGGAAGATTGACGATGACTACATCGAAACTCTGGGGTGTGCTCTTGACGAACAGGCGCCCATCCAGATGGTGCACCCGCACGCGGTGATCAAGCTGAATGTGCCTCCATTCTTCGGGAAAGTATCGCCTGGCCAGGTCGAACACAGCGGGATCCAGTTCGACGTAATCCACCCGCTCAAGACTGGGATGCTTCAGAGCCTGGCTCACGCTCCCGTTGAGGCCTCCTCCAATCAGGAGGAGGCTGGTAGGGTGGGGATGTTGCAGCAGCGCAAAGTGGACGGCTTCCTCTGCAGCGGCGGGGTCAGGCACGTTAAAGGCGACTAGACCGTTTTCATACAGCGTCCGCATGCCTTCGGTTTCCGTGACGACCAGGTTGCCATAAATCGAGTTTCGAGTCGCGACCAGGTGGAAACCCCGCCAAAGCTCCTTCAACGACATTGCTTCCAGACGGGTTCCACCAACGAGAAGGAGCGGCAAAACGACAGTCAGCATGCCCACCATCGCGTACCGAAAGGCCAGACGGCGCACTGCGAGAGCTGTCGATGCGACAAGGTTCAACCACCCCAAAAGAGCGGCAATCTGAAATGCCGTGAGGTAACGGATCAGCACCAGGCTAGCCAGGATCCCGCCGGCGCCGGAACCCAAGGCTTCCAGCAAGTACATCGAACTGCTCGCCACCGCCACCGAGGTGCTCGCTTCAGCGGCATACAGCCGGCTGCCGGCGGCGAAAAGTGCTCCTGAGACAAAGCAGAACACGCTGAGCGCGATGAACGCCATCAGCAACATCGGCCCGGGACCGAGAACTTCTCCGGGCAGCGGGCGGAAAATGAGCTTGCTCGACCGCACCGCCACAATGGTCATGGGCAAGGCCAGTGCGAGCAGCACTTGGAGTGCCGCCACCCGCCAAACCGGTGAATGTTTATGGGCACTGATTCTCCCCAGGACGACGCTGCCCGCCGAGGTCCAGAGCAGCCAACTGCACAGCACCAACCCGAGCGAGATCTCGTTGCCGTAGAACACAACGATCAGCTCACGCATGAGGACTACCTGCGCGATTACCGCCGTGAAGCCAACGAGGATCAATGCGGCCCGTGTTGCCGTGCGCACGCGTAGGCTATCAGACACGGACCGCGATTCTGCGGGCATGCTCAACATGGGATTGCGAACCGAGGTGCAACCACTTGACGGAGGTTAATGCACCCGTGCCGCGTGCTTCGATGACGCTAATCACCGACTGCTGTGAGTAGGCCGCTCACTCGGTTTTCGGGGCGCGGCTCTGTCAGATCGTCCACTCCCCTAACACCGCTTGGCAGCGGGAAACGATCACAGACACAGGTGACCGCTGCCGCTGTCGGCGGAGCCATCCCCGGTACACAGTGATTACGAGCAACAGAAGTCACGTGCCGAGGAGGAGTCATGGCTGGTTCATTGCTGCCCATCCGGGAGATCATCGCCAAGCTCGACATTCCAGAAGCGTTGGTCGAACCATGCGGTACGCACATCGCGAAGCTTCAGTTGGAGCTGCTGACAGCGCCTCGTCCTTCGACCCGGCGGAAATTAGTCTTGGTGACGGCGATGACTTCGACGAGCAGCGGTGAGGGAAAAACGGTCACTTCCATCGG
>JGI12269J14319_10004431_pt1 | contig 12826 bp, 13 predicted proteins | sample PeaSoiSIISIP2007_FD_14319 | JGI IMG/M metagenome (IMG submission 14319) | reverse complement strand
CTCAAATCCCCCGAGGAGATCGCAGCCCTCGAGCTCTCGATGGAGGTGTGCGACGCGGCGATCGCGCGCATGCGCGAGACCATTTGTCCGGGGATCACCGAGAACCAGTTGTGGGCGGTGCTGCACGACGTGAATATCGCCCACGACGGCGAATGGATCGAATGCCGCCTGCTCGCCTCGGGCGAGCGCACCAACCCCTGGTTCCAGGAATCCGGCAACCGGGTGATGCAAGCGGGCGACGTCGTCGCCTTCGACACCGACATGGTGGGCCCGCTCGGCTATTTGGCCGACATCTCGCGCAGCTGGATATGCCCCGGCCGGCGGCCGACCAACGGTCAGCGCCGCCTCTACGCTCTCGCCGAGGAGCAGGTGCTGTACAACATGGCGCTCATTAAGCCCGGCCTCTCGTTCCGCGAGTTTGCCGAGCACTGTTGGCCCGTCCCGGAGGCCTTCGTGCCCAACCGCTATATGATGATGGTGCACGGGGTCGGTCTCGTCGACGAGTATCCGAGCATCGCCTATGCCCGCGACTTCGCGGAGTGGGGCTATGACGGCGAGTTCCAGGAGAACATGGTGATCGCGGTCGAAAGCTATATCGGCGAGGTGGGCGGGAAGGAGGGCATCAAGCTCGAGGAGCAGGCGCTGATCACCGCGCGCGGCGCCCGCACGCTGTCGCGAACGCCGTTCGCGGACGCCCTCGTGGTGTGAGCGGGCAGGACTACTTTCGCGGACCACTCTCGCCATGTCGCGCCCGCGTTCGTCCCGGTCGGATTTGCCTTTGCGCCGCGCGGGCGCCGGGGTCATGATCATGCCGGCTCTCGGCACGGAGGAACTCCCCGCGATGCGCGCAGAAGAGAGGGGCGGCGCGTTACCCGCAGGCGAGATCGAGACCGTCTGCCCGCGCTGCGGCCGCTCCTTTGCCTGCTGCCCGGCGGGGCCTTGCTGGTGCGGCAAGGAAGCCTTCAAGCTGCCGCGCGAGGCCCTTGAGCCGGCGCTCGGCTGCTATTGCCCGGATTGTCTTGCCGTGGTCGCAGCAGAGGCGCTCGGCGGTCCCGCCCCTTAGGCGGATTCCTTATCCAAAAACGGCATTTACGAGACGATTTGTCGTATTTGTGCAAGTCCGCGTCTCGCCAGCGTCAGCCGGACACGGCAGAACCCTTAATGTGCAGGCAGCGGTTGGACGGCAGGAGCGCAGGTGACAAGATGGCCGAGAACGCGGAGAGCGGCGACGAGCTCGATCTCAATAGCCTCGATGACAAGGAGCTCGTCGAGCAGATGCACGACGATCTCTACAACGGCCTCAGGGCGGAGATCGAGGCGGGCACGCGCATCCTGCTCGCGCGCGGCTGGCCCGCCGAGAAGGTGCTGAACGAGGCCCTTGTCGAGGGCATGCGCATCGTCGGCATCGACTTCCGCGACGGCATCCTCTTCGTGCCGGAGGTATTGCTCGCCGCCAACGCGATGAAGGGCGGCATGGAGATATTGCGCCCGATCCTCGCCAAGTCCGACGTGGCACCGATCGGCAAGATCGTGATCGGCACCGTGAAGGGCGACGTGCACGACATCGGCAAGAATCTCGTCGCCATGATGCTCGAGGGTGCGGGCTTCGAGGTCATCGACCTCGGCATCAACAACCCGGTCGAGAACTATCTCAAGGCGCTCGAGACGCACAAGCCGGACATTCTAGGCATGTCGGCGCTGCTTACTACCACCATGCCCTATATGAAGGTCGTGATCGACACGCTCAAGGAGAAGGGCATCCGCGAGGACTACATCGTGCTCGTCGGAGGCGCTCCCTTGAACGAGAGCTTCGGCAAGGCGGTGGGGGCAGATGCCTACTGCCGCGACGCGGCGATGGCGGTCGAGACCGCCAAGCAGCTCATCGCCGAGCGCCGCCAGGCGCCGAGCCTGCGCCAGACGGGGACTTAAGCGATGCGCGGCGGGGGGCCAGTCCTTCTCATCGCCTGCGGAGCGCTCGCCCGCGAGATCACGGCCGTCGTCCGCGCCAATCGCCTCGAGCAGATGACGGTCGAATGCCTCCCCGCCAAGCTCCACAACACGCCGGCGCTGATCACGGAGGCGGTGCGCGCCAAGATCCGCAAGGGCCGCGCGCGCTTCGGGCGTATTTTCGTGCTCTACGGCGACTGCGGCACGGGCGGAGCGCTCGACGCGATGCTCGCCGAGGAGGGAGTCGAGCGCATCCAAGGGGCGCATTGCTACGAGTTCTTCGCCGGCACCCCTCTCTTCGCCGAGCTCTCGGAGGAGGAGCCCTGCAGCTTCTATTTGACTGATTTTCTCGCGCGGCATTTCGGGCGGCTCGTAATCCAGGGACTCGGCATCGACCGCCATCCCGAGCTGCTGCCGCTCTACTTCGGCAATTACAAGCGGCTCGTCTATCTGGCGCAAGTTCGCTCGCCCGAGCTCGAGGAGGCGGCGCGCGCTGCGGCGGCCCGGCTCGGCCTTGCCTTCGAGCTGCGCTCGACCGGCTACGGCGATCTCGAGCGCGCGCTCATGTCGGTCAACGAACGCGAGCGCCCGCCCGCTGCCCTCAGCCTCCCACTCCCTGGAGACGAAGTGCCTCGGGCCCAGCCCTGAGGGATGGGAGGGAGAGGGCAGGGCTTGCGACGGCGATTTTTCGGGAGATCTATGGTCATGTACGCGCTGCGGCTGTTCTCGACGCGGCATGCGCGCGGGCTCGAGACGGTCTACCGCCTCTTCGGGGGCATGCTCGTGGCACTGGCGCCAATTCTTCGCGCCATCGGCCATCGCCGCCTGGAGCGGCCGACGGCCGCCGTCGAGAGGGCGGTGAAGGGACTCCTCTTCGACTGCCGCATGTGCGGCCAATGCGTCTTGAGCTCGACCGGCATGACCTGCCCGATGAACTGTCCCAAGGAGCTGCGCAACGGACCGTGCGGCGGCGTGCGCGCGGACGGCTCTTGCGAGATCGAGCCCGCGATGCGTTGCGTCTGGGTCGAGGCCTGGGAGGGCAGCCGGCGCATGCGCGCGGGAGCTGCTGCGTTCGAGGCGGTGGCGGCGCCGCTTGACCGCCGCCTCAAGGGCTCCTCGACCTGGCTCAGGCTCGTTCGCGAGCGGGCGGGGGTGCCGTCATGATCTTTGCCGACGAGCCCGAGCCCGGCCAGCCGCTGCCCATCCTCCCCGGCCATTCCTCGCCGGGCCGGCTCGAGCGCGTGCTGCGCGCGGGGGCGTTCGCCGTCACCGCGGAGCTCGCCCCGCCCGACTCCGCCGATGCGGAGGAGGTCTACGCGCGGGCGCGCATCTTCGACGGCCAGGTCGATGCCATCAACGCGACCGACGGCAGCGGGGCCAACTGCCACATGTCGAGCGTTGCCGTCTGCGCCTTGCTCACGCGCATCGGCTATTCGCCGGTGATGCAGATCTCCTGCCGCGACCGCAATCGCATCGCGATCCAAGGCGACATCCTGGGGGCCGCCGCCATGGGGGTGTGCAGCCTCCTCTGCCTCACGGGCGACGGCGTCGAATCGGGGGATCATCCCGAGGCGAAACCGGTGTTCGATCTCGACAGCCTTTCGCTTCTCGCGCTCGCGCGCACGCTGCGCGATGAGGGCCGCTTCCAGAGCGGGCGCAAGCTCGCGAGCCCGCCGCGCTTCTTCCTCGGGGCTGCGGAGAATCCCTTCGCCCCGCCCTACGAGTGGCGCGCGCGCCGTCTCGCGAAGAAGGCGGCGGCGGGCGCGCAGTTCATCCAGACGCAATACTGCTTCGACGTGCCGCGGCTCAAGGCCTTCATGGCCGAGGTCGAGGAGCTCGGGCTCTTGGACAAGGTCTTCATCCTGGTGGGCGTCGGGCCGCTGCCGTCTGCGCGCACGGCCGAGTGGCTGCGCAGCCACGTCCCCGGCGTGCATATCCCGGATGCCGTGGTGAGGCGCCTCGCTTCGGCTCCGGACGCCAAGCGCGAGGGACGCCGGCTCTGCGTCGAGCTCATCCAGGAGATCCGCGCGCTCAAGGGTGTGGCCGGCGTGCACGTGATGGCCTATCGCCAGGAGGAGGCGGTGGCCGAGGTCATTGCCGCCTCGGGCGTGCTGCAAGGCCGCGTGCCGTGGTACCCGAGCCGCGACGGGCAAACCCAACAGCAGAAGGCCGCATCATGACCGATACCGTAGTGAGCTCCGCGAGCAAGGAGGCCGTGATCGGCTTCGATCGGCCCTTCGTCATCATCGGCGAGCGCATCAACCCGACGGGGCGTAAAATCCTCGGCGAGGAGATGCTGGCCGGCGACTTCAGCCGGATCGAGCGCGACGCGCTGGCGCAGGTCGAGGCCGGCGCTCACATGCTCGACGTGAACGCCGGCATTCCGCTCGCCGACGAGCCCGCCCTCCTCGCCAAGGCCATCGAGCTCGTCCAGAGCGTCACCGACGTCCCGCTCTCGATCGATTCCTCGATCGTGGCGGCACTCGCGGCCGGGCTTGCCGTCTACAAGGGAAAGCCCCTCGTCAACTCGGTGACCGGCGAGGACGAGCGGCTCGAGAGCGTGCTGCCGCTCGTCAAGAAGCACGGGGCTGCGGTCGTCGCCATCTCGAACGACGAGAGCGGCATCTCCGAGGACCCCGACGTGCGCTTCGCGGTCGCGAAGAGGATCGTCGAGCGCGCGGCGGACCACGGCATTCCGGCCTGCGACGTCGTCGTCGATCCGCTCGTCATGCCGGTGGGTGCGGTGGGCCAGGCGGGCGTGCAGGCGATGCATCTCATCCGCCGCTTGCGCGAGGAGCTCAAGGTCAACACGACCTGCGGCGCCTCCAACATCAGCTTCGGCCTGCCCGGACGCGGCGGCATCAACGCCGCATTCCTTTGCGTGGCGATCGCGGCCGGCATGACGTCCGCGATCACCAACCCCTGCCACGAGGAGATCCTCAAGGCCGTCATGGGTGCCGACGTGATGATGGGGCACGACCCCAATTGCGCGCGCTGGATCCGCCGCTTCCGCGAGGCCCCGCCGGCGGGGTCCGAGGGCGAGGCAGCGCGCGGCCGGCGCGAGGGCAGGCGCCGCCGTGCCTCCTGATCCTCTCATCGTCTTCACGCCATCGGGCCGGCGGGGGCGCTTTCCGCCCGGCACGCCGGTCTTGCGCGCCGCGCGCGAGCTCGGCGTCGACATCGATTCGGTGTGCGGCGGCCGCGGCATTTGCGGGCGCTGCCAAGTGGCCCTCAGCGAGGGCGAGTTCGCCAAGCACGGCATCGCGTCCTTGGACGAGCACCTCTCGCCCTTCTCCGAGGTCGAGGCGGCCTATGCGCGGCGCAAGCCGCTCGCCTCCGGCCGGCGGCTCTCCTGTGCCGCCCGCATGCTGGGCGATCTCGTCATCGACGTGCCGCCGGAGAGCCAGGTCCATCGCCAGCTCGTGCGCAAGCCGGTCGAGGCGGTCGCGATCGAGCTCGATCCCGCGGTGCGCCTCCATTACGTCGAGGTGCGCGAGCCCGAGCTCGCCGCACCGGCGAGCGACCTGCGGCGCCTCCTGGAGGCGCTCGAGGCCGAATGGCAGCTCGCCGGGCTCACCTGCGATCTCCACGTCATGCAGACGTTGCAGGAGAGCTTGCGCAAGGGCGGCTGGAAGGTGACCGTCGCGGTCCACGACGAGTGCGAGCTCGTCGCGATCTGGCCCGGCTTCCGCGACAAGGCCTACGGCGTCGCCGTCGACGTGGGCTCGACCACGATCGCGGCGCACTTGTGCGAGCTCGCGAGCGGGGAGGTGGTCGCGGCGGTCGGCATGATGAACCCGCAGATCCGCTTCGGCGAGGACCTGATGAGCCGGGTCTCCTACATCATGATGCATCCGGGGAGCGAGGCCGAGCTCACGGCCGCGGTGCGCGGCGCCATCAACGATCTCGCGGCCCAGGCGGCGCGCGAGGCCGGCATCGACAGGGCCGACATCCTCGAGGCGAGCTTCGTCGGCAACCCGATCATGCAGCACCTCCTCCTCGGCATCAATCCGGTCGAGCTCGGCGGCGCTCCCTTCGCACTCGCGTGCGACGGTGCTCTGACGCTGCGCGCGGCCGAGCTCGGCCTCGCCTTCCACCCCGGCGCGCGCGCTTTCGTGCTGCCCTCGATCGCCGGGCACGTCGGCGCCGACGCGGCGGGCGTGCTGCTCGCCGAGCGGCCGGACCTCTCGGACGAGATCACGGTCCTCGTCGATGTCGGCACTAATGCCGAGATCATCCTCGGCAACCGCGCGCGGCTCATCGCCTGCTCGAGCCCGACGGGGCCCGCCTTCGAGGGGGCCCAGATCAGCTGCGGCCAGCGCGCGGCCCCGGGCGCCATCGAGCGCGTGCGCATCGATCCCGCAACACTCGAGCCGCGCGTCAAGGTGATCGGCTGCGAGCTGTGGTCGGACGATGCGGGATTCGCCGCGGCCACGCGCGCGACCGGTGTTAGCGGCATTTGCGGCTCGGGCATCATCGAAGCACTCGCCGAGATGTTCCTCGCGGGCATCTTGAGGAAGGACGGCGTCATCGACGGCGGCTTGGCCGCGCGCAGCCCACGCGTCCACGCCGACGGCCCCACCTTCGCCTATCTGCTTTACGACGGTGCGAGAGCGGTCCGCATCACCCAGAACGACGTGCGCGCGATCCAGCTCGCGAAAGCGGCCCTGCACGCGGGCATCCGGCTCCTCATGGACCGCATGGGCACGGCTCATGTCGACCGCATCCGCCTCGCCGGCGCCTTCGGCAGCCATATCGACGTCAAATACGCGACCGTGCTGGGCATGTTGCCGGACTGCGATTTGGCACGGGTGAGCTCGGCCGGCAACGCCGCCGGTACCGGCGCGCGCATCGCACTCCTCGACCGCCGCGCGCGCGGCGAGATCGAGCGCCTCGTGCGGGGCGTGGAGAAGGTGGAGACCGCGGTCGCGCCCCGCTTCCAGGAGCATTTCGTCGACGCCATGGCGATCCCGCACAGCCACGCCGCCTATCCCCATCTCGCCCGCGTGGTCAAGTTGCCGGAGGCACGGCCGCAGGAGGCCAACGGCCGGCGGAGTCGAAGCGCGCGGCGGCGCACGGCTCTGCCCGCGAAATGAGGGAAACCACGAGCGAGGGAGACGAGCGAATGAGCGACCAAGGGACCCCGCCGCGCATGCGCCGCGGCAGCGCACGCGAGGCCAAGCGCGCCCAGCGCCTCGCGCACGCGGCCCAATCGGTGCCCTTCATCACGCGCAAGATCCCGCTCTACGAAGTGCTGGACGAGGAAGGGCTGGCGCTCATCGAGGGCAATGCCGACACCATCCTCGAGGAGGTCGGCATCGACTTCCACGGCGAGGAGGAGGCGCCCGCGATCTGGCGCGAGGCAGGGGCCGACGTGCAAGGCGAGCGCGTGCGCTTCCCGCGCGGCCTGTGCCGCTCGATCATCCAGAAGAGCGCGCCGCGCGAATTCGTCCAGCACGCGCGCAACCCCGCGCGCAGCGTCGCGATGGGCGGAAGGAACGTGGTCTTCGCCCCCGCCTACGGCTCGCCCTTCGTGCGCGATCTCGACCAGGGGCGGCGCTACGGCACCATCGAGGACTTCCGCAACTTCGTGAAGCTCGCCTACGCCTCGCCCTATCTGCATCACTCGGGCGGCACCGTGTGCGAGCCGGTCGATCTGCCGGTCAACAAGCGGCACTTCGACATGGTCTATGCGCACATGCGCTACAGCGACAAGCCGTTCATGGGCTCGGTGACGCACCCCTTGCGCGCAGAGGACACCGTCGAGATGGCGAAGATCCTCTTCGGCGAGGGTTACCTCGATCCCGCGAGCGGAAAGCCGCGCACGGTGATCACCAGCCTGATCAACGCCAACTCGCCGCTCACCTTCGATGCCACCATGCTCGGTGCGCTCAAGGTTTACGCGCGCAACAACCAGGCCTGCCTCGTCACCCCTTTCATCCTGGCGGGTGCGATGGCGCCGGTTACCATCGCAGGGGCCTGCACCGTGACGCTCGCCGAGGCGCTCGCGGGCCTTGCCTTCGTGCAACTGCTCAATCCGGGCGCGCCGGTGATCTTCGGCAGCTTCGCCTCCTCCGTCTCGATGCAGTCGGGAGCCCCCACCTTCGGCACGCCGGAGCCGGCCTTGGTGCTCTACACCATGGCAGCACTGGCGCGGCGCCTGGGCGTGCCCTTCCGCTCGGGGGGTGCGCTTTGCGCCTCCAAGCTCGCGGACGCCCAGGCGGCCTACGAGTCGGCCAACACCATGCTGCCGACCTGTCTCGCCGGCGCCAATTTCGTGCTGCACACGGCGGGCTGGCTCGAGGGCGGGCTCGCCATGGGTTACGAGAAATTCGTCATGGACGCCGACCAGGCCGGCATGATGCACACCTTGCTCCTGGGCGTCGACCTCTCCGAGAACGGCCAGGCGCTCGACGCCATCCGCGAGGTCGGCCCCGGCAAGCACTTCCTCGGCTGCGCCCACACCCAGGCGAATTTCGAGAGCGCCTTCTACCGCTCCCCCCTCGCCGACAACAACAGCGTCGAGCAGTGGGAGGCGGAAGGTAGTAAGGACATGGCCCAGCGCGCGAACGCGATGTGGAAGCGCATGCTGCGCGAGTACGAAGCACCAGCCATCGATCCCGCGGTCGACGAGGCGCTCCTGGACTTCATCCAGCGGCGCAAGGCGTCGTTCCCGGATTCGAACGTGTAGCACTCAGCGAGGCCGGTGCCTGCTCGGGCCCCTCAGTTCATGACGGAGACCGTAAGCGTGGCCGAGGCACCCTGGACCTGCGGGTTCGACGACCAGTTCTGCCCGGTGCACTGGACGATGAAGGTTCCGCCTACGGGTGCGCCGGTCTGAGGGGGATTGCCGAAAAGCTTGCAGGTGAGCGGACTGTTGATCGTCGCCAGCATCGGCAGCTCGGTCGGTACTTGGCCCTGGGCGTTGGCAACGAGGCTTTGTTGCAAAGGCCCCGGCAGACCCAGGACGTCGAAGGACCCGTTGAACGTCCCGCCGTTGACAACGCAGGAATCGCTGTTCCCCTGAAAGCTCACCTGTATCGCCTGGACCCCCTCGGGGTCGGTAACGATGCACATGAGGTCCATTCTTCCGCTCGAGGCGCTGAACGTGGCCTGCGAGGCCGGCGCGTATTGCCCATTCGGGCCTTTCACCTTGATGACGATGCTCGGCGGCGTCTTGTCGTTCGGGTTGACGGGAACCGTCGTGCAGCCGTCGATCGCCAAGAGAGCGCCAAGCGAGGCCGCCATCAAGACCGCGAGCGAGACGCCAATCAACGCGTGATTTTTTCCCCTCATCGGAATTCTCCTCGAAACTTGATGGTTGGTCCGGAGCAAGCCGGGGGAGCGCGCGCTCGCGCGCAAGCCGCGGTCGGCGTGCCATCCGGCCGCTCGACCCGGCTGCCGCTTCCCCCGCAAGCGAGCTCAGTGCAACGTCATGAGGTTCTGCGGCGTGCAGGGGTCGAGAAACGCCGGAGTCTTCGGGGTCAACAGGTTGGTGAGCAAGACGCTCTCGTTGCCGCTGCTGGCGTAGGATAAGAAGAAGGTGGCATTCTTGTCGGCAGCGGGGTTCGGGTCGGGAACGTCGATGATGACCCAGCCGAGGTCGTCGGCGACGGTGCCCTGCTTGATCACCTTGTTGGCGGCGTATTTGAGCGGCAAGCCGGGCAGCGCGTTCGCGAGCATGGCCGCCTGGTTGGCCGGGCTCCCGGTATAGAGCTTGCCGAGCTGGAAGTTGAAGTCCTGCGCGCCCGGCCTGCTGTTGTCGATCTGCGTGATGTGGTAGATCGCGAAGATGCCGCCCGCACCGGTCGTCTGGTGCGGCGTGCCGCTCGGATTCTGGTCATATACGACGCAATTCGCCGGCTGATCGTAGGTGATCGTTACCGTGTTCGAGCAGGCGCCGAGCCCGGCGAGTGCAGCCACGGCGAGGATGCCGGCGGCACGGTGCTTGATTGGCTTCCACATGGCGTTTCCCCCTTGTCTAGAGCCAGAAAAAGGCCGCAGCTCACGGCCGCGCGTTGCCGCGCTTCCGTCAGAGTGCCAGGGGCGCCATGCTGTGAGGTATTAAGAAATATTTTAATTACAACTAATACGAGTCATAACGGGAGTCAAGGACGATCTCGCGGCGAAGAGGCGGGGCCAGAAGTCGCCTCTGCGAACCCTTAACAGGAGCGGGCGGTGCGTCGCTGCACAGTCCTATCCGGTTGCGGCGGAGCAGCGAGTCGGCACCCGGCGCAGCAGAAAGTAGAGCTTCGGTATGAGGACGATCTCGCGAGGCGATTCAGAAGGTCCACTGAAATGCAAGGTAATACGAGAACTCGTTTGTCGTGGTCGCGTTCTGGAGCCCACGGCCAGCCGAGAACAGCAGATGGTAGTTCTCCGTGAAGTCGTAGATTCCACCGAGATTGAACCCGGCGCTGTCCTTGCCGCCGATGGTGTCGGCCGTTTGATGGAAGATTTCTCCGCCCAGGGCGAGCTCGTCCGTCACCTTGCGCTGGAGCAGCCAGCCGAAGAACCAGAAGTTCTTGTTGCCGGCGCCGGGATTGATCCAATAGCCGCCGCCGCCGTAGGTCGTCCAGCGGTCGAAATCCTTCTGCAGCCAGACCGGGATGAATTCGCGGGCATGACCGGCGCCTAGGCTGCGTTGTGCGTTCCCGGTGGGGACCTCCACCAGCGGAAAGGCGCCGACCTGCGGCCACCAATCGTCCTCACCGGGCTCGATAAAGCGGTATTTGGCACCGAGTTCGGTGTCGCCATAGCCGAACTTCGTACCGCTGCCTTGCGGCTTGTCGAAGGCCAGGGGAGCGATGAGGTGAAGCTGCAGGTTCTTCAGGGCACCATAGTTCACTTCGACGGCCGGAAGGACGCCCGACGTGTCCCTTTGGACATGAGTTGCGGTGGAGAATGCGTAGACCTCCCAGTGCTGGTAATCGACGGGCTCGGGATCATCCGTCCGGAACGGCGGACCGACCCAGGCTGCGCTGGTTCCAGCGACGAGAGCAAGGAATAGATACGGCAGGCAGCCAATCGCTCTCATGCGCTTCCCCCTTTGCGGCCGGGGCCAATTCACCACGGATTATCCCAGAGGCCGACTCACGGCTTGTTCGAGAGCGGCGAGGGGGAGGCCTTCGGCAGCTCGTATTTGATGAAGGCAAAGCCCTGCTGCTGATGACACGCATTGCAACCATTGATGCCGGCTTTGAAGGCTGCCACGAATTTCTTCAAGTCCTTGGCCTTGATCGCGTCGCGGAGGGGATTGAGAGACTGGTCCTCGAACCCCTTCAAGGCACTTGCCCGTGCCGGTCTGGTGGTTTCCCCGACCTCCTGGATCTCCAGCATCTCCTTGAGCTGATAGTCGGCAAGTCCCCAGTTCCCGCCCTTCGCCGCGTAGTACATGGTGCCATAACGATGCGAGTACTCGATCATGACCGTGCCCAGCCCGGGCTGCAGCTCGCCAAGGGTCTTCAGTTGCTCCTCCGTGCTGCCCTTGAGCCAAGCCGAGTCGGCATAGGCCGCGCCCGCGATCACCATCATGCAGCTCGTGGCGATCAATGTCCTGCGAATAGCAAACATGCCGTTCCTCCATCCTTGGGATTTGCCCGAACGAATCGAAGATTATCGCAGTTCGATAGCGCGAGTCGACTCAATACGCTCCGATTCTGCCCGGGTCAGACTGTCGCAGGAGCGTGACAAGGGGTAAGCACGGCCCTATGGTGTTTATATCTCGGACAGCGGATAGGCCCATGGACGATCGATTCCTGTACGCAGGCCTCATTCGGCTTCACGTGCTGCACCACGCGGTGCTGGAGCCGATCTACGGGCTCGCGATGATCGAGGAGCTGGCACGGCACGGATACCGGCTTAGCGCCGGCACGCTTTATCCGATCCTCCATGGCCTGGAGGAAAAGGGTTACCTCAGGTCCGTGGAGCGCCGCTTCGGCAGGACCACTCGCCGCGTCTATCGGGCAACGCCAGCCGGCCGACAAGCGCTCCGATCTGCCAAGGTGAAGGTCAGCGAGCTGTTCGGCGAGCTCTTGGAGGACGCGGGAGGGCGTGGACGCAGGAAAGCCGGAACCGCTGACAAGTATCGAGCCGCGTCATCCTAACTTCTCCGCAGGATCGGCGCAGCGACGCGCAGCACAGCACCGCTGCCCTGCTGCTCCGGCGAGAGTCCCGTTGCCATTGCCGGCATCCCGTATCTCGCGCCCCCGCGCACTGTTGGGCGCAAGCTCGCCCGTTGAAAGGGCCTTGTTATTTTCCGGCGAGTCGCTAGGATAATATCGTTTTTCGATAACGTCACGCGATTAGGAATGGCGGAGTACGGTGCACGATACCTACCGTGCAACACCAGCGGGTCGGCGCGCGTTCCGATTCGCGAGGCTGAAGGTTAGCGGGCTGTTTGGTGGGCTGTTCAACGACAACGGCGAAGAGCCCCGCCGTGTTGCCGACCACATCGTCCGAAGGGTTCTGTCGCGTCATGGATTGGCATCGCGGCACTGCCGCTCGCCGATGGGATGCGAGGCGCCCGGCGATATCGCCCTTGCGCACGCCATGTCATGACAAGGTGAGGCGTCCATGGCCACGCCGGCGATCCAGCGATACTTCATCGGGCTTTCGAGGAATACGTTTCTTCTCGCCTTCGCCAGCCTGTTCGCTGACATCTCGACGGAGATGCTCTATCCGGTCCTGCCGGTTTTTCTGACACAAACGCTGAAAGCAAGCGGCAGTATCGTTGGTCTGGTGGACGGCTTTGCCCAGGCCACGCAGAATATCGTGCAGGGCTTTTCCGGCGCCTTGTCGGACAAGCTGCAAAGACGAAAATCCATCGCGCTGGCCGGCTATCTGCTGGCGGCGGTTTCCAAGCCGCTGATGGGGCTTT
>JGI12269J14319_10004422_pt1 | contig 12841 bp, 9 predicted proteins | sample PeaSoiSIISIP2007_FD_14319 | JGI IMG/M metagenome (IMG submission 14319) | reverse complement strand
CGTCGTCCTCGCCGAGGCCGTCCTCGATCAGGTGCACGGGAAACTGCCCGGTGATGGCCGCGTAACGTTCGATCATGTCGTTACTAGACACGAGATCGCCGGCCACCCGGTATCGGCCGTCGGGCTGGCGGAACTCCGATGCCGCCGGGTCCAGCGCGATCGATACGCCCTCGGTCCCCGTCTTATATCCGGCGTCGGTGATCGCCTGCACCAGCGGAGACAGGACGTCTTCTGGCTCGGCGATCTCGGGGGCGAAGCCGCCCTCGTCGCCCAGCCCAGTCGACAGCTTGCGGCTGGACAGCTCGCGGCGCAGCGCCGAGTAGACCTCGGCGCCCGCGCGGACCGCTTCGCCCATCGAGGGGGCGCCGACGGGCGCGACCATGAACTCCTGGAAGTCAAGCGGGTTGGGCGCGTGCACGCCGCCGTTGAGCACGTTGAAGTGCGGGACCGGCAGCGACGGCGTGACGCCTTCCGGCGTGAGCCACTGCCAGAGGGGTACTCCGGCCGAGGCGGCCAGGGCCCGGGCCAGCGCCATCGAAACTCCCACGGTTGCGTTGGCGCCGAGCCTGCTCTTGTTCGGGGTGCCGTCGAGGTCGATCATGGCCTGATCCACCTCGGCCAGCGACGCCCAGGACCGGCCGCGGAGTAGATCGGCGAGCTCGTGGTTGACGGCGTCCACCGCCCCGAGCACGCCCTTTCCCTCATACCTGGAGGGGTCACCGTCGCGCCGCTCCACCGCCTCCCGTGAGCCAGTCGAAGCACCGGAGGGAACCCCGGCCCGGGCGCTCGTGCCATCCGCCAGCCGTACTGTGACCGCCAGCGTCGGCCGCCCCCGCGAATCCAGGATCTCCAGCGCCGACAGATCTGCCACGTCGAACCGTGCCATCACCTGCTCCTGTCCGGGGCCAGCCCCGAGCCGCCCCTTCGTGTCGTCAACCTGTGCCGATCCCGATCGTGTCGCTGTCCGGTGTCCTGACCACAGAGGCTTAGGACCCTGAAACTGCAGGTTTGCCCGCATCCCGTTGTGAATCGTGTTCCTGGGCCTGCCGGTTCATCCCGGAGGAGCCTTCGGGCTAGCTTGCTGGATGTCGGCTGTGTGTTGCTGGGTGGCCTGGTCGGTGGCTGCGCCATGCGAGGTGGGGCCCGACCCGTGCCCGGGAGCCGGGCTGACGCATACCGCTGCCACGGCCACCCATTGCCGACATGGAGCAGGGTCGCGCCGATCGACAGCAGCACCAGGCCGACGAAGATCAGCCAGATGATCACCGTCAGCACCAGGTCGGTGCGCAGCGAGGCGACGGCCAGGTAGAGCGTCACCACCGCGAACACCGCCAGGAACAGGCTGGTCGCCGAGCTGAGCTGCGCGGCCGGCACGGCTTCGATGCGGACCGCCGGTGCGGTCCGCGGGTGGCTGCGGGCTGATGCGGGCGGGCTTCCACGCGGCTTTCAGGCCGGCGCGCCAGCGGCGCAGGAAGGGAGTCCGCCCGCCAGGGTGGCGCAGCGGGATGCCGGCTCGGCGCATGAACCCGCGCACGGTCATGGCCGGCTGGCCACCGCCGCGCGGGCAGCACCGGCCCTGGCCGGCGCCGCGGTCGGCGCCAGCCGGGTTTACCTGGGCGTGCACTGGCCCGCGGATGTGGTCGCGGGCTGGCTGTTCGCCGAGGGATGGCGCGCCTGACCGCCCCGGACCGACCGCGACGCGACTGACCAGGAAGGAACGCTCATGGATTCGATCGACGTGCGATGTTCTGCCATCGTGTTCCGCGGCGATGCCGTGCTGCTGGTGCGCCGCAGCCGCAATGGCACCGACGACTGGGTGCTGCCCGGCGGCACGCCGCGTCCTGGCGAGAGCATGGCCGCGTGCGCCAGGCGGGAGACCCTGGAGGAAACCGGGCTGGCGGTGGATCCGGCGCGGGTCGCGTTCGTCACCGAAGCCCTGGGACCTGGGTCCGCACTGCGCACCGTCGATCTGGTCTTCCTGGCCACGGCGGACGGGCACGGCGAGCCCGGACCGCAGGAGCCGGACACCGATGCCCGGTTCGTCCCGCTCGGCCTGCTCGCCGGGCTGGATGTCCGCCCGCCGCTCGCCGGGCACCTTCGCGCCCTGCACGCCCGCGGCGGCGAGCCGACGGCCGCATACCTGGGTAATCTGTGGCGCCCGCAATCCCGGGACGGCATGCGTCCACGCGGGCAGGGCGCGGCCCCGCCCGCGTGATCGGCGGTGCGAGAAATCTGTCACGATGATGGCCGCTGAGTGCAGCCTTTATCTTGCCGGTCATCCCGCGGGCCTATGACCATCAGGCCCCGGGGTCGGTCTAGGTCTGGGCCGCGTCCGCGGCCGCGAGACCAGGGTGAGCCCCATCACCCGTGCCCGTCCATTCTGCCAGAGCCGTGTCGCCTCCTGCCGGGCGGCCGGTCCGCGTTCCCTGTAGGGTGGCCCGAGGCGGAGGGGCCCGCCTGATCCGCGGAGATGCCGCCAACGGTCCCTGCCTGGATGGCGCGGGAGGGCCACTATGGCAGAGGTGAGCGAGGACGAGGTCCTGCTGCTGTGGCGGGCGCTGAGGGCGTTCCGATCCGGTCGGCGTCCGGCATGCCAGGCGACGGGGAAGCCGCCGCGCAGCCCGTGCCCGTTGCATGACCAGTGCCCCCGCTGGGACGGGCCGGACGATTACTACGCGGTCATGGAGGAAACCGAGGAGCAGACCGAGCGGCGGCGCTTCGCGTGGCCGTGTAGCAGGATCGCGGGCCTGCTGTCCCCTGAGCTGCGGCGCATCGGTCCCGGCTGAGCAATGCTCGCTGATACCAAGGGTGCTAGTCCTCGTCCAGCAGCCGGGCGCAGACGCCAAACAGGCGCAGGTCCGCGGAGATCGCTGCCTGGCGCTCGAACGCATGCGCATCACCCTGGGACAGCGAGTCGCAGCACAACTGGTCCGCCAGGGCCATCGCGCGGATCGTCTCCGCCGCCAGGCGGGAGACCGGCGACGTTTCGACCTGCTGGCGTAGCTGGGTCACGTCGCAGCCGCGGGTCCCCGCCGCAAACTGCAGCTGTTCCAGCCGCGCTGACAATTCGCCGATGAGATGGTCGTGGATCATTGCGGCCCTCCCTGCTGGCGGCAAGGGAACAGGGACCGTTGGCGCGGGCGCAATTGATGGCGGGCCCCTCCGCCGTCTCAACGTTATCCTGCCAGCGGCAGGAAACCTGGATGACTCCTTTTGCCGAGCAGGGAGCGGATGGCTCATCTGGCGCGCGGCGCGTCCGGTGGCGGGACAGCGACCCCGCCGTCGGCCTGCCAGACCCGGCTGGCCAGGTCCAGTTCGCCGTCCAGCGTCGCTGCTGCGGCAGCCGGGGTGACGGCTTTATCCTCCTCCAGCCAGGCGCCCAGCCGGTAGTAGAGGTCCTCCCCGAAGCTGGTCGGCAGCGGGTCTTTGACCGCGAGCTTGTAGTTCCGGCGCCCGTCAGGCTGCCGCTCGGCCCTCAGGAACAAGGTGGAGCGTGCCTGCTGGCGGCGAAAGCGCTCGGCGAAGTCGAACCGGTGGGTGACGAAGAACACCTTGATGTCCGCCTCCAGCAGGGCGCAGACGACCTGGTAGCCGATCTCCGATCCCTCGCGCTCGTTGGTCCCTGCGAACGACTCGTTGAACAGCATGAGGCAATGCGGCCTGATGTGGTCGGCGGTGGCGCTCATGCGCCGCAGCTCGTCGTCCAGCCGCCCGCTGGTCATGCCGGCATCCTCTTCCCGGATGAAGTGGGTGAAGATCCCTGTGGCCACGTCCGCCTGGTAGGCCTCCGCCGTGACGAACAGCCCGCACTGCATCATCAGCTGGGCCACGCCGACGCTGCGCATGAAGGTCGATTTCCCCCCCGAGTTGGCGCCGGTGATGATGACAAGTGACTTCCCGTCGGCCTGCACGTCATTGCCCACGACCGGGCTCTGCGACTGCAGCACCAGGCACGCGTCGCGAAGGTCGGTGCACGAGAACACGGGCGGCGTCGGCGGCACCGGGTCGGAGACCGTGACCGGTACCCCCTTGGCTGCCAGCCGGTCGGCGAGGTTGAGGCAGCTGACGTAGAAGCCCAGCTCGGCGCGCAGCATGGTGAAGTAGCTGCCGATGTGGTCGGCGGACTGGGCGGCCGCGTTAGCAACCAGGTTGATGCCCCGGCTGGTCAGGTCCTCCAGGATCTGGCTTCCGGCCTCGTCGCGGGGGGCGAGGGTGAAGGAGTAGGTAGTGCGCGGCCCGATCCCCAGCCGCTCGGTCCAGCGCCGCCGGGTGTCAGCGGGGGCGCGGAGCACGAAGCCGGTCCCGCTGTTGTCGCGGTCAAGTTCGGCGCTGATCAGCACGCCAGCGCGGAACCGCAGCTGTTTGAGGTGGTCGCTGATCTGTTGGAAGTACTCATCGTCCAGCTCGCGCTGGAGGGTGGCGAACAGCGTCCGCAGCCCGTCGGAGCGGAATTTCCCGGCGTAGTCGTCGGCGATCCGCCGCAGTTGCCGCAGCCGGGCCACGTAGGCTTCCAGGTAGGCGACCGCGCCGGACAGGTTGGATGACGCGCTCTGGTAGTTGCCGCCGTAGCCCCACAGGCCCCGCTTGTCCTCCAGGACGCCGACCGCGACGGCGTACATCTCTCGGATGACCTCAGGCTGGGCTAGGCAGTCGGCCAGCACCCCTTGCCGGTAGCGGATGGCGTCCGGGTCCTGCACGGAGGCAAGCAGCACTTTCGTCGCCACCTGGAAAAGGAACTTGTCACCTGCGGCCATCGCCTGCAGCAGAATGGTCAGCTCCAGATCCCCGATCAGGTCCTGATGGCCGGCAGGCAGGTCGGCCCCGAAGTCGAAGTCCCGGTCCCGATATAGGAGGTAGACTTTCATCGCCCGAGCCGGTCCCGCAGCCGGTCGTAGGTGACGTCGTGTTTCTCGGCGATGGCCAGCGCGTAGGCCAGGCCGTCGGCCGGCTTCCTGATCACCTTGAAGGTGCGCTCGGCCGGGTCATCCGGGACGATGGTGCTCATCATGCTGACCACCTGCTCCCCGAGCAAGGCCAGCTCATCGACGAAGGTGACGTAGACGCACAAGGCGCCGAGCCGCATGATTTTCGTCAGCAGCTTCGTCCCCAGGAAGCGGGCGTCGTGCAGGGTGGTGGAGGTGAAGATCTCGTTCATGATCACGATGCTGGAACCAGTGGCCGCCCGCAGGATCTCCCCGATCCTGATCAGGTCGTCCTCCAGCTTCCCGCTCATCCTGGCGAGGTCCTCCTCCCGTTCGAAATGGGTGAACAGGCGGTCGGGCAGGAACAGGCGGGCAGCGCTGCCCGGGATCGGGCAGCCCGTGCTGGCCAGGTGGTGCAGCTGACCGAATGTCCGGGCAAAGGTGGTCTTCCCGCCCTGGTTGGGCCCGGTCACCACGAAGATGCGTTCGCGGCCCTCCAGGCAGAAATCGTTGGTGACCACTGGCTTGCGCTCGGTGACGAGCTTGTGCGCCAGGGCCAGGTCAAAGGTGCCGGTGGCATGGACTTCCTTTGAGGCGGCGGAGACCTCGGGATAGCAGAAGCACAGCCCGGCGGCGCGCAGCGGCCTGATGTAGTCGAGGTAGGCGAGATAGAACTGCAGCTCTTGGTCGGCGCACCGGATCCCCTCATCGAGGAACCCGTCGTGCTGGCGGCAGTACTCGTCCAGGGCGGCGAACTCCTCCGGGAACAGCCTGGCCACCAGGTCGAGGATCTGGGCGGCGACGTGGTTCATCCCCGGCCGGGTCCGGTACTTGATCAGGTAGTCCTTGACTCCGCCCTGCTTGAACCGTTCGAAGGTCGCCAGGACCGCGGCGCTGTAGTCGGCTTCCTCCTGGTAGCGAGTTACGTCGACCCGGTCGCCCCGGATGCGGGTGCAGTAGCGGATCCGCTCGAGGGCGTCCTTCTGGTTCGTGGTGTCGCTCACCAGGGCGGCGAACCCGGCCGAAGCCACGTACGAAGCGAGGTAGTCCCGGAAGGCCAGTAGGGCGCGGGAGCTGATCTGCGCGGAGACAAGGTGACCGGCCAGGGACTGCACCGCGTCGCAGTAGATGGCCGCCGCGTCCAGCATCCAGCCCTCCCGCTGGTAGCGGTACGGCATCTTCGCCAACTGCCGCAGGTGGGCGCGTACCTCGCGGATGAGATCGGCGAAGTGCTGGACCTCAGCGAACAGGGCCGGGTCTTCCAGATCCCGGAAAACCTCTTGGCGGTAGTACACGGCATCGGCATCGTGCAGGTGGCCGAACAGGACCCTCGTGATCAGGTCGCGCTCTTCGCGATCCCCTCCGACTGCCGCCACGATCTGGTCCAGGTTCAGGTCTCGCGCGAACGAGCGATCCGCGTCCTGCTCGGCGGCTCCCCCGTCCGGCGTCGCTCCGTCGACCAGCAAGCTGGGGAAGTGGCCACGACCTCCGGGCGGTGAGGCCCCCGGCCCTGATCGCCGATAACCGCCTTCGTCTTCCCTGCCGCCAGGGCGGGCTGCCCCATCATGGTCCTGCGGTGATTCCCTGGCTAGGGTCATGCCATGCCCTCCTGTGTTCCCCTCCGCGGGGCGGTCAACAGGAGCCATCAGCCACGAGGGCGACTCCGGCGAGCTCCATCGCCGTCGGGCTAATTCTACCGGCCCGGGTCGCTAGTCGCGGCTCTCAGGCGCCTGCGGACTGCCAGGATGAACGGGATCGCGGCCAGTTCGCTGGCCATGCAGAACGCCACGAGGCCGTCGAGCGACACGTTGATCAGGACGCCGATCACGATGCTGCCCAGCACCCAGGCCGTTCCGTACATCCCGGTGAATAGGCCATAAGCGGAGGCCCTGCGGTCCGGGGAGACCATGGGCGCGACCGCCGCCGGGATGAGCGACTCCTGCACGCCCATTCCGAGCCCCCACAGGGACACGCCCACCAGGACGGTCCAGAACCCGCCGAGGAACGCCAGCGGTGCATACAGGGCGGATACCACGGTCAGAGGGATGAGCACGCCGATCCCCGCGCGATCGAAGATCCGGCCCAGGACGAGGGATCCGGTGCCGCTTACCGCCATCGCCACCGCGTAGAAGACCGGCGTGAGTACCGGGGTGACCGTTCCGGCGTGCTGGAAGTGGTACGAGATCAGCGGGAAGTCGGCGAAGCCAGCGGCGGCCAGCGCGGCTCCCGCCAGATAGACCCAGTAGACCCGGGGCAGTCCTTCGGCGCTGACCCGGGCGGGCCCGGCCGCTAGGTCCTGGGGCCGTGGGTAGAGCAGCCGGGCGACCGCCAGCAGCGACAGCATGATGGCGGCCGGGACCGCCAGCGATGCGAACGCGATCTTGTAATCATGCCGGGTCAGAGTCAGGATCAGGGCTACCAGCAGCGGGCCGAACATGGCACCGAACTGGTCCAGCGCCTCATGGATCCCGAACGCCCAGCCGTACCCGATGTCCTTCGCCGCGTGGGAGAGCATCGCGTCCCGAGGCGGGGTTGCGGATACCCTTGCCGATCCGCTCGGCGATCACCAGCAAAGCGGCCACCTGCCAGTTCCCGGCCAGGGCGAGCAGCGGAACGACCGACATCTGAAGGACGTAGCCGCCGATCGTGATCGGCCAGTATCGCCCTGTCCTGTCGGCGTCGCGCCCTGAGAACAGGCGGATGTTGTAGCCGATGAATTCCCCGGCACCGCTGACGACGCTGATCGTGAAGGCCCCGGCGCCGAGCATCCCGAGGTACGGGCCGACGATGCTGCGGGATCCTTCGTAGGTGAAGTCAGCGAAAAAGCTCATGATCCCCACCATGAGCACGAACTTCAGCGCCGGGGACGCCGCCTTTACCCGTTCCGGGACCTTCACCGCAGCGACCAGGTCAGGAAATCTGCCTCGATATGCGGCAAGCTTTGCGGCATAGAACCTCCCTGGCTCGGTCAGCCAGGGACCGTCAGCGGACCGCTCGCGGGTCGCGATTCCAGGGTGAGCCCCATCACCCATTCCGGTCCATTGTGGCAGTGGCGTGTGCCCTGCCGCCAAGACGGGGCCGCTACAGTGGGGAACCCTGGTGGCCCACTGATCGGGACCGCCCGGTAAAATTCGGAACAGGTGATGAAGCTCGCCTCTAACCGCCACTGTGGCTGATGGCTTCTGCCGCCCGAGGTGCTGGTGGAGGCTGGCGTGACTGCAGCGGCATTCGACAGCATCCTGTTCGATCGCCCCTCAGACATGGGCGAACGCGACGACCCGTCGATGTTCGGTGACCTGAACCTTGATCAGGTTTTCGCCGCGCTGGCTGCCGGGCAGGAAGAGTACGAGCTGATGCCGTTCTTCCGCTCCCCGCTGCATGACGTCCGGGCGGTGGAATACCGCCACCAGATCCTGCGAGACCTGGAAAACGAGGCAGTATCAGGGGCGGTGACGCGGTTTGCGGGCGGCATGCGCGAGATGCGCAAGCACCTGATCCAGGCGGGCAAGCTCCGCGCCAGGTATCAGAAGGAACGCTGGTTCCTGGACGCGGCCAGCATCTACTGCCAGGCGGTAGCCACGCTGGCCGATGGGCTCGCGGCGGTTGACCTCCGCTCGCCCGGCTTTATGGCGTTCCGGCGGTACCTGGCGGCCTACACCGAGTCGGCGGCGTTTACCGACCTGCTCGCCGACACAGCCAGGGTGACGAGGCTCCTGGATGAGGTCCGTTATTGCGTCAACATCAGGGGCAACCAGGTCAAGGTGACCCGGTACGAAGGCGAGGCCGACTACGGCGCGCAGGTACAGCAGACCTTCGCGAAGTTCGCCAAGAACCCGGCCAAGAATTACCGCGCCGTCTTCCACGACTTTCCGGACATGCATCACGTGGAGGAACGCATCCTCGGATTCGTGGCGCGGCTGTTTCCCGATGCATTCCAGGCGCTGGACGAATTCCGTGCCCGTCATGTCCGCTATCTCGACAGGACGATCTGGGTCTTCGACCGGGAGGTCCAGTTCTATGTCGCGTATCTGAACTTCATCGCGCCTATGAAGGCGGCGGGGCTGGAATTTTGCTATCCCACTGTGTCCGCCGGCTCTAGGCAGATGAGGGCCAACGGCTCATTCGACCTCGCGCTGGCCGCGAAGCTCATGCCGAGGGCCGACGTGGTCGTACGCAACGATTTTTACCTTGAGGGCCCAGAGCGCATCTTGGTGGTGAGCGGGCCTAACCACGGCGGCAAGACAACGTTCGCGCGGATGTTCGGTCAGCTGCATTACCTCGCCAGCCTCGGCTACCCGGTCCCGGGCCGCGAAGCGAGCCTGTTCCTCGCCGACCGGGTCTTCACCCACTTCGAGCGAGAGGAGGACCTGACCACGCTGCGCGGCAAGTTCGAGGACGAACTGATCCGGATCCGCGACGTGCTGGACCAGGCGACCGGGGACAGCGTCCTGGTCATGAACGAGAGCTTCGCCTCCACCACGCTGCGGGATGCCTTGTTCGTGGGGGAGCGGGTCCTCGACCGGATGATCGCCCTCGGACTGCTCGGCGTGTACGTGACGTTCGTCGACGAACTGGCTTCGCTGAACGAGGCATGCGTCAGCATGGTAGCCACCGTGGTCCCGGACAACCCGGCCGAGCGGACCTATGAGCTGGTCAGGAAACCCGCGGACGGCCTGGCTTACGCGGCGGCGATCGCCGGGAAATACGGCCTGACCTACCGGCAGCTGAAAGACCGGCTGGCATCATGAAGGCCTTCCTGATGTACCCGGACCGAGATTTGCAGCTCGGGCAGGACCTGCCGCCGAACGAGGCCGACCTGACTAGCGACCTGGAGTTGAACGTTCTGATGCGGGCTATGGCCAACGAGGACAAGTTCCTGTTCAGCGTGGTCAGGCTCGGCCTGCATTCCGGCCTGACCAGCCTGGAGGAGATCGCCTACCGGCAGCACGTCCTGGCCGACTGCATCGCCCAGCCCGGCGTCGTCGACGAGTTGTATGACATCGCGATCGAGGGGATCGACGCGGACAGAAAGATACTCGGCTGGGCACTGTTCCGGGATTCGCCGGACAGCATCGTGAACCGGACCGAGCAGCTGCTGAAGCTGTACGTGGCCGCGTTCCGCCGGCTGAGAGGCATCGCCGATACCCACGCCGCTGACTTCCGCTCCCCGGGCTTCACCCGGTTCTTCGCCATGATCGCCGAGGAACTCAGCGATGAGTATCTCGCCGAGGTAGAGGCTCACGTCGGTGAGCTGGCGTTCCGCCGCGGCACCCTGCTCAGCGCCGGGCTCGGGAAGGGCAACAAGGGCACCGGTTACGTGGTACGGCGGCAGCCGGAGCAGAGCTGGCGAGAACGCATCGCCGGCATGAACCGGAACAGGTCGGCTTACAGCTTCACTGTCGCCGAGCGCGACGAGGCCGGGCTGAGGACGCTGTCCGACCTGAAGAGCCGTGGCCTCAACGACGCGGCCAACGCGCTGGCCCAGTCCACCGACCACATCAAGTCCTTTTTCCAGATGCTCAGGGCCGAACTGGGCTTCTATCTCGGCTGCCTGAACCTGCGGGATCGGCTGACCGCCAAGGGCCAGCCCGTCTGCTTCCCGGACCCGGTCGGCCCGGCGCCAGCCAGCGCCGAGCAGGCCCGCCTCTCCGCCCGCGGCCTGTATGACGCCTGTTTGGCCCTGAGCCTCGGCGAGCACGTGGCCGTCGGGAACGACGTGACCGCGGACGGCAAGCAGCTGATCATGATCACCGGCGCGAACCACGGCGGCAAGTCCACGTTCCTGCGCAGCGTCGGCNTGGCCCAGCTGATGATGCAGGCCGGGATGTTCGTCGCGGCGGAGTCGTTCAGCGCCAGCGTNGCCANCGGGATCTTCACGCACTTCAAGCGCGAGGAAGACGCCACGATGGAGAAGGGGAAGCTGGACGAGGAACTTGACCGGATGAGCGCCATCACCGGCCAAATCAAGGTTGGCTGTCTGCTGCTGTGCAACGAGTCGTTCGCGTCCACCAACGAGCGCGAGGGCTCGGAGATCGCGCGTCAGATCATCCGTGCGCTGACTGAGGCCGACGTCCGGATCATCTTCGTGACCCACATGTACGATCTGGCCGAACGCCAGTACGTATCGCGTGATCCGGCGGTGCTGTTCCTCCGCGCCGAGCGGCGACCCGACGGGCAGCGCACTTTCCGCCTGCCTCCGGGCGAGCCCCTGCCGACCAGCTACGGCGAAGACCTGTACCACGAGGTGTTTGGCACCGCAGACACCCAAGCGCGGGTATGAGGAGGACTCATGGAAGTCGAGGTCGTCGTCGAGATCCCGCGGGGATCGCGCAACAAGTACGAGATGGATCACGCCACCGGTAGGATCCGGCTCGACCGGATGCTGTTTACCTCGACCCAGTACCCGCTCGACTACGGGTTCGTCCCGGATACGCTGGCCGAGGACGGCGATCCGCTGGACGCCCTGGTCATCCTCGACGAGCCGACCTTCCCTGGTTGCCTGGTCCTGGCTCGCCCGGTAGCGGTGTTCTGGATGGCCGATGAGCACGGACCGGACGCCAAGATCCTCACCGTCCCTGCGAGGGACCCCCGGTACGCCAGCGTGCGGGATCTCGGCGATGTGCCGCGGCATTTGACCGCGGAGATCGGGCATTTCTTCGACATCTACAAGGAGCTGGAACCAGGCAAGGACACCGATGTCCGCGAGGTCGGGGACAGGGCGGCGGGCGCGATGCCGAACGCCTGTAGGGGTTGGCACATGGGATCGGCGGCCGGCGGCTGCGGGCCGGGCTTGGGGATGCCCGCGGTCGGCTTTTTCGACTTGTGGGCCTGGGCCACCTCGGTCAGGTACTTGTCGTCCCTGGCGACCCAGGCGGCCAGCGCGCGGTACTGGTTCCGACACTGGTTTACGGCCGTGCGGATGGTGGCCACGGCCTGCTGGACGTGGGACAGGCTGCCCATGGTGTAGGCCGACGTCACCGCCTGCCGGTAGTTCGAAGGTACCTGGGCCAGCAGGATCCCGGTCGGCTGGTACACGTGAGACAGCGTGATCCACAAGACCTTGGTCGGGCTGGGGATGCCGCGGTAGATGACGACCTGGCCGTTGCCGTCCGCGAGGTAGTACTGCCCCTGGGTCGATTGCACGGTCAAGTAGCCACCGGCCACCACGACCGCCACGAGCACCACGAGCGCGGCGGTCACGATCGGCCAGCGCCGCCGTCCCGGCCGCGAGCGTCTTGGCTGGGCGCGGTGGCTGCGCCGGGCCCGGCCGGGCGGCGGAGCCATGCCGTTCTCCGTCGCGGGCAGAGGGAAGATCCAGGACAGCCCCGCATCCAGATCCCGGTCGTCGCCGGCCAAGATGATCTGCGTCCCGGCCCGGGCTGGACCCGAGTGGTCCTCGTCGAGCCTGGCCGTCCCGAGCGGGTCGTTGCCGTCGGCGTCCCCGTCGCCCAGCCGCAGGCTCGCCGCGGCCCCGGCGAGTATGGGAGCGCTCGGGAGCGGCACCCTGCTGGTGGCCGTGTCTACCACGTCGGCCACGATGCAGGTGATGTTGTCCGGTCCGCCGCCGGCGTTTGCGAGGTCGATCAGCTCGCGGGTCGCGGCCTCGGGATCGGCCACCGCCTCGAGCGTGTCGCGCAAGGTCTCGTCGCTTATCACTCCGGACAGGCCGTCCGAGCAGAGCAGGTAGCGGTCGCCGGGCATGGCGTCGTGCACGGACAGGTCAGGTTCGGCCGCCGACCTGCCGTCCAGGGCCCGGAGCAGCAGCGAGCGCTGGGGGTGCGTGGAGACGTCGGCGACGCTGATCCGGCCCTCGTCCACCAGCGACTGGACCAGCGTGTGGTCGTGGGTGATCTGGTAGAGCTCGCCCTGCCGGAGCAGGTAGCCCCGCGAATCCCCGATGTGGCACACGGCCGCGTGAC
>JGI12269J14319_10004416_pt1 | contig 12850 bp, 14 predicted proteins | sample PeaSoiSIISIP2007_FD_14319 | JGI IMG/M metagenome (IMG submission 14319) | reverse complement strand
CCGCTCGATAAACGCACGGTCCTCCTCATCGAGTTGAACCGGTGCGCTCTCGTCGGCGAGCAGATCTTTGAGGAACGTATCGAGGTTCTCGGGCACGTCCATGCGGGAAACGACCCTCGTTTTGAAACCAAGGTTTTGCTCCAAAGAATATCGGTCCGTGCTCGCCGAACTTGAGCCCAGGTCGCTCATTCGCGCGAGTCCAAGACCACCGGCCAGGGGCTTGCCCGCTTCACAGGACAAGGGGGTACTCGTGAAAGGTTTTGGAGCGTTCCTGGGGCGGGGTAACGTCGTCGATCTGGCCGTCGCGGTCGTGATCGGCGCCGCGTTCGGCGCGGTCGTGACCGCGCTCGTGAAGGACCTGCTGACGCCCTTCATCGCAGCGATCTTCGGGAAGCCGGACTTCGCGGCACTCGCGTTCACGATCAACGGCAGCCGCTTCGCCTACGGCGACTTCCTCAACGCGGTGATCGCCTTCGTCGTCGTGGCCGCCGCGATCTACTACGTTGTCGTGCTGCCGATCCAGACGGTCGGCGCGCGGCTGCGTCCCACTCCGGAGGCGCCACCGCCCACCACGACCTGCCCGGAGTGCCTGAGCGAGATCCCGGCCGGGGCGCGGCGCTGCCGCTCCTGCACCGCTCCGCAGCCCAGCGCCTAAAGCGTCCTAAAGCTTCTTGATCGCGGCGAAGGTCTCGTCGTAGTTCGGCTCCGTCGCGACGTCGGGGACGAGCTGGACGTACTTGAGCGTACGGTCCTTCCCGACGACGAAGAGCGCGCGCGCGAAGATGCCGAGGTCCTTCAGGAGGATCCCATACGACGGCCCGAAGGTGTGTTCGCGGAAGTCCGAGAGGTAGGTGATCCCCGTCGCCTCGTTCTCCGTCGCCCAGCGCTTCTGCGCGAACGGCAGATCGAGGCTGACGACGAACGCCGCCGTGTCCGCCGGGAGCTCGGCAAGCCGTTTGTGGAAGGTCGACGTTTCCACGCTGCACACCGGCGTGTCGAGCGACGGAACGACGATCAACAGCGCGTTGCGCTTGCCGCCGTCGGTCGCCTCGTTGAGGGTGACGCGCTTCATGTCGCCGCCGACGAGACCGAAATCGGGCGCCGGCTGGCCGGCGCGGAGCTCGGGGCCCACCAGCGTCGCAGGGTTGCCGCGGAAGAGGACGGCGCCGGGTCGTTCGGTAGCTGTAGTCATGGCCGGAGGTCGATACGACGCGGGCGAGTGGCTCCCTTGCCGGGCGGGTATGTGAGCTGCATGGATCGCCGCATTCGGGCAACGGTCGCGGCGGTCGCGCTGCTCGCAACGGGCTGCACCGGCTCGACCCCGTCGAATTCTCCGGGACCGACGGTCACACAGGTCGAGCAGGTCGCGAACGACGCGCTCCTGATCGCCACCATCAAGGCCAAGCTCATCGGCGTCGATCCCAACTCCGCAACCAGCGTCGGGGTCGGCGTCCACAACGGCGTCGCGACGCTCCGCGGAACCGTGCGCACGGCGCAGCTGCGCACGCAGGCCGTTGCAACCACGCGTTCGGTCAGCGGCGTCCGCGAGGTCCGCGACGAGCTCCGCGTCGACCCCAACGCGCCGAGCGTCCAAGAACGGGTCGGGGATGCGGCGCTGGCGGCACGGATCACCGCGGCGCTGCTCATGCAAACCGGCTCGACGGCGGTCAACGTCTCCGTCGCCGACGGCGTCGTGACCCTCACCGGTACCGTCAGCCCGAACGTCCGCGACGTCGCTGTCGCAACCGCGCGCAACACCAAAGGCGTGCGCGTGGTGGTGAACAAGCTGATCGTGCGCTAAGTTAGACTGCGGCGGCCAGCTTCTTTTCCAGCAGCGGGAAGATCCGCAGCGGGGTGTCGTGGACGATCGCGAGCTTGTCGGCCTGCGTGAGAAACTCGAACCCGTCGATCAGGGCCAGCACGTCATCGGCCATCTTGCCGTTGAGCGGGTTGAGCATGTCGGATCCGCTCCCCGGTACCTCGGTGCCGAACACCATGCGCGCGGGGCCGCGCTGCCTGATCGCCGCGCCGAGGTAGTGCGGGTCGTACGCGCACGTGTCGAAGAACAGATTCTTCGAAAGGTCCTTGGCGTGGCGCTCGCGCGTGATCCCCTTGCTGACGCCGCTGCCGCCGGCCTGCTCGCCGCTCGCGCCAACCAAGTTGGCGGTTCCGTGCTCCTGCAGCACGGCGTCCATGGGTTCGCCGCGCTCCGGCATGCGGCGCAGCGCGCCGCCGCAGTGGCAGATGACGATCCGCAGCTTCGGGAAGCGCTCGAACACGTCGCTGTGCTCGAGCAAGAGCGTCGCCAGCGTCTCTTCGGTGAGGTTGTTGTATTGGTAGGAGTGCGGGATGATCGCGAGCCGCGGGTCGCGCGAGATCGACGGGTGGACGATGAGCGTGGCGTCGAGCTCCTGCGCCTTCGCGTAGAGCGGGAACCAGTAGGGGTCGTTCATACCGGGCGTGCGGCGGTCGCCGCCCGGATCGGGGTTGAGGATCGCCCCCACGAAGCCCAGCTCGCGGACGCAGCGCTCGAGCTCGGCGACGCAATTCGACGTGTCGAGCTCGGCGTTTTGGTTGAGCTGCGCGATCCCGGCGAACCGGGTGGGGTGCAGGCGGCACTGCTCGGCGATGACGTCGTTGGTGCCGCGCGTCCAGGCCTCGACCAGAAACGGTTGTTCCCAGTGCATCATCGCCACCGGTCGCGGCGAGATCAGTTGGACGTCGATGTTGTGACTGTCGAGCAGCCGCAGGTGCCGGTCGAGCGGGCCCTTCATGAGCTCGGGCGTCATCCCGATGTTGCTGTCGGGCGTGCGCAGCGCAACGAGATTGTAGGCGTGCGCGCGAAAGTGCGGCGGCGCCGACATGTGCCCGTGCACGTCGATGACCGTCTTGCCGGCAAACATGGCGCTACCGGTCCCAGTTGTAGAGGTCGATGGTGGTCGAGCCGGCGCGGAGCTGGTCCATGATCTGCGCCTCCTTCTCTTCCCGCGCGATCGACGCGTCGATCGTTTTGGCGATGTTCGCGCGCGGGATGACGACCACGCCGTCGGTGTCGCCGACGACTAGGTCGCCGGCCTCGACGGTGACGTCGCCGATGACCAGCGGATGGTTGATCCACCCGCGGGCCGCGAAGTTCTTCCCCGTCCCGCGGATGCACAGGCCGCGCGCGAACACCGGGAAGCCGACCCGCTCGAGGATCGCGCCGTCGCGGACGCAGCCGTCGATCACCAGCCCGCCGAGCCCACGCGCCCGCGCCGCGGTCGACATGATCTCGCCCCAGTAGCCGTGCTCGAAGTAGCCGTCGACGAAGACGACCAGCACGTCGCCGGGCGCGGCCAGCGCGATCGCGCGGTGCAGCCACAGGTTGTCCCCGGGCGGGGAATGGACCGTCACCGCCGGGCCGCAGATCGCAAACGACGGATCGACCGGCTTGATCTGCGGCGGCAGCGCGCCGATCTGGCCGCCGGCTTCGTGCAGCGTCGCCGTCGAGATGGCGGCGGCCCGAATCACGAGCGTGGGATCGGGCCGCTCGATCTCGGTGCGGACGGTCGGGAGCGCTGCGAACTTGTACGAGGTCTGCGTCATTTGGCCGGCGCTTTCTCGCGCGTTTGCAACGTGTGATAGCCGAACTTCGAGCGCGCTTCCGTCAAGCGCATCCCGCCGCGCGCGGCTTCGCGAATGCGGTCCTCGACCTGTGTGATCTCTTCGGCCGCCGCGAGCACCTGATCTTCAAACGCTTTCTGGATGACGACCACGCCGTCGGCATCGCCGCGGATGAGGTCGCCGGGGTGGACGCGCACGCCGCCGATCGAGACCGGGACGTTGGTGGCGTCGAGCTGCACGCGATCCTTGCCGGTGCGCATCCAGTGATCTTTGGTGAACACCGGGTAGCCGAGCTCGATGCAGAGCGCGACGTCGCGGCACAGACCGTCGATCAGCGTTCCGGCGACCCCGCGCCGGTGCGCGACCTCGGTGAGGATGTCGCCCCACACGGTCCCCGATTCGCGACCGGCGTTGTCGAGGACGCAGATGCTCCCCGGCGGGACGTCGTCGATGTAGTCACCGACGGTCCCGGGCGGATTCCCGGTCACCTGGTAGAGCAGCGTGTACGCGCGCCCGGTCATCCGGAACGTGTGGATGCGCGGCTTGATCCGGTAGCACTGGCCGTTGAGCCCGAACCGGTCCAGCGCATCGCTGATCGTCGCGGTGTCGAGCTTCGACGCCCGCTCGGTATTCTTGTCGGGGAATTTGCCATTCTCGCTCATGCGCTCACCAACATGTGTTCGTAACTCGCTCCCATGACGCGGCTGACGGGCTCGCCGGCCATCAGCGCTTTGGCCATCGCGGCTTCACGGCCGGCGATCTCCTCGGCGGCGGCGAGCACGCGCTCGATGTTGTCGGCGGCGATGAAAATCACCGCGCTGTTGTCGGCGATCGCGTAATCGCCGGCATTGACGGTGACGTCACCGATGTGCACCGGGACGTCGGTCCCCGCTTCGGCGACCCGCCCACGGGCGGTAAACGCGGTCAGCCCGCGCGAGAAGATCGGGAAGTCGTACGCGCGCGCCTCGTCGACGTCGCGCACCGGGCCGTCGGCGATCACCCCTTCGATGCGCCGCATCTTGGCAGCGAGCGACAGGATCCCGCCCCACGAACCGGCCTCGATCCCGGACCGCTGCTCGACGACGATGATCGAACCCGGTCCGCCTTTCTCGATCGCGGTCGTCCCGAGGTGGCGCGGCGGACCCTCTTGCTTCGGCGCCTTGTCCTTGTCAACGAGCTTCACGGTGATGACGCGTCCGGCGATCCGGCGCGCCCCCGACCGTTGCGGCAGGCCGGTGACGCAGCCGGGAAGACCCAGCTTATCGAGCGCATCCGAGACGGCGCAGCAATCGATCCGGCGCAGCCGGTCGACGTTTTTCTCACTATCAGTCATAGCTATCCTATTGCCAGTATGCAAAACCCATCGCGTTGCCGGTACCGGCGATGGAGCGGTAGCAGGGGACGTAGTCGACGACGTTCATCTGCTTGCCGACGGCGTTCATGAGCGAGGAGAGGACGTACCAGCTCTTGACCTCGCAGGTATTCCCCTCGAAGTACGACTCCGGCACGGCCAGCATCGCCGCCTCGTCGCGCTTCTGCATCGCATCGAGCAACTGGTGGTCGAGCTCTTCGTCGATCGTGAAATGCGTGAGCCCGCCCGAGGCGATCAGCCCGACCTTCAAGTCCTTGGGAAGCCGCTCGAGCACCGTCTTCATCGCCTTGCCGAACTTCATGATGCGGCCGAGGTGCGGCCGGTTCGGCGGAACCCCGACGTTGGTGAAGATCGGGACGGAGGGCGGCGGACTGTCTTCCATGATGCGGCGATACATGAAGCCGAACGCGTGCGGGATCCCGGCCGCGCGGTCGCCGTCGTCGCGGATCCGCTCGGAGACCGAAACGTCGAACTCGAGATCGAGGAGCGTATCGATGATCGTCGCCGCGACCTCGGGCGCACCTTTATACACGGCGCCTTCCGGCGGCGTGTGACCGACCAGCGCCACCTCGACCCCCGGCGGCAGCCTTTTCTTCTTTTCCTCGGCCAGCGGGACGTTCGGAATCGTCGCCCCGCGGTAGATGGTGAACGCCCCGGTGATGTCCTCGTGGAACACTTCTTCCTGGTCGTTGCCGAAGATGAGGACGACGTCGGGTTTACTGGCGCGGAAGCGCTTCGCCAGGTCGTCGAGGGCCCGCTGGCAGGCGTCGTAGTGCTTCTTCTTCTCGGCGTCGGTGCTCTGGTCGGCGAAGCCCGGCTGACGAGCCTTGACCAGGCCCTCGAAATCGTACGTCTTCCCACGGAACCAGTGCTCTTTGTTCAGCCGGTCGGCCTCGGCGCGCTGGTACCACATATCGGGCGGCGTCGAGAGCAACGGTCCGTGCGAGCTGGCGAATGCGCCGACGATCTGTGCCATGATCGCAGTCTGCGACGCGGCCGGGCCGAGTTCCCCGCCGGGGGGCGGGCGGATTCCGCGGCGGGCACCGACAATGACCGCGAGAGCAATGCAGACGAAGTGCCGGCTGGATGACCGGCACCCAGGCGCGGGCGGATGCCCGCGCTCTTCAGCCGGAGGCCGCGACGTGGCACTGACGATTCAAGACCATAAAGCCCTGCACAAGCAGCGGGTTCTGACCCCCTGGATGGCCCAGGGCCCGCTCGACGCGCCGGTGATCGTGCGCGGCGAGGGCGTCTGGATGGAAGACGAGCAAGGGAAGCGGTACATCGACGCGTCCTCCGGTCTCGTCGCGGTGAACCTCGGCCACTCGCACCCGCGCGTGGTGGCGGCGATCAAAGAACAGGCCGAGCGCATTTGCTACGTCCCGGCATCGTGGTTCAACGACGCCCGCGCCGAGCTGGCCGACCGCCTCATCAAGCTCGCCCCCTGGAAGGAAGGCGGGCGCGCGTTCTTCACGCCCGGCGGAACCGAAGCGACCGAGGACGCGATCCGCGTCGCCCGGGTGCTGACGAAACGCACCAAGGTCCTCTCGGCCTACCGCTCGTTCCACGGCTCGACGATGGGGTCGGCCAACGTCACCGGCGAGAGCCGGCGCTGGCCGAGCGAGCCGATCGTCGCCCCCGGCGTCGTGCGGTTCTTCGCGCCGTATCCGTACCGCAGCCCGTTCTCGACGCGCGATCCGAAGGAAGAGCTCGAGCGCGCGCTCGCACACCTGCGCGACATCTTCACCTACGAAGATCCGGAGCGGATCGCGGCGCTGATCATCGAGCCGGTCGTCGGCTCGAACGGCGTCGTCGTCTACCCCGACGGCTACCTCGCCGGCCTGCGCCGGCTGTGCGACGAGCACGGCATCCTGCTGATCTTCGACGAGGTGATGACCGGTTTCGGCCGCACCGGCGCGTGCTTCGCGGCGGATCGCTTCGGGGTCGTCCCCGACATCATGACGTTCGCCAAGGGCGTCACCTCCGCGTACGTCCCGCTGGGCGGGTTCCTCATCCGCGAATCGCTGGCCAAACACTTCGACGAGAACGTCCTGTGGATCGGCCATACCTACTCCGGGCACCCGTTGGCAACCGCCGCCGGGATCGGGGCGCTCGACGCGTACCGCGACGAGAACATCTTCGCGCGCTGCGCTGCGCTCGAGAAACCGCTCGCCGACGGGCTCGCGAAGCTGCGCGCCAAGTATGAGATCGTGGGCGATACGCGCGGGGTCGGATTGATGCAAGCGATCGAGTTCGTGCGCAACCGCGAGACCCGCGAGCCGCTGGTTCCGTGGCAAGGGAAGAGCATGGGCCCGATGCCGGTGCTCTTCAAGAGCCTGCGCGAGCGGGGTGTCTACGCGTTCGGCCGCTTCAACATCGTCAACATCTGCCCGCCGCTCGTGATCAGCGAAGCCGAGATCGGCCAGCTGATGGAAGCGCTCGACGGCGCGATCGCCGATCTGACCGCGGCGGCCGCGAAGGCGTAACCGACACCGCCGACGGGCACTGGGGCGATGCGACGATGAATCTGGTGGGATTCCCGCACGTCAGCGACGAGGAGCTCGTCCGGCTCGGCGAGCTCAACCCGGGTTGGTCGTTCGAGCGCGACGACGACGGGACGACCACGATGAGCCCGACCAACACGGCCGGCGGGAGCCGCAGCGCCGAGGCCCTCGGCCAACTGCGCGACTGGGCACGCTCCGGTGCGGGCGGTACGGTCTACGATGCCTCGACGGGGTTCACGATGTCGACCGGTGCGGTGCGCTGTCCGGACGCATCGTGGATCTCTCCGGAGCGCCTCGCTGCGCTCGCGCCCAAAGCGCGCACCGGTTTCTGGCGGATCTGCCCGGACGTCGTCGTCGAGGTTGCGTCGGAAAGCGATATCTGGGGTGACCTGACCCGCAAGATCGACATGTACGCGCGCGAGGGAGCACGCTATGCGATCGCGATCGATCCCATCTCGCGGCGCATCTACGAACGCGGCGAGGCGCCGCCCCGCCTGATCTTCGACGTCGACGCGATCGCGAACGCCTGACCGCTACCCAGCTCTCGCGAGCAGCATCGCGTGCGCGGCGGCGCAGACGCGGTCGACCGCGACGCGCCGGTAGTCCCAGCGCGCGTCCGCGGGCGGCGCCGGGACGATCATGGTGGCGTTGGCTTCGAACACGACGACGCGACCCTCCGGATCGATGCCGAAGTCGATCCCCCCGTAGTCGAGCCCCAGCGTCGTTGCGATCCGGCCCAGCGCGTCGAACGCCGCCGGACCGAGCACGGCGGGCATATCTTCGAGGAACGCCCGATCGAGCGCGCGGTGCGCGGCGTTCTCGGCCATCTCGGCGCTGTAGTAGTGGACCTTCCACTGGTGCGAGAGCGCCAAGTGCAGCGGGTAGAGACGGCCGTCGACAAACATCGCGCGATACTTGCGGAAGACGCCGGCGCGGTCGCGCGTGTCGACGAACGCCAACACGTAGAGCTCGTCGCCGGGGAGCTCGACGAGCGCGGCGGCGAGATCGGCGGGTTGCGCGACGAGCGTGAAGTGTTGCCCGGTGTGGAATCCCGGCGAGCGCACGAGCAGCGGGAACGCAAAGCCGCGCGCTGCGAGCGCGTCGGCCGCGTCGCGACCGGCGAGCTGCGTCCGCGGAACCAGCTCGGTACGCGCGGTGACCACGCCCTCGAGCCCGGCCAGCCGGCCGCTCACCGCGGCGCGGCCGGTCGGAATCACGCGCTCCGGCGGGTTGACGACCGGTGCGGTGGTCGTCGCCACCAACGCTCGCGCGCTCGCGAGCGCCGCGCCGCAGGCGTCGGCATCGCCGATCCCGTTGAACGCGATGCGGTGCACCGGAAGCGGACTGCCGGCCGGAAACAGCTCGACGATGAGCTTCGTCACCGCGAACGTGTGGTCGTCGATGAGGGGGGCGGTTGCGATGTTGCCGGCACCGAGCGAGCACAGCAAGAGCAACGGAATCCCCGTACCCGTTCCGCGGTACGGCAGCGTCACGACGGCATCGCCGGCGTCGCTCGCGTCGGTTGGAGGCTGCTCGCCGAGCTGCGTGGCGACGGTTGCGACGCCGCGGCGCGCTTCGGCGCTCGCCGGATCGAGCGCGAGCGCTGCCTCGTAGTGCGTGCGGGCGCGCCCGAGGTCGCCGGCCTTCAACAAGACGTAGGCGAAGTTGGTGTGCGCGACCGGATTCTGCGGATGGTGTTCGATCGTCTGCTCGAACAGCGCAAACGCTTCGGTGCGCGCGTTCGCGTTGTAGAGCATGATCGCGAGATCGGTCAGCGCGCCGAAGTGCGCCGGACCCAGCCGCAGCGTCTCGAGGTACGCGTCGAGCGCTTCCTGCCGCCGCCCGAGCTTCTCCAGCGCCCGCGCCCGTTCGAAGTGCAGCTCGACGTTCTCGGGTGCCGTGCGCAGCGCCGCATCGAGCGCGCGCAAACGATCCTCGTTCAGATGCCGAACAGCTCCGCGGCGTTGGCCGAACAGATCTGCAGCAGCTCGCGCTCGCCGAGCTGGAGCTGCTCGACGATCCGCACTGCCTCGGTCATCACGCCGTGCGACGCTCCGGCGGGGTAATCGCTCCCGAAGCACACGCGGTCGATCCCGTAGGACGCGATCGCGTGCGCGATCTCGCTCGGACCCTGCCAGAACGACGGCGCGGTATCGAACCAGATGCGGCGCAACTGTCCGGCGTAGTCGCGCGCCGGGATCCGGTTGCCGGGACGCGACGGGGCCTCGACGATGAGGCGCTTCGTCATGCCGTAGAACGCGCCGCCGAGATGGCCCATCAAAAAACGCACGTTCGGAAACGTCTCGAGGACGCCCGAGTACAGGACGCGCGCGGTGACGAAGGCGTGATCGAGACCGCGGCCGAGCGTGTTGGCGAGCGCGTAGCGTTCCAACTGCGGCGTGTCGATCGGACAGCCGGCAGCGTGGACGAACACCGGGATCCCGAGCTCGTTCACCTTGGCGTAGAACGGCCAGTACTCGGGCTCGTCCGGGTACTTGCCGCGAAACGACGTCGTGATGCATACGCCCCGCAGACCGTCCCCGCGCACCGCGCGCTCGAGCTCGTCGAGCGCGCCGTCGGTCCCGTACGGCGGGATGTGCGCGAGCCCGACGAATCGCCCCGGATACCGCTGCTGAAGCGCGCCCAGCTCGCGGTTGAAGACGCGCGCCGCCGGCAGCGTCATCCACTCGCCCCAAATCGCTGCGGTCAGGACGGCCGTCGCAATCCCGTCGGCGTCCATGTCGTGCAGCTGCCGTTCGATGTTGGCGAGGAACTCGCGGTCGACGGTCATCTGGCGAACCTCGCCGCGATAGAGGTGGAAGCGATCGCCGTCCGGACGCACGGTGAGATCCGGCGTCAGGTATGCCGGGAGGTCGTCGAGGATCGCCGGCGGGATGAAGTGATGATGCGCGTCGATGATCGGCGGGAGCATTCGCGCGGCCTTCTCCCTCCGGGGCGGGTTCCCCGGTGCCCGGTGCCAAAGAGCGCGGGATGAACCAGACGGAAGAACGAGCCGGGGAACGCGCGGCGTTTCGCTGGGACGATCCGCTGCGCTTCGACGAGCTGCTCGACGACGACGAGCGAGCGATCCGCGACCTGACGCGCGATTACGCGCGCGAAAAGCTCCTGCCGCGGATCCTCGAAGCCAACCGGCACGAGCGTTTCGATCGCGAGATCCTGAGCGAGATGGGCACGCTCGGATTGCTCGGCTCGACACTCCACGGCTACGGCTGCGCCGGCGTGAGCTACGTTTCGTACGGGCTCATCGCGCGCGAGATCGAGCGCGTCGATTCGAGCTACCGTTCGGTGCTGAGCGTTCAGTCGAGCTTGGTCATGTATCCCATCCACACGTACGGGACCGAAGCGCAGCGCCTCAAGTATCTACCGCGGCTCGCGACGGGCGAGATCGTCGGCTGCTTCGGCCTGACCGAACCCGATCACGGTTCGGATCCGGGCGGGATGACCTCGCGCGCGCGACGCGTCGACGGCGGCTATCGCCTGAGCGGCAGCAAGACCTGGATCACCAACGCCCCGATCGCCGACGTGTTCGTCGTGTGGGCGAAGGATGACGAGGACGTGATTCGCGGTTTTCTGCTCGAGCGGGGGATGACCGGGCTTTCCGCTCCCAAGATCGAGGGGAAGTTCAGTCTGCGCGCCTCCAGCACCGGGATGATCGCGATGGACGACGTGTTCGTCCCCGACGAGAACCTGCTTCCCGGTGCGCGCGGTCTGGCCGGCCCGTTCGGGTGCCTCAACCGCGCGCGCTACGGGATCACCTGGGGCGCGCTCGGGTCCGCGGAATTTTGCTGGCACGCCGCCCGGTCGTATACGTTGGAGCGCACGCAATTCGACAAACCGCTGGCGGGGATGCAGCTCATCCAGATCAAGCTCGCCGACATGCAGACCGAGATCGCACTCGGCCTGCACGCGGTGCTACGGCTCGGCCGGTTGATGGACGCGGGGACCGCGACGCCCGAGATGGTGTCGATGCTCAAGCGCAACTCGTGCGGGAAGGCACTCGCCATCGCACGCACCGCGCGCGACATGCACGGCGGGAACGGGATTTCTGACGAGTACCACGTGATCCGCCACGTGATGAACCTCGAAGCGGTCAATACGTACGAGGGCACGCACGACATCCACGGGCTCATTCTCGGCCGCGCGCAAACCGGACTGCAGGCCTTTAAATAACTCGCGCTGTACCCAAACTGACGTGACACTCGAATTCGGCGTCTTCGACCACCTCGACACCGACGGGGGACCGCTCGGCGAGTTCTACGAGAAGCGCTTGCGGTTGACCGAGGCCTACGATCGAAACGGTTTCCGCAGCTATCACATCGCCGAGCACCACGCGACGCCGCTCGGGCTCGCCCCCTCGCCCAGCGTCTACCTATCGGCGGTCGCGCAACGGACGCGCCGGCTGCGCTTCGGTCCGTTGGTGTACCTCCTGCCGTTCTATCACCCGATACGCTTGATCGAAGAGATCTGCATGCTCGACCAGATGAGCGGCGGCCGCCTCGAGTTCGGGTTGGGGCGGGGCGTCTCGCCGGTCGAGGCCGGGATGTACGGACACGATCCCGCGGTCTCCGGCAAGATGTTCGAAGAGGCGCTGCAGGTGATCCAGATGGGCCTGCGCGGCGAGACGCTGAATTTCTCAGGCGAGTTCTACCGCTTTCGCGACGTTCCGCTGCCGCTCGCGCCGGCGCAGAAACCCCACCCGCCATTGTGGTACGGGTTGCACACCCCGGACAGCGCGGAACGCGCGGCGAAGCGCGGCTACAACATGGTGGCCAGCGATTCGCCCCAGCTCTCGCAGCAAAGCGCGCACCGCTTCCGCGAGGTGTGGGACGCGACGCACGGGACGACCCGGCCGCAACCGTTCATCGGGCTCGCCCGCTTCGTCGTCGTTGCCGCGACCGATGCGCTGGCCCAAGCCGCCGCCGAGCGCGCGTATCCGATGTGGAGCGACAGTTTTCATTTCTTGTACCGGCGGGCCGGCCGGAAGCCGGTCTTCGGCGAACGCTCGAACGACTTCGCGACCGCGATGGCGGACGGGCGCGGTGTCGCCGGATCTCCGGCGACGGTGACGCGTTACCTCTCCAATCAGCTCGCGGGGACGGATTTCAATTATATGTTGTGTCAGTTCGCGTTCGGGAACCTCACGCTCGACGAGTCTCTGAGCTCGATCGAGCTCTTCGCGAGCGACGTGATGCCGGCGTTACGCCGAGCACAGGCGGCAGCCTGACATGCGGCTTCCGAACCTCTCCGAAGCCGAGTACACCCCCGAGCAGAAACGCCTCGCCGAAGCGATCGGGGGTCGTCGCGGCGGCCGCGTCAGTGGTCCCTTCGGGTTGTGGCTGCACGTCCCGGA
>JGI12269J14319_10004414_pt1 | contig 12855 bp, 13 predicted proteins | sample PeaSoiSIISIP2007_FD_14319 | JGI IMG/M metagenome (IMG submission 14319) | reverse complement strand
TGGATGTATCGTTTGAATTCCGATCGCAATTGCCGAGACGTGTCCCGTTACGAGATTATCCTGCAACAGCTTAGTATCACGGAAATGCCGCAATTATGGAACGTTTTGCGCGGCGATATGAGTTTGATTGGACCACGACCCGAATCGCCAGACCGGGTCAAGCACTACTCCGAGTGGCAGTATCAACGATTGAACGTTAAACCGGGGATGTCTGGCTTGGCCCAGGTGTGCGGATTGAGAGAGGAGCATTCGTCTGAGGAGAAAGCTCGCTTTGACTTGCAATACATGATGCATTCGTCACTATTCTTCGACATCTCGTTGATTTTACAAACGGGATGGACTCTAATGGGAAGGCTATTGCGCCTGAACAGGTTGGGTTCGCCAAGTGCGGAGAACAAGAGATCAGGCGCTGTGGATTTTGAGATTGAGAGGACATTGCCGAATGCTCATAGTTCGCAGTCCAGTGCGGATTAGCTTTGGAGGCGGAGGAACTGATTTGCCTTCTTACTACGAGCGATTTGGCGGCGCCGTATTGAGTGCCGCCATCAACAAATATTTCTACACGATCCTTGGTGCTCGAAGCGACGGTCGGGTTCAGGTCATTTCTTCCGATCTCAGAGTATTTGAAAATTGGCAGGATATCGCGAATATGCCGGTTCGGAACAGTGAATTGGAAATCCCCCTGGCAGTGCTCAAGGAACTGGGTTCGAAAGTCTCCGTGGATTTGTTCTTAGCCTCGGAGATTCCACCGGGTACAGGTTTAGGTTCTTCCGCTAGCGTATGTGTAAACATTGTTCAGACCCTGACCAACTATTTGCAGACTCCTCTTTCGAAGTACGAACTCGCTGAGCGTGCGTTCCACATTGCGAGGAATGTTCTAGGGAAGCACGTCGGCAAGCAGGACGAGTACGCCGCGGCGTTTGGCGGATTAAATTTCTTATCTTTTAACCGAGATGGCAGTACTCAAGTGGAGGCAATGGATTTGGACGCGGATGTTCTACAGGAGTTCCAATCTAACCTAATGTTATTTTTTACTGGTGCGGCCCACCACTCTTGGACGATTCTGCAGGAACAGGAAGACTCGACACGATCGCAAACCAGTTCCACGTTAGATGCTCTCCACGACGTGAAGGCCTTAGGAATTCGCATGCGTGAAGCTTTGCAGCGAGCGCAACTTCAAGTTTTTGGGGAACTTCTGCACTCAGCATGGGAAGCGAAGAGACGCGTATCTAACAAGATTTCCACGCCTAAAATCGACCAACTCTATGCGTGTGCCCGGCAACATGGTGCCATGGGCGGTAAGATCACAGGGGCCGGAGGTGGCGGGTTTCTGTTGCTTTATTGCGAGAGACCTAAGCACGAGGCGGTGCGGAAAGCCTTACGAGAAGAAGGCGTGCACGAAATGGCCTTTTCTTTTGATATGCAGGGTGCACAAGTGATTGTCAACGATCCGTTCATCGACAGCGACGAGCGAGGTGGTTCGCGTTGGACGTTTGTCCCTGCTGTTGCGCGCGCGCGATGACGAAAACGAAGTTGTGGCTCTATTGCTCCGAAATGAGGACTTCACGTTGAAGGCGTTCTTGTTAGCCGCTGGTTACGGCACACGATTGCGGCCTTTAACCGATAAAACTCCCAAGTGCTTGCTACCTATTCGAGGCATTCCGCTGCTGCAGATCTGGCTTGAAACATTTAGCCATTTCGGTATTGACGAAGTACTTATTAATGTTCACGCTCATGCAGGGGCGGTGCACGAATTCTTAGGGAAGCACCCACATAGCAGTAAGGTCCGGGTGGTCGAAGAAGAGGAGCTGTTGGGTAGTGCCGGAACTTTGTTGAAAAACCGCGAGTGGATTAGTTCTGAGGATTTTTTTTGGGTGTTCTATGCGGATGTGCTGAACCAAGTGGATTTTTCCGCGATGCTGCGTATGCATCAAGCGAGAAGACCGGCAGCAACCATCGGCGCTTACCGCGTTTCCGACCCCAGTCGTTGCGGCGTACTCGATATAATCGAAGATGGTACGGTAGTTGATTTTGTTGAGAAACCGGTCCGCCCCCGCGGAAATCTCGCTTTTTCAGGGCTTTTGCTTGGAAGTCAATCGCTGCTCGATGCTATTCCCCTCAAACAGCCCGCCGATTTGGGCTTTGACGTTCTTCCACGGCTAGTGGGTAAGATGGTCGCATATCCCATCTCAACCTACTTGTTGGACATCGGCACAATGGAAAACTATAAGATTGCACAAAGCACCTGGCCTCGATCCCACCGTTATAAGCAAAGTGAATGATCGAAGGAATTGTTTTTGACATGGACGGTGTTCTTATCGATAGCCATCCGGTTCATCGAATCGCTTGGAGTAAGTTCCTTGCTACGGTCGGGAAGAGCGTCAGTGACGAGGGGTTAGGTTTTATCTTGGCAGGAAGGCGACGCGAAGAGATATTGCGACACTTTCTCGGGGATCTTCCTGAATCTAAGATCGCCGAGTACGGGCATCAGAAGGACTTATTTTTTGAAGAGAACTTCCAAGATGTGAGGCTGATTCCGGGGGTGCGCAAGTTCTTGGGCGCCATGCGTAGGGCAGGATTGGATGCTGGAATTGCAACTTCAGCAAGTTCTGCCAGAACGTGGGGAACTCTGCGTCGGCTAAAGTTGGACCGGAGGTTCACCGTGGTCGTCACAGGAGACGATGTCAATGTTGGCAAACCGGATCCCGAAGTGTACCGCCTTGCTGCGCGGCGAATGAATCTGTCTCCGGATAAACTGCTCGTGTTAGAAGATGCCCCATGCGGTGTCCAGTCAGCCAAGTCGGCTGGAATGCGCTGTGTCGGTGTCGCTAGCAACGGACGCGCTGAGGATCTGCGTCGCGCTGGGGCGGAAGACGTCATTCCCGATTTTAACGCTTTGACCCTTGAGCGATTACTTGAATTGTAATCATCTATCGCTTGCGACTTTCGGAAGGTTTGCTGCGCGGCAATTTCAGCGTTCAGAATGCATGAAGGAACAGCTAGTCGTCGAAATACCTGGCACGAAGTCTCGGGAAAGAAGATCGAAACCCAATGAGATTTGGTTCCGTCCATGGCTTGCGCTCGCGGGCGTATCTGCGGTGTTGATCTTAAGCTCGGAATTTGAGTTGCTCAATCAACTCGACAGCATGTCGTTGTACATGACTTACGGTGAAATTGCACTAGATGCAAGCCTTGCTTTGCTAATCATTTTTGGGATGGCCTTCGTATGGTGGCTGTGTTGTCTGCTATTGGCAGGCGCGATGCGTTTGAACGTGAGAAGTCGGAAATATTATACATTGGTGTTTTGGCGTATTGCGCTACTAGTGCCAACCTCGTATTTTGTCCTTGGTCTTTGCAATAACGTTCGAGTGGGAATATCTCCTCACTGGCACCCGGAGCAGTCGAGCTGGATTGGGCTATCCTTCCTCGCTGTTATAGTCTGTGCAGCCATTGTTTGCAGAATCAATATCGCGACGATTCAAGACTTTTGTCGAACCCGATTGCTGCCGTTTGTATGGCTTCACGTGCTGCTTGCTGGGGTCGGGACTATCTCGCTTTGGGCTCACGGCGTATATCCGTTCCATGATTACCAGCGTGTGGGGAAACCTGCTTCAGCCTCAAACTTGCCTGATATCTACCTCATAACAATAGACGCACTTAGGGCGGCTGATACGTCCGTTTATGGCTACAACCTTCCGACCACGCCCAATCTGGCGAAGTTTGCGGAACGCAGTTTCACGTTCGATTATTTTTTTGCTAACTCGAACATAACCACGCCGACAACCACCTCAATCGAGACAGGCAAGCTCCCGTGGTCGCATCGTATATTCCAGTTGGGCGGATTTCTACGGGGCCCGGTGGAGCGACAGAATCTGGCCGAGATATTACATCAATACGGCTACTATACCGCGGTCGTTGCTTCGAATTACCTCGCTACTCCCATTCAGCACCGAACCCTTGAAAGCTATGACGCGATGGAGTATTCGAGCTTGCGGAATTTGTCAGGTATGTGGTCGGACTGTGCCAACTTTGTCGGCCTAAATTCTCGATACACCCTTGACGGTCCCATCCTTACCAGGCTTGTTCGCTTGCGGATCCTCCTGGATAACCTAATTTGGAGTGGTTTCTATCCGGCTCCCGCTGAGCCGGTGTTTGATCGTGCGCAGGCGTTGATCGAACGTCACGATATCAATCAACCCCGCTTCTTGTGGACACATGTGTACCCGCCGCATGATCCATATTTACCGCCCTCACCATTTTTGGGGCATTTCCTCCCAGGAGAAAAGCTAACGCACAACTCTGAGTTTGTCGGCCTGCAAAACAGCGGGGCCCCCAAAGGAGTTTCGGCAGAGGAGTTGCGAGCCCGGTACGACGAGTCGGTACTGTATGTGGACAATGCCGTCGGGAAATATCTAGATTGGCTAGACAGAACGGGCCGGCTAGACCATTCAATAGTAATAGTTTCGGCAGATCACGGAGAATCGTTCGAACACCACTGGTTTGTTCACGGAGGGCGCTACCTTTATGATGGGCTCATTCATATTCCGCTATTGATCCATCTGCCCGGACAGAAGCGGAGTGCCCGCATCGACTACGCTGCGCAGCAGGTGGATCTACTTCCTACGCTCCTGGACTTAGTTGGCGGGAACGTACCAAATTGGACCGACGGCATTTCCCTCAAACCGTTGCTAGAGGGAAAGACCATGGAACAACGCTACATATACAGCATGAATCTTGAACCCAATCGAGAACTTGATCCTATAACCAAGGGCACCGTGGCGATCATCGATGACGAATTCAAGTATGTAAACTATCTGGGGAGCTCGAAAGAGGATCTCTATCGCTACAAGACTGATCTGAAGGAAGAGCATAACCTCATTTTGTCTGACCCTGAGACAGGCAAGCGGATGCGGGAGTTGTTACTCAAGAAGTTAAACGAGGTAAACGATCGGAATACTCCCAACAATTGAACTTTATGGGTCGCCTGACTCTGAATCATGAAACGACTTCGCTTGTTGGCAGGTGCGTGGCGACATTTGGCAAGAAAAATGCCGGCCGCGCCGCCATGGCCGACTGGGTTTGCCTACTGGTCAAGCGCCGCAATTTACTCCATTCTTTTTCGACTTCAGCACGCAAGTCATGCAGATGCACTCAAGCGAGCCGAACCAAAGCCTCCCCTTTTTCTCTTAGGGTTTTGGCGCTCCGGGACTACATTCCTGCATGAGCTGTTCTGTCGTGATTCTCGATTCGGTTTTCCCAGCACCTACGCCTGCTTAAACCCCTCCCATTTCTTGCTCACTGAGCGGTGGATCAAGGAGCACGCAATGCACCTCGAGACGCGGAGACCAATGGATAACATGAGTTATGCATGGTCATCGCCCCAGGAAGACGAGTTCGCGCTCCTCGCCCTAGGTGCGCCCTCTCCTTATGAAGCTTTGCTTATACCGTCTCTGATGCTTGATCCGCGGTCCCTTCTTGACGTCCGTGCGCGTCCACATGGCGAGCAAGATTGCTGGAAGGAATCACTCTTGTATTTCCAGCGCATTCTGACTGTCCAGCAGGACAAACCAATGGTATTCAAGTCACCACCACACGGTTTTCGATTGCCCCTGTTGCCGTCGTTATTCCCGCAGGCGCGATATGTGATTATCGAGCGAAATCCTTACGAAGTTTTTTCTTCCAATCTAAGACTTTGGCGGACGCTGATTGACATGTATGGGCTGAAGTCCTGCTCATCGGAGGATATTGAGACGTTTGTTCTGGCAGCATATATCCTTCACGAAGAGGCGGTTGCTGAAGGTATGGGCAAATTGCCTTTGCGCTCTGTGGCCAAGGTGCGTTATGAAGACTTGGTTGCCAATCCAATTCAGGAAATGGAACGCTTATACGATGAACTGGATCTAGGTGGCTTCGATGCCGTGCGACGCGGGCTTGAGCAACACCTCGAAGGTGTCAGCAAACATGCTCGAAACCACTTCTGGATCTCTGCGACTCAAAAAGATAGAGTGGATTCGGCGTGGGGAGACATAATCCGGGACAAGAAGTACAGATGGGACGAACAATATGTAAATCTACAGTAGCAGCGATAAACTTTTCCTGTCCTAGTCCTCTATCGCTACCGACTCGGCTGATCGCGAAGTAGAAGGCTCCTCCGGTGTTGATCCTCTCAACGGGCGTAGCCATTTCCCCAGAGTCCGGCGAACATGATTGGCAAAGATCATCCACACGGCCCAAATCGCTGCCAAAGTTGGCATAAGAACCTGAAACAGCGCACCACCGCTGGGATCGCCGTAAGCTTTGGCAGGAATTGCCGCTAATATGAAAAGCGTCACTAGCACAAGAATGTTTGCACGACGCACTTTGTACTGCCTCCTAAACCGAAGTTCGAAGTAATTCGAAGCAAAACCAAAGCACCACTATGAGACGCCACTTGGTCGTTTGTCAATAAGGAAAAAGAGTATAGCTTGACACCTCGCCGGCTCATTCTTTTCCTGTAGCCTTGAACCGGTGGACCTGGTCGGTTTCCGTGATCCCACCTGTACGATCAGCTCCGCTACAGTAACCCCTAACTCCTGACCTGCCCCCATTTTCCGTTCACGTAAGAATACGACAACTTTCTGCTGCTCCGTCTCCGGTTTGAGCCGGGATGGGGGAGCGCGAGGGGCAAGGGACGGCGTTTGAGTTCCTTGCCTCTCGCTCAGCTGTGTAGAAGCCCGCTGCCTGCGCCGCCGCAAACTCTTTCGGGGTTTGATAACCCAGGCTGCTATGCGGACGCTCCTCGTTGTACTCGATCTTCCACGCTGCAATCTTCTTCTTCGCGTCGAACAGGTTCTCAAACCAGCTCACGGTCAAACACTCATCCCGCAGCCGTCCGTGAAAACTCTCGACGCGCGCATTCTGCGTCGGCTTGCCCGGCTGAATGTGTACCAGATCGATCTTTCGTTCCACGCACCACGCCAGAAAATGCCGGCTCGTCAACTCCGGCCCGTTGTCACAGCGGATCGCCTGCGGCCGCCCGCGCTCCGCCACGATCGCATCCAGCACGCGCGTCACTCTGCGGCTGGCGAAACTCGTATCCACTTCCAACCCCAAACATTCCCGCGTGAACGCATCCATCACGCTCAGCACCCGGATCGCCCGTCCGCACTCCACCGCATCGTGCACAAAATCCAGAGCCCACTCCTGGTTCGCCGCCGTCCGCGCCAGCAGCGGCTTGCCCTCGCGCACACAATGCTTCCGTTTCTTCCGTCGGATCATCAGCCCGGCCTGGCGATACACCCGATGCACCCGCTTGTGGTTCACATGCTCTCCCGAACGGCCCAACAAAACATGCAGCCGCCGATACCCGAAGCGCGGCTTCTCTCGCGCCAACTCCACTAACTTCGTGCGCAGCGGCTCATCGCTGCGCGTTGTTCGGTAGCGATAACTCGCCACCGCCATCCCCATCAGCCCGCAAACCCGGCGCTCGCTCGCCACGTACTGCAACCGCAGCCAGTCCGCGTCCGCCCGCTGGTTCACGAGCTCCATCCGTTTTTTGCAATCACCGCTTTTAGCATCTCTTTGTCTAGACTCAGATCCACCACCAGCTTTTTCAGCTTCGTGTTCTCATCCCGCAGCTGCTTCGCTTCCTGCGCCTCGCTCACGTCCATCCCGCCGTACTTCGCCTTCCAGGCATAGATCGTGTGCTTCGACACGCCCACTTCCCGCGCCACGTCCTCTGCCTTGCGTCCGGCCTCCAGTTGCTTCAGCGCCCCGATCATCTGCGCCTCCGTATGATTGCTCTTCGACATACCCCTTCCCCTTTCCTCCGTCCGAAATCATACTCGGACTTGTGCGGAAATCGGGGAGCAGGTCACTCCCACCGTGCTTCCGCACGGTCACGATCTTCTCCACAGAAAACGGCCTCCATTCGCGTCAAATCCCCATTCTTCAATGCTTCAATGCACTGGATTTTGCCCGAAACTGCCCTTTGGTGTGCGTCAGAAAATGGGGAGCACGTTCGCCTCCTGCTGCGCCGGGGGAGTCGCTTCTTCCACCAGAATTACCAGCGATGCCGATCCCAGATTGCAGGATCGGGATGAGCGACTCCGGCGCATCTGTCAGTGGGTCTGCGCGCGACTTCCGGCATTCTCAATGCCCGAAAAGATTTCGCACTGGCTGATATTCGGCTTTGGCTGGACCTAGAGCATACTTTCCCGCCTCGGGGGGAGCGACCGAAAATGTTCCCATTTGCGTTTCCGTCACCGGAGCCGGCAGATTCGGTTCATCGAGGAGCTCATAGATCATAATCGTCTGGAACGGGTAAACTTGCGGGGAAGCTAGGTACCTCTGCAGGCTGGACACAAGATACTTTTCCCTCATCGCAGCATTTGTCTCAGCACTGTTGGTCGATAAAGGCGAGTGCCCAGTTTCTGTTACCCATATGGGTTTGCCATCGGTGATGGTCTGCACACGTTGAACGACGTTGAAATTTTGAGGCATTGTCGGGCAAGGAAGAGCGTGTCCAGCGCAGGTCATTTCTCCCATTCCTTGGTACCAATGAAGGCCCACGATGTCGTAAGGAATGGCGTCGTTCTCAATCTTTTGCAGAAATGCGGTGTGCAGCCAACCTCCAAAATTGATCACGCGAAGGGCATTGCTGTCGGCTGCGCGTACGCCATCAGCCAGTCCGCGAAGAAGGGCGACAGCGATGGCATATCGTTGAGAATCGTAATCCGTGAGTTGGTCTCCATTTGGCGTTGGGTGAGGCCAACCCGGGTCGCCGGTCTTGTGTAAGCTGTAGACGTCTTGCTCGTTTGAAAGCTCCCAAACATGTATCGACCTCTTGTAGCGGCTTACAAAATTGAATGCTGCGTCATGCGACTTGCGATAAATGGTTGCCAGATCATCATGCTGTCGATCAATCACGGGCATTAGAACAGGAAGAAGCTGAACTCCGTGAGCCTGGGCCCTGCTGACGAGCAAATCCATTTTGGCGAAGTCCATTCCCGTGCTCGGAGCGTTGACATCAAACCGATACCATTCTGCCCCAGCATTTTTCACCAGCGCAGTCTGATCGTCGAAACTGATTCCGGCATCGGAATACACCGCCTGGGTAAGGGGATGTCCCGTAAAGCCAAGGCTTGCGCGGTCACGGTTGCCGCTGTAACAGGCAAAACGCCGGCGATATTCATTGGCCGTTAGGAAAGCATAAATCGTGCCTAAACGGTCATTGGTTTGGTTCAGATAATTCGTATGAGACTGAAGACCGTCTGAGTCGGGGGCACGTCGCAGGAGGTGCTGGTAAAGAGCTGTTACGAAAGCCTTGTTGTCGACGATCGGCGGACTTGAGTTGCGGTACGCGCTTCCATTGAAGAGCTCCATGATCATCTGGCTTTCTATCACGTAATCGCAGAGGCCGAAGGCTGTGGCAGAAGGGTTTTTGCACATTGCGACTTGCTTCGAGGTTACGTAGGTCGTCCAGGAGGCTTGGCTCGCGCCGTCTGGGAAGTTGCCGAGAACGTCTTGCCCAGTCTGAGTCACGAAGGCTGGAATCGGGTCCACGGCTTCTGCTCCGCGGCAGCTTGGATTCGCTGTCCCGTTGGCAGTGCATGCAAAGCGGTGCCGGTACTCGTCACTCGTAAGAAAACTTGCCACCACACTCAAGCGGGTCGCACGGGAATCGAGCGAGGACAAATGTGATCTCAAGCCATCGCCGTCTGGGGCACGCCGTAGCAGAAGCTGATAAAGTGCGGTAACGAATGCGCTGTTTGAGGTGAGAGAACCATTTCTTGAGACGGATTCGGGCGAGCTTAGAAGGTCCAGGGCAATTTGAGCGTTGTTGTTCCATTCGCAACCTCCCGCAGAGAGAGCCGGGTTTGCCGATTTGCAACTGCTCGCATTGAGACCTTCAAGTTTAGAAATCCAAAACATTTGGCCCTCGCCACCGCCAGGAGGTCGATTCAGGATGTCCAAGAATGTTTGACCAATGAAAAAAGGAGCCTGATCAATGGCCGAGCTGGCCGAACAAACGCCCGCCGCAAAGGCAGCTTGAGACGACAAAAATACGAAGACTAGAAAAACCAAGCTAAACAGTCGAAAGTCTCTATGGCCGGACACGTTTAATATCCCTCCTTAGGGGAGATGCGAAATAAGCTCACAACAAAACATCGGTCCCTACAAAGCGTTCGCTTCGTAGGCCAAACGGGATCTCATGTTCTTTCCCTTCATCGGATTATATTGCGTTTTGATCATCCTGCGACGCCCCAGCTCCCGTCTTGCTTGCGGTCTCAGGTTCCCTGACTAGTGCAGAATTATGAGCTTTCCGCCTGGGAAGGCGGAGTTATCCGCCCTCCCGAGTTACTCGGTCTTGAAGGGTCGCTCTGCCACGTCACCGCCGAATTACTCTCTCTCAGCCTAGGCAACTTTGCGCGGTTCTGGCTTGTTTCGGTCGGAACTCTCTTCCTTCGTGAAAGAAAGATTCGGGGTGCCTGTCCGCTCCAGCATTTTCCGTTTTCTCCATCGACCCAGGAGAGGGACCAGCGTGCCTAAGGCGACCATCAGCACGGCAACCGAAATCAAGAGAAACAAAGACCCGCTCCTATGAGTCACGGTGGGTGCAGTGGCGGCTGCAGCGGTGGGCTGACAGTCTCCGAGGGCGTGCTGGCAGTCGCAGCGGGTGTTGTGGTGTCCGCAGTAGCAGGGATGACCGAATCCGAGGACGGGCTGACCGTCGCAGAAGCTGCAGCAGAGGCCTCAGTTTGCGGTGCTGAGACTCTGCTAGTATGGGCGGCCCGTCGCGTCGGTTGAGCGGCGTCCGCAGGAGGTGGGCTGACAGTCTCCGAGGACGGGCTGGCGGTCGCAGCCGGTGCAGCGGCGGCTACAGTACAGTGGTCGGAGATCATGCTCAGTTCAGTGATGGCAAAGCTGTTATCAGCAGCGCCGGAACTCACGGCCTCACTTGCTTTGTGGCCTATCAGTTTTACGTCATGGCCCAGATGTGCCTTGAGATCAACACTGCTGGTGGTTATCTTGAAAATCTGACGTGTGCCATCTTCCGCAACCGTGTAGTTGCCATCAGATCCACCCAAGCAACCCGTAACGTTGGACTGGTCCGCCGTGCTGCCAGCGTCGGCGGTCTGAGGTTTCACTTGGGATTTGATTTTGCTGTTGGTCCTTGCGCAGAATACTCGCGCGTTGTGCAACGGTTGAATTTCCGGCCTGGGAACCTGGAGCATCCAGAGTGGAACAGCACAAACAGTATCTGAAATGGATTTGACTGTCTGTGCACAACCGCTCACATTCGGCTGGAGATCTGGCAACGGATTTTCATCGACGGTGAAAAGCCTTGGGAAGCAAGAGATCCTTGTGATTTCCAATTTCGGCCGTCGCAGAATGGCGAGCTGAAGACGTTCTAAGCCATGACTGGTTCGCACTAAGCGGAAGAGGAAGTGCTCGAGTATTCGACTTGGATGTCAGCCGTGATGCAGGCTGGCGTGGCACGTGCTGCAGAGCGTTATCAGGTTCAGCTCTGAATCGTCGCCGGACTGGCTGCGGAATTCTTTGTGGTGGACCTCGAGGTTTGATTGTGCGCCGCAAGACTGGCATCTCCAGCCGTCGCGACGTAGCACCTGGTTGCGGAGAGTGTCATACTGCTCGGGATCGAGCCGCAGGCGTGCTCGCTTCGGTCGGACCGGAGTCATGAGGCTTTCTCGGCCGCATGTTCCAGAAATGCCTGCCTCTCTTCGCCGGGGAGGAACTTGAAAAACCGCAGGACCGACTGCAAGAGGACCTCAGGGTTCTCATTTTCCAGGTTGGCTCCGGCCAGAAAATCCGCGCAGATCATTTCCAGGCAGTAGCCGCGTGATTTGTCGCTGCCCAGCATCAGAGCCGCCGTTTCGATCGCTTGCTCGATGACCGGGATCTGGCTCTTGTACAGCTTGAAGTAGACAATCTCCCATGGTTCCGTTTCCCGCCCAGTCAGTTCCTTCTCCACTTCCTGCTTAAACTCTTCCTTGGGCATCTCCCGGGCTTTGTGCAACCAGGTTGCACAATCGAAGTCCTGTCCGTCCCTCCGCGCTAGCTTTGCCAGCTCCAACCCCTTCGTCCAGCCGACTTGCTTCAGCTCTTTTCTCGCCTGCGGTGGCAAGTGCTCATGGATCGACATCAGGTAGTACGCCTTCCTTCGTGATTCCGGAAACCGTCTCTCCAAGAACTCGTCGAACGACTTTACGTTTTCCACCCGCCAGTATTGGCCCGCCCGAACCTCACACAGATACCGCCCGAGTTCAACGAATCGAGTATCCCGCTCCGCATCCTTCTGCTTTTCCCAGGCCAGGATCTCGTCGATCTTGGTCAGCACGAACATCGCTCGTCGACGATTGAGCTTGGGCAATATTGTGGATTCTCAGTAACTTTCTGACTCAGATCACTCCCACAAGTCATCTCTGGACTAAGGGTTCGAATCCCTTTCTTCAAGAAACTCTGGACAAGGGACTCAAGTGGAGTACGATGGTTCCGCCTTAGGAATTGGCACGAATCTTGCCTAACGCAAATGGGGATGCTGAGAACTGGTTCGGCTTTTGGTTGTTCCATCGAGGAGGGAACCATGCTTGGTTCGAGCGAGTCCGGGGGGTCGAGTTGTCGGAAGAGGATTTTCTTTCCGGTTGCCACTTTCGTGCTCGCTTGGAGCGGGCTATTGAGTGCGCAGACTGGCCCGCCGAAGTATGACTTGAATACCGAGATCAAGATGAAAGGCACAGTGGACGAGGTCAAGCTGCCTCCGAAGGGCAATGAGATTGTCCATTTGTCGATGAAAAATGGGGAGGACGTCGTTGATCTTTACCTCTGCCCAAAGTCGTTTATGGACGACATGGG
>JGI12269J14319_10004410_pt1 | contig 12858 bp, 13 predicted proteins | sample PeaSoiSIISIP2007_FD_14319 | JGI IMG/M metagenome (IMG submission 14319) | reverse complement strand
ACCGCATCGGGAAACTCGGCCGGCCCGCCCGACGCGCGAGGGTCGCGCTTCAGATGGACGTTCTTGACCTCGACGTAGCAAATAGGTCGTCCCGGGCCCTCGAGCAACAGGTCGATGCGCGAGCTTTCGCCGTAGCGCACCTCGCGCCGGATGGAGGCATAGCCGGCAAGCTCGGGGAGCCGCTTGGCCAGGAGCGCCTCCTCGACGAGACGGTTGGGATGGGTCGTGTTGACACCGACGAGTCCGCCCGCGGTGAGGATCAGCTCGAGGGTCAAGGGCAGCTTGCGGCCCGGGTTCTTCGAGCGCGACAGCCAGACCTTCGAGCCCGGCCTATCGAGGCCGATCATGCCTCCGGGATTCGGGCAATGCACCGTGGCGACGGTGCCGTCCGCGAGCTCGACGTCGGCCAGGAAGCGCTTGTAGCGCCTGACCAGCCGGCCGGGCAAAAGGGGCTCGGCAAAATTCATGCCCGACCTTAGCCGCGCGCGTCGGGCGCTTCAACGTTCCCCGCGCGCACCCGCACAGCCGCTGCGCTCCCGCCCGCGGTAAATCCGCGGGCCGTGGCTCCGGCAAACCAGGCGCGCATTTTATGCTTGTAACGCACTATAATAATGGACCGACGCGGCACGGCGCAGTGTCGACGCGAGGCTGCGCACCATGGCGGGGGCGGCGCCGAGGCGACGCTTTTTCCGTTGCGAGCCCCGCCATATAGAGGTCACATGAGAAAGGCCCCCAGCGAAGCGCCCAAGCGTGTCACGGCGGCAGTTCTCGTCATCGGCAACGAGATCCTCTCGGGCCGCACCAAGGACGCGAACCTTGCCTATCTCGCGATCGAGCTCAACAAGCTCGGCGTGCGTCTCCTCGAAGCGCGCGTGATTGCCGACGTGGAGGAGCGCATCATTGCGGCCCTCAACGCGCTCCGCGCCGAGTACGACTACGTCTTCACCACCGGCGGCATCGGCCCGACCCACGACGACATCACGGCCGAATGCGTCGCCAAGGCCTTCGGCGTGCCGCTGCGGCGCCATCCGGAGGCGGTCAAGATGCTGGCGCGCCGATTCGCGAATCCGGCCGATTTGAACGAGGCGCGCCTCAGGATGGCGAATGTCCCCGAAGGGGGCGTGCTGATCGACAACCCGGTGAGCGGCGCCCCCGGCTTCCAGATCGGCAATGTCTTCGTCATGGCCGGGGTGCCCGCCATCATGCAGGCCATGTTCCACGGCCTGCGTCACCGCATCGTCGGCGGCGAGCCGCTCTGCGCGCGCACGCTCGCGACCAACCTCCCGGAAGGCAAGATCGCCCAAGGGCTGGGCGCCTTGCAGGCGCGTCACCCCGAGGTCGAGATCGGCAGCTATCCCTTCTATAGCCGGGGCCGCTTCGGCGTCAGCCTAGTCATCCGCGCGACCGATGAGCGCGCGATCGAGCGCACGGCGAATGAGCTCAAGCAGATGCTCGTGGCACTTGGCGGCGAAATCCTCGACGACGCAAGCGGCTGAGCCGCCTCGGAGCCGATGGGCGCGCTCAAGGCCGACTTCGGCGCTCGGCCTCGGGAGGCGGCTCTCTCGGCCACAGGCGGCCGATGAGCCTCGCCGCCGCAATGCCGAGAAACCAGCCGGCAAGCGGCACGGTGAAGATCAGCTTGAAGAGCGGATGATTGGAGTCCTCATGCGAGATCGCGAGGATCGCCCCCATCCAGAGTGCGGTCGCCGCATACCCGATGGGGTGCCACAGCCTGCGGCTGCGCCACGAAATCCCCTGCGGCAGGAGGCTGGGCATGGCTCAACTTATGACAGAGGAGGGGCACGCGGAACAGCCGCTTCCTTGAGGGCCTTGGCTTGCCGGCGCCATGCCGGTATAGAGGGAACCGTCAAGCGGGCGTGGCGGAATCGGTAGACGCAACGGACTTAATCCGGCTTGAGTGCTCGCGCGGGAAACCGCGGATGCAGAACCGCTCAAATTCGGGGGAACCTGCGAGATGGCAATCCCGAGCCAAGCCCGGCAACGGGAAGGTGTAGAGACTAGACGGGCGGCACCTAAAGCGGCGACGCCAGGGTGAAGGGATAGTCCAGACCACAAACCCGCTCTTGCGCCCAACTGCGCAACAGCGTCGGCGGCGAAAGCCGTAGTTGGTATGAAAATCCGTTGGGCATTCCTTGCCCGTGGGGGTTCAAGTCCCCCCGCCCGCACCATGGATGATGCTTCGCCAGACAGCACGCCGCAGCGCTACGCGGCACCTGCGGTGCGGTTTGCGGCGCGCTCCTGCTCGCGGCTCAGGATCTTTTGGAAATACCAGGCATTGGGGCAAAAGGCGGGGGCTGCCTTGCCTCCCTTCTCGCTGTCGAGCCAATGGCGGCAACGCTTCTGCTCGTTGCACAGCGTGCAGTTGCTGTAGAGATTGCGGCTCAGCAGCCGATCGAACTTGGCGCTCGCACCCTCGAGGCCGAGATGCGCCAGCATTTTCGCAAGCAGCTCGTCCGCACCGGCATAACCCTTGACGAAGGACGGTATTTGGCTGCGTCCGATGCCGAGATCGGCGAGTGCCGAGTCGTCGAGCGACTCGAGCTCGTAGGCCAGCTGGCGGCGCTCGCCCCAGGTCGCCACGCCGCGCCCGAACCGGCGCGCGAATTCCGTGGCCCAGCTGCCCACGGCGTGCACATGACTGCCGAAACCGCTCCGACCGGCTTGCGTTTCCGAGCGCGTAGCCATGGCTTCCCTCCTCCTTCAAGTAGGGCAACTCTAAGGCGAGGCCGCCTTGCCGCATTGATCCAAGTCAAGGGCATCTTCGCTCGAAGCCGCCGCGCCGACCGGCGCGCGTGCCCCCGGCGACCGCCGCGGCCGCCTTGTGCGCAAGGCGCCCGGTCAAGTGCAGGAGGGTTCGCCCCTGGCCGCAAAAGTGAGGCATAATGGAATGGCGCAGATTTTTCCGAGCGGCGAGAGCGGATAAAAGGCTTCAGCCTGTTTTTTTTGATAAAAATCAAGAAAGTGAATGGGTGCGCAAGATTGATGAACGGTCTGCCGCGGCAAGCGGAGCGATGAGCGCTTCCGCACCCGGATCTCGCGAGCGCGCGAGCAGCGGAGCCTGGCCCCTCGACCGGCTGCTTCTCACCGTTCTCTGCTTCATCCTCGCCGCTGCCGCCGGCTTCCACGGAAGGAATGCCTTCTTGATGTTGCGGGACATCGAGTTGGATGAGCCCGAGCCCATGCTGCTCGAGGGAGCGCTCACCTCGGTAACCGCCTGCGTCTATATCCTGCTCATGGCGTGCCTCTTCGTGGTCCGCCTGCCGCTCGTGGCAAAATACGCCGAGCTCTGGCCGCGCATTGTCGCACTCCTCGGGAGCTTCCTGCCGTTCACGGTCACGTTCTTCCCGCCTGCGGACGAGCTCTCGCTCACCGCGCATATCGCGGCGAGCGCGGTGAGCTTGGCCGGCATGGCGCTTGCCGTTTACATTCTCTACGGGCTCGGGCGCTCCTTCAGCATCACGCCTCAGGCACGCGGGCTGGTGACGACGGGCCCCTATCGTTTCGTCCGTCATCCCCTCTATGTGGCCGAATACATCGCGAGCGTGGGGGTTCTCATCCACTTTCTTTCCCCCTGGACCGTCTTGATCACGCTCTGCCAGGGATACCTGCAAATTCGCCGGATGGACTACGAGGAGCGCCTTCTCGCGCGCGTCTTTCCCGAGTACGCCGCCTATGCCGAGAGGACGGCGCGCATCCTGCCCGGCCTCTATTAGCCGGCCTCGATCAGGTGGAATCCAGACGCCCTTCGGGAATCCGCACGGCACGGTCTTCGGCGCGGCTTCCGGCGGCGCGGGTCGCGATGAAGGAAGACGGATCTCCGCTCGGGCGCGCCGCCGCAGAGCCGCGGCAGCGCGCCGTCACGCCTTACTTCTTCTTATTGATCGGCTCGGCGCTGCTCACCATCCGGTCGAAAACCACGGTGAACTCCGCGGGCTTTCCTTGCGCGTCGGTCGCCGTGCCCTGGCAAGTCATCTTCTTGCTATCGGGCGAAAGCGAGCAGGTCGAGCTCCCGGTGGCATTGGTTTTCGGGCTCATGAACTCGCTCTTCAGCGAGCCGTCGGGCAACACGGTATAGGTGCGCGTGGCTCCCTCTTCCCTGCCTTGGACCGGATAGGGCTTGCCGTCGAATGCGCCATTGAAGCCCTCGACGCGCCCCTTGCCGTCGGGGTAGATGATGGTGAGCGACCACTGCACCTTATTGTAGTCGTTGTGACCCTTTGTGCTGTAGTTCTTGATTTCCCAGATGATGTCCTGCGGCGTCGGGTTTCCCGTAACCAGCTTCGACCCCTCCTTGTTCAAGTGCCAGGCGCCGGCAAACGGGCTTACCATCGTCGCCGCACCGACGGGAAGGACGGCCGCCAACGTCCAGAGACCGGCAGCCGCAGCACCAATCGTCAATCTTCTCATAGCAACCTCCTCCTCCAGCTGAAAATGGGATACTATCACCAGAGAGGCCAAACTTCAGCACCCAAACAGCGCATTGCTCGTGGCCTCCTCCGTCACGCCTGGGCAGTGCTTGCGGCCGGCTGAGCGTATCTGGCGCTCAGATAGGCGAGGCTGATCTCCGTTATCGCCTTCTTCATCAGCCGGCAATGAAGCGTCTCGCTCCCCTCGAAGGTTCCAAGCTCGTAAAACTTGTTCGACGGCGCGCCGCCGCCGCAGACCTCGAAGTACTCGCACGTCGCGCGACAAAGCTCCACCCCGCGCGTCACGGCATCCCTCAAGCGCAGGAATCTTTGCCCCGAAAGGATCGTCTCGAGATCGTCCGTCAAAAGGTTGCCGATGATGAAATTGCTCCATTCCGCGTTCTCAACGCCGAGGAGCTCGGGCGAGAACGTCGAGCAGTTGCCGAGATGGTCGACGCTCAGGATGGCGAAGGGCGAGCTCTCGGTCGAAACGAAGTCGGGGGGCCGGGAGAGGATAAGCGCGACGCAGTGCTGAAGCTCGCGGAGTGTCAGCGGGCGTCCGTTGAGCTCGTTCAGCTCGATCAGCCGCGTGAAGAAGCGAACGAATTTCGCGGGCGCGCTTTCCTCGCTCAAGGACGACGACTTGTTCTCCGCCTCGATCTCGTCGATGTTGAAACCGACTTCGGATATGCCGTTTTCGACCAAGAAGGAGAACATCGCGTCGGGATCCTCGAGCGAAGCCTTCGTGAGCACCCCGATGATGTGAAACGGCAACCCGGCATCCTGCAGCACCCTTACACCGCGCATCGTCGCATCGAAGGTTCCCTTGCCCGCCCGGGTGCGGCGGTTGAGATCGTGAATTTCGCGCGGCCCATCCAGGCTAATCCCGACCCGGATGTTATGGTCCTTGATCAGTCGGATCCATTCCGCGTTCAAGAGGGTGCCGTTCGTCTGGAAACTGTATCTTACCGTGGTGCCCGGAGTTAAATTGCGATCGATCGCGGCGAAGGCGGCCCTATACCAGTCGACGGGTGCCGCAAGCGGCTCGCCTGCATGCCACACGATGCTGATGTCCGGCGGCAACGGCGCGAAGAAATCGAATATCTTTTTCGAAATGACTCCGACGGCATCGATGGACATGCGATGCCGCGAGTCGCGATTGGGCAGATAGCAATACGAGCAATTGATATTGCAAAAGGGCGTGGCCTGGAGGACCAGGAGCTCCGGGAACCTCACCTGGTCCATCGACCGCCGGGCCGAGCGTGTAGGCTCAGAAATTGCCCCACCACCCATTGCCCCAATTGTGCCAATTGTGCCAATTGGGCCAGTTCGGCCAGTTGTTCCACCATTGCACTTTGATGAGGCGGTTTTCCCGCAACAGCTCGTCGGTGACGGCCGGGTTCGACTGCGCGAGCGCCCGAACCGCATTCACGCGCTGGGCGAGGGAAGGCACCGGCTCGATCGCCTTGGCAGGGCCGGAGGGCAGGGAAATCCCCGCCGCGAGCGCTGCCATGCTTAGCCCCAGCGCAAGTTTGCTTAGCCCCAGCACGAGTTTGCGACCCGATTTCGGCGCAGCAGCGGAAGTGGATTGTATTTCCTCAGCTTTACCGGCTTTACGCTTCGACATTACGCATTCCCCTGATGGATGAAGCCTAATCGCGACAATTTGTCACATGAGGGCCCTGAAGGCAAGGCCCGTGATCTCTCATGATCTCCAAGGCACTCCCATCCTCGATCTCGTCTCCCCCTTAACGCCGGGCGTTGCCTCCGAGTTCCCGTCGGCGCACGGAAGATGCTCGCCGCGGCAGGCTCCTCGCGTCGTGACGGGCATGGCTCTTGCCCGTCATGGGCCCCAGGCCATAGCCTATCATGCTGATTTTGCTCGCCTTCCGGCCAGAGGGGGGCCAACGGTCCCAGCCGGAACGGCAGGGTACGCACTCCCGCTCCGCCGGGCTCAGACCCCGAGATAGACTTGCCGGATGTAGTCGTCGTCGGCGAGCTCCTTGGGCCGCCCCTCGCGCACGAAGCGGCCGTGCTCGAGCACATAGAGGCGCTCGGCGACCGCGACGGTGGAGCGCGCGTCCTGCTCGACGAGGAGTACGGCGGTGCCGGCGCGCTGGATCTCGCGGATCGATTGGAAGATCTCGACCTTGAGGCGGTGTGCGATGCCGACCGAGGGCTCGTCGAGGAGGAGAAGCGAGGGACGCCCCATGAGCGCGCGGCCGATCGCGAGCATTTGCTGCTGGCCGCCGGAGAGGGTCGATGCCTGCTGCCTGCTGCGCTCGTGCAAGACCGGGAAGAGGGCGTAGATCTTCTCGAGATCGGCGGCGATCTCGAGCCTGTCGTTGCGCAGGTAGGCGCCCAGCATGAGGTTCTTGAGCACGGAGAGCTCGGGGAAGAGACGCCGCCCCTCGGGGCAATGGCAGATGCCGCGGCCGACCACCTTGTAGGCGGGAAGCCCGTCGAGAGAGCGGCCGTCGAACGCGATGTGGCCGGCACTCGGCGGCACCGTGCGGGAGATCGCCTTGAGCAAGGTCGATTTGCCCGCGCCGTTGGGCCCGAGCACGCCCACGAGCTCGCCCTTGCCCACCTCGAACGAGATGCCGTCGAGCGCCAGCGCCTTGCCGTAATGAACGACGAGGTCGGAAACCTCAAGCAGCGCCAAGCGCACCCCCGCTCTCTCCGATTTCGGCCTTGCCGATATAGGCCTCGACTACGCGCGGGTGGCGCACGATCTCGGCGGGCACGCCGGTCGCCACCACTTCGCCGAAGTCCATGGCGATCACCTCGTGCGCGAGCTGCATGAGCTCGCGCAGCTTGTGCTCGATGATCAGGATGGTGAGGCCCTCCTTGCGATGGAGCTCGCGGATGAGGTCCGCGAGCGGCTGTATCTCGCTGGTGCCGAGCCCGGCAAACGGCTCATCCAGGAGAAGCAGCTTCGGCCTGGTCGCGAGCGCCCGCGCGATCTCGAGGCGGCGGAGATCGCCGTAGGGCAGCACGTCGACGAGAGAAGCCGCCTTTGGGGCCAGCCCCACGTGCTCGAGCATCGCGCGGGCGCGGGCGCGCGCATGCCCCTCGTGTCGCACGCGCGGGGCGAAGCAGGCGACCTCGACGTTCTCGAGCACGCTCATGCCGAGGAAGGGCCTGGTGAGCTGGAAGGTGCGGGCGAGCCCGCGGTTGACGATGCGATAGGGCGCCAGGCCGAGAAGCGGCCCTCCGTCGAACTCCACCTTGCCCGTATCCGCGGCTATGAAGCCGGTGAGCAGATTGAAGAGCGTCGTCTTGCCGGCGCCGTTGGGACCGAGCATGCCGGTGATCGAGCCCGCCTCGAGCGCGAAGGAGACGTCCTTCACGGCTTGCAGCCCGCCGAAGCGCTTGTTGAGCCCGTCGACGGCGAGGAGTGCGCTCATTGCACGATGGTCCGCAACCGCCGCCAAAGGGGTGCGACCAATCCCTGCGGCAGGAAGAAGAGGATGAGCATCAGGATGAGGGTGTAGACCCAGAGACGGTACTCGCTGAACGCGCGCAGCGCCTCGGTCAGGAGTATCAAGAGGATGGCCCCCCCCACCGGCCCGTAGATCGAACCCATGCCGCCGACGTAGACCATGATGATGATGTTGATCGAGAGGATGATGGCGAAGAGATCGGGCCCGACCTGGAGCTGGTAATGGGCGTAGAGCGCGCCGCCGAGCCCCGCGAACGCGGCGCTGATCATGAGCGAGGCGATCTTGTAGAAGGTGACGTTGATGCCGGCCGCCTGGCAGCTCGCCTCGTCGCCCCGGATCGCGCGCAGGATGGTCCCCCAGGGCGAGTTCGCGACGAGCCTGAGCGTCGCCACCGTCGCCGCGAGGAAGAAGAGGGTGAGGTAATACTGCGCGAGCTCGGAATCGAAGAAGGGGAAGAGGCCGTTGAGCCCGTCCTGGCCGCCCGTGTACTCGGAGAAGATGATGGTGAGGCTTTGCATCACCGCGGCACCCGAGAGCATGGCGAGCGCGAAATAGGGTCCGCGCAGGCGCAGCGTGGGAAAGCCGATGACGAGGCTGAAGGCGACCGCGACGAGGGGGCTTGCCGCGAGACTCCACCAGGGACTCGCGCCGAAATTCACGTTGAGGAAGCCCGCCGTGTAGGCGCCGGCACCGATGAAAAGCGAGTGGCCGAAGTTCTCGCGCCCGGTGAGCCCCGACATGAAGTCCCAGCTCGCCGCCCACATGGCGAAGCAGAGGGCGACGGTCATGATGCCCGTGACGTAGGTGCTGCCCAAGATTGCGGGCACGAGAGCGAGGGCGGCCAGGACGACGAGCGCTCCCAGCCAGTCGGTCCTGTGGATGCTCATGCCCGGCTCAGAAGGCGGCGCGCTTGCCGAAGAATCCCGCCGGCCGCAGGATCAGGGTGATGAGCACCGCCGCGACCGAGACGATCTGCGACCACTCGATCGAGATCTTGAAGGCGATGATGGTCTCGGTATAGCCGAGCAGGAGGGCGCCCACGATGCTGCCGACGATCGAGCCGAGCCCGCCCACCACCACGATGGCGAAGGCCTTGACGAGCGGCAGCAGGCCCATGCCCGGGATCACCGTCTGGAAGGGGGCGACGAGCACGCCCGCCGCGGCCGCGATCCCGGCCGAGAGCCCCATCACGAGCGAGTAGATGCGGTCGGAGGGAATGCCCATGTATTGCGCCGCCTCGGCGTCCTGGGAGATCGCGAGGATGGCCGAGCCGAGCCGCGTGCGCTGCATGAAGAACCACAGGCCGGAGAGGATGACGATGGCGCCGCTGAGTGCGAGCAGGCGCTGCCCGCTCACGTCGGCCCCCATCACGTGGAAGGTCGCGTTGACCATCGAGGGGACGTTGCGCGCCTCCGAGCCGAAGATGAGGAGCAGCACTTGCTCGACCATGAGGGCCACCGCGAGCGTGATCATGAGCACGGCGAGGGTGGAGCGGCGGAGCGGGCGCACCAGCACCCGCTCCACCGCGACCCCGAACAGCGCCACGAGCAAGACCGCGACGGGCGCCGCGAGGAAGAGCGGCAGATGGGCATCCGCGGTCAACGCGTAGACGCCGTAGGCGCCGAGCGCGTAGAAGGAGCCGTGCGCCAGGTTCAATATGCGCGCCACGCCGAAGATGAGGGTGAACCCCACCGCCAACATGGCGTAGATCGCGCTGATCACGGCTCCATAGACGAGGATCTCGGCCAAAGCCGGTCAGCCCCTCAGTTCTGCACGAGCCACGGCGGCATGATCATCTTGCCGTTGGCGACGTCTTTCGGCCAGATCACCTTGCGCTCGCCGTTCTGCTGCCACTGGACGAAGAGCTCGTTGACGAAGCCAGGGCCGTCCTTGACTTCGTGCAGATCGTCGAACTGCACGCGGCCCCGCGCGCTCATGTAGTCCGTCTTCTCGAGCTCCTTGATCACGGCGTCCGTGTCGGTCGAGCCGGCGCGCTTGGCGGCCCCCGCGTAGATGTAGACGGCGTCGTAGCCTCCGCTTGCGGTATAGACCGGGGCGCGATTGTAGGCCTTCACGAAGCTGTCCCACCAGGGAATCGTCTTGGGCGTCAGAGGTGCGCGCAGCACGAAGTTGGTCGATACCTCGCTGATCGCCTTGCCACCCACGCGGTCGAAGAAGTTGGCGTCCTGGCCCTTCACGTCGATGCCGCCGATCGGCACCGGCACCTTGGCGTCGTACCACTGCTTGACGAACACGTCGGACGCCGCGTGCGAGAGGATGATCATGAGATATTGCGCGCCGCTTTCCTTCACCTTGGCGAAGATCGGCGAGAAGTCGGCGGTCTGCACGTCGAAGAACTCCGCGATCGGCACCTGGAGCCCCGCCGCCTCGGCTCCCGTCTTCATCGCCGGCACCATGTCCTGCACCCATTTCGCGTTCTCGCCGAGGATGGCGATGCGCTTGTAGCCGAGCTCGCCCTTGAGCATGCCCGTGATGTAGTCGAGCAGGCCCTTCGCCTGCTTGGCCGAATTGATGGGATTGACGCGGAAGATGTATTTGTAGTGCTCGTAGTCGTCCTTGACCTTCTGCTGGATCGCGGGCGAGGCGGAGCCGATGCCGAGGTAGATCGTCTTGGCGCGCGAGATGTGCGGCAGCTCGGCCAGCGTCACCCCGCTGTCGTAGCCGCCGATGAGCACGTCGACGTGGTCCTCGCCGGTCAGCTTGTTGACCGCCGCGATGCCCGTCTTCGGACCCTCGGCCGCTGCCTCGCCCTCGTCGGCGACGGCCATCTGAAGCTTGCGGCCGTTGACCCCGCCCTGGGCGTTGATCTCGTCGATGGCGAGCTTGGCGCCGTCGACGCAATCGCGCCCGACCTGGACCTGGATCGCCGTGGTGATGCCGATCAAGATCGGCTTCTCATCCGCGAATGCCGCCCCGGCCCAGCTGCCGGCAAGTGCCACTGCGGCGCCGGCCGCGAGCAGAGAGACGATACGCTGTCTCATGGCAACCTCCTTAAAATTGTCTTGATGGCGATAGCAAGAGCGACTGCCGCGGGCGAGCATGCGGGCCGTGGTCTGCGGCCGGGGCGGCGGTGCCGCGCCTGCCAAGCAAGCGGGTGCGAGCTCGGCACTCCGGCACCCTCTATCGAATATTCTCCCCATGCCGCGCATGGCGCCTTCTTGCTTCTTGGCATTGGGGGCGCCCTCGAGGGCGTCCGCCTCCCAGCATGGAAGAGCAATATCACAGGCATAGGCGGATGGGAATTCGCGATGTCGGCCGTTCGCCGAGCTCAGCGGTGCTCGGAATTGGGGCAAGACCGCCGGGACTCTTACGCATCGGGGGCCTCGAGCGGTTGCAGGCCGAGGCGGCAGAAGAGGTTGCGGTCGCGCTCGGGGAGCGGATTGTCCGTGGTCAGAAGCCGCGGGCCAATGAAGATCGAGTTGGCGCCGGCGAGGAAGCAGAGCGCCTGGGTCTCGTCGCTCATCGCTTCGCGGCCGGCCGAAAGGCGCACGACCGAGCTCGGCATGAGGATGCGCGCGACCGCGATTGTGCGCACGAACTCGAGCGGATCGAGGCTGGACGTGCCGTGGAGCGGGGTGCCGGGAGCCTGGACGAGAAGATTGATCGGCACGCTTTCCGGCGGGATCGGCAGGTTGGCAAGGGTCGCGAGGAGCCCGATGCGATCCTCGCGGCTCTCACCCAACCCCACGATGCCGCCGCAGCAGAGCTTCAGCCCCGCGGCGCGCGCGTGTGCGAGGGTTTCGAGCCGGTCCGCATAGGTCCGCGTGGTGATGATCGCGCCGTAATGCTCGGGCGAGGTGTCGAGGTTGTGATTGTAATAGTCGAGCCCGGCTGTGCTCAGGCGCTGGGCTTGCGCCGCCGAGAGCATGCCAAGCGTGGCACAGGTCTCGAGTCCGAGGGCCTTGACCCCCGCCACCATTGCGCATATCGCGTCGAGATCCTTGTCCTTGGGATTGCGCCAGGCGGCCCCCATGCAATAGCGCATGGCGCCATTCTCCTTTGCCCGGCGCGCTTCGGCGATCACGGTCTCGAGCGGCAGAAGCTTGCTCGCCGCGACTCCGGTCTCGTAGCGGGCACTTTGCGGGCAATAGGCGCAGTCCTCCGGGCAGCCGCCCGTCTTGACGCTGAGCAAGGTCGAAAGCTGGATCCGGCTGGGATCGAAATGCGCGCGATGCGCGCTTTGCGCGCGGAAGACGAGCTCGGGGAAGGAGAGCGCGAAGAGCGTCGCCACTCTTTGGCGCGACCAGCGCTCGCTCTCGGACGCGGGTGCTGCGAGTGTGACGGAGGCCGAAGCGGGCGTGGTCATTTCGGTCACCTCCCGGGGCGCTCTGGAGCGCGCGCCGCCTCCCATACAGGATCAACCGCCGCCTCGCAATGGACTAGCCACGGGGCTGGCATTGGCGGAGGCGGCATCGTTATAGTGGCGCCGCGGCCTATACACGACACGGCGCTGTCGTGCTATCATCGCGCGCCAGCTTGGCCTGGAGCGGGGAGGCATATGGAGGACGGCATCGTGGCGGCGCCAGCACGGCGCCAGCGGTTTGCCTTGGTTCTGATCAAGCCGTCGCACTACGACGACGACGGCTACGTCATTCAATGGCTGCGCTCGGCGATCCCGTCGAACACGCTGGCCTCGCTTTACGGGCTGGCGCGCGACTGTGCCGAGCGCCGCGTGCTGGGCGAGGACGTCGAGATCGTCATCACGGCGCTCGATGAGACCAACACGCGCATCCGGCCCGAGCGCATCGCGCGCGAGATTGCCCGCGCGGGGGTCGGCATGGTCGGGCTGGTGGGCGTGCAGTCGAACCAGTTCCCCCGCGCCATGGACATTGCCCGGCGTTTGCGCGCATGCGGCACCCAGGTCGTGATCGGCGGCTTCCACGTCTCGGGCTCGCTCGCGATGCTGCCGGGGATGCCGCCCGAGCTCGCGGAGGCGCAGCGCCTCGGCATCTCGCTCTTTGCCG
>JGI12269J14319_10004409_pt1 | contig 12859 bp, 9 predicted proteins | sample PeaSoiSIISIP2007_FD_14319 | JGI IMG/M metagenome (IMG submission 14319) | reverse complement strand
GCCGAGCACGAGATTGGCCTCGCCGGCGGCGACCCGCGTCGCATGGATGTCCTCCGGCCGGCGCGCGATGCGCACGTGGCTCAGCACGGCCCCGCCCTTCTGCGCAAGGCCGGTCATGTCGAGCACGGAGGCACCCTTGCCCTCGATATGGCTCGCCATGCCGAGAAGCGCCCCTATCGTCACGACCCCCGTGCCGCCCACGCCCGTCACCAGGATGTTGTAAGGCTCGCCGCCGACCTGCGGCAGCGCCGGCTCGGGGAGGGCTGCGAAAGGATCGCTCTCCGCCGTCGCGGCCGCTTTGCTCTTGCGCAAGCGGCCGCCATGCACGGTGACGAAGCTCGGGCAGAAACCGTTCACGCAGGAGAAGTCCTTGTTGCAGCTCGACTGGTCGATCTGGCGCTTGCGTCCGAGCTCGGTCTCGACGGGGACGACCGAGAGGCAATTGGACTTGACGCTGCAGTCGCCGCACCCCTCGCACACCGCCTCGTTGATGAAGGCGCGCATGGCCGGGTCGGGAAAGGTGCCGCGCTTGCGGCGCCGGCGCTTCTCGGCGGCGCAGGTCTGGTCATAGACGAGCACCGAGGTGCCCTGCCATTCGCGCAGCTCCTTCTGGACGGACTGGAGCTCGCTCCTGTGGTGGATGGTGGTGCCGGGCGCGAACTCCGCACCCATGGGGTATTTCTCGGGCTGGTCGGTGACGACGGCGATGCGCCTGACCCCCTCGCCGTAGACCTGCTGGGTCACCTGCGGCACGGTGAGCTGGCCGTCGACATGCTGGCCGCCGGTCATGGCGACCGCGTCGTTGTAGAGGATCTTGTAGGTGATGTTGACCTTGGCCGCGACCGCCGCGCGGATGGCGAGATAGCCCGAGTGGAAGTAGGTGCCGTCGCCCAGGTTGGCGAAGATGTGCTTCTCCTCGGTGAAGGGGGCGAAGCCGATCCAGGGCGCCCCCTCGCCGCCCATATGGGTATAGGTCGCCGTGCTGCGGTCCATCCACACCGCCATGAAATGGCAGCCGATGCCCGCGGTGGCGCGGCTGCCCTCGGGCACCACGGTCGAGGTGTTGTGCGGGCAGCCCGAGCAGAAGTAGGGCGTGCGCTTGAAATCCGGCCCCTTCGTCTGAAGCATGTTCTCCTTGGCGGCGAGGAAGGCGAGGCGGTCCCTGATGCGCGCGCTCGTGTAGAAGCGCTCGATGCGCCGGGCGATGACGCGGGCAACCCGCGCCGGCGTCAGCTCGTCGTAAGAGGGGAGTAGGGCCTCGTAATGCTCGTCGAACTTGCCCACCACGCGCGGACGCACGTCGGCGCGCCAGTTGTAGAGCTGCTCCTTGAGCTGGTTCTCGATGAGGGCGCGCTTCTCCTCGACGACGAGGATCTCCTCGAGACCCTCGGCGAAGCGGCGCATCCCCTCGCGCTCGAGCGGCCAGCTCATCGCGACCTTGTAGAGGCTCAGCCCGATCTCGGCCGCGTGCGCCTCGTCGATGCCGAGGTCGTCGAGCGCCTGGCGCACGTCGAGGTAGGACTTCCCCGTGGTGACGATGCCGAAGCGGCGCTTCGGGCTGTCGATCACCAGCTTGTCGAGACGGTTGGCACGGGCGAAGGCGAGGGCTGCATAGAGCTTGTGGCGCATGAGCCGCTCTTCCTGCCCCATCCACTGGTCGGGCCAGCGGATGTTGAGGCCGCCCGACGGCATCTCGAAGTCGGCAGGGAGTTGGATCTCGACGCGGTGCGGGTCGACATAGACCGAGGCCGAGCTCTCGACCGTGTCCGCGACCGCGATGAAGGCGACCCAGCAGCCCGAATAGCGCGAGAGCGCCCAGCCATAGGTGCCGAGGTCCAGAAACTCCTGCACGCCCGCGGGATTGAGCACGGGGATCATGGCCGACATGAAGGCGTATTCGCTCTGGTGCGGGAGCGTCGAGGACTTAGCCGCGTGGTCGTCGCCGGCGAGCAGCAGGACGCCGCCCGCCTTGGCGCTGCCGGCGAAGTTGCCGTGCTTGAACACGTCGCCGCAGCGGTCGACCCCGGGGCCCTTGCCGTACCACATGGCGTTGACGCCGTCGTACTTGGCGCCCGGGAAGAGGCCGACCTGCTGGCTGCCCCACACGGCGGTCGCCGCCATGTCCTCGTTGATGCCGGACTGGAAGTGGATGTGGTTCTTGGCGAGGAAGCGCTTGGCCTGCCAGAAGGCCTGGTCGAGCCCCCCCAAGGGCGAGCCGCGATAGCCTGAGATGAAGGTGGCCGTGTCGAGCCCCGCCTTGAGGTCGCGCTGGCGCTGCATCATGGGCAGGCGCACGAGGGCCTGGGTGCCGGTCAGGAAGACGCGGCCTGACTCGAGCTCGTATTTGTCGTCGAGCGTGACGGCGGCAAGCGCCATGGCTGTTCCTCCCGGATCCCGGCTCCCCGTCCCCTTTTGACCTCAAGGGTAATTTTTGTTCGCCCCCAAGGCAATGGCGGCAGAGGGGGCATGCGCGAAACGCAAGAATGCGTCGGGAGGGCGCGGCGGGATGGGAAGGAAATTTCTCCTTGGCCGCGGCCACGGGAACGCCGTTGCGGGGTCGGAGGCACCCTTGGTCGAGCGAACGGTTAGTGTCGTGGAATCAGAAAATTCGCTCGATCTCTACCGGCCTTTCTCCTCCTCGCCATACCGACGAAAGCCGGTATCCATGGCGAAAATGGGTCCCGCCCCGGATCCAGTCCGGGGTCGCCGGGACGCGAGATGGGAGCTGTGGCGAATTACCAAATCGGGGCGCTAGACTATAATGTGACGAGGGAGTGCGGTGCCATGAACCACCGAGTCGGCGCCACCGAGGCCAGGAGGAAGCTGCCGGAGCTCTTGCGCGGCGTGCGGAGCGGCAAGCGCTATACCATCACGCACCGGGGCCGGACCGTCGCCGAGCTTGTCCCCGCGGAAGAGGCGAAGCGGCCGGAGCCCGCCGCGGCCGTCGAGGCGATGAAGCGCTTCATCGCCCGGCGCCGCACGATTCGCGGCGTCGATATCAAGGCGCTCATCGAATACGGCCGGAAATGACTCTCGTCCTCGATAGCTCGGCTGCCATGCGCTGGTTCTTCAAGGAGGTCTCGGTGCACGACCTCGTCCATACCACGCAAGCCCTGGATGCGATATTGCTGAAGGCGGCCAAGCGGGCCGGTGTCGCGAGATTCGACCCGAGCGGACTACGCTCGCGCTTAGGTTATTTAGCGGGGCATCTAATAAAGCGCATCCAAGATGGCGCCGTAGGCCGCCTTGATCACGTGCCGGCGGATCTTGAGCGAGGGCGTCAGCATGTTGTTCTCGAGGCTGAAGGGCTCGCTCGCGAGCGCAAAGCGGCGCACGCGCTCGACCGGCGAGAGCTTGGCATTGACGCGCTCGACCGCCTGGCCGACCGCGTCGCGGAAGGCCTTCTCGGCGACGAGCGCGGCGAGCTCGGGCGGCTCGCCGCTCCTGGCCGCCCATTCCTCGGCGAACTCCTTGCGCGGTACGATGAGGGCGACGAGGTAGGGCTGCTTGTCGCCGTAGACCATGGCCTGCGCGATCTCCGGCTCGAGCGTCAGGAAGCCCTCGACCCGCTGCGGCGAGACGTTGTCGCCGCCCGAGTTCACGATGATGTCCTTCTTGCGGTCGGTGATCTGGATGTAGCCGTCCTCGTCCAGGAGGCCGATGTCGCCGGTGTGGAGCCAGCCGTCCTTGAGGACCTGGGCGGTGCCCTCCGGATCGTTCCAATAGCCGCGCATGACGAGCTCGCCGCGCACCAAGAGCTCGCCGTCCTCGGCGATCCTCACCTCGACCTCCTTGAGCGGCGGGCCGACGGTATGGATCTTCACCTTGTGCGGCGGGTTGCAGCTGACCACGGGGGCGGCTTCGGTCTGGCCGTAGCCTTGCAGCAGGCGCAGGCCGAGGGCGGTGAAAAAGGTGCCGATCTCCAGATTGAGGGGCGCGCCGCCGGAAACGAGCGCCTTGAGCCGGCCGCCGAAGCGGGCCTTCACCTTCCTGCGCACCAGAAGATCGAGAGCCGCGTCCTGGACGCGCTCGGAGAGGCCCAAGCTCGCGGGCGCCTTGTAGCGCTTGGTGCCGAGCTCGACCGCCTTCGCGAAGAGCTTCTCCTTGAGCCCGCCTTGGCGCTTGATGGCGCCGGCGAGACGGCCGTGCAGCGTCTCGTAAAGCCGGGGCACGGCCGTCATGATGGTGGGGCGCGCCTCGAGCATGTTGGCGGCGAGCGTGTCGGCCCCCTCGGCGTAGTAGATCTGGGCGCCGATCGAGATGGGGAAGAACAGGCCCGCGGCATGCTCGTAGGAATGGGAAAGCGGCAGGAAGGAGAGGAAGACCTCGTCCTCGAGGCCGAGCTGGCGCAACAGGACCTCGGCACCCATGCAGTTGCAGATGATGGCGCCGTGGCTGAGCGTCACCCCGCGCGGCACGCCGCCGGTGCCGGAGGTGTGAATGATGCAGCACGCATCGCTGCGCTGAAGCGAGTCCACGAGTGCCGCCACGTCGTCCGGCTTCTCCGCGCCGCGCCGCAAGACCTCCTCCCAGGCGAGCACGTCGATCCCGGGATGCTGGGTCAAGCCGAGCGGCTCGATCGCCACGACGAAGCGCATGGCGGGACACTGGCGCGCCGCCGCGAGCAAATTGGGCGCGAGCTTGCGCGAGGACAGGATGGCGGCCTTGGCACCGGTATTGTGAAGGATATGGCGGTGGTCGTCGGCCGTATTGGTGACGTAGCCGGGTACGGCGATGGCGCCCGCCGCCATGATCGCGATGTCGGCAAGCGCCCACTCGGGCCGGTTCTCGGAGACGAGCGCCACGCGGTCGCCGCGCTCGATACCGAACGCCCTGAGCCCGCGGGAGAGCCGGCTCACCAGGCTCGCCGCCTGCGCCCAGGCGATCGGCCGGTAGCGGCCTAGGTACTTGCCCCACAGGAAGGGCCGCTTGCCGCGCTCGTGCGCGCGGTCTAGAAACATGCGGGCAAGGTTGGGAATTTCCTTGTAATCCATGGCGTATCCCCCGCGTCCCGCTCTCGGGCGGTCGCTCACGGAGCCGTGAAGCGCCGCGGACGGGTTGCGGGGTAGTTTCTTGACATGTCCCGGCGATTTACGGAAGCGGCAAAACGCTTGGGCAATGGGTCAGTTTCACCCCATCCTTCGAGACGGGCCTTCGGCCCTCCTCAGGGTGAGGTGAAACCCTAACCAAGGTGTCCTCATCCTGAGGAGCGTCGCGCATGCGACGCGTCTCGAAGGATGAGGAGCGTCGCGCATGCGACGCGTCTCGAAGTATGAGGATTCGGCCAAAATGACCCACTACCAACGCTTGGCGGCGGCCGCCGGGCGCCCTATATGGCTTCCTCGCGCGAGGAGAGCGACATGAGCGATGCGACGGCGGCCGAACGGCCTAAGGCAGACGGCCTCGGCAGCTTGCCCGAATGGGACCTGAGCGATCTCTATCCGGCGCCGGACTCGGCCGAGCTCGCCCGCGATCTCGCGGAAAGTGCGGCCGCCGCGGCCGATTTCGCGCGGCACTATCAGGGCAAGCTCGCCGGCCTCGCGGGTGCCGAGCTCGCGGATGCCATCGCCGAGTACGAGAGGATCGCGGAGACGCTCGGGCGGCTCGCGAGCTACGCCGGGTTGCGTCACGCCGCCGACATGACGGACCCGACCATCTCGCGCCAGGCGCAGGACACGCGCGAGAAGGTGACCGATATCTCGGCGCGCACGCTCTTCTTCACGCTCGAGCTCAATCGCCTCGAGGACGAACGCCTTGCCGAGCTGCTCGCGACCCCGTCGCTTAAGCGCTATCGGCCGTGGCTCAGGGACATTCGCGCCTTCCGTCCGCACCAGCTCTCGGACGAGGCGGAGCGCCTCATCCACGAGAGATCGGTCGCGGGGAGCCAGGCCTGGATCCGTCTCTTCGACGAGACGCTCGCGGCCTTGCGCTTTCCCTTCGGCGGCAAGGAGCTGAGCAACGCCGAGATCCTTCATCTGCTCTCCGACAAGGACGAGGCCAAGCGCCGGGAGGCGGCCAAGTCGCTCGGCAAGGTGCTCGGCGAGAACGTGCGGCTCTTCGCCCTCGTCACCAATACGCTTGCCAAGGACAAGGAGATCGAGGACCGCTGGCGGCGCTTCGCCACCCCGGCCGCCTCACGCCATCTCGCGAACCATCTCGAGGCCGAGGTGGTGGAAGCGCTGGTAAACGCGGTCGAGGACGCCTATCCGCGGCTCTCGCACCGTTATTACCGCATCAAGGCGCGCTGGCTCGGCAAGGAGAAACTCGAGTACTGGGACCGCAACGCGCCGTTGCCCGAGGACGACGATCGCGAGGTCCCCTGGGCGGAGGCGCAGAAGTGCGTGCTCGGCGCCTACGGCGACTTCTCGCCCGAGCTCGCCGGCGTGGTGCGCCGCTTCTTCGAGCGTCCCTGGATCGATGCGCCGTTGAGGCCCGGCAAGGCGCCCGGCGCCTTCTGCCACCCGACCGTGACGAGTGCCCATCCTTACGTGCTGCTCAACTACCAGGGCAAGACGCGCGACGTGATGACGCTCGCGCACGAGCTCGGCCACGGCGCGCACCAGATGCTCGCGGCCTCGCAAGGCTATCTCATGTCGGACACGCCCTTGACGCTCGCCGAGACGGCGAGCGTGTTCGGCGAGATGCTGACCTTCCAGGCGCTCCTGCGCGGCGAGCACGAGAAGCGCCGCCGGCGCGTCATGATCGCCGCCAAGGTCGAGGACATGCTCAATACCGTGGTGCGGCAGATCGCGTTCTACGACTTCGAGCGCAAGCTCCACGCCGAGCGCCGCGCGGGCGAGCTCACCGCCGAGCGCATCGGCGAGATCTGGATGGAGGTGCAGCAGAAGAGCCTGGGCGATGCCTTCCGCTTCGATGACGAGTACAAGCTCTATTGGAGCTACATCCCCCACTTCATCCACGCCCCCTTCTACGTCTATGCCTACGCCTTCGGGGACTGCCTGGTGAATTCGCTCTACGCCGTCTACGAGCGCGCCGAGCCCGGCTTCCAGGAAAGGTATCTCGCCATGCTGCGCGCGGGCGGCACGCTCCACCACAAGGAGCTCTTGGCCCCCTTCGGGCTCGACGCCTCCGACCCGGGCTTCTGGGCCAAGGGGCTGGCGCTCATCGAGCGCTTCATCGGCGAGCTCGAGGCGACACTCTGATGGCGCGGAAGAAGGTCGCGCCGCGGACGGAAGGGAAGCCAGTCAAGGGCGAGCAAAGCACCTTCGGCGCACGCGTCAAGCGCTACGCGCGCGTGGGACGCGCGGTGGGCGGGCTCGCGGTCGAGCTCGCGGGAAAACGCTACCTCGGATTCTCGCTCGACCGCGGCCGGCACGCGAGCGAGCTCGCGACGGCACTCGGCGGCCTCAAGGGCCCGCTCATGAAGGTGGCCCAGCTCCTCTCGACCATTCCCGACGCGCTGCCGAGCGAATATGCGAGCGAGCTCGCGCGCCTCCAGGCCAATGCCCCCGCCATGGGCTGGCCCTTCGTGCGCCGCCGCATGGCGGCCGAGTTGGGGCCCGACTGGCTGCAGCGCTTCAAATCCTTCGAGCGCGAGGCGGCGCGCGCGGCCTCCCTCGGCCAAGTGCATCGCGCCGTCTCGCTCGACGGCCGGCCGCTCGCGGCCAAGCTGCAGTACCCCGAGATGGCCTCCGTCGTCGCCGCCGACCTCGCCCAGCTCAAGCTCGTCTTCGCGCTCTACGAGCGCTACGACAAGGCGATCTCGACCAGGCACATCCATGCCGAGATCGCGGAGCGCCTCGGCGAGGAGCTCGACTACGAGCGCGAGGCGCGTCACATGCGGCTCTATCGCGAAATGCTGCGCTCGGAAGCGGGCGTGCACGTGCCCGAAGTGCTGCCGGCACTCTCGACCAAGCGCCTCCTCACCATGACCTGGCTCGAGGGGGCGCCCCTCGTCGACTGCAAGCAGTGGCCCCTCGAGCGGCGCAACAAGGTCGCCTACAACATGTTCCGCGCCTGGTACGTACCGTTCTATTTCTACGGCGTGATCCACGGCGACCCGCATCTCGGCAACTACACGGTGCGGCCGGACGGCTCGATCAACCTCATGGATTTCGGCTGCATCCGCGTCTTCAAGAGCCCCTTCGTCAAGGGCGTCATTGATCTCTATTGGGCGCTCTCCAAGGACGATCAGGCCCTCGCGGTCCACGCCTACGAGACCTGGGGCTTCAAAAACCTGAGCAAAGCGGTGATCGAGACGCTCAACCTGTGGGCGCGCTTCGTCTATGCGCCCCTCATGGAGGACAGAGCGCGGCTCATCGAGGAGACCAACACCGGAAACTACGGTGCCGAGGTCGCGAGCAAGGTGCACCGCGAGCTGCGCCGCCTGGGCGGCGTGACGCCGCCGCGCGAGTTCGTGCTCATGGACCGCGCCGCCATCGGGCTAGGGGCGGTCTTCCTCCATCTCGCCGCGCACATCAACTGGTACCGGCTCTTTCACGAGCTCATCAAGGACTTCGACGAAGCCGCCCTCGCCAAGCGCCAGGCCTCAGCGCTCAAGCGCCAGAGCCTGCCGGTGCCGTGAGATTTCGCGCGCGCCCTCGCGCTGCGTTCTCGCGCCCCGAAAGGGAGGGCAATCGTATTTGGTGACTTCGCACCTTACCGGCTCCGTCATTACCGGCGAAAGCCGGTATCCATTGACCGGGATCATCATTGTTGGAGAAAGAAATAACGCGGCACTTGTTCTGAAATGGGCACCGCCCCGGATCCAGTCCGGGGTCGCCGGGACGACGGATTCGCACCGTCATAAGTATTCAAATGCAATAGCCCTACCCGGATGGGGTCGGCGGCCTCAGCAGCGGATGGTTTTCACGGCACCGCTCTTGGCCGCGTAGGCGAGGATCAGGCGGTCCCGCGTCAAGAGCGGGATGGCGAGCTCGCGGGCGATCGAGATCAGCATGCGGTCGGCCGGGTCGCCAGGGAACGGTTCAGGCAGGAAGCATGAATCGAGTGCTGCCCGCATCGTGAGCCGCACCTCGCGCACGCCGGGCTGAGCGAGAAAGCGCGCCAGCCATTCGGCCGGCGTGGGCACAAGCGTCAATATCCTGCCCTTGGTGACGAGAAGGCCAATCTCCCAGGCCGAGATCGGGGAGACGAGCACGCCGCCCTCGAGGCGCGCCGCCTCCACCGCTCTGCGGGCCTTCCGCTCGATCGGCTCCCCTTCGCCGATCCAGATGATCGCGTGGGTATCGAGCAGCAGCATGCGGCGTCAGCGATGAAGGATGCCGCGCGCTGCGTCCAACTCATCCTCGGCAAGCGTCGGTTGCGTGAGGTCTGCTCCGGGTGCGAGGGTCACCGTGCCGCGCAAGGCGCCGTAGAGCGGCTTGAGCTTGAGCTTCGGCGGAACAAGCTCGCCAACGGGCTTGCCGTGGCGCGTGACCACGACCTTGCTGAGCTTGCGCTTCTGCAAGGCATCGAAAAGCTTGAGGCAGCGCGCCTTGAACTCGGACACGCTGATGGTGATCTCGTCGTCGCTCATCCCACCCAGTCCAAAAAATGGTCAAATTAATATGACCATTTTCCGGAGGGACGGCAAGGGCCCGTGGCGGGCCGTACTGTCTCAGTCCGAATTTTCTGGCGCGAAACGGGGCGACCTCCCTCTCCTCCTTCAGGAGGAGAGGGTCGGGGTGAGGAGGTGTTTGTGCGTGAGACGCGATCCGCCGAAGAAGCTCGCTGCGCTCGCCCTCCTCACCTTCCCATCGCTTCGCGATGGGCCCCTCCTCTCCTCCTGAAGGAGGAGAGGAGAAGGGAGCCTCAGCTCCGCTTGCCGAGTTTCAAACCGAGATTTTACGCGGCGGCTCGATCAATGGCGCTAGAAACCCGAGCCCTTGCCCGGCTAAGGATAGACCAGCTTGAAGTGGATGACGCCGCCCACGGGGAGGAGCGTGAAGGCCGCCTTGTAGAAGCTCGGCGCCGAGAGGAGGTTGGGCCGCACATCGTTGGAGAAGCCGTAGCCCTCGAGCGGCATGCCGAGAAAGTTGGTGGCGAATTTGCCGGTGCCGTTCTCGTCGTGAAAGGCGTTGACCGCATAGACGCCTGGCGGCAGATCGTACTTGAAGACGACGGAGCCGACCTGGGCCGGCTTGGCCTGGCCGTGATCCTTCGTCGGTTTGTCCGGCCATTGGGCCTCTGAGCTATAGACGGAGATGCGGATTTGGCCCTTGTCGCTGCGTATGTTCTCGACCGTGATGGTGAGCTCCGCCGCCACGGCACCCCCCGGCCCGGCTACGAGGAGAAGGAGCGCCAGAGCGAGGAGTCCCCGCGCCAGTCCGCCCCTTAGGTCGGGGGAGCGCAAACGCGTCGCCGCAGCATTCATGTCGGGGCACACCGGTAGCGGAGGTCACGAGCGGCGGCGATTGTGACAAATCCGGCCCGCGCGGCCAAGGGGATAAGTAGGCGATTGTCGCTAGCACCCGGTCTGACCGGCTTATGCAGCAGGCCGCTCGACCGACATTGGAGCCATTCCAAGGAAGGGGGGCGGCGATAACTTCGCTGCAGCTGCGAACAAGGCTTCACAAACCGCGCGCGAGCAGGCATTGTGTCGCCCGCAAACGAGCGTGAGCGGCAAGACGGCCAGCGGACGGTCCCCCCATGAAAATCGCTATCGTTAAGGAGCGGCGCGAAGGCGAGAAGCGCGTCGCCGCGACGCCGGAGACGGCCAAGAGATTCGCCGGCCTTGGTCTAGAGGTCGTGGTCGAGCAGGCGGCGGGGTCCGCCGCGTCGTTCCCCGACGAGGCCTATCGCCAGGCGGGTGCCGCCATCGCCGAGAGCGCCGCGGCGGCGCTCAAGGATGCGGATATCGTGCTCAAGGTGCAGCGCCCGCAGAGCGCAGCCGAGGGCAACGACGAGCTCGCGCTCATGAAGCGCGGCGCGCTCTTGATCGCCATGCTCTCGCCCTACGGCGAGCGCGAGCGCATCGAGGCCTATGCGGCGGCGGGGATCTCGGCCTTCGCGATGGAGCTCATGCCGCGCATCTCGCGCGCGCAGTCGATGGACGTGCTTTCCTCGCAGGCGAACCTCGCGGGCTACAAGGCGGTGCTCGACGCCGGCGTGCAATTCGGCAAGGCCTTCCCGATGATGATGACCGCGGCGGGCACGGTGGCGCCCGCGAAGGTGATCGTGATGGGCGTGGGCGTCGCGGGCCTGCAGGCGATCGCGACGGCGCGGCGCTTGGGTGCGGTGGTCTCGGGCTACGACGTGCGCCCGGCGGTCAAGGAGCAGGTGCAGTCGCTCGGGGCGAGCTTCGTCGAGGTCGACGCCGCGGCGACCAAGGGGGCCGAGACCGCGGGGGGCTACGCCAAGGAGATGAGCGAGGAGTACAAGCAGAAGCAGGCGGCCGTGCTGCGCGAGACGCTCAAGAAGCAGGACATCGCCATCACCACGGCGCTCATCCCGGGCCGGCCGGCGCCGGTCCTGATCAGCGAGGAGATGGTCAAGGAGATGAAGCCGGGCTCGGTGATCGTCGATTTGGCCGTCGAGGCGGGCGGCAATTGCCCGCTCTCGGAGCCGGGCCAGGTCGTGGTCAAGCACGGCGTCACCATCGTCGGCTATACCAACTATCCCAGCCGCATCGCGGTCGACGCCTCCGCACTCTATGCCCGCAACCTCTACAATTTCCTGGCGCCGTTCGCGAAGAAGGAGGGCGGCGGTCTCGAGATCAAATGGGACGACGAGCTGGTCAAGGGCACGCTTTTGACCCACGACGGCAAGGTCGTCCACCCGAGCTTCGCCGCCGCCGCCGCCTGAAAATCACGAGGGGTACCCCATGGATCCGACGACACTCGCCGATCACGCCTCGCGCCTTGCGACGGGGGCTGCCAAGCTCGCGGACGACGCGGCCCGGCTTGCCTACGAGGCGACGCAGCTCGGCTCGCAGCAGGCCCACGGCGCCGGCCTCGATCCCGCGGTGATCGGACTGACCGTGTTCGCGCTCGCCTGCTTCGTCGGCTATTACGTGGTGTGGAAGGTGACGCCCGCACTCCACTCCCCGCTCATGTCGGTGACCAACGCGATCTCGAGCGTGATCATCGTGGGGGCCATCCTTGCGGCCGGCCCCGCCGATCTGAATTTCTCGAAGATCATGGGCTTCGCCGCGGTGACGCTCGCCTCCGTCAATATCTTCGGCGGCTTCATCGTGACCCAGCGCATGCTGCAGATGTTCCAAAGGCGCAAGTAGGCGGGAAACGGAACCATGAGCGCAAATCTCGCGGCCATCGCCTATCTCATCGCCTCGATCTGCTTCATCATGGCGTTGCGGGGCCTCTCCTCGCCCGACAGTGCCAGGATGGGCAACATCGTCGGCGTCATCGGCATGGTCATCGCGGTGGCGACCACGCTCGCGGCACCCGGCGTGGTGAGCTACGGCCTGATCATCGTCGGCGTGCTCATCGGCGGCTCGATCGGCACCGTCATCGCGCTGCGCATCCAGATGACGGCGCTGCCCCAGCTCGTGGCGGCGTTCCACAGCCTGGTCGGCTTAGCTGCCGTGTGCGTCGCCGCCGCCGCCTTCTATCACCCGGAAGCTTACGGCATCATGGGTGAGGGCGGCATCCACCTGTCGACCCTCATCGAGATGAGCCTCGGCACCGCGATCGGCGCCGTCACCTTCACCGGCTCGATCATCGCGTTTGCCAAGCTGCAGGCGATTCTCTCGGGCAAGCCCCTCGTCTTCCCGGGCCAGCACTTCCTGAACGCGGCGCAGGGTGTGGCACTCGTGCTGCTCATCGTCTGGTTCGCCGCCTCGGGCGCGCCGCTCGCCTTCTGGCTCATCGTGATCCTGTCGCTGACCCTCGGCTTCCTCCTCATCCTGCCGATCGGCGGGGCGGACATGCCGGTCGTG
>JGI12269J14319_10004408_pt1 | contig 12859 bp, 10 predicted proteins | sample PeaSoiSIISIP2007_FD_14319 | JGI IMG/M metagenome (IMG submission 14319) | reverse complement strand
CCCCGGCCGCGCCCACCTGGCCCGGCTCGAGGCCGAGGTCGGCCACCGTGAGCTGCTCCACCGGCTTGGACTTGGCCGCCATGATCCCCTTGAACGACGGGTAGCGGGGCTCGACGACACCGGCCGTCACGGTGACCACCGCCGGGAGCGGGCAGTCGACCTCGTCGTAGCCGGCCTCGGTCTGGCGCTCCACGTGCACCCGCCCGTCACCCACCGACACCTTCTTGGCGAAGGTGACCGAGGGCAGGCCCAGGAGCTCGGCCAGCTGCACCGGCATCGTCCCGGTGTACCCGTCGGTCGACTCGGTGGCCGCGATGACCAGGTCGGGATGGGCCCGCTCGACCGCCTTGGCCAGGACCTTGGCCGTGGACAGGGCGTCGGAACCCTTCAGGCTGTCGTCGCTCACCAGAATGGCTTTGGCCGCCCCCATGGCGAGGGCCGTCCGCAGCCCCGACGTCTCCCCACCGGGGGCCATCGAGACCAGCGTCACCTCCCCGCCACCCGCCTGCTCGGCGAGCTGGAGGCCCATCTCGACGCCGTAGGCGTCGGAATCGTCGAGGATGAGCTTTCCCTCCCTGACCAGGGTGTGGGTCTGGGGGTCCACGGCCTGAGGGGCAGCCGGATCGGGGATCTGCTTCACACAGACGACGACGTTCATGGCATCGATTGTCCCCGAGAACCCGTCGCTCGACCAATCCGGCACGGGGCGCCGGTCGCCGACCCGACCTGGACCGTCACCCCCGCCCCAGCCGGGCCAGGGTCCCGGCCACGTCGTCGGTGACGACGGCGTCCACCCCCGCCCGCACCACCGCGTCGAGCTCGAGGGGGAGGTTCACAGTCCAGGTGACCACGGCCATGCCGAGGTCGTGGGCCCGGTCGACGAGGGCGGCGTCGACCTGCGAGTGGTGCGGGTGCACGGCGGCGCAGCCCAGCCCCACCGCCGTGTCGAGGGCGGCCGCCACGTCGAGGGCGGGGTGGACGAGCAGGCCCAGTGCGGGGGCGACGGCGCCCCCCCTGTGCCCGGCAGCCCGGTCGGCGGCCCCGAAGACGGCCAGGGTCTCGGCCCAGAAGGACGACACCACCACCCGGGCCGGCCACGGCCCGTCCTCCGCCGCCTCCCGGCGCAGCACGTCCGCCACCTCGGTCGCCACCCGGTGGTCGGGGTCGTAGCCGGACTCGAAGGGCAGATTCTTGATCTCGACGTCGACCGCCGCCCCGGCGCAGCCGCGCAGGGCCTGGACCAGCGTGGGCATCCAGGGGGGCATCTGGTCGGCCCGACGTTCGGCCACCGGTCCAAGACCGGGGACCTCCGGATCGTGGTGCAGGACCAGCGCCCCGTCCGACGTGCGGCGGACGTCCAGCTCCACGCCGTCGGCACCGGCCCGCCGGGCGCCGGCGAAGGCCTCCAGGGTGTTCTCGCGCCAGGGCCCGGTCCCGCCCCGGTGGCCCAGCACGGCCACCGGGTCACCCGGCCGGCGCCGCCAGGCCGGGTTCGGTGCCCCGCCGTCGGTCATGCCCCAGCTTCCCCCGGAGCGACCCCGTCCCCGGGCAAATACCGCTTGCGGGGGTGAGCGCTTGAGAGTAGTTTCACGTTCACCGAATCACATCCTGGCGGTCAACCCCTGTGACCAGCCAAGTGATCTGGATCACAAGTGGGCGGACGGTAAAACGGACGAGCACGGAACGGTACCGGAGGAGGGTCATCGTGGCACTCATGTGGAACCGCTCGGTCGAGTGGGACGCCGACGACTGGCGAAAGCTGGCTGCCTGCCGGCACACGGAGCCGGATCTCTTCTTCCCTGTCGGGACCACGGGCCCGGCCATCGAGCAGATCGAGGCGGCCAAGCGGGTGTGCCGGGCGTGCGAGGCCATCGAGCCCTGCCTGGAGTTCGCCCTGGCCACCAACCAGGAGTCGGGCATCTGGGGAGGAACCTCTGAGGAGGAGCGCCGCAAGCTGCGCAAGGCCTGGCTGGCCGCCCGCCGACGCGCCTCGTAGATCCCAACCGGGCGGCGTCCGACCGCCCCGCCCGCTGACCGGCCCCGGAGATCTCCGGGGCCGTTGCGCGCCGACGCCCCCACGGCGGGGGGCCGTCGCTATCCTCGACGGACGAGAGGGCCACGTTCTCCTCCTCTCTCGGTCTCCCGATCAGAGGTGCGGTCATGCCTGACGCGACGGGGGGGCAACGGCTCGCCGCCGGCTGGGTCGACCGGTCCATCCGGACGAAGGGGCTCGTGGTCATCGCCGTCCCCATCGCCATCCTGGTGGTGGTGCTCGGCACCACGTTCTGGTTCACCCACGTGGACGACCGCGCCCAGAACGTCGCCGGCCGGGCCCGCCAGGTCGTGGACGCGGCCACCACGGTGGAGAACAGCATCCTGAGCGCCGAGACCGACGTCGACGGCTACCTGCTCACCGGGAACCACCTGGACCGGGCGGCGTACGAACGGGCCCGCCAGGACGTGCCTTCCCGGCTCCGTCAGCTGACGGCGCTCACCCCGGGCGACGCGGCCGGGCGGCGGCGGGGGCCGGCCATCGTGGCTGACATCAGGATCGTGACGGCCGACATGGCTGCACTGGCGGTCCGGCCCCCCTCCGCCACACCCTCGGTGCAGACCACCGCGCTGCTCGGCGCCAGCCTGGCCCAGTCGGGCCGGTTGCGCTCCGACGTGGCTCTGCTCACGGCCCGGGAGAGCGCCGTCATCGCGGCCCAGCGCTCGGCCATCCACACCTCCAACCTCTTCCTCCCCGCCATCGCCATCGCTGCCGTGGTGCTCGCGCTGGCCGGTGGCGTGATGGTGTCCCAGCTCTTCACCGCGGGTGTGGTCACGCGCCTGCGCCGCCTGGAACGGGCCACCGAGGACCTCGAACGCGGCGACGTCCCCGACAACGTGCCCGGGGGGCGCGACGAGATCGGGCGCCTGTCGGCCCGGCTCCTCGCCGCCACGGCCCAGCTGCGCCGGCACGCAGAGGAGCGCGACCGGGCCCTGGGCGAGCTCGAGGACATCCTCACCGCCTCCCCGGTGGTGTCCCTGCGCTACGACGTGACCACCCGGCGCTTCTCCTACGCCAGCCCCAACCTGGAGCGGTTCCTCGGCATCCCCGCCGACGAGGCCCTGGCCGACCCGGGGGCGGTGCTCGAGCGCTTCCACCCCGACACCACCACCCAGCTGCGCGACGCCCTGGCGGCTGGGGCCGGACGCCAGGGAGAACGACTCGAGTTGCTGCTCCGGTTCCGGCGCGACCCTTCGTCAGAGGACTGGCGCGAGGCCGACGCTGTCTACACGGTCGACCGTGACCCGGACGGGGCGCCGCGGGACGTGGTCGCCTACCTGGTCGACGTGTCGGCCCGGCACGAGGCGCAGCGTGCGGCCGATGACCGCCGTTTCCTCCTGGAGTCGATCTTCCACGCATCGCCCGACACCATCGTGGTCCGTGACATCACGGGTCGGGTCGTGCTGGCCAGCTCGGCGCTGGCCGAGGTCATCGGGACCACCGACACCGGGCCGGGCGGGCTCGTCGAGCGGGCCGACGGGTTCGGCAGCGCGCCGCCCGAGGATCGGGCAGTGCTCGACAATCTGATCGCCCGGTGCATCGCGGGCGAGCGCGGCCCCGCTCCCGTCGTCACCACCGGGCGGCTGCCCGGCGGCGAGGTCCGCACCTTCGAGACGCGGGCCCGCCCGGTGTTCGACGAGTCGGGCCGGGTCACCGGCTCCGTGACCGTGTCACGCGACGTCACCGAGCGCGTCCGCCTCGAGCACTCCCTGCGCCACGCCTCGACCGACGCCGAGCGGGCCAGCGAGGCCAAGAGCGAGTTCCTGTCGCGCATGAGCCACGAGCTGCGCACCCCCCTCAACGCCATCCTGGGCTTCGCCCAGCTGCTCGAGCTGGACGAGCTCCCGGCCGACCAGGCCGCCAGCGTGGACCAGATCCGGCGGGCCGGGCACCATCTCCTGGCGCTCATCAACGAAGTGCTCGACATCTCCCGCATCGAGGCCGGTCGCCTGAGCCTGTCCACGGAACCGGTCGAGGTGGGCGACGTCCTCGACGAGGTGGCCACGCTGCTGGCGCCGGTGGCCGAAACGGCCGGGATCGAACTTTCCGTGCACGTCGACGGGGCCAGGGCGCTTCGGGTCCGCGCCGACCGGCAGCGACTCCTGCAGGTACTGCTCAACCTGGGATCCAACGCCCTCAAGTACAACAACCGGGGCGGCGCGGTGTCGTTCCTGACGCGCCACGCCGCCGACGGCCGGGTGCGCTTCGAGGTCCGCGACACCGGGCCCGGCATCCCGCACGAGCAGCAGGACCAGCTCTTCATCCCCTTTTCGCGCCTCGGAGCCGAACGGTCGGCCGTCGAGGGCACCGGCGTCGGCCTGGCCCTGTCCAAGCACCTGGTCGAGGTCATGGGGGGCGTCATCGGGGTGGAGTCCGTGCCGGGTCACGGGTCGACGTTCTGGGTCGAGCTGGCCCGCGTCGAGGCGCCGGCCCCCGGGGCCGGTCCCGCCCACCGGCGCGACGGCACGCCCGGCGGCGGGCGCGACGAGGCGAACGGTGCCGGGGCGGCCGGTCAGGGTGCGGCCCCAGAGGGCGGGAGCATCGTGGTGCTCCACATCGAGGACAACCCCTCGAACGCCTCGCTCGTCGAGCGGGTGCTGGCCAAACGGCCCGGCGTCCGCCTGATCTCGGCCAGCGAGGGTCGCTCGGGCCTCGAGCTAGCCCGACAACACCACCCCGACCTGGTACTTCTCGATCTCCACCTGCCCGACCTGCCCGGGGATGAGCTGCTGCACCGGCTCAAGGCGGTGCCCGAACTGGCCGACACAAAGGTGGTCGTCGTGAGCGCGGACGCGACCCCGAGCCGGATCAGGGAGATGCTCGACCTGGGGGTCGAGGGCTACCTCACCAAGCCCGTGGACGTAGAAGCACTCCTTCGGCTCGTGGACCACGAGATCGGAGCGAAGCAGGGTGAACCTCGATGAGGGAGTGTTGCGCGGGGCGCAGGTGCTCGTCGTCGACGACGAGCCGGCCAACGTCGCCCTGATCGAGCGGATGCTGGTGCGCAACGGCTTGACGCAGGTGCGCACCACGACCGACCCCCGCCGCTTCCGGGAGATCTTCCTCGAGCAGCGACCCGACATCGTCCTGCTCGACCTCCACATGCCCTACCTCGACGGCCTCGACCTGCTGCGCCAGGTCCGCGCGTTGCGTGGCCCCGACGAGTACCTGCCCGTCCTCGTGCTGTCGGCCGACGTGACCAGCAAGGCCTGCATCGACGCCCTCAGCGCCGGTGCCGTCGACTTCCTCACCAAGCCTCTCGACACCGCCGAGATCGGCCTCCGGGTGCGCAACTACCTCGAGGCGCGCCGCCTGCACCTGCGCCTCGACGGACACCGCCGTGAGCTCGACGGCATCGTCAAGGAGCGCACGGCCGAGCTCGAGCAGGCCCACTTCGCCACGCTGCGGCGCCTCAACCTGGTCAGCGAGTTCCGCGACGACGTGACGAACGAGCACACGCGGCGCGTCGGCGTGGCCGCCGCCCGGTTGAGCGCGGAGGCGGGCGGCGACCCCGACATGGCGGTGCTGATCGAGCACGCCGCACCGCTGCACGACCTGGGCAAGGTGGGGGTCCCCGACGCCGTGCTCCTCAAGCCCGGCCGGCTCACGCCCGAGGAGTTCGAGGTCATCCGCACCCACCCCACCATCGGGGCACAGATCATCGGCGAGACGAACTCCGACGTGCTCAACCTGGCCCGCGTCATCGCCGAGACGCACCACGAGCGGTGGAACGGCGAGGGGTACCCCGCCGGGCTCCGGGGTGAGGACATCCCGCTGCCGGGGCGGATCGTGGCCGTGTGCGACGTGTTCGACGCCCTTACCCACGAGCGTCCCTACAAGCGGGCCTGGACCACCGAGGAGGCCGTCGGCGAGCTCGTGGCCGAGCGAGGGACCTTCTTCGACCCCGAGCTGGTCGACCTGTTCGTGGGAGCGGTGCTGCCCGGGCTCCCCTGGTTGCACCAGGAGCGCGCCGTCACGACCGCCACGACCCAACCACATCCCCACCAGGACGGGCCCGGCCACGCCGACTCCCCCGGGACCCCGAGGCGCATGCACCACGCCGTGGTGGGCAACAATGCCAGGAGCGGTGGCGACCAGGACCGACAGTGGGCGGATGACGCAGGATCGGAGGTGGCTCTGTGACCCTGACCGATGAAGAACACATGGTGCTGGTGGCCGAGGACGACTCGGCCAGCCGTGCCGCAACCAGGCTGTTCCTCCAGCGGGTGGGGTACCGCGTGGGCGAGGCCGCCGACGGACCGGGGACGCTGCGCGAGGCCAGCCTGGGCAGCTACGACCTCGTGCTGCTCGACCTGGGCCTCCCGGGCCTCGACGGTGAGGAGGTGCTCGCCCGGCTGCGGCGCGACAGCGCCCTGCCCGTGATCGTCCTGACCGGCAGGACCGAGGAGGCCGAGCGGGTCAGGGTCCTCAACCTGGGCGCGGACGACTACGTGGTGAAGCCGTGCTCGCTGCCCGAGCTCGAAGCGCGCATCCGGGCCGTGCTCCGGCGGGGCCAGCCCGCGCCGGTGGACACCCGCATCGAGCACGAAGGCCTCGTCATCGACCGGTCCGCCCACCGTGTCGAGGTGGACGGGGGCACGGTCGACCTGACGCCCAAGGAGTTCGACCTCCTGGCGTTCCTGGCCGCCGCCCCCGACCAGGTCTTCACCCGCGAAGAGCTGCTCGAGCACGTGTGGGGCTCGACCCAGGAGTGGCAGGACCCGGCCACGGTCACCGAACACGTCCGCCGTCTGCGGCTCAAGCTCGAGCCCGACCCCGCCACGCCCCGGTGGCTGCACACCGTGCGAGGCATCGGCTACCGCTTCTCGGGGGACGCCGCCCAGGCCTGAGAGAGCGGCTCAGGCGGTCCGATCCGTCAGGCGGTCCGATCCGTCAGGCGGTCCGATCCGTCAGGCGGTCCGATCCGTCAGGCGGGGTCGACCGTCTCGTGAACGGGCAGCTCGATGGTCACGAGCGTGCCGCCGTTGCTCTCCATGGCGATGGAGCCGCCCAGCTGGCTGGTGACCAGGTCGCGGACGATCGACAGTCCGAGGCTCGTCGTGTGGCCGATGTCGAACCCCTCCGGCAGCCCGCACCCGTCGTCGCGCACCTGCAGCGTGAGACGCCGCCCGTCGTTGGCGAGCACCAGGTCGACGTGCCCGGTGGGCTCGTCATGATCGGCGATGGGAGGCGACGCCTCGCCCCCGTCGTCCTCGGACCGCTCCAAGGCCGGAAAGGCGTGCTCCACCGCGTTCTGGAGCAACTCGGCCAGCACCACCGCCAGCGGCGTGGCCACGTCGGCGCCCACCTCGCCCACGTCCCCCGTGACGCGGATGCCGATGCGGTCGCCCGAGACCACCGAGTCCTCGGCCATGCGCACCAGCGATCCCACGATCTCGTCGAACGGGACCTGGTCGCCGGGCTCGCGCGACAGGATCTCGTGGACCAGGGCGATGGAGCGCACCCGGCGCTCGGCCTCGCGCAGCTCCTCCTGCCCCTTGCCGGGATCGAGCCGCCTGGCCTGCAGTCGCAGGAGCGACGAGATCGTCTGCAGGTTGTTCTTCACCCGGTGGTGCACCTCGCGGATGGCCGCGTCCTTCGACAGCAGCAGCCGGTCGAGGCGCCGGAGATCGGTGACGTCACGCATCAGCACCATGGCCCCGGTGACCGTCCCCTCCTGGAGCAGGGGGGTGACCTGGAGCAGGACGATGACGTCGGGCCGGCGCTCGACCTCCTCGGTGACCGGGTACCCCGAGCGCAGCGCCCAGTCCACGGCCGAGTCGTCGATGCCCACCTCCGACAGGCGCCTGCCCTCCACGATGTCACTCACCCCCATGCGGTGCAGGGCGCTCATGGCGTTGGGCGACGCGTAACGGGCGTAGCCGTCGGGATCGACGAGGACGAGGCCGTCGCCCACCCGGGGGGAATCCTCGATGGACGTCTCCTCCCCCACGAACGGGTAGTCGCCACTCGCCACCATGGCCGCCAGCCGGTAGTAGAGGTCGCGGTACACGCGCTCGAGGCGGCCCGCCCGACGGTCCTCGTGGGGTGCGACGCGCATGAGGACGGCGACGGGGTCTCCGGCGCGGTGGCGCACGGGGACGCACTCGAGCTGGGCGGTGTCGGGCACGACCGGCACCTCACCGGTGTCGTTGGCGTGGGGATCGGGCGTGAGGTGCACGTTGCGCGGGACCGGGATCATGGCGAAGCCCGACGCCATGACGCCCGTGTGCAGGGTCTCGGTCACCACCGGCCAGTCGGCGCTCTCGACGATCTGGCCCACGAGGTCCACGCGCAGGAGGGTGGCCCAGGTGGTGGGGCGGATCTGGCCCAGCACCACCAGCCGGGTGCCGTCGGTGCCCGCCGCCGGCGCCACGAGCAGCAGGTCCGAGAACGACAGGTCGGAGAGGACGCCCCACGATCCGAGCAGACGTTGCAGGTGGGCCAGGCTGAACGGGTCGAGACCGGTGTGACGGGCGGCCTCCTCGCCGGGCGTGGTCACGGGCCCGGGACCCGCGTCCGGACGGCCACGTCGACGCCACGACGGGCCCGGAAGGCACGCAGATGCCCGACCTCGAGCTCGTCGAGCAGGGCGGCCAGGTCGGCCGAGCGGTCCGCCACGTCGGCCAGGCAGTGGGCGTCGGAGGCGGTGGTGAGCGGTACGCCGCGGGCCGCGAAGCGAGCCAAGAGGGGAGGGGCGGGATAGGCCTCGGCGGCGGGCTTGCGCCATCCCGCCGACGAGAGCTCGGCGGCCATGCCCGACGTCACGGCCGCTTCCACCAGCCGGTCCCAGCACTCCTCCGGCGCGCCGGGCCGGTGCCCGGCCGCCTTGGCCAGATCGGGATGGGCGAGCACGTCGCACGTACCGGTGGCGGCGAGCTCCTCGATGGCCGAGGTGTAGTCGTCCCAGGCGGCGTCGACGTCGCGCACCGACCACTGCGCCATGGACAGGGCGTCGCCGATGTCGTCGAAACGCCACGTCCCGATCCAGTGCACCGACCCGAGCAGGACGTCGAAGGGATAGCCGGCCAGCAGGGCGGCCACGTCGTCCATCCGGCCGCGGTAGTAGTCGACCTCGAGCCCGAGCACCACCGGCAACCCGGCGTCCTTGGCCGACAGCACGCACGCCACGTAGTCGTCGAGGTCGGCGTGGGCGTGCTCGTCCCAGTACGCCGCCATGGAGGCCCGCAACGCGGCGTCGGGCTCGTCGGCCCAGAAGCCCCGCAGCAGGCGGTCGGCCTGCCGGAACCGGAAGAGGTGCTCGGTGAGGGCGACCTCCTCCACCCCCACCGAACGGGCCCGCTCGCAGTAGGCGGCCACCTCCTCGAGGGTGGGGGCGGTGTCGCGCTGGCCGTGGGGCCAGAGATGGAGGTGGTAGTCGAGCACCGGTGCGTCGTGGTGGCGCGGCTCAGGCGGCGGCCGGCGCAGCGCGCTCGGTGGCGGCGCGGGCGCGGTCGTCGGCCTCGAACCCGGGATCGGCGGTGGCGGTCATGTCGGCGTCCTCGGCAGGCATCGTACGCTGCGGGGCCCTGCCGCCGTGCCCGTGTCCCGGGCGCCGGCCGCCCGTGCCCGACGCCTACGAGGCGACGGGGGTCCGCACGTGGCGCAGCACGGCGTCCAGGGCGCGCATGTACGCCTGGTGGGCCACCGCCGTTTCGTCGCGGGCCGCCACGGCGTAGGTGGCGTGCAGCCACCGGTGGGCCTCGGCGCACGGTTCGTCACGGTGGAGATCCTCGTCCCGCTCGATCTTGCCCAGCAGCTCGTAGAGGCCGCGGGCGTCGAAACGGGGGAACATCCGCACCAGGCGGTCCAGGTGCCGGCCCACGGCGTCGGCACCGTCGACCGTCGCCTCATCGTGCCCCGCCCAGCCGGGAACGGCGTCGCCGTCGGCTTCGGCACCACCGGTGCCGTCACCGCCGAGGTGGACCCGCTCCCAGCGCTCCTCGTACCCGAGGACGAGCAGCGCGCCTACGTACCCGAAGTGCTGCACCACGGCCTGCCGCGCGGGCCGGGAAGCGTCCGGGTCACCGAGCAGTGTCAACGCGGTGCCGTCATCGCCCAGGACGTAGGCGGCGCAGCGTCCCAGCCGCTCGGCGTCGTCGCTCGCCAGCGCCTGGCGCACGAGCTCCGCAGCCCGCACCGACCGCGGGCACCGTCCCCACCTCGCCGGATCGGACGGGAGCGCCCCCGTGGGGCCGAGCCACGCCGCCAGCGGGTGGACACCCAGCCGGTCGAAGGCGGCGACCAGGATGGCGTCGGGTGCGCTCGGCGGGGCGCACGGGTGACCCGCCCGGCACCTGGGCACGCCCTCGGCGACGTGGTTGCGGCACGGACGCCCCGTGGTGGTGAAGGTGAAACCGCACGACCTGGAGGCCGCGGGCATGGCCGGGCCGGTCGCTCCGCCCCGACGACTGCGCAGGTGCCGACTGGCCATGATGGGGTGTCGGCACCGCGGCGCTCGTTCTTCATCCAGCCGTGCACAATCTCCGGCGAATGCGGTCCGACCGCACCTGAGGGCTAAGGCCCCGGGCCGCACCGGCCGATGGAATGGTGGTGATCGAATCCCGGGGTTTGCTCGACGTCGCCGTCTGGCTCCCCGACGCCGTTGTGGTCGTCGACGCCTCGGCCAGGTTGATCTGGGCCAACGACGCGGCCGAACGGCTGTTCGGGGTGGACAGCGCGCGCCTGCTCGGAACGGACGGACTCGTCTTCGTCCACCCCGACGACCGGGAGTTCGCCCTCGTCTCGCTGACCAGCATCCAGGGCAAGATCGTCGGGACACCCATCGAGGTACGGGTACAGACGGCCGACGGATGGCGCCTGGTGGAGATCATCGGTGCCAATCTCCTCGACCGGCCCTCGGTCAACGGCCTGGTGCTGTGCATGCGCGATCTCACCGAGCGGCGGCGGTGGGAGGTCGCCTCGGACGAGGTCGGGAAGTTCCGCTCCCTGGTGCACAACGCCGCCAGCGTGACCATGCTCCTCGACGCCGCCGGTCGGATCGAGTCCGTGTCGGCCGCCATCACCCGCCTGCTCGGCCACGACCAGGAGCTCGTGGAGGGGAGGCCGCTCGTCGAGTTCGTCCGGAACCTCGATCGCGGCGCCATGGCGGCCGCCCTGGCCCGCGCCGTCGACGCCCCGTCGTGGAGCACCTCCCCCACCGTGGTGGAGGTCGAGCTCCTGCGGCGCGGGGGCACCGAGACCATCCCCTTCGAGCTGAGCATCGTCAACCTCCTCGACGACCCGACGGTGGGCGGCCTGGTGGTGTCGGGCCACGACATCACGCAACTGCGCGCCACGCGCGACGCGCTCGAGGAGTTCACGGCGTTCGACTCCCTGACCGGCCTGCCCAACCGGGCGACCCTGCGCGCCCACCTGGAACGTCGACTCGACAACCCCACCACCGCCGTGGTGTTCCTGGACCTCGACGGGTTCCGGCCCATCAACGAGCAGTTCGGGCAGAGCACAGGGGACGAGATCCTCCGCATGATCGCCGAGCGGCTGCAGTCTTCGGTCCGCAAGGGGGACGTCGTGGCCCGATACGGGGGCGACGAGTTCGTGGTGCTGGCGGCGATCAACGCCCCCGAGGAGCTCGAGGCGTTGGCGACCCGGCTGGCCGCCGGCGTCGAGGATGCGATCGAGCTGCCCGAGGGCACCTTCTGTCTGAGCGCCAGTGTTGGCCTGGCCTATCCGGGACCGGGAGACACGGCCGCCGCCCTGCTCGGGCGGGCCGACGCCGCCATGTACATCGCCAAGCAGCACGCCGAGGGCGGGGGCCACCACCACCCGTCGTAGCTCGGTCCGGCACGCCGCCGGCGTCGGGTGCCCGACACCGTGTCCGGCTGTGACGAACGACTGATCTGGCAGGATCGGGGCGTGGCGACCCTCCGTCCCATGACCGATGCGGACGTCCCGGATGCCGCGGCCGCCTGGGAAGACGCATTTCGGTCCATGCGCACCACCTTCGGCCTTCCGGTTCCGCACGCCACGGAGGAGGACCGGCTCCGACTCGAGCGCCGCATGTGCCACTTCCTCGCCACCGATCCGGCCGGGTCGTGGGTTGCGGACGACGCCGGCGTGATCGCCGGTCTGTCCCAGTCCTTCGTACGCGAGGGCTACTGGGTCCTGTCGATGTTGGCCACGGTACCCGGTGCACAGCGACGCGGGCTCGGACGCCAGCTGCTGCGCCACGCCATGGACAACGCCGGCGCCGGTAGCCCGGGCTCGATCCAATGCTCTCGCCATCCGGCGGCGATGGCGTTGTACACGTCGGCCGGCTTCACGCTGCACCCCGTGGTCACGGGCCGGGGCACCGTGCGCCCCGGAACCGTGCACGTCGATCCGTGGGTTCGCCACGGCGACGAGGCAGACGCCGACACCGTCGCCGCCATCGACCGGGTCGTCCGGGGAGCCGCCCGCTCCGTGGACATCGTCGCCATGCTGCACGAGCCGGGCAGCCGTCTCCTGCTCGTCGGCGACCGCGGCTACGCCGTGGTGAGAGACGACCGGGTCGTCACCCTCGGTGCCCTTGACGACGACGCCGCCACCGCGCTGCTCGCCGCGGCCCTGTCCGAGAGCGACCGGGACCGTGGCGTCGAGGTCAACTGGCTGACAGCGGGCCAGCAGTGGGCCATCCACACCCTCGTCGACGCCGGAGTCGAACTTCACCCCTCCGGCCCCGTGATGGTGCGGGGACGACCCGGCCCACCGCCTCGATACATCCCGAGCGGCGGTTACGGCTGACCACCGGTTCCCGCCCGTGGTGGGTGGACCGCGCAGTCCTCGAAACCCCCCCGCGGCCCCGGG
>JGI12269J14319_10004406_pt1 | contig 12860 bp, 17 predicted proteins | sample PeaSoiSIISIP2007_FD_14319 | JGI IMG/M metagenome (IMG submission 14319) | reverse complement strand
CGAGCCAGTCCGTCACGCCAGGCTCTTGCGAATGGCGTGGCGGGTCAGACCGAGGAAGATCGCCGCGAACACCCCGAGCATGAGTGTGTTGGGCAGGATCACGCTCCAGACGTCGCCGGCCAGGAACACCGTCTGCAGCAGAGCCACAAAATAGTGGGCCGGAACGCAGTCGCTGATCGCGCGGATGAAGGCCGGGACGCTTCGCAGGTCATAGATGAAACCCGAGAGCATGGTCGCCGGCAGGAAGGTGACGAGCTGGGTGATCTGGCTGGCGAGGAACTGGCTCTTGAGCGTCGAGGAGATGAAGAGGCCCATGCCGAGCGCCACCAGCAGGTAGAGCATCGAGGTAAGGCCCAAGACCCACAGCGAACCCCGCAGCGGCACGACGAAGAGAAACCGCGCGGCCAGGACGCAGATCGCCAGTCCGACAAGGCCCAAGAGGAAATACGGCAAGAGCTTTCCGACCAGGATCTCGTCGGCCTGCACGGGTGTAACGAACAGCGCTTCCAGCGTGCCGCGTTCCCACTCGCGCGACATCACCATCGCGGTCAGGGTGCCGCCGATCAGCGTCATCACCAGCACGATCAGGCCTGGCACGAGGAAATAGTGGCTGTCGTCGGCGTCGTTGAACCAGAGGCGGCTTTCGACATTCACCGGGCCGCCAACCGCGGCGCCGCCGGCGTCGTTCCGCGTCGCCGCGGCCGCGGCGAGCGCGCCTTCCGCATAGCCCTGCATGATCCGGGCGCGGTTGGCGTCGGTGCCATGCAGCACGAGCTGCACGCTCGCTGACCCCAGCCGGCTCTCGCGCGAGAAGTCTTCGCGGAGGTAGATGACCCCGTCGACCTTGCGCTCGAGCATGAGCTCGCGGGCGTCGAACTCGGAGGTGACCGTGCGGACAGCGAAATAGGGCGAGAGAGCAAAACCCGCCGCCAACTCGGTCGCGTCCGGCGACGGCGCCTCCACAACGATCGCCACGGGCACGTGGCGAACGTCGAGCGAAACGCCATACCCGTAGAGCAGGATCAGGATCACCGGCAGCACGATCCCGATGGCGAAGCTCGAGGGATCGCGCAGCACCTGCAGCCCCTCCTTGCGGACGAGCGCCCAGATGCGCCGCAGCTTTGCGCGCGACCTCGCCGCAAAGACCTCGGCGTCGGTCATGCGGCGGCCTTCCCGCGAGCGGCTTCCGCTGCACGAGACGCCTCGACGATAGCGATGAAGGCGTCCTCCATGTTCGGCTGCTCTCCGGCGGCCGCGTGGCCCTTCGCGCGGATTTCGGCGGGCTCGCCCTGGGCGAGGATGCGGCCGGAATCGAGGATCGCAATGCGATCGCAGTACTCGGCCTCGGCCATGAAGTGGGTGGTCACGATCACCGTGACGCCGGCGCCCGCCAGCCCGGTAATGCGCCGCCAGAAGTCGCGACGGGCCAGCGGGTCGGCGCCGCTGGTCGGCTCGTCGAGGAAGAGCAGCTCCGGCTCGTGCAGCAGAGCCGCGGCCATCGCCAGCCGCTGTTTGTGGCCGCCGGCCAGCTGCGCGCTTGGAGTCGCGGCGAAGCGCGTGAGCTCGAACTCGGCCATCGCCCAGTCGATCCGCTCGCGCTTCCGCTGCCCGCGCAGCCCATAGACGCTGGCGAAAAAGTCCAGGTTCTCGGCCACCGACAGCAGGCCATAGAGCGAGAACTTCTGCGCCACGTAGCCCAGCCGTCCACGGCCCGCGGCGCGCGCGCGACGCATGTCGGCGCCGCCGACGCGGAGCTCGCCGCCGGTGACCGGCAGAAGTCCGCAGAGCATGCGGAAGGTGGTCGTCTTGCCGGCGCCGTTCGGCCCCAGGAGGCCGAAGATCTCGCCGCGGCCGACTTCGAAGGAGATATTGTCCACGGCGGTGAAGGCGCCGAAGCGGCGCACGAGACCCGTGACGGTCACCTCGGCCGGTCGCGCCTCCGGCGGCGCCGGGTCGGCCGCCGGCGCTGATGACGCGGCCGCGAACGCCTGGTCCGGCGCCGTGGCGCGCAGGAGCGTCATGAAGCCGTCCTCGAAGCTCGCCGGCGTCGGCTGGAGCGCGCCCAGATCGGCGATCGCGGCGGGCGGCTTGTCGCGGTTCAGCACCACGCGCACGCGCCCGGCTTCCGGCACCGCGTCCACCACCTGCGGCATCGCCAGCAGCCGCGCCTGCAAGTCCCGCGCCTTCGCCGCCCCGCGCGGGGTCAGCAGGAAGACGCGCCCGTTGGCGGCCCGGCTCACGCTGGCGGGCGCGCCCTGCGCGAGCACCCGGCCCCGGTTGAGGACGACGACGTGGTCGCAGGCGTCCGCCTCGTCGAGGTAGGAGGTGCTGACGATCACCGGCACACCCTGGTCACGGACCAGGCCGCGGATGATCTGCCAGAGCTCGCGGCGGGACAGCGGGTCGACGCCGGCGGTGGGCTCGTCCAGCAACAGCAGCTCCGGCGTTGCAATCAACGTGCAGGCGAGGCCGAGCTTCTGCTTCATGCCGCCGGAGAGCTGGCCGGCCAGCCGGTCCATGAACGGCGCGAGCGCGGTCATCTCCATCAGGGCCGGATATCGGTCGCGCCGCGCGGCTGCGCTCACCCCGTGCAGATCGGCGTAGAGATCGAGGTTTTCGCGAACTCTGAGGTCGTCGTAGAGGCCGAAGCGCTGGGGCATGTAGCCGATGCGGCTCTGGATCGACTGCGGGTCCTTCGCCACGTCGATGCCGAGCACGGTCATCACGCCGGCGTCGGGCGGCAGCAGGCCGGCCATCAGCCGGATCAGCGTGGTCTTGCCGGCGCCGTCCGATCCGACCAGCGCCGTCACCGCTCCGGCGCCGGCGTTCAGGGTGACATCCTCCAGCACCTGGATCGCGTGGGCTCTCGGGCCGAGCCGCTTGCCAAGCCCGCTGGCGACGACGACCGCCGCGGACGCGCTTGCCGAGGTCACGAACCGCTCCCGGGGGCCAGGGGCTCAAGCCTGAGGGTCACCGTGGCCGGCATGCCGAGCTTCAGGTCGTCGCCCGGATCGGTAACGAAAACGCGGATCTCATAGACCAGACTGGTGCGGAGCTCGGGGGTCTGAACGGTCTTCGGTGTGAACTCGGCGACCGAAGAGATGAATCCCACCCAGCCCTTGAAGCGGCGGTCGGGAAAGCCGTCGACACTCACGAAGGCGGTCGCCCCCGAATGCACGCGGGGCAGATCGGACTCGCTCACATAGGCGCGGACCCACTTCGGGTCGGTCTCGGCGATGGTGAACACGGGACGCTGTGGCGAGGCCATCTCGCCAGGCTCCATAAGCCGCGCGCGCACCACCCCGGCCACGGGCGAGACGAGCGCGGCGTCGGCCAGCTCCTGCTTCAGCACGGCCAGCTGCGCCTCGTCGGCGCGGAGCTGGGCATCGGCCTGTTCGATGTCCTCGCGGCGAAATCCGATGCGCTCCAGCGCGTAGGCCTGTCGCTGGGCCTCGACCTTAGCGTCGGCGGCGTCCATCGCCGCTCTGGCGTTGTCGACATCCTGACGGCTGACCGCCGCCTGACCGGCGGCCGCGCTCCAAAGGCTCGCGGCCCGCTGGTACTGGCCGCGCGCGTCGAGCGCATCGGCGGACGCGGCGTCCAGCGCCGCCCTCGCCTGCGCGATCTCCTGCGGTCGGTTGCCGGCGTGCAGCTTGGCGACCAATGCGCGCTGGGCGTCGGCCTCGGCTTCGACCTGGGCCGCCTCGGGCGCAAGACGGCTGACGTCGAGCCGCGCGACGACCTGTCCCTTGGTCAGCCGGTCGCCCTCCTGGGCGTCGACGCTGAGGATGCGGTCGCTGTCGTTGAAGGCGAGCTCGACCTGCCTGAGGTCGACATTGCCATAGAGCGTCAGGGTGTCGGCCGGCGGCTTCGCGTGCAGGAGCCACCAGGCGGTCGCGCCGCCAACGCAGAGCGCGCCCACGAGGGCGATAATCAGCCATTGTCGCCTTGTCATCGAAAAATGCGCCTGCGTTACGACTGCCCGCCTACCCTCCGGCGTGCAAATCCGCTTTGATCCGGCGCAACTCCGCTGAAAGGGACGCCCAATGGCTTTCGCCCAGCTCTCGAAGGTTCGGCTCGAGTACTTTCCGCACGGCGACGGTCCGGAGCGGGTGGTGTTCGTCCACGGATTTCAGGCTTCGGCGAAGATCTGGCGCATGGTGCAGCATGCGCTGCCGTCCGATCGCTACGCCTCGATCGCGATCAACAACCGTGGGGCCGGGAGCTCGGAGGCGCCGCCCGACGAGGCGGACTTCGGCGTGCAACCCTTCGCTGCGGACGCGTTCGAGCTGGTCCAGCAGCTGGGCTGGAGCGATTTTACGCTGGTCGGCCATTCGATGGGCGGCGCGACCGTGGCCCAATTCGCCGTCGATCACCCGTCGTTGCTCAAGGGCTTGGTCCTGCTCGATCCCTCCGACCCTGACGGGCGGTCGCTGCCGGCCGGCGTGAGCATGGAGGCGGTTCTCGATGCGCGCATGGCGGCCAGGCGCGAACAGCAGGCGCGTGGCGGCGCCGGCGATGGGATCGACGCATCGGGCGCCGGCGCGAACGGCGCGCTGATGCGCGAGCTGGCCGAGGACATGCGCAATGCGCCCGAGCGGCGCCTGCGCGGCTCGATGCGCTCGATGCTGGAGCTGCGGATCGGCGAGCGCGTGAAGGCGCTCCGATGCCGGTCCTGCTGGCCGGCGGCGACGCCGATGCGCTGATCCCGCTCGCGAGCATGCTGGCGACCTGGGCCAGGCTTCCAGCCGGCAGCGGCCTCACCATCTGGCACGGCATCGGCCACTCGCCGAACCTCGACTGCCCGGCCGAACTCGCCGTCCTGATCCGCCGCTTCGTCGAGGAGACGATCCCGGCGAAGACCCAGGCAGTAGCCCCGGCCGCTTAGGCCGGCTTGTCGGCGACCAGGATGAAGGTCCCGGGGATGAGCGGATCGGTCCAGCTCGGGCGCTCTTCGAGCCGCCGCACGCTGAAGCCGCCGTCGATCACCGCGGTGACGATCTCGCCCAGATGCGGCAGAAGGCGACGCAGCTTCGCGCGCGGATCGGCGACCAACCGCGCCGCCTCAACCGCCGGCGGGCCTAAAGCATCGACCCAGGCGTCGTAGCGCCCGGCATTCCAGGCGGCGCGGTTGCGCTCCACGACCGGGTCGGCGGCCATCGGGGCTCCTGACTTGCTCTGGCGACGGCCAAGTCTATCGTGAGCGCTGAGCAACGTCAGCCCGGGCACAACTATGATCCGCACGCTCTCCTGCCACTGCGGCGCGGTCCGCCTCAAGGTGAACGCCGAGCTCGGAGAGGTCGGGGACCGCAACTGCTCGACCTGCGGCCGCTACGGCATGCTGCATTGGAAGGTGAAGCCGGAGCAGGTCCGTCTGGCGACGCCGCGATCTGGCCTTTCCACCTATGTCTGGCGCTTCGTCACGGAGGGCGCCCATTTCTGCAAGACCTGCGGCGTGATCATCGCGCGGACCGGCCCCGACAGCTACCTCTCCATCAATGCTCGCCTCATTGACGACATCGACGTGCACGCCCTAAAGGTCAGCCGCTACGACGGCCGCAGCGACATCCCGGGCGGCGACGTCCCGCCGCTCGCCGAAAGCGGCTGATCCAGCGGCGCTTTCCGGTGTAGCGTTCCTGTTGAAGCATCAGGAGGAGGTCAGTCCCGTGGCCCGTTACGACAGCATCCTAGGCACTATCGGCCACACGCCGGTCGTGCGCATCAACCGGCTCGCGCCCAAGCATGTGAACCTCTGGGTCAAGGTCGAGGCGTTCAATCCGCTGGGCTCGGTCAAGGACCGACTGGCGCTCGGCGTCATCGAGGCGGCCGAGCAATCCGGCGAGCTGAAGCCCGGCCAGACGGTCATCGAGGCCACCAGCGGCAACACCGGCATCGGCCTGGCCATGGTCTGTGCGGCCAAGGGCTATCCGCTGGTTCTGACCATGCCGGAGACATTCTCGATCGAGCGGCGCAAGCTCATGCGGTTCTTAGGCGCCAAGGTGGTCGTGACGTCTGCGGCGCTGCGCGCCAAGGGCATGGTCGACAAGACCAAGGAGCTGGCGGCCAAGCACGGGTGGTTCTTTACCCGCCAGTTCGAGAACGAGGCCAACCCCGACATGCACTCGCGCACCACCGCGCGCGAAATCCTCGACGACTTCAAGGACGACGGCCTCGACTATTGGGTCACCGGCTATGGCACCGGCGGCACGCTGAAAGGCGTCGGCCGGGTGCTGGCGAAGGAGAGCCCGAAGACCAAGATCGTCGTCTGCGAGCCGGAGACCGCGCCGCTGCTCACCAGCCACCAGCCGCAGGCGCGCAATGAAGACGGCACCCCCGCCGCGCCCCACCCCGCCTGGACCCCACACCCGATGCAGGGCTGGACGCCGGACTTCATCCCCAAGCTCACGGACGACGCCGTCGACCTCCATTTCATCGAGAAGATCATCACCGTGCCGGGGCCTGAGGCCATCCGCTGCAGCCAGGAACTGGCGAAGTCGGAGGGACTGTTCGTGGGCATCACATCGGGCGCGACCTTCGCCGGCGCGCTGAAGGTGGCGGCCGACGCGCCGAAGGGCGCGAACATCCTCTGCATGCTGCCGGACACGGCCGAGCGGTACCTCTCGACGCCGCTGTTCGAGAACGTGCCCGTGGACATGACCGAGGAGGAACAGGCGATCTGGCGCTCGACCCCCCTCGGCGTCGAGCAGCCGGCGTCCGCCTAGCGGCATGAGCGCCGATCGCCGCCCGGTCGTCCTGGGCTTTCGCCCGCACACGTATTGGACGGCGGCGGTGGCGTTGGCCGGCTCAGCCGATGCGCCGGAGGTGGTCGAGCGGCGGCGGATCACGTTCGCGACCGGCGACGAGCGCATGGTCTACCACCGCGCCGCCGAGGTTCCCGCCGCCGAGGCGCCGGCGCTGGTCGCGCAGGTCCGCTCGGCGGTCGAGGTGCACGCGTCCCAGGCCGTGAAGGCGATGGTGGCGGACCTCGCGCGCGCCGGCCGCCGGGTGCGCGCCGCGGTTGTCCCGACGGCCGGGCTCAAGCTGCCGGGGCGGATCGAAGACATCGTGCGCGTTCACGCGCGCATGCACGCCGCCGAGGGCGAGCTCTATCGCGATATCGTCGCCGACGCCTGCGCCGGCCTGGGACTGAAGGTGCACCGCGTGGTCGAGCGCGAGCTCTTCGCGCTCGCCTCGGACCGCGTGGGGACCTCGGAGGCTGTGCTCAAGATGCGGTTGCAGGCCATAGGCGCAGCGCTCGGCCCGCCGTGGAGCGAGGACCAGAAGCTGGCGATGCTCGCCGCGCTCATCCATCTCGAAAACGACGGCGCAGCGGCATGACCAAGCCGCTGGAGGGACAGGTCGCTCTGGTCGCGGGCGCAACGCGGGCGGCGGGGCGCGGTATCGCCATCGAGCTCGCCGCGGCCGGGGCCAAGGTCTACTGCACCGGGCGCAGCACGCGGGGCGCGCCGGCGACGCCCGGACGCCCGGAGACGATCGAGGAAACCGCCGAGATGATCGCCGCGGCCGGCGGCGCGGCGGTCGCGATCCGCGTCGACCATCAGGTCGAGGCCGACGTCGAGGCTTTGGCCCAACGCCTACGCGCCGACGAGGGACGGCTCGACGTGCTGGTCAACGACGTCTGGGGCGGTGATGCGGCCATCGCATGGGGCGCGCCGTTCTGGAAACTGGATGTCGTCACCGCCCGCGCGGTAGTCGACCAGGCGGTTTTCAGCCACCTGATCACCTCCCGTCACCTGGCGCCGATGATGGTGGGAGCCAAGCGCGGGCTGATCGTCGAGGTCAGCGACGGCGCGCTGAACGGCTACCGCGGGCAGCTGCTGTACGACCTGGTCAAGGCCTCGGTCATCCGCCTTGCCTACGCCATGGCCTGGGACCTGGTCGGGACAGGTGTCACCGCGCTCGCGCTCTCGCCCGGCTTCCTGCGCTCGGAAGCCATTCTCGAGGGCTTCGGCGTGACCGAAGCAAGCTGGCGGGAGGCGGCGAAGGCGCACCCCGACTTCGCCCTCTCGGAGACGCCACGTTTCATCGGCCGCGCCGTCGCGGCGCTGGCGGGCGGATCCGGCGATCGCTGTCAAGGCCGGGCTCTCGCTCAGCGTCGGAGACCTGGCTGACGCCTACGGGTTCGACGACATCGACGGGCGCCGCCCGCACTTCTGGCGCAACGTCGGAGCTTGGCTGGCGCCACAGATCGACGCTGATGACGCGCTCTCGCCGCAGGCGCGGCGCATGGCCGAGGCCGGCTACATGAGCATGCACCTGACGCCGAGGCTCGCGGACAAAGCGCGGGCTTACGCGGCCAAGCTCGGCCACGCGGACCTGGGCGAAGGCTTGCGCCCCGTCGGGACCTCTAGCTAAGGCTCGGATTGATCAGGTACTTTTCGCCCGTCGCTCGCTTGTTGTAGGCGGCGATGACGGCTGGATCGAGCGCCTGGGCGAGTGAGATGGTCTTGGTGTAGTGGCTGGCGAAGGTCGTTGTGATCTCGGACGCGACGCGGGCGCGGAGCTTGGCGACTTCCGCCGCCCCGACCTTGCCAAGGAAGGGCGTCAGAAGCCAACCGCCCAAGCCCCAGGCCATGCCGAATGCGCGGTTGAGCTCGGTCGGTCCCGTGTTGAGGCCGCCGTAAATGTAGACCTGCTTGTAGGTCGTCGAGCCGTAGCGGCTGTAGCTGGCGGCATTGCGGTTGGCGGCGATCTCCATCGCGGTCAGGATCTGCCCGGCCAGCGGCCCGCCGCCGATGGCGTCGAAGCCGAGCGTCGCGCTGGTCGCGGCGATCGCATCGCTCAGGTCGCCCATGAAGCTGGGCTTGCTCGAGTCGCAGACGTGCGTCGCACCGATGCCGCGCAGCAGAGCCTCCTGCTCGGCGCTGCGCACGACGTTCACCAGCGGAACGGCCTCGGCGAGGCAGAGCTTGACCAGCATCTGGCCGAGGTTGGATGCCGCGGCCGTGTGCACCAGCGCCTTGTGGCCCTCCAGCCGCATCGTGCCGACCATGCCGAGCGCCGTCAGGGGATTGACGAAGGCCGCAGCGCCCTGCGCCGGCGTCACACCGTCGGGCATCGGCAGACAGTCGGCCGCCTTCAGCGTGCGGTACTGCCCATAGGTCGCCCCGCCGAGGATGCCGACCACCTTGCCCATGAGCCCCTGCGCTTCGGTGGACGAGCCCGCCTCGACCACGACGCCCGCGCCCTCGTTGCCGACCGGCATCGACTGATCGAGTCTGCCGGCCGCGGCGCGCATGAAGCGCTCCGGAACGGTCGCTGTGACCACCGGATGGGCGGCATCGCCGCCGTGCTTGATCGTCGACACGTCCGCAGGCCCGAGCAGGAGGCCAAGGTCGGACGGGTTGATCGGGGCCGCTTCGATGCGCACGACCACCTCGTCGGCGGCCGGATCGGGGGCGGCGACCGGAACGAGCGAGAGCTCGAGCTCGCCCGATGCCTTCACCAGCGAGCGCAGTTGCAGGCCTTCCTTCGCCATGGCGGCGTCTCCCTTGTCGTTTTCTAGCGGGCGATGGTCTGCAGCACGGCGGCGTGAGCGGAGTCGAGATATTCATCCAGGCGCGTGATCCGCCCGTCTCTTACGGTCACGATCAGGCAGGCCGGCATGGTCCACTCCGTGCCGTCGGGCAGGACGGCCTCGACGACGTGCTGCTGGAAGAACCCGTCCCTGGTGGTCTCGCGCCGCTTCACACGATAGCGCCGGTTCGGCAACGTGCGGGCGAACCAGCCCAAGACCCGCAGGTTCTGCTCGACCGTCTGCTCGACCCCATCGAAGTTGTGCCAGATCTTGGCGTGGGGTGCGTAGCAAGCGCGGACTGTCTCCAGGTCGCCGGTCTCGATGGCCGTCAGGAAACGATCGGCCAGATCCAACACGTCCTGTTCGCTCATGGGCGCTCCTTGCCGTCAGGCCGATCTGCAACCTAATGCACGAGCGCCCCGCGGTCGCTAGTCCCCGCTGCCGGGTTTGGGCGCCACGGTCCCGACTTCGACGCCAGCTTCGCCGAGGATGACCTCGGCGATACGGAAGCTCTCTGTCCAGCTTTTGTGCCGATGTTCCGGGTGTGGCCGGCGATAGACCGCGATCACGCCGGCCTGGATGAGCAGCTTGGCGCATTCGGCGCAGGGCGCGAGCGTGGTGAACATCGTCGAGCCATGCACCGGCGCCACGGCATTTAGGACCGCGTTCATCTCGGCGTGGATCATGCGCGGCAGCTTGGCCTCCTGGTCGGCCAGGAGGGCGGGATTGTCGGGAATGCGGTCGGGGAAGCCGTTGAACCCCACGCCGATCACGCGCTTGCGGTCATCGACGAGGACGGCGCCGACGCCGCCCTTTGGATCCTTCGACCAGCTCGCGACCTCATCGGCGAGGCGCATGAACCGGTCGCACCATTGGGCGGAGAATCTGGCCATACCCCAAGGCTACCAGCGCGACCCGTCGACGGGGAAGCGCCAGCGGCGCCGTTCCATGGGGCCTGTCAATCCGCGCGCAAAGGCAGCGCCACCGGGTCGCTGGCGGGAAAGGTTCCCTTGAGCGCCTCGTCAAGGCTGCGCTCGATGTCGGGTTCGCCGCCGCCGGTCGGGCGGGCTGCACGGCCGTCGCGGCGATGCCTCTGCGGCGCGCCTGCGCGCTCCGGCCGGTGGCGGACGTCGGGCTTCGCGCCTCCGCTGCCCGCCTTCGCGCGTGTTGGCATCGGGCCCTCTCCTTCACTGGGGGGTCCAAGCGCAACCCCAAGCGCGCGCTTCAGTTCCACGACGGGTAGTGACGACCTCAATCAATTGCCTTGGAACAGCCAAGGTTGTGACGCGTTATGATCCGACACACCGACACACTCGTGAGACGGAGACCCTCGATGCGCGCACTCGGAGCTGGCCTGGCTATCGCCGCCGCGGCGGTGACCATGACTGTCGCGGCCCCTGCGGCCCAGGCGTACCCCTATCACCACCACTATCACTACCGCTGCGTGCGCCATCACGTGGTCGCCGGCACGATCATCGGCGGGGTGACCGGCGGCGTGATCGGCAACCTGCTGACCCACGGCCACGGGCCTGGAACGATCATCGGCGCGGGCGTCGGCGCTGTCGCCGGCCACCAGATCGCCAAGCACAACGCCCACTGCTAGCGAGCGGCCGGCGCAAGTCAGGGTCGGCCTGACGCCTTGGTTCGCGCAAGGGGACGACGCGCGACGTGCCGCAACAGCGCCGCCATGGCGGCAACATCGAGAAAGTACAGGTAGCGGTAGTCGCAGGCATAGGACGCAATGAAGAAGCTCGCCAAGAAGAGGATGGCGGCGGCGCCCATCGCGAGCACAATGATGACGTCCGACCGCCGGTCGCCCCTGGAGATATCTCTGGCGGCCAACGCCATCACGACGATCAGCACTCCCGCATAGAAGAGGTGCGAGAACACTGGAGTGCCCAGGAATGCGATCGCATAGTGAGCGTCCCAGCGATCTCGTTGGTTGAATCGCACGGCCAAGCCCGCCTCCCGCAAGAGTTCCGGATCCTCGCCGGTAACCCCGACGAAAACGCTCCGACAGGCGCTGGAGGGCGATAGGAGCGTCATGGCGAACACCGCCGCTCGCGTGCGCAGGTAAAGGTCCGGACGGGCCAAGATGAGGGCCGTCCACTGACGGCTGGCTCCGTCACCCTCAGGGATGAGGTAATCATCGGCGCCCGGAAGCGCTTCGAGGTTGTCGGCGCTGGTCACATCGAAGTGCGGCGCCGCTTGAGTCCGAATGAAGCGTTCAACGTCAGGCGCCCGACTGTGCAAGACCGGGAGATCGATCGCCGGATCGAGCCGGGTCATCCCAGCGAGGTCGTAGACCTGCAGGCGCTTCAGTTGGTTGAGATTCTCCGGCTCGCCATCGCCATGCGCATCCAAGGCGGCGGTCGCCCCAGCCATGATCGTCACTGACAGGGCAAGGCCTAGCGCACCGTAGCCGGCGGCCCTGGCGCGCGCTGCGACGGTGGAGCCGGCGGAACGGTCGAAGAGCCGCATCGCGACGNGGCCCACGCTTGCGCAGATCGGAATGATGACGCCGTTCTGACGGGTGAGGCCGGCGAGCGAGACCAAAACGAGCGCAACGACCAACAGTGCATATCGCAAGGGCGGCCGCGGCCACATGCGGCCGGCCCAGGCCAGGGCCGCGAACCCCGCGACTGACGCGTTAGCGAACAATACGTCCTTCCAAACCACCCCCTGGTAGATGAGCACGAGCGGCGAGGCCATCATGAGGGCGACGATGGGCAGGACGATCAGCCGCGGTCGCGGTTCGAGACAAGCGAACGCCGCCAGGCCACTGAAAAATAGCGCTTCGCTGAAAACGATGAACAGGGGCGCGTGGGGGTCGAAGCGCACGGCCAGACCCAGGAGCCAGGCCATCACCGGCGGGTGCCAGTTGTTGTAGACGCCGGTGCGGCCCTGGGCGAGTTGCCAGAGCGAGTCAGGCTCGAAGTGGCCCGGCAGATTGACCGACAAGCTGACGGCATAGCCGAGCGCAACGACGGCCGCCAGGCATCCAAGGCGAATGATCGACGGGCCGATAGAGTGGTCGGTCGGAGGCGCCGCTTCCTCGGCGTCGGTTGGTCGACCAGGATCACTCACTCGGGGACGTCGGTCTGTTCGCGTGGGCGACTTGAAACACGATCTGCCCCCTTGTTCTGCGCTCCATGGCGGACGACGAGCCAGGCCTCGTCGCCAAGTCGCCGCCCGCACGGGCTCGGGCGGCTCGATCTCGCGTGTGGAGCGANGCGCTACCGTTCCTGCTCTCTCATGCAGCAAACTGGTCGGCAACCAGCCGGCCCGCCGCAGCAGCTCCACCCAGCCGTCGGAAGCCTAC
>JGI12269J14319_10004403_pt1 | contig 12865 bp, 11 predicted proteins | sample PeaSoiSIISIP2007_FD_14319 | JGI IMG/M metagenome (IMG submission 14319) | reverse complement strand
AGTACACGACCGGATATCATTCCTAAGCCGGTACGACAGGAGTTAGAACAGCTTCAGGACAAAGCACCTTTTATTCGCTATGAAGATGTTCGACGGACGGTTGAACAGGAACTGGGTGCACCATTGACAAGACTTTTCCGTAGATTTGACCCATTGCCGTTGGCCGCAGCCTCGATTGGTCAAGTTCATTATGCGGTGCTTCACACGGGTGAACCCGTTGCGGTAAAGGTGCAACGTCCCAATATTTCGGCGCTGATTCAAACAGATTTAGAAATCATGAACGATATAGTACCCTTAATTGAGCAACGTTTTCCTAAGGCTAAAAATTACGAACTTCATGGCCTGCTGCGAGAATTTTCAGGATGGCTGGAAAAAGAACTGGATTACACGGCTGAAGGAAAAAATGCAGAAAAAATTGCCCAGGGGTTTGATGGTGACCATCAGGTCATTATTCCTCATATCTTCTGGGAGTATACAACGAGTCGTGTCCTTACCATGACCTATATTGATGGGGTTAAACTCAATGATCGACAAAAAATTGCGGCCCTTAGTTATGATCAGAAAAAGATCGCTGCGCACCTAAGTAAAGCGTTATTGCAACAAATTCTCAGAGATGGTTTTTTTCATGGAGACCCGCATCCCGGCAATATTTTTGTATTATCTGGAGAGAGAATCGCCTTTGTTGATTTCGGGATTGTAGGCACTCTAACCCCGGATATGAAACGAAGGTTTGCAAATTTGATACGCGCAATGACCTGCCATAATACAAAGTCGATGGTCAAGGCGATGTTGCAACTTGGTGTAATGCCCAAAGAAGTGGATTTAGATCGTCTGCGCCAGGATCTTGACGAAATACGCAGGAAACATTTAGAGGTTCCGATCGCTCAAACCACTCTTACTGAGCTAGTCAATGATCTTTCTAATATGACATTTAATAATCAACTCGAAATCCCAGCCGATTTTGTCTTATTAGGAAAGTCCCTTTTAACTCTGCAAGGGATTGTCCATGAGCTTGACCCTACCATCAGTCTAGCCGAGCTGGCGAAACCGTTCCGCTTTCAGTTTGTTAAAGAACGGTTTTTGATTTTCAACTGCGTGAAAACAGAGGTAACTGACTTCTTTAAACTGAACAATAGATTCAACTTCGGGAAGTGTTTCAAGGTTAAGGAATAAGACTAATTTATGGAACGGAAAATAAGTAAGAGCGTATGCTGTAGGAGACTGATTTCTACGAGCTAAAGGTGGATAGATGATTCAATAGGGCGGAGAAAACAGATGATTAATGTTGAAGGAATAACAAAACTCTATCCCAAAGATAAGAGAAAAGAAAATACAGAGCTTCGAGGGCTTAAAGAAGTAACTTTCAGGGTTGATCAGGGGGAAGTATTTGGCTTTTTAGGTCCCAATGGAGCGGGAAAGACGACGATGATTCGTCATCTTATGGGTTTTATAAAACCGGATGCTGGTTTCGCTCAGATTAAGGGATTGGATTGCTGGAAAAATTCCTTGGCTGTCAAGGCCTTGGTGAGTTATCTTCCGGGAGAGATGAATTTTCTTGAGCAAATGTCAGGTCTGGAGTTTCTAAATCTAATGTCAGGCATGCATGGGGATCGACCAATTTTCCGGAAACGCAGGGATGCCCTAGTTGAAAGATTAGAGCTAAACTTAAAGCAATCCATTCGAAAAATGTCTAAAGGAATGAAACAAAAATTAGGAATTATTTACGCATTGATGCTGGATGCGGAGGTCCTAATTTTGGATGAACCGACGTCAGGTTTAGATCCGCTGATGCAAAAAGTGTTTATCGATCTAGTATTGGCAGAAAAGTCTCAGGGCAAGACGATTTTTATTTCCTCGCACATGTTTTCCGAGGTAGAACGGACCTGTGATCGGGTGGGAATCATTCGAAATGGGAAATTGGCTACTGTCGAGGAAATCCAAAAACTTCGGCAGGCGCAACAACGGACCTTTGAAATAACGGTCGCAGACGAGGGACAAGTTCAAATTCTTCGTGAGCGCGGCTTAGAGATTATTGCGGTCAATGGAACTAGTCTATCCATTGAGATCAAAGGAGATTTGAACCCTCTTTTAAGTGGACTCGCCCAGGTCAAGGTTATGTCTTTTACTCAGAAAATGACAGACCTGGAAGAAGCATTTATGCACTTTTATGAAGGGGAGGGACGATTCTGAATAGGGCATTATATCGAGCCATGTTTAAACAACAGGGCAAGAAAGCATTCAATTACGCAACGGGGCTTTCGCTCTATAACCTTCTCTTGATTGGAGTCTACCCAACAATTTCTCAGTCCATGGTTGTGGCTGAGCTATCCCAAAAGTTGCCGAATTCTGTGAAACATGTTTTTGGAGTTACTTCAGGCAGTGGGTTTGATCGCTTCGAGTCCTATGTTGCTACCCAATGCTTTGGACGGGTTTGGTTACTAGTGATGGGGATTTCTACGATAAGTACGGCCGATGCTTTAATCGCCAAATTGGTTGATCAGGGAGGGATGGCCTACCTATTATCCTCCCCGGTGGGGCGTCTGGAGGTTTTAGCAACTCAAGTAGCTGTCCTAACAAGCGGGTTAGCCGTGATGATGGGTCTAACTGTGCTAGGAATTTGGGGAGCAATGGGGTTATTTAAAATTCCAATTGATGTCTGGGCATATTTTCGTTTGGTGGTCCTAGAGTTTGCTCTATTTTTAGCGGTTGGCGCATACAGCTTGCTTTTTTCGGCAATATTTAACGAGGAAGAGCCTGCAATTCTGATTGCGTCTAGTTTTACGTTTCTATGTTATATTCTGGATGTATTTTCGGAGCTTAATGATCGATTTTTATGGGTTAAGAACTTTACTATCTTTGGCTGGGTTCGACCCCAAAAAGTTTTAGAAGGAGAGACACCTACTCTTCCAACACTGGGGTTATTAGGGCTGGCCACCATTTTTATAATGCTTGCTGGCTATATTTTCAGCAAGAAAGATATTCACGTTTGAGAAAAGCGTAGGAATAAAAATATGAATGACACATTATATTGGGTCATGCTCAAACAAGAGGGCAAAAAAATCATAGCTTACTCGATAGGGTTGGCTCTTTACGACTGGATCATTACTTGGATTTACCCGATTATTATCCAGTCACCTGATATAGAGGAAATCCCGAAATGTTTCCCCTCAGCAGTCAAACGCGTGTTTGGCGTTGCAACGGGGGAGGAAGTTGACTTGTCTTATGAGGCCTATATTTCGGCGCAGCTGTTTGGACGGCTCTGGACGTTGCTTATTTCATTTTATGGAGTAAACGCAGCCAATGCTTTGCTAGCACAACCGATGGAACAAGGCTTCATGGCCTATCCCCTGTCAGCCCCTGCTTCAAGAACAGAGATATTGAACACCCAAATTGGAGTGCTTTTGACGGAGTTGGTCGTGGTAATCGGCACCACGTTAGGTGGGATCTATGCCGCTACTGCACACTTTGAGATAAAAATTGCCAGGTGGCAATACGTCCGACTGGGAATCTTAGCCTTCAGTTTAAGTTTAGCGATCAGTGCATACAGTCTATTATTGACATTACTCTTTGATACGGCGGAAGAGTCGGAGCGCTATGCTAGCGCCTTAACCTTTGCATTTTATGGGCTGGATGTGGTATCAAGTCTCAGTGATCGCCTTTCCGGACTGAAATATCTCACTCCGTTTGGGCTGTTTCGCCCTCAGGAAATCCTTCAAAAGAAGACCATGCCAACTAGAGGATTTGTAATTTTAGGGGTGATCTCGGGAGTGACATTGATTTTAGCAGGAATTTTGTTTTCGAGGAAGGATCTGGTGGTTTGATTCCGGAGGTGGCTTAGTTCACAATTCAGAACAAAGTTAACACCTAAACCATTCTCTAGAGATTAAAAGCCGGTATTCCTCACGCTAAGAGGATTACTGGCTTTTGGTTGAGCTTTCTTATTGTTGTTAGACATAGAAATCTCCGCATATTTTTGGTTGGGGAGATTCATTTTGAACAAGAACTACGAAGAGCAAAAAGGAATAACAAACTCTCTGTCGAAAACTAATAATAATGCTTTCCAGTTGTGCAGTACCATGTAAACGTTAGGAAGGAGATGAATCAGAATGCCAAAATTTAACTTTGCCTGCCCAATGAGTAGATCAGAAGTTATGGAGACAATTTCCCTAGTTAAGGAAGAGGTAGCCTTTATTAGTGGAGGCACAGATCTTATCATTCAGTTAACCAGCGGGCAGATTAAACCAGCTTGGCTCATTGATCTTTCTCAAATTCCTGAGCTTAATTATATAAAGGAAGTAGACGGCAGGCTAAGAATTGGGAGTGCCACAACTTTCACTCAGATCAGTGAGAGTGATCTCATTGCAGAGAAAGCTAGATGTTTAGGACAAGCAGCTTCTAAGGTGGGTTCTACTCAGATTCGTAACCGGGCTACACTAGGTGGAAATATAGCTAAGGCCTCGCCCGCAGGGGATAGCCTCCCCGCTTTATTGGCTCTTGATGCTTGGGTAAGTATCCTTAGTCCACAGGGGTCAAGGAGAGTAACATTTGCTCAACTCCAAGCAGGAGGCGGTTCAGGCTTGCAAGCAAAAGAATTGATAACGGAGATTGATTTTCCTGTATCGGAACCACTGGCAGAAGCACAAATCGTCAGCGGCTTTGCCAAAATAGGCAGCCGTACTGCGGTGACAATTGCCCGTCTAAATATGGCGGTAAAAGTTGAACAAGACCTTGTAAGTGGCAAAATTAGGGAAATAAGGTGGGCCGTGGGTGCCTTGGGGCGGACACCATTTCGCCTCGGGGAGTTGGAACTTGAATTGCAAGGAAAGACGATTAATCAGGACTTGGCACGGGAGATCGCTGACCGTCTAAAAGAAGCCGTCGACCGAGCGATTCCGGGCAGGTCTTCTCAGGAGTATAAACGCCAAGCTATTCAGGGCTTAGGGTATGATCTTCTGTATGATTTGTTTCCAGAGCAGATGGGGGTTGGGAGGTAAGAGTATGCCCAGTGATGTTTTGGTCTTAGCGTTAAGGCATCTCTTTAATTCGATTGAAGAAGGCGTCATAGTTACCGACCACGAAGGGAAAATTATTTTTTATAATTCCGAGATGGCTAAATTAGAAGACTTATCACCAGAAAATGTCGTGGGCAGATATTTGGCTGATGTATATGATGCAGTTACACTAGAGAGTAGTGAACATTTAACTGTTGTTCTGACCGGAGAGCCTATTTTGGAGAAGCATAAGACTTACTTCACTAACAAGGGGAAAGAAGTCAACATTATAGCTAGTACTTTTCCTGTCCTTGAGAACAGGAAAGTTGTAGCTGTCTATTCTGTGTGTAAAAATATTACTAAGTATAAAGAACTATTGACGAAAACCATGCAATTGCAGGATCAAATTGGGGTCGAGGGATATCGTGATAATGGTACTCGCTATACGTTTGAATCAATCAATTATGCTAGTCCTGCCATGCAAAGTCTGATTCTTTCAGCAAGGAAAGCGGCAGTAGTGGATGGGTACATCTTGATTTTTGGAGAAACCGGAACCGGCAAAGAGTTATTGGTTCAAGCAATTCATAATCATAGCGCCCGAAAAAAAGAACCTTTCGTGGCGATTAATTGTGCCGCGATTCCAGAAACTTTGTTGGAAAGCATCCTTTTTGGTACAGCCAAAGGGGCGTTTACGGGAGCTGTGGAGTCTAAGGGTCTGTTTCAACAAGCTGGAAATGGGACCTTATTTTTGGATGAACTTAATTCTCTGAGTATCGCTCTTCAGGCTAAGCTCCTGCGTGTACTCCAAGAGAAAATGGTGCGGAGGGTTGGTGGGACAAACGAAATTTCAGTTCAATGCAGGATCATCAGTTCTACTAATGTCGATCCCTGGGAATCGGTTAAGAACGGTACCTTACGAAAGGATCTTTTTTATCGATTGGCGGTTATCACTCTCTATGTTCCTCCCTTAAAAGATCGTAAGGAAGATATTGAGGCATTAATCTCTCATTTTTTGAACAAATACCAACGAATTTATGGCCTAGGGAGTGTCCAAATGGGCAATGAACTGGAGACCTTCTTCGGAAGATATCCTTGGCCCGGCAATGTCCGTGAATTAGAACATACTATTGAAAGTGCCATGAGCATGCTTGATGGGCGAAAAGTCTTAACAATTGAACATTTGCCACACTACATAAAATCTAAGTTTCTCAGTCAAGATGGAGCCTTCTCTGAATTATACAAAAAGGGTTCCAGTACATTAGCTCAAGTATTACGTGAGGTAGAAAAGCGAGTGCTTTGGGAAGCATTAAAGAGCCATGATGGAAATATCACCAAAGCTGCTGATTCCATCGGCATAGCTCGGCAAAATCTACAATATCGTATGAAGAAATTAAAGATTGAACTTTGAGGAACCCGTTTCAAGAATCAAGGTGCATAATTATTTGGCTGAAAATAAATTATGCACTCACCATGAAATATGCTATTCAAGGGTATTGGACTTGAAAGTGCAAATAAAATGAGCACCTCGCGTTATACAAACTCTGATTGTGCCATAGTACAAGCCTAGGCTAATAGGGTTAGAACAACACTCTTGCTGGCCTGGTGTCGGATGAGGCGAGAAAGGTGGCGTGATTCTTGCATTGAACTTATCGATAGAAATCAGGCTTAAATCTTAAACGGAGGCTCTTTGATTGATTCCTAAATAGGTCTTATCGATAAATCTAAAGAGAAAGGGATGATGGCGAGTGACCTTAATGGATTTCATTAATTTTCTCACGAATAATACTGGGACGATCGTGGAATATACTGGGAATCATTTTACGCTTGTCTTGCAGGCAGTTTCAGTTTCCTTGGTGATCTGGGTACCGGTAGGTTTATTACTGACGAAAAGCGATAAATGGGCAGCACGGGTCCTGTCTTTGGCAAATACGATTTTTTGTATTCCCAGTTTGTCAATGTTTGCCATTTTAGTCGCCATTCCTGGCTTCGGTTTAGGACGGAAGTCAGCTTTGTTTGCCTTAGTCCTCTACGCTATGATGCCTTTGATTCGTAATGTTCACGTTGGGGTTAAAAGTGTCGATCGGAATGTGATAGAAGCGGCCAAAGGGATGGGCATGAGTACTGGCAGGATTATGCGAGAAATTCTCCTGCCTTTAGGTATGCCGATTATTTTTGCCGGTTTTCGGATAACCGTTGTCATGACAACGGGCATTGCCGCTATAGCCACCTATATTGGGGAACGTAATTTAGGGCGCTTTATTTCGGAAGGGCTTGTCCGTTCTAACACTCCCATGATGGTTACTGGAGCACTGATTATCTCTGTGATTGCCATCGGATTAGACTCAATCCTGGGTGCTATTGAGAAAAGAATTGTACCCCGAGGATTAAGAATTTAACAACTAGTTCCTCTTCAAAATTGATGTTCTAAAGTGAGGAAGGGTCAAAGTGGCAGAGGGGGATTCTGATGATTGAATTGTTGCAAATTACGAAAAAATTTCCTAACCAAACAACTCCAGCAGTGGACCTCTTATCTCTTTCCATACCTGCCGGAGAAATTTGCGTCTTAGTCGGTCCCTCAGGATGCGGGAAAAGTACCACCCTGCGCATGATTAATCGCATGATTGAACCAACATCCGGGATAATCAAAATTAATGGAGAGGATGTCAAAAACACAAATTCGGATCAGTTGAGAATGGGTATTGGCTATGTGATTCAGCAGATTGGCCTGCTGCCGCACCGGACGATAGCAGAGAACATTGCTATAGTGCCACGGTTATATAAATGGCCGAAAGATAAGATTAAGAAACGTGTCGAAGAGCTCATCGTGATGATGGGGCTTGACCTAGAAAAAACTTGGGGAAAATATCCGTCTCAGCTTAGTGGTGGGCAAATGCAGAGAGTCGGTGTAGCCCGGGCTATGGCAGTTGATCCTCCCATTATGCTGATGGATGAGCCCTTTGGAGCAGTTGATCCCATAGCACGTACTCATTTGCAAGACGAATTTCTGCGTCTACAAAAGGAGATCAAGAAGACGATCGTTTTTGTAACCCATGACATTAACGAAGCAATTAAAATGGGGGACAAGATCGCCATCTTTGACGCTGGAAAGTTAGTTCAATTTGGAACTCCGGAAGAGATCCTTACGAATCCGATCAATGATTTTGTCGAGAACTTTATTGGACATGATCGGGTTGTGAAAAAGTTGAACTTGTTTCATGTAGAAGAAGCAATGCAACCCGTTGGATGTATGGTCAGGGAAAACGAATTGCACAGCGCCGCCGTGAAGATGAAAGCGGTCGGGGCTGAGGTGGCGTTCCTCTTAAATGAAACGGGTAAAACTTACGGACATATCACGTTGACGGATTTTAAGGATTGCCAGGATAATATAGAGAGTTTAAGGAAAATGGTTCAGCGCACCAAGAAGGCTTTCGTGCAAACATCGACCTCCCTGCCGGATGCCCTCTCTCTGTTATTAGAATACGATGTTGATTATCTTGGGATTCTTAAGGGCGAAAAACTGCTTGGTATGCTCTCCTTTAAAGACATTCGGAAACATGTTTACAGGAAGGAGGGTGACTAAATGACTTGGGAGAATTTTAGGTTTGCCCTTTTTGAAAAGGCACCAGGAGCTCTGCAAGAGCACTCGTTAATCGTACTCATCACCATAACCCTAGCAATTCTGATTTCTGTACCTCTCGGGGTATTCTTGACCCGTCCCAAGTTCAAACGCTTCGGGATGGTTACCCTCAACTTGCTTAACGTATTACAAGCGATCCCAGGATTGGCGATTATTGCCTTAGCTTTACCGATTTTGGGGTTAGGAATGAAACCCGCTGTGCTTGCTTTGCTTTTTCAGAGCCTGCTGCCCATTGTTAGAAACACGATCGCGGGTTTATTAGGGGTCAGTCCAGACGTGAAGGAAGCCGCCTCAGGAATGGGAATGTCCCAAAGGAGAATTTTGATAGAAGTGGAAATACCGTTGGCTTTGCCGATTATTCTTAGCGGTATTCGAACGGCTACTGTTTATGTGGTCAGTATGGGTACCCTAGCTGCACTGATTGGGGCGGGAGGTTTTGGAAATCTAATTATGGGTGGGCTATCTCTCTTTCGACCCGAATACTTAATAGTTGGCGCAGGACTCGGGGCGATCATGGCTATCTTTCTAGATCGTGTTTTAGGGTATGTTGAGTATCGAATCACTCCACCTGGCATGTGGATTGAATAACTTAACTAGGACCGGCGTTGGAAGGAGGGGATCAACTGGATAAGGCGAGTTCGTTTTAAACGCCCACATCTAAACGTGGGCGTCGCACTGATTTGATTAACATTTAGTGAAGGAGGAGAATGTATATGAAGAGAAGATCATTATTTGGAATTGTAGTAGCGGTCTTGTCCCTAGTACTAGCTTTTGGAGGGGTAGTGGGCTGCGGTTCATCGGCGAAGTCAAGCGATAGCGCTGCTACTGCTAAAAAAGGACCCACGATTAAGATTTCGTCTAAGACCTTTACGGAAGCTTCACTCTTGGGAACACTTAGCTTGCAGTATTTGCAAGGCCTGGGCTATCCTGTAGAAAACAAAATGGGGCTTGGAGAACTGGCTGTGATCCGTCCAGCCCTGACCTCTGGGCAAATCGACCTTTACTGGGAGTATACTGGTACGGGTGTGATCAACTTAATGAAACATGATCCCGTGTATGATGCGAAAGAAAGCTACACACTTATTAAAGACTGGGATGCTAAGAATGGTATTGAGTGGCTGGATTACGCACCGTTGGATGACACTTATGGAATTGTAGTTCGCTCAGATGTCGCTGAAAAGTATAAACTAAAAACTATATCGGACTATGTCGCCCAAGTTAAGAAGGGTGTACACTTAAAATTTGTCAGTTTTCCTGAATGGGATGGCAGAGCGGATGGTTTGCCAGCTTTTGAAAAGGCCTATAATTTCAAAATGCCTAAAGATGATCTTGTCGACGTCGCCATGGGCTTAAACTACGACACCTTGAAAGCACAAAAAGGAGATTTGGCCTTGGCCTTTACCACAGAACCAAGGATTATCGCCGATAAGTTGGTCATGCTCCAAGACGATAAAAAGGCTTTTCCTGTCTATAATGCTTGCCCAGTTGTAAGAAAGGAAATTGTGGATGCCTATCCTAATCTGCCAGCAGATCTTAAAAAACTGAGTTCGCTTCTGGATACCAAGACGATCACAGAACTGAATATGCAGGCTGATATTGGGAAGAAATCTATTGAGGAAGTTTCTACTACGTTTTTAAAAAGTAAGGGTTTATTGAAGTAAGGGATTTTATTGCCACTTTATGCCCCGTAATTTCCTTTCAACTGGGTGTATCTTGGGTATAAAGTGGCGACGATTACGCTCAAATTGAAAAGCACCTTTATCCATTTTGTTTGGATAAGGGTGCTTTTTTAAACCTAATATATGCCAATGTACCAGGCGCATACATATGAAACTAAGACTTCAATAAGTTGTACTATCAGAATTACCACCAGTAGTCGGCCACGTGGTCCCCGCCAAGAGCAGTTACGACTGCCGATGGATCGAGCTTGCTATGAATATTAATAGATGCAATTGTACCGTCTCCCTCAAAATCAGTCAAGAGAATGGGCGCATCGTACATAGCTGCTAACGGTGAAGCAATGAGAGAGTCAACCAAGTGAGTGTCTTGGCCGTTGGCAACGTAAACATGATTATACTTAAAAGTTAAGGCCTTAAGAACCGCCTGATTCGTAGCGAAACGATCTGCACCAAAGAGGCGTGTGGCACCTGGGATATTGTCTACAAGAGCCGGTCCACCGATAATGAATGTTGTGGCACCCATGTAAGCAATTTCCGAAGCCGGTAGGGTTCCATCAGGTTTAGCCAGCAAGATTGAGTAGTTGTTAGCCGCAGCATAGGACGCTATTGATAGAGCATCAGGCAAGGCATCGTAACCAATCACGAAGGATCCTGCAGGATTGATAAGCTTAGATGCTATGGCAGCCGCTGTATCTGTACGATCGATACCCGTGAGCACAGTCGCTGTTACACCGCCCAACGCGTTTATTTGATCAACGACCGTCTGGTCTATAGCCCCAACCACATAGACGTTCTTTACTCCCAGCTTGACTAATTCAGCTTGAGTAGCAGCAGTTAGAGTGTTTTTGTCTGTCAATAAAATAGGAGACGATTTACCAGCTAAAGGAGCTGCCTCTAATGCGTAAACCAAGTTCGCATCGTCTGCGGGAGCCAAGATGGCCGTGGTAGCAGTCGTCCAGCCAGTATCTGCAACAGCAACAGCGGTCCCAAATCTGTCCGCACCGAAAATTCGTGCACTTGTTACCTCAGTGTCTGCGAGGGCATTAAAAGGAGTCAGGCTCATTGCCACACATGCGAGAGCTAAAGTAGCCAAAGTTTTTCTAGCTGTATTTTTTTTCATTATTGAATTCCCCTCTCTTAACTTAATAAAAATGATAACATAACTAAATGCCATTATTATCGTATTTATCTTGTATTTAGGAGATATATTTATAACCAAGTCGTTTGACTCATGGATAAGATACAAACTGAGTGTAAAGTCTTGCTAAAGAAGAAACTTTCTAGTCTAATCTTGAGAAGTAAATAGCGCCTGAATCACAGAAAAATGCTCCGATAATGGCATTTTCGTCTGCTATCATCTTATTTATAGAAGTAAAAGGTATTGGTAACTGAAATAGTACTATAATGATAAAATGAAAGGAGACCGAATCAATGAACCGTTTTCTGAAAGTACTTACAGGTCTGTCAATTATTATAATTGGGATTGGTTTTATGAGTGTGGTAATACTGCAGCAAATAGTGGTAATACAGGAACAAGTTTTGGTAATAGCGCAATTTATTTAAGTGCGGAGGTATGTTTTTTAGTTATGATCGTTTCATGTTTGATCCTTATTACAACCTTATTTATATTTACAGTTGGAAAAAGTCCTATTTTACGAGTGGACCGGGCCGGAGTTGCGATCATCGGCGCTTCTCTGACGGTTGCCACAGGAATGACCTTTGATCAGGCCGTTGGAGCGGTTGACTATAGGACTATTGTTCTCTTATTTTCTATGATGATTATTACGTCTTACCTAAATCTATCCGGTCTCTTTCAACTAGTCGGTAATTATTCAATGAGTAAGTTACAAACTAAAAAACAGTTGCTGTTTTGGATCATACTATCGACAGGGTTTTTATCGGCGTTTTTCATAAATGATATTGTCTGTCTTCTCTTTACCCCAGTAGTAATTTTGATTTGTCGGCGTATGGATCTTAATCCAATTCCCTATTTGCTCGGTGTGGCTTCCGCCTCAAATATAGGTAGCGTAGCCACTTTAATAGGTAACCCTCAGAACATTCTAATCGGAAGTCTCTCCCATATGACCTTTATTTGGTATATGGCTGTGGCTACACCATTGTCTCTAGTGGGCCTTATGTTGGATTACTTGATTATTGCTTGGGTATACAGGAAGGTACTCAATGGCCTTCTTCCAGATTGCCCGCCTCTGGATGGCGTTATTAATCATAAGTTGATTAGAAAAGGTTTGGTTGTGATGATCTTGGTGTTGGCTGGCTTTCTCTCTGGATTTGAACCTGCCGTTGTTGCCAGTTTAGGTGCGGCTCTTCTTCTGGTAACTCGGCATCTCAAACCCAACAAGGTTTATGCCGGGATAGATTTTAATCTTCTAGTCATCTTTATCGGATTATTTGTTATCATCGGCGGTGTAGAACAAAGTCACCTGATTGGGCAATTACTAACTCCTCGTTTTATCCAGAATGTGCAGAGCCTACCTCTATTTACGCTCTTAACTATTCTGTTTTCCAATGTAGTAAGTAATGTGCCAGCAGTGATGATG
>JGI12269J14319_10004396_pt1 | contig 12883 bp, 12 predicted proteins | sample PeaSoiSIISIP2007_FD_14319 | JGI IMG/M metagenome (IMG submission 14319) | reverse complement strand
TTCCCTGCCATGGTCTTGGCGACCCCGGTGGCGGCCAGCGCCGACGACAGCGGGCCAGCCGCTTGCGCGGCTGCGGAGCAAGCGCTGACCGCAGCGCAGAACGCAGTAAATACGGACGGAACGAACCTTATCGCAGCGCAGAATTTGCTCGCTAAGATGCGCCAAGACCTAGCCAAAGACGAAGCAGCAGCAGCGGCTGCCCAGAAAATCATCGACAATTACAATACCCTGCTCAAGCAAGAGAACACAGCAGTATCTCAGCTCCAGGGTGTCCTGCAAGATATCGGAGCTGGGGCCGTCAAAGCAGAGGTTGACGCAAGCTTCTCCGCGTTTGTCGCATTCGCAATTGAGAGGTTTCGGGCCGCATTGACGACGACGTTGACCAGCGTCAGCACAATTACTACTCTTATCGCTCAGGGCAATTGGGTCCAGCTTGAAACCTACACCGTAACGGTCAGGGTGGAGATAACGACCATGACGCGCACCGGTGCAGCTATGTTCGCGGCGCTCGAGACACTCGACCCTCTCTTTGAATTCACTATTCTCGTGCCATTGATCGTCGACCTCGGTTACCTCCTGCCCGATCTAGCCGCCGTTGCGTACATCGGCAACGAGCTCGATAATGCCCAGCAGGCATATCACACTGCATCAAATGAGATCACGGACGACGATAATCTCGTGGACCTGGATCTCCAGGCCATCAACCAGCAAGAATCGGTGATTCAATCCATCGAGGACAAGGATACGGCCGATCAGTCCACTCAGACCTCGGATATGGCGCAGGTGAACTCCGCGTGCAACCCGGCATCGCAGCCGCTTCCAAGCCCCGCTGGCGGCCCCGCTGGCGGCTCCCAGGGGGTTACCTGGGGAGATCCCCACATCATTACCTTCGATGGGGCGACGTATAACTTCCAGCAGGCCGGCGAGTTTATCCTGACCAAATCTACCGTCGACAACTTCGAGATCCAGGTTCGGCAACAGCCGTGGGACGGGACATCGTGCACGGTAGCCGAGAACTCGGCGTTCGCCTTCGACGTGAATGGCGAAACGGTCAGCGTCTACGTGGAGAACCCTGGGCTGCAGACCGTTATCGGCGGCCATGTCGTCACGCTTCCGGACGACACACCGTATTCGCTACCAGACGGCGGGTCGGTCACAAATAACTCTGCAGCCGCGACGGAGACCATTTCATGGCCGAACGGGACGACTGCGGCGGTCAACTACGGCGGAGGCTTCTATCTCACGCTGAATCTGGCGGTTGCCAGTAGCGAAAAAGGTCACCTGGTCGGGCTTCTCGGGACCGACAACGGAGACGTGGCCAACGATCTCGTCACCAGCGGGGGCCAAGTGCTGCCCTATCCCGCCATCGCCAACGATACGTCCACGCTGTATGGGACCTTCTCGAACGGCTGGCGCCTGACGCAGGCCGACTCACTGTTTACCTACGCTGCCGGGCAGAGCACCACAACCTTCGACGACAGTACGTTCCCCTGCCAGATCGAGAACCTCGGAAGCCTGTCGGATGCCCAGTTGACCAGCGCCACCGCCACGTGCACCGCGGCAGGGGTGACCCNGGAGCCATTCCTCGACGGATGCGTGCTCGACGTGGCCGCCACCGGGACCGATTCCGTCGCCGAGGCCGACGCTGACGCGCAGTCCGCTTCCCTCGGCACGGCGACGTGCCCGGCCGCAGGGTCCAACCTCATCGCCAACGGGAGTTTCGAGTGCCCGTCCATCTGGCAGCAGAACTCCGTCGTCGAGTACGACGCGGGCTCGACCGCCATCACCGGATGGACGGTAAGCAGCGGGAGCGTCGATCTGGTCGGCAGTAGCTATTGGACGGCTCAGGACGGCAACCAATCGATCGACCTCGCAGGAAGTAGCTCGGGTGCGCTCTCGCAGACCGTGTCGACCACGAGCGGCGATAAGTACACCCTGTCGTGGTACATGGCCGCCAACCTGAACTGTGGCCAAGCCATCAAGACGATGAACGTGTCATGGAACGGCGCATCGGTGGCGACACCGACCTTCGACGGAACCGGCCACACGTCAACATCCATGGGGTGGACACAGGGAAGCATCGTCGTCACCGCCACCGCATCGACGTCCACCGTCACGTTCGCAGATGCGACACCAGACGACAGTCAATGCGGCGCTGCCCTGGACGACGTTTCACTGGTCCCCGTCGGTAGCTGATCGAAGAAGTGCCTCCGCCCAGCTGGCACTGCGCAGGCCGTGCCGCTGGGGTGCCTGTTGTGGCGGGTGAGGGCTGAGTTGACAGCGATTATCCGGTCAGCGGGAAGGTCGTGGGTGGAGCTTCGCGCTCTCGTCGACAGCGGCGGTAGCTTGGTCTTCTTGGCCGAGCAGTTTCATGGGTTGTGCGAGGTTTCCGAGTGACCGGGCAAGGTCAGGGCGGTAACGGTCCGGGCTGGCGGCGGCCAGCTCCCGGTATATTGTGACAGCTTCTTGTGCCGCGGCTAGCGCCTCAGCGGGGCGGCCCAGCTCGACGAGGGTGACGCCGAGGCTATCCAGTGACCGGGCAAGGTCAGGGCGGTGCCGGTCCGGGCGGGCGACAGTCAGCTCCCGGTACAGTGTGACGGCTTCCTGCTCAGCGGTAAGTGCGTCGCCCGGGTGCTCCAGCTCGAACAGGATGATGCCGAGGCTGACCAGTGCGGAGGCCAGGGGGGGCCGGTAGCGGCCCGGGTCAGCGGCGGCCAGCTCCCGGCTGATTCCGAGTGTTTCCTCGATAGCCCGCAGCGCCGCGTCCGGGTGGCCCAGTTCAGACTGTATGGCAGCGATGCTAGACAGCATGGAGGCGAGGTCGGGCTGGTAGCGACCGGGGCTGGCGGCGGCGAGCTCGCGACAGATGGCGGCGCCGTCCTCGATGGCCAGCAGCGCGTCGGCGGGGCGGTCCAGCTTGAAGAGGACAGCGCTGAGGTTTGCCAGGGACCTGGCCAGGCCCGGCTGGTGGCGGTCCGGTGCAGCGGCGGCCAGCTCGCGGTAGATCGTCACCGCTTCCTGCCCGGCGGCTAGCGCCTCGGCGGGGCGGTCCAGTTCGAGCAGGATGGTACCGAGGGTGTCCAGTGTGGTGGCGAGGTCAGGCCGCCAGCGGCCGGGACTCGAGGCGGCCAGCTCCCGGTGGATTACGAGGGCTTCCTCGGTGAACCGCAGCGCCTCGGCGAAGCGGGCCAGATCGGACAACTGGGCACCGAGGTTGTCCAGCGTGGTGGCGAGGTCAGGCCGCCAGCGGCCGGGACTCGAGGCGGCCAGCTCCCGCCGGATGGCGAGGGCTTCCTCGGTAACGGCCAGCGCCTCGTCGGAGCGGCCTAGCTCGGAGAGGCTGACGCCGAGATTGCCCAGCGACTGAGCCAGGTGGGGCCGATAACGGTCTGGGTCCGCTGCGGCCAGTTCGCGGTGGAGTGCGGCAGCTTGTTCGGTGACTTGCAGCGCCTCAGCGTAGCGCCCGAGCGCGGAGAACCGGATGCCGAGTGCGTCCAGTGAGATGGCCAGGTCCGCACGGTATTGTTGCGGGTCTGCCGCGGCCAGTTCCTGGTAGATCGCGGCAGCTTCCTCGGTGGCCTGCAGCGCCTGCGCGGAACGGCCCATAGCGAAGAGCCGCTGGGCAAGGTTCGCGAGGGAGAAGCCGAGGTCAGGACGGTAGCGGTCTGGGTCGGCTGCGGCCAGCTCCCGCCGGATCGCCACTGCCTCCCGATCGGCGGCCAGCGCCTCGGGGACGCGGCCCAGCTCGGCGAGCGCGACACCCAGGTTGACCAGCGAGTTGGTGAGATCCGACCGGTAGCGGTCCGGGTCGGCCGCAGCCAGTTCCCGGCGAATTGTGATGGCCTCCTCGAGGACCGGCAGCGCCTCGGCGGGGCGGCCCAGTTCCGAAAGACGGTTCCCCAGACTTGAGAGCCAGTAGGCCCGGACGCCCGGGTCTGTCCCCGTGGGCAGGTTGTTCGTGATGCGCTGGCCAAGGCTGACGGCTGCCGGGGCAAGGACAACAGTCGGGTACGGGATCGCGTTGAGGATGGCGGTCAGTATCTCCGCGGGGGCTTGCATGTCGGCCAGGAAACCGGCGACGTTAGGCAGGATGTCACCGAGCAGGTTCTCTGCTTCGGGGTAGTCCGATGAGGCACGGGCCAGCAGGGCCACCGCTCTGATTCCCTGCCTGGCGTCCAGGTTGGTCAAGCACGCCTGGGCGAGTGATGGCGAGGCAGCAAGCTCCAGCAAGGTGTGCAGCTCAGCGAGCCGGTCAGGCTGCATCGACCCGATCCAGTCAGGATCGCCAGGATCAGGCGGGTAGAGCAGCCGCAGCCACTCAGCGATCGTGGCCGACGCTGACATGCCAGGCACCCGGGCAGGCAGGACACGGGCCTCGTCCTGGCTGGCCGCGCCGAGCAGGCATCCGACGGCGACAATCTGCCGTAGCGCCTGCGCGGTTGCCCCGTCTCGCCCGCCGGATAGCCCGTAGATCCGGGCGCTGTCGTACCAGAAATGCTGCTCATGGCGGAGCAGCTCGCCCAGAACCGTGCGGATGTCGACCCGGACCGTTGCGTCGTGGGCCTCGGCCAGTACGGCCACGAGCGCGGCCGCGTGCAGGTCCAGCACACGCCGTTGGCCGGTACCGATGTCGCCATAGATCTCCACCGTCCTTTCCGGCAGGCCGAGCTCCTGGGCGAACGACCTGACCGCAAGGGCAATCACATCTGCATCTGACAAATCGGCAGCCACGACGGGCGAAAGCCGCAGGTGTGCCGAGCTGGCGGCTTGGGCCAGATCCCAGGCCGCAGGCCCCCCCGCGCCGAGCTGATCCCACCAGTCCCCGGCATCACGGGCCAGCAACAGCACCCGCACGCCTGCGCCTTGATCGCCAGCCAGCGCGGTCAGCATCTGCCTGAGCCCGACGCGGGTCTCGGCATAATCAACGACCAGCAACGCCCGCGCCCGGGTCACCGCCCGCAAGGCGGCGATCGCCACGGACTCCTGCCCGTCGGCGATCCGCTCGCACGCCCAGCCCCGCCTCTTCATGCGCTCGCTGAGCTCCACCGCCAGCCGGGTCTTCCCGACCCCTCCCGGTCCAGTCACCAGCCGCAGCCGGTCAGTATCATCACCCTCGCACCAGGCGGTCAGCCCCGTTAGCTCGCCCGTGCGGCCGACAAAGCCGACCAGTTCACGCCGGGGATCCAGCAGCCGCGCCCAGCTCTGCGACGGGGACTTCTCAAAGGTGTCACGCAGGCCCTCACGTGCGGCATCGCGCCGGCGGATCGCGTCGTAGACCGACGGCGCGAACGAGCCTGTCGCGGCCCCGACCACAGCACCCACGACAGCCCACGGGCCGCCGGCCAGGACATATGCGAGCGCGGCACCCGCCGCGGCAAAGCCGACCCCGCCTGCAAGCGCGCGCCAGCGAAATTCGCTGCTCACATGCCCAGTCCCCACCACGCCACCCTGCAACGCACACTCTTGAGGCGGAAACAGTCCGGCCCGGGAATCCGTACAGATCCCAAGACCAGGAGTCTGGCCGGGCCACCGTCCCGAGCAGATCCTGATCGTAGCGGCACCGTGCTAAAGCGGCACCTCTGCCCCAGCGCCACGATGACGCACAGAACTCGGCAAGGGCGATCGGCCCTGAGCTGGCCGGGGAAAGCTCCCGGCCAGCTCAAGACTGAACCGCACTCATGCCGAAATGAGGTCGTCGCAGCCGCTCGCGTTTATGCACAGACATGCATAATCTTCCATGATTCAGCCAGTACCTTTACGTCGCTGCGGCAATTGCTACGCAACCTTTTGAGGAGACGCATAAAGCCAGCCGAATACGGACGGATCGATGCTCGTGTCAGCAAGCTTCACGTCTGCGTGCAGATCGGCCGCTTATGTGCGGATGCCGCCCGGACGCCAGCGCTTCATTCCGGGTGAAGGAATGGCGATGAGCATCGCGGCGGTCCCGTGCAGCCCGACACGGCGGATGCGGGGCACCACGTGCACGTGGACGCGTGGGACGCTCTGGTCTATCGTCTTGTTGATCCCGGCGAACAGCCGTCCGCGTCGAGGGCGGGCGCCATCGCGGCACTGACCTGCCGGATCCGGGCGAACAACGGCTCGGCCAGCTCGGGCGGCAGGTCGGCGAGCGTATCGGCCGCCAGCAGCGGCTGGACCGCGTTGCCCACGGCGATTGCGGCGGATACGCGGTTCATGCTCATCCGGCGGAGACAGCGTGCTGGGCGACCTCGCGGCGGTGCACGCCCAGGTAGTCCGGGTCGTTGAGCGTGCCGAGGCGGTCACGGCCGGCTCCCAGTGCATCGACGCGGACAAAGGGCATGGCGGTGGCTCCTCTCAACGTGTGCCGCGGCGGACCCGTTAGCGTCATCCGATGGGACGCTGCTGATCGGCACGGTAACGCCAGGCGGCGGTCGCGCCGAAAAGCAGCGTGTAGGCGACCAGGAACGCCATGTCGGCTGGGTTTAGAAGTCCTAACAGAATAGGGATTTCTGCCTGGCTTCGTGCCGTCTGCCTGTCTGTGCCTTCGTGTCAGCTCACACTGGGGTTCAGGTTGCCCGTGGGGTCTAGGGCCTGGGGATCTCGCCGTCTGCCGGCGCGTCCTGGCGGCTGATGCGGGCGAGTTGGAGGAGGGTGTCGATGGCGGTTTCGAGGGGACGGGTGTCGCGCTGGACCTGGGCGAGGAGGAGACCGCCTTGGAGTGTGGCGAGGAGGGTGACAGCGAGGTCGTCTGGGTCGGTGCCGTTCAGGAGGTGCCCGGTGTCGTGACGGCGGCGCAGCCCGTCGCTGATCGCGGCTGACCATTGCCCGAATCCCGCCGCGATCAGGGCGCGGGCCTGCGCGTCGGTCTCGGCGAGCTGCCCGGCGAGGGACCCCAGCGGGCAGCCTCCTTTGCCCTGGTTGCTCTTGGCCTGGGTGATCACCGTGTCCCGCCAGGCCCGGAGCCCTTCGGGGCTGCCGAGATCGGCTTGCTGCTGGTTGCCGGTGATGGTTGCGGCCTGGTAGTCGATGACCGCCTGTACAAGCTCGTCCTTGCCGGTGAAGTAGTGGGACAGCTGCGACCCGCTCACCCCGGCCTGTGACCTGATGTCATCTAGCGTGGTGCCCGCGACGCCGCGCTCGTAGATCAGCCGGGCGGCCGCCTCGACGATCCGGCTCCGGGTGCGCTCCCCTTTGGGGGTGAGCCGCGGCTGGTCACGTGCCTCGTGTTCCACACCTGCACGATACCAGTTTTCTGGGTTTGACAACCCAGTCCGTTCCGGCCAGAATGGGCTGCGTAGCCCATTCCGAGTGAGCGGAGAGACTCATCGTGATTCTCGTGACAACGGCCGGGAAGGTCGGCTCCGAGGCGGTCCGCCTGCTGCGCGAGCGGGACGTGCCCGTCCGGGTGCTGGTGCGGGATCCGGACAAGGCGACGGCGCTGGCCGATGCCGGCGCGGAGGTCGCCGGAGGTGACCTGGATGCGCCGGCGAGCATCGATGAGGCGATGGCGGGCGTCAGCGCCGTGGTGCTGGTCAGCCCGGCCGTGCCCGCCCAGGAGCTGAACGTCGTGGCCAGCGCGGCCCGGGCCGGCGTGGGCCATGTCGTCAAGGCGACCAGCAAGGCCTCGGCCCGAGCCCGGTTGACCGTGCCCGGCCGGGCTCGAAGCACCACGTGATCACCGAGGCGCACGGGATCCCGCTGGCGGTGTCGCTGACCGGCGGCAACCGCAAACGACGTCACCCAGCTGATGCCGCTGATCGAGGCCATCCCGCCAGTGCGCGGCCGCCGTGGAAGGCCCCGCCAGCGCCCGGGCGCCATCTACGCTGACCGCGGCTACGACCACGACAAGTACCGTAAGCAGGTCCGGGACAAAGGCATCACCCCGGTGATCGCCCGCCGCAGCACCGAACACGGTTCTGGCCTGGGCACCTACCGCTGGGTGATCGAGCAGTCCATTGCCCTGCTGCACTGGTTCCGCCGCTTGCGCATCCGCTGGGAGATCCGCGACGACATCCACGAGGCCTTCCTCAGCCTCGCCTGCGCCATCATCTGCTGGCGCCGACGGCGATGTGGATGCTTGCGCACGCTCGGGTGGAGGTTACGAGCCGAGGAAGGCGGTGATGCTGGCCCGCAGCGAGGCCGCGTCGAGGCCGTGCGCGGCCTGGTGCTCGGCTGGGGTGCCGTAGCGCCGCAGCTCGTCCAGCGTGACACCGAGTCCGAGCACTCGGTGCGGCAGGTCCGCCAACGCGGCGCCCAACGCCGGTACCGAGGTCCCGGCAAGGTACGGCTCGACTAGGACCACATTGGGTGCGCGTAGTGTCTCCCGCAGCGTCGTGGCTGCGAACGGGCGGACGGTGGCCAGGTACAGAACCGTCACGTCGAGGTCGCGGGTGGCGGCCAGAGCCGGGTCGGCCGTCGGCCCCACGGCAACGACCGTTCCGCGGTCGCCGCGCCGGAGCACGGCGACACCGCCAGGACCGGCCAGCAGCGGCCGTTCGTTGGCCTGGGTGGACAGCCGGAGATAGACCAGCCCGTCGGCGCGGGCCGCTGCGCGCAGCAGCGCTTCCGCCTCGTCGGGATGGCCGGGCACGTGCACGGTCCAGCCAGGGAGGGTGCCGAGCAACGCGACGTCACCTGGCGACTGGTGGGTCCGGCCACCTGCCGAGATGTCGTAGGACGCGCCCGCGCTGACCAGGACCGCGCCGATGCCCTGGTGGTTCAGGTCCAGCTTGATCTGCTCGAACGGCCGTTCCACCAGGAAGCTGGCGAACGTGTGGGCGATCGGCCGCAGCCCGGCGAGCGCGAGACCACCGGTCACGCTGACCAGCAATTGCTCTCGGATGCCGAGGTTGATCACCCGGTCGGGATGCCGTTGCCGGGCGGCACGGAACTGGTCGACCGAGATGTCCGCGAGCACCAGCGCGAGCCGGGGGTCCTCCTCCAGCAGTTCGCTCGTAACCGCGGCGAATCGCTCCCGCATGGTCTCCATCCTGTGCCCCTCCCCGGTCAGCCGTGCTTTCCCCGGTCATCCCTGGGCGACGAGCATTCGCGGCCAGTCCCGCGGCGGCTCGACCTCGGCCACCACGACGTGCGGCCGGCCCGGATGGGCAGCGGTGAACGCCGCCTCCAGCGCGGCATGGTCACGGCCGCTCACCCGCCATGTCGACCAGCCCTCGACCGCGAACCGCTGCTCGACCCCGCCCGGCCAGCCGTAGGTCGCCGATGAGTTGTCGATCACGACCACGTGCAGGTTGTCCAGGCCCACCCGGCCGGCGAACGCGGCCGCCTCGTGGTTCGATCCCTCCTCCAGCTCGCCATCTCCGACCAGCACCCACACCCGCCCGGCCAGCCGCCTCGCCCGCAGCCCGAGCGCCGTGCCGAGGGCGAGCGGCAGCCCATGTCCCAGCGAGCCGCTGGAGATCTCCACCCCCGGCACGAGATTGCGGTCCGGGTGATGGCCGAGGATCGAGTCGAACCCGCCGAACCCATCCAGCCGCTCCGCGGGGATGAACCCCTTGGCGGCCAGCACCGCGTAGTAGGCCATCGGGCCGTGTCCCTTGGACAGGTAGAAGCGGTCCCGATCGTCCTGATCAAAGGTGTCCGGGCTCACCCGCAGCACCCGGTCGTAGAGCACCCAGAGTACGTCGAGCGTGGAAGTGGCAGCCGAGCCGTGCTTCTGGTCGCCGGTCTGCCGCGCCATCAACATCCGCAGGTCCTCGTAGCCGAGCGTCTTCCCGGTCTCCCGTGTCGATGTCCCGTGCCTGTTCACTGCCATGCTCATGAGGATGCAAGCTAAAGTGCACTCGAAGTCAAGCAGACGGTCGCAAGCCGACGGCACGGCAAGCGGGAGGGCTCCCTTCCATGACACGGCACCCGGCACGCGACACCGGCCAGGACAGCTATCTCACCATCGGCGACCTGGCCACCCGCAGCGGCGTGGCCGCGTCAGCATTGCGTTACTACGAGGCGCTCGGCCTCATCCGCGCAGAACGCAGTACCGGCAACCAACGCAAGTATCCGCGCCACGTGCTGCGGCGAGTGGCATTCGTCCGGGCAGGCCGGCAGCTCGGCCTCTCCCTGGCCGAGATCCGCGACGCGCTCGCGACCCTGCCTGAAGGCAAGGCGCCGACTCGCGCCGACTGGACCCGGGCCGCCCGCACCTGGCAATCTAAGCTGGACGACAAGATCGCCGAACTGCAGCGGATCAGGGCTACCCTGACGGACTGCATCGGCTGCGGCTGCCTGTCACTGCGCCGCTGCGCGCTGTACAACCCGGCCGACACCGCCGCCGCACACGGCCCCGGTGCCCGCTGGCTCCTCGGCGACACAACGGCCGCGGACACGGCCCCGGCGAAGTCATGACCGGCCGGCCGGCCGGGCTGTGCAGCGGGCCCGCCGGCCAGCCAGATGCTCTCGGGGTTCCGGGCTACCTCGGCACCAGCGACGTCTTTCGGCCATGCCATCGCCGACTTCGCGATCAGCTACGCCGCGCGGAACGCCAGCGACTACGCCGAATTCAAGGCCGCGATCGCCGACGGCGGGCTCCGACATGACGCCCCTGCCCGGCGAGCGACGTGCAACGGCAAAGTCCCTCATCGCAGCGCCGAGTAGCCCGCGCGCGAGGGGGGGCATGGCAGCAGACCGCGCTCGAAGCCGGGCAAGACTCAGGTGCACTACCGGCCGCCGGAGGAAACCCGCCACTGCCGGACCCGTTGATTGATATAGTTAGCACATGCTTGATATATACAACGCCGCTGTCGCCGGGCGACGCGCCGGCGGGCCTGTCGCGGCCTCCGCCAGCAGCTCGCCGGCCTGCCCGGAGGACCAGAGGTGAGCCGCACCCGGTACGCCCCCAGCGGCACGTTGCGGATCGCCTACGAACTGCGAGGGACCCTGCGCTGGCGGCGACCGTGGCTGGTCCTGGTCCAGGGGATGGGCTTCGATCGTCAGAGCTGGGAGCCGGTGCTGCCGAAACTGCGCCGCCGCTTCCGGCTCGTGCTGGTGGACAACCGCGGATTCGGGCGCAGCGACCGGTCCGCCGGCTCCTTGGGCGTAGCCGACATGGCCGGGGATATCATCGCCGTGCTCGATCATGCCGGTATCCGCAAGGCCCACGTCATGGGGGCGAGCCTGGGCGGCCTGGTGGCCCAGGAGCTGGCCATTACCCACCCGGAACGTGTCGACGGCCTAGTCCTGGCGTGCACGGCACCGGGCTGGCCGCTCGCCTACCCCATGCCCATGGCCAGCATGCGGCTGATCACGGCGACCGCCGGCCTGACCGCCGATGCGGCGCGGCGCCGCTACATCGAAAACGCCCTGTCTGCGCGGACCGTCCAGCACCATCCGGAGCTTGTCAGCCGTCTGATCGAGCTGCAGAGCTCCCGCCCACCGGACAAGGCAGCCCTGTCGGCTCAGGCGGCCGCCGGAGCACGCTACGCCGGCCGCCTCAGGCAGTCGCGCATCAGGGCGCGCACGCTGGTCCTGCACGGGGGCGCGGACCGGGTCGTCGACCCGCGCAACGGGAAGCTGCTCGCGGACCGCATCCCGGGAGCCCGGCTGGTGACCTTCCCCGAGCTGGGCCATCTGCTCTTCTGGGAGGATCCAGACGGCTTCGCCGCTGCGGTGAGATCGTTTCTCCTGGCTGACGCGCGGCCCGGCAAGCCCGCCCTGTCCCGTGCGCTGGCCAGATCGGCGCGACCGGCTTCGTGGGCGCGTAACGGCGGGCACCGTCTGCCTGCGGATGCGGGGCGGCCGGCCGCGGGCACGCGACTGCATGGGTTTACCGGGACTGCAAGACAGTCAATTCAGGTGATGAACCTTCATGTTTCCTGAAACTTCCTCAACGGTGACACCGGCTGTGCTGAAGCGGGGAAAGCCCAGGTCCAGGGGCTATAGAAGTTATTGAGACCTCAGGGAACTCTGGGGTGCGTCTCTGCCTCAAACGCTGGCTAGCTCCCGGCCGCACGCCGCAGCCGCCCGGGGTCGAGGTCGGCGACGAAGACGCGCTGCAGCATGTGCCAGTCCTGCGGATGAGCCCTGACTCCGGCCTCGAACAGGCGCGCGACCTCCTGCATCATCGCCGCCGCCTGCTGCTTGCTGTCGCCTTCGGCAGGCACCGGGATCTCTTCATGAATATGCGCGCCCCAGCCATCGCCGTCGAACCACAAGATCACGGGCACCAGCGCCGCGCCGGTCTGCACGGCGAGCGCCGCCGCGCCGCCCATCATGCGGGCCTTCTCGCCGAAGAACTCCACCTCCATGCCCCGGCCGGTGACATCGCGGTCACAGACCAAGCCGACAGTCTTGCCTGCCCGCAGCCGCTGCGCCAGGATGCCGAACGCGCTGCTCATCCCCCCGCTGGCCGGCAGCACCTCCACGCCGAGACCCTCGCGGAACGCGACGAACCTGTCATAGACCGACTCCGGCTGCAGCCGCTCCGCCACGACGGTAACCGAGCCGGCCCCCTTGGCGATAAGCCATGCGCCAGCCAGGTCGTAGTTGCCCATGTGCGGCAGGGCGAGGATCACCCCGCGGCCGGCCGCGGGGTATTCGAATATGGTCCGGATATGCCCGGTGACGTGCATCCCCTCGAGCAGCCGGCCGACCGGCATCACCGGCAGCCGGAATACCTCGAGCCAGTAGCGCGCGTAGGAGCGCAGCACCTGCCTGGACAGCCCGCGCAGCTGGCCGCCTGGCGCCCCGCTCCCGATCACCCGGCGCAGGTTGCCCTCCAGGACCTGCACCCCGGGGCCCTGACGCCGCCACGCGAGGTCGGCGAAGAACCTGAAGGCACTCTGCGCCCGCGACTCGGGCAGGCGGCAGACAACCGACCAGCCGAGGCCGTATCCGGCATCGGCCAGCCTGTCCTTCAGCCCCGGCATCGGTACCTTCCCAGATCGGCGGG
>JGI12269J14319_10004386_pt1 | contig 12914 bp, 12 predicted proteins | sample PeaSoiSIISIP2007_FD_14319 | JGI IMG/M metagenome (IMG submission 14319) | reverse complement strand
GCGCGCAGCGCCAATGCCGCGGCGATGCTGACACCGGCCAGTATACCGAGTACCCAATAGAGGCGGCGGCGGCGCGGGGTCATGGCGAAGAGTCCACTTTGAGCATCTCCAAGCGGCGGCGCGCCTCGCGCTGGGCGCTGCGCAGCGAGCGTCGTGCCCAGGCGAGATTCAGGCCCACCACGAGCGCCGCGAGCGCATAGCACGGCCAGACATAGACTGCATAACCGCCCATGGCCAGGAAGCGCCCGATGTTCATGCTCTATCCAAGGCTTCGAGGATCCAACGCGCGTTGCGCTCGCGCCGCAGCACTTCGCCGCGCGCGCGTGTGAGCAACAACGCCCCAAAATACAGCGTAAAACCCGCCAGCATCAGCAGCAACGGCACCAGCATCGAGGCCGGCATGGTCGGCGGTCCGCCGAACTTCATGACAGTCGGCGCCTGGTGCAGCGAATTCCACCAGGTCACCGAGTAGTGAATGATCGGCACGTTGATGACCCCGACGATGGCCAGCACCGCACTGGCGCGGTCGGCCCGCGATACATCGTCGATTGCATTGCGCAGCCCCATATAACCAAGATACAGAAACAGCAGCAACAGTTCCGAAGTCAGGCGCGGATCCCATTCCCAGTAGGTGCCCCACATGGGCCGGCCCCAGAGCATGCCGGTTACGAGCGCGAGCGCGGTGAAGGAGGCGCCGATCACGGCGCAGCTCGCGGCGACGGCGTGGGCGACTTTCATATGCCAGATCAGCCCCACCGCGGCACTTGTGGCCATGACCACATACACCAGCATCGACAGCCAGGCCGAGGGTGCGTGCACGTAGATGATCCGGAAGCCCTCGCCCTGCTGGTAGTCCGGCGGCGCCAGAATCAAGCCGCCGATCAGGCCCGCCAGGCACAGCAGCACGGCCGGCCAGCCGAACCACGGCGTGAGCTGGCGCGCGAGGCGGTAAAAATGCGGCGGCGAGCCGAATCGATGGAACCATACCCAGGCCACGTTTACTCCAATCCGATGCGCACGGCGGCTGCCAGCGCCCAGGGCGCCAATGTTGCGCTCAATACAGCCATAGCGCCGAGCAAATAAAGCGGCGCCGCCAGGGATTCCCCCTGGATCGCAAGCGCGGTCGCGCGGGCGCCGAAGATCAGCACCGGCACGGCGAGCGGCAGCACTAGCAGCGCCAGCAGCGAGCCATTGCGCCGCAAGGTCAAGGTCAAGCCGGCTCCGACCGCGCCGATCAGGCTCAGGGCGATCGTGCCCAGCAGCAGCGCGGCCAGAATACCCGGCATTGCACCATAGGGTGCCCCGAGCGCGGTCGCGGCCAGCGGTGCCATGAGCACCAGGGGCAGTCCGGTCAGTAACCAATGCACCGCCGTCTTTGCCAGCAGCAGCCCGGCAAACGGCTGCCCGCACAGTGCCAGCTGCTCGAGCGCGCCGTCCTGGCTGTCGTCACGAAACAGCAGATCCAACGCCAGCAGCGAGGATAACAGCGCTCCGACCCAGAGCGCAGCGGGTGCGATGTCTCGCAACAGCGACAGCGCCGGATCGAGCGCCAGCGGAAAAAGCGTCGTGATGACCAGAAAGAATCCCAGCGGCAACAGACTGTCGCCCGCGCGGCGCAACGCCAGGCGCAGATCGCGGCCCATCAGCAGCGCCGCTGCAGTACGGAATGCGACCTGCGGGGCACTCATTGCAGCGTCACGGTGCGCACTCGTCCGCTCGGCAATACCAGCTCCTGATGCGTCGCGACCACGGCAAGCCCGCCCGTTCCCAAGTGTCGTTCCAATAATTCCACAAGCAACCCCTGACCGGCGGCATCGAGATTGGAGCTCGGTTCATCGAGGATCCAAAGAGCGGCGTCCATGAGGCTCAGGCGCGCGAGTGCGACCCGACGGCGCTGACCGGCCGACAGTCGCCGCAGCGGCACGGCGCGCTGCTCGCTCAATCCGACTTGCGCCAGGGCGGCGGCGCAGTCCGTGACCGCGAGGCGCCGCCGCAACCCGATACCATAACGCAGATTCTCGATGGCCGTCAGATCGCCCTTGAGGCCGTTCTCGTGGCCAAGGTACGCTAGATCGCTATGATAAGCGGCTGGGTTCGCCGCAATGTCCGCAGCGCGCCAGCAAACCCGTCCGTGTTCGAGCGGCACGAGCCCGCACAGCGCGCGCAGCAGCGTGGTTTTGCCGGAACCGTTGGCGCCCGTGACTTGCAGACACTCACCGCCGTGCACGACAAAGGACAAACCCCGAAGCACGTGCAGGTCGCCACGCCAGACGTGCAGGTTTTCGGCCCTGATGTCATTCATGTGGTGCGGGCGGTGGGAATCGAACCCACATTCCCTCTTAGGAAGCAGATTAACAAGCAGATGTTGACCACCGTCTACAAGAAGCACATGGAGGCGAAGACCTCAGGGCAGGTATGCATCGACTGCCACAAGGGCATCGCACATCACCTGCCCAAGGAATACAGGGATCCTGGCGAGGACTAACTCCAGCTACGGGGTACCGCCGCTCGTTTCAGCGCGCGCTGGGCGCTGCTCGACGGTAGCCGTCGGGTCGGGCGCATCGGGCGGAGCGCTTGCGCTCGAGGAACGGTGCACATCGCCCAACACTGTTTCGATCAGATCCGCCCTCAACGGAACGCCGTCGGCGGCCGCCGCTGCCGAAGACACTTCATGCCGCTCGCGCGCGTTGCTGGCATCGAGGCTGCGGCCGAGATAATCGTAGGTTTGAGCGAGCAGTTCCCAATCGGCCGCAGTGCCACCGCCGCCGCGAAGCCGATTCTCGAGCCGCGTGAGCATGCTGTCCAGGGAGTCAGATCCGTGCCCCTGGGGGGTTGCCGCAGACGGGTCGATGTTGGAGACAGCAGCGGCCGGCTCAGCGCGGCTCTGATTAGAATTGCCGCGCCATGCATAAAGCCCAAGCACCGGCACAGCCACGATCAGCGCGCCCATTGCGAACCACCTCGGTGTCTGCACAGCCTTCGGCCTAACAGGCCGAGGCAGCCAAGAGCGCAGCGCAATATCGACAGCAAGAGCCGTCAATAGCCCTGCTGCAAACCAGAAAGCATCGCGCAGATCCATCAGCTACACCTGTCCCGTCACAGCGGCGTCCGTGAAGGTGTCAATACAGACTTGGGTTCAAATCCGCCGCCGCCAATATACGGCGCACTTGATCCACTTGCTCGGCGAGATGCGAATTGTCGCGCGATCCTGCCCCGCCCCCGCCCGGCAATCTAAATACACCGACCGCATGGATCAAACAAAGGCGGCTGGCTCAGGAGGCCCTGGGAGACTCCTTATCGACATTGTTTTGCTGACCAATCGAGTCAATGTCATCCTCGAATACACGAGAAAACCATTGGTGCGGACGGCGGGAGTCGAACCCACATACCCTCTCAGGTGGCAGATTTTAAGTCTGCTGCGTCTACCGGTTTCGCCACGTCCGCGGACGAGCCGCGCTCAGGCTCGGATTGGATTCTCTGCACATGCTCTAATATTATTACTATATTAAACAATAAATTATAGCTATTACTTACCGTGCTTTAGCCGTCAAGCAGCGGCCTGCGCTGGCGCGTGATTATGCATGAGTTCCGCCGCGCACTGACGCGCACGCCATAATCGGCGCATTCAGGGGAGTCTCGCTTGGGCATTGCCGTCGGCCTAGTTGGATTCGGCCTATCCGGGCGCGTGCTGCACACGCCGCTGATCTTGCGTGCGGGCATGCGCATCGTCGGCGTCGTGACGCGCCAGGAGGCCGCGGTCCAGGCCGCGATCCCGGGAGCGCGGGCCCTGCCTGATCTCGAGGCGCTACTGGCACTGCCGCGGCTCGATCTCGTGGTCATCGCAACGCCCAATCATCTGCACTGTCCGCAGGCGCTGGCCGCGCTCGATGCCGGCAAGCACGTCGTGGTCGACAAGCCCCTGGCGCTCTCCACGCTGCAGGCCGATCGACTCATTGCCGCGGCCGAGCGCGCTCAACGCAAGCTCGCGGTGTTTCAGAACCGGCGCTGGGACAGTGATTTCCTGACGATACGACGCATCCTGGCGCAGGGCCTGCTCGGTCCCATCGTCGCCTTCGAGGCGCGCTGGGATCGTTTCCGCCCGCTTATCGCCGATCGCTGGCGCGAACGCGCCGACTGCGGCGGCGGGCTGCTCTATGACCTCGGCTCGCATCTGATCGATCAGGCCCTGTGCCTGTTCGGCATGCCGGGCTGGCTGCAGGCGCAGCTTTGGCGGCAGCGCGCGGGCGCAGCCGTCGACGATGGCTTCGAGATTCAGATGGGCCAGGGGACGCTGCGCCTGTCGATCGCAAGCAGCTCGCTCGCCGCCGATCACGCGCAGCGCTATCGCATCCACGGCCTGCAGGGCTCGTATCGCAAAACCGGCCTCGACGTGCAGGAGCAGCAATTGCGCGACGGCCTCTCACCGAGCGATCCGGCCTTCGGCGTCGAGCCGTACGCGCAGTGGGGACAGCTCGTGCGGGGCGACTCCAACCTCGCCGAGCCCGTGGCAGCCGAAGGCGGACGGTGGCTCGAGTTCTATCGCGGGGTGCGCCGAAGCCTCGAGCAAGACTCGGCGGTGCCGGTCTCGGCCGAAGAGGCGCGGCGCGTACTGGCGCTCATCGAGACAGCGAGGCGCAGCAGCGAGCAAGCTCACCGCATCGCCCTGGATGGCACGGCGGCGCTGCAATGACGCTGCTGCGCCGCGCTGAACACGGGCGCGCTACAGCGGCTCGATGGGCCTCGCCGCCAGGATCAATTCACCGGCGTTGATCGCCACTCGGGTAAAGCTTCGGCGCGCGCCGACAAGGCGCTGAGCGCCGGGTGCTCCCGCGCACTCACCGCATCGGGCAATTCGTGCTGCGTGAATCCCCAGCTAACCGCCGCCGTAATGTCCGCCTGCAACGCTCGCGCGCCGAAGAGCCAACCTCGCGCCTGGGCACACTCGGCCTCCAGCAGGCGATACGCCTGCCGCAGCTGCCCGCGCACGCGCTCGAGCCAGGGTTCATGACGCTTCTCGGCCGGCCGAAGAGTGTGTTCATAGATGATCTGCACGCTTTTCTCGCAGGCCGCCAAGGCCAGCCCGATGATTCGCTGCGCCCGCGCGAGGTCGGCTAACGCCGCGGGCATCAAGCGGCGCTCGGGCGCGGCCAGCTGCTCGAGGTACTCGAGTATCAGCGTCGAGTCCATGAGCACGGTGCCATCATCGAGTACCAGCGTCGGAGCCTTCACGACTGGATTGATGGCCGCGAAACTGTCGTAATGCCGGAAGACCGACACCGGCTCATGCGTGAAGGGAAGACCCAGGTACTTGAGCGATACCGCCACCCGACGCACATAGGGCGAATCGAGCATCCCGATCAAACGCATAGGCATAGGGCCTCTCCTGTCATGAACCACGCGCTCGCACCTGAGGATACCGTGGCACGCGCGTACGCGCGCACCGCGCTCGGCATGCTGCTGCTGGTCTACGCCTTCAACTTCATCGATCGCATCATGCTCGGCATCCTGGCGCCGCCGATCAAGCTCGACTTGCACCTCTCCGACAGCCAGCTCGGGCTGCTCGGGGGTACCGCCTTCGCTCTGTTCTACAGCGCGCTCGGCATTCCGGTCGGCTGGCTTGCCGATCGCACGAGCCGCGTCTGGATCATCACGCTCTCGCTGGCCCTCTGGAGCGCCTTCGCCGCGGCCTGCGGCCTCGCACAGAATTTCGCGCAGCTGTTTCTCGCGCGGCTCGGTGTCGGTGTCGGCGAGGCCGGCGGCGTGGCGCCGGCGTATGCGTTGATCAGCGACTATTTTCCGCCCCCGCAGCGCGCACGGGCGCTTGCCGTCTATTCCTTCGGCATCCCGTTGGGCAGCGCGGCAGGCATCCTGTTTGGCGGCTTGATAGCCGCGCGGGTGAACTGGCGCGTGGCCTTCCTGGTCGTGGGTGCGCTGGGCCTGGCACTGGCGCCCCTCTTTCGCCTGAGCGTGCGCGAACCGGTGCGCGGTGCGCTGGACGCGCTGCGGCCCCAAGCCCCACCGAGCCTGCAGCGCGTGGCTCGACACCTGGCCGCGAAAGGGGCGTTCTGGCGCCTCGCGCTCGGGGCTGCGAGCTGCTCGATCATGGGCTACGGAGTCTTCTTCTGGATGCCATCCTTCTTCGTGCGCAGCTACCACCTGTCGCTGCTGCAGGTATCCTGGAGTTTCAGCGCACTGACCTTGGTCAGTGGCATCGCGGGCATCTGGCTCGGCGGGTATTTCGCCGACCGCTTAGGCAGGCAGCGGCGTGCGGCTTATGCGCTCGTGCCCGCCGGTGCGTTCGCGCTCTGCGTGCCGCTGTATGCCGTGGGCATGCTGGCGCCGGCATCGCCCTGGTCAATGCCGATCTTCCTGCTGCCGATGGCACTCGCGCTCGCCTGGCTCGGTCCGACGATGAGCGCCATCCAGCACCTCGTGCCGGCCGACATGCGAGCGATCGCCTCGGCGCTGTTTCTGTTCATCATTAACCTCATCGGGTTGGGTCTGGGAAGCTGGCTGCTTGGCCGGCTGTCGGATTTCTTCGCCGTGAGGGTCGGGGCTGACTCGCTGCGCTACGCGATTCTCGCGGGCACGGGCTTCTACGTGCTCAGCGCCGTGCTGTTCCTCAGCGCCTCGCGCCGCCTCGCAAGCGACTGGCAGCGCTAGCNCCNGGCCGCGCCGATGCCGCNGCGGGGGAGTATCATCGCGCTATGCCAAAACCCTCAGAAGCTGCGGGTCCCCTCCGCTCCCCATCCCGCGGCATCTGGCTGCGGCAGCGGTTGACGGCCCTGATCTTGATCCTGCTGCTACCCGTGACCGGCGCAGCGCTGGCCGCTGAGAGCGCGCCGCTTCCGGCCGGCGTGCAGTTCGGCGGACAGTGCGCCGAAGGACTGGCCGAGGGCCGCCATGTCATGACCGACTGCTCGATCACCTGGTCCGACCCGGACGGCAAGGTCTACTGCTTCAAGAGCGACGCGGCCAAGAAGTCATTCCTCGAGAACCCGAGCGAAAATCTGCAGAAGGCGCACGATTTCATCGCTGCGAGCAGCGTCGAATCGACCGAAAAGGTCATGCAGTACTTCGACAGCGCCGATGCCGAGACCCTCGTCAAGGGCGTCATCAACGATACCATCAAGGCCAACAGCGGCGTGTTTCCGTTCGAGGATCCGCTCAACGGCAATCATCTGAAGCTCAGCTACGACGACATCGACTTCACGCGCACCATCGACGGCTACGGCTTCTTCCCGGACGTCAAATTCCACGATGCCGCAGATGCGCAGAAGCGCTACCTGATCGACTTCTGGGTCGCGCCCGCACAGGGGCAGCTCAAAGTGCAGGAAGTGCGCATCTATAAAGAGCCGTTCCAGAGCGATGGGACCTGGACGACGATGGCTCGCCAGCCGATCCCGTGGTGGTGGATTCCCGCCTCCGAGCATCCGGGCCACGCCGCCCAGAAACGCAGCTGGGAAGTCATGTCAGCCGTCGAGCAGAATGCATTGCTGCAGACGGCGAAGAATAACGGTGTCTTCAAGCTCAAGGATGACAAGACCGGCAAGCAGCTCGATCTGGAATTCATCGACACGCACCAGCCGATCCGCCAGCTGGACGACAACGGCCACTTCTTTGCCTGCACCGACTTCCGTGTGGTCGGCACCAAGGATCAGATCTACGACATCGACTTCTGGGTCAACGACAAGGACGGGGTCATGACCGTCGAGCAGACCCGCGTGCACAAGGTACCGGAGCTCAAGGATGGCCAGTGGGTTCAGGTGCCGCGCTACGACTGGAAGGATCTCGGAGATTCGCACGTTGTGCCCTGAAGGCACAGACGCACCGCGCTGAAGGCACCACCAGTCCGCTATCGCGCCGAAACAAATCGGCGATCATTCCAAGTCTGATGGTCGGTTGATGTTTGCGTTGCCGGCGGGCGCAGGGATTTGCATGGCCTGCGGCCTGACAGATCTTCGCGACGGCTTCGACAGCTTGGCGGCACGCGCGCAGATGCTGCGCGGCCGAGGATTTGTACTCTGGATAACCGCTCTGCCCCGTCGTCCTCGCACTGGGCTGGACGACGGGCGCGACTGGCAGTGTCTACTGCACTTTGATCTCTATCGCCTTGGTCCGCTCGATCTTCGTCTTCGGGACGTGCACGGTCAAGACTCCATCCCTGCTCTCGGCGCGAATGCCACTCGCATTGGCATCGTCCGGCAACGATAGGCTTCGGGAAAACATACCGCGGAAGCTCTCCCTGCGGTGTACCTTCTCGCTCTTATCTTCCTTGTCGAACTTGCGCTCGCCCGCGATGGTAAGTACGTCATCATCAATCGTGACACTGACGTCCTCTTTCTTCACCGCTGGCAACTCAGCGCGCACGAGATACTCCGCGTCCGTCTCACTGACATCAAGCGCCGGCGTCCAAGCCGACACTTCATCGTCTACTTCAGTCGTCATGCGCGGCCAGCGGCCCATAAGAGTGCCTAACGGTCGGCTGAGTAACTGATCCATCTCGCGAACCGGATCCCAACGTACAAGATTCATAATCGTATTCCTTCATCCAATTGCAGCGTGCTGCTCACTGCCGAGCACACCAGTATGGCCCCTATTTGCCAGCGACGTACTGCTGATTTGCAAACTGGCGCGCGATTCGCATACGCAAGCCGGCGGCAGCACCGCGGCCGCATGTCTCATGCGCCGTTTACCGAGCAAATTCTCCAGCGCATGCAGTAAGAGCCTGATATCTACCGGCTTAGGCAGCATCCACTGCGCGATCAACTTAGCCTTCGCGACGTGCAATCACCGGCAAGAGCATTGGGCGACTGCGCACGAACTCGGACGAATCTTGATTCGTCTCAATGTGAGCGACTTGCGGCTCGCGGCGTAGCCGAATTGCGGCTGCAGGCGGGGATTGCACGCTTGATCAATATGTTTGTTTGGATGTTTGTTTGACTGATACGCAAGCCATTGAACCCGCAGCGCCCGCTGACAGCATGATCAAGTCTGGTGCAGCTATCCCGCGCGACACGCAATCTGCTGTCACGATCGGCAGGAGCGGGATTAATGGCCTATAATCCCAAGCTAGGGGAAATGTGCGGCACGGTACAGACGCTACCGCAGCACCCTCAGGCGCACTGGCACAGGAAACACGATGAACGGTGATCAAGTGTGGGGACGAATTGCCAAGGCTCGAGCCCGAGTGAAAGCGCTCGCCGGCACACTGGTCGGTCATAGGGCCCTGAGCTCGAAGGCACGAGCCGATTTTGTTGCCGGCAGATCCCAGGCGGAGTTCGGAGACGCGAAGTCCGTGCTCGAGAAAAGACGCCTGATGGCCAGGCGCGGACGACTCGGCCACGCCCGTTAGTTCTGCTGCGGTCGGCCCTCTGATCTTTCGATGTGCGTACACTCTGCGCTTCAAACTGACGCGCTGTAGCCTCAGGATGTCTGCAGTGTTGGATAACGTCCAACCAAAACCGTATGGCACGTTTTCTGCGGGAAACTTGAATGATTAAAATGATTAGACTAGCCTCAATCACGTGATGCGGCTGGGCTGCGAGACATGAGTATTGACGACGCGACGCTTTTGCCGCGGACTGAATTTCGTCGCTAAAGGCAAAGCCGCACGGAGCGCACTGGTCAGCCGTCATGACGCAGGTCTTTCGACCCGAGCAGATTTTCGTGCTGAAGTTCGGCGCGAGTGTGGTTGTGCTTGTCTGCGTTGCTGGCATCTTGCTCTGGCGCAGCCTCATTGCCGAGTCCCCGCCCATCAATTCCCCGGTCACGCAGACTCCCCCCTTCAGTCACAAGCATCACGTCAGCGACGTCGGTCTGGATTGCCGCTTTTGCCATGCATCGGTGGAAACCACGGCCTTTGCCGGGATACCGCCGACCTCCACCTGCATGACCTGCCATTCCCAGTTGTTCAAGGGGCAGTCGATGCTCGCACCGGTGGCCGCGAGTTTTCGTGACGAGCGCCCGCTGCGCTGGATCCGCGTTCACCGCCTACCCGACTTTGTCTATTTTCACCACGACATACACATCTCTAAGGGTATCGGCTGCTCGACCTGTCACGGGCAGGTGGACCAGATGCCCCTCATGTGGCGCACTCAGTCCCTGGAAATGTCGTGGTGCCTGGCCTGCCACCGCGCGCCCGAAAAATACCTGCGTCCGCGCGACAAGGTTTTTGACATGACCTGGCAACCGCCGCCCGATCAGCTGCAGCAGGGCCGGCTGCTGTTAGCGGCCTATCAGATCGATCGCCACCGCTTGACCGACTGCTCCAACTGTCATCGCTAGAAAAATAAAATGCCTCCAATCGACAGCCGTGAGGTTCCGTTCGACCAAGACGCCATCAACGAGCCGGCGCCGCTTTGGCGCGGTCTGGACGAGTTGCCGGAGCACGCCGCGTCCGGCAGCGGCGATCGCCGTGAGCCGCTGTCCACCTCGCCGCTCGACTTCTTCGCGCTCGATCGGCGCCAATTCCTGCGCCTCACGGCCGCGTCCTTGTCGCTGGCGGGCGCCGGTGCCTGCAGCCGCGCGCCGCAACAAACGATCGCGCCCTATGTGCACGCGCCACCGCAGCTGGTGGCCGGCGATCCGCTGTATTTTGCGACCGCCGTCAATCTGTGCGGTGCCGCGCAGGGACTACTGGTCAAGAGCAACTACGGCCGGCCGACCAAAATCGAAGGCAATCCCTCACACCCAGGTAGCCTGGGTGCGACCGACATCTTCGCCCAGGCCGCGGTGCTCGATCTGTGGGACCCGGATCGCGCCCAGGCCGTGCTGCATCGAGGTCAGGCGAGTACCTGGGACGCCTTTGTTGCCGCACTCAGCGCCCGGATCAGCCGCTTGTCTGTCACGGCCGGGACCGGACTGCGCATCCTGACGGAGAACGTCACCTCGCCGACGCTCGCCGATCAGTTGCAGGCGCTGCTCGAGCGCTTCTCCGGCGCACGCTGGCACCAGTATCAGCCGATCAATCGCGACCACGCCTACGAGGGCAGCCGCCTCGCCTTTGGCGAAGTCCTCGAAGCGCGTTATCACTTCGACCAGGCGCGCGTGGTCTTGAGCCTGGACAGCGATTTTCTGGGTGGCCCCGGCGTGCGCTACGCGCGTGATTTTGTCACCGCGCGCCGCGGCGGCGATGCCCAGCCTGATCCGGGCCGGCTCTACGTGGTCGAATGCACGCCGACGCTCACCGGCGCCTTCGCCGATCATCGATACGCCGCACGATTTGGCCAGATCGAGCCGATCGCCCGCGCCTTGGCGCAGGCCGTGGGTCTGCCGGTCCCCGGCACGCTGGATGCGGCGGTACTGCCCGGCGGCGCCCTGGCCGCCTGCGCGCGCGACTTAAAGCTCAACGCCGGACGCGCCTTGGTCGTCGTCGGCGACGCGCAGCCGCCCATCGTGCATGCGCTGGCCCACGCGATCAATGAGGCGCTGACCAACGTCGGCCGCACGGTGAGCTATACCGCGCCGATCCTGGCCCGGGCGGAGCCCCAAGGCGAGTCGCTGCGCGTGCTGGCCGAGGACATGGCGGCCGGGCGGGTTGACACGCTCATCATGCTCGGGGGCAACCCGGTGTACAACGCGCCGGTCGATCGGCTCTTTGGCCAGCGCCTGGCCAACGTCGGCTGGAGCGTGCATCTGAGTCTGTACGATGACGAAACCTCGGCCCTGTGCGACTGGCAAATCCCGCAGGCGCATTGTCTCGAGAGCTGGTCCGACACCCGCGCCTTTGACGGCACGGTCGCCATCCAGCAACCTTTGATCGCGCCGCTCTACGGCGGCAAATCGGCGCACGAGTTGTTGGCGTTGCTACTCGGCCAGACGGCCTCGAGCGACTATCAGACGGTGCGCGACTTTTGGACCAAGGCCCGCCCGCAGGCCGACGCGGATGCGCTCTGGGACCAGGCGCTGCAACGCGGCGTGTTCGAAGGCTCGCAACTGCCGGTGCGAACGACGTTGATCCGATCGGATTTTTTGCGCGAGCCGGCCGCAACGACTGCCGATAGCACCGAACTCGACCTCGTCTTTGCCCCCGACCCGACGCTCTGGGATGGGCGCTTTGCCAACAATGCCTGGCTGCAGGAATTGCCCAAGCCCTTGACCAAGCTGACCTGGGACAACGCCGCGCTGATGGGACCGGAGCTGGCCCAGCGGCTCGGGCTAGCCAACGGGGACCAGGTCGAATTGCGATATCGCGGTGCCGCAGTCCTGGCACCGGTGTGGATCGTTCCCGGCCAGCCCGACGCGACGGTCACGGTGACCCTCGGGTATGGACGCAGCCGGGCCGGGCGGATCGGCAATGGCGCCGGATTTGACGCCTATGTGCTGCGCCAGTCCGACGAGCTCTGGCATGGACACGGACTGCAAGTGCGCAAGACCGGGGCCAAAGTGCGCCTGGCCACCACGCAGCATCATTTCTCGATGGAGGGTCGCCGGCCGGTACGGGCGACGACGCTGGCCCAATTCCGGCGCGATCCCTCGCTCGTGGCAGCGGATGCGCATCGGCCCAATCCCAGCATGTACGATCCCGTGCGCTATGAGGGCTATGCCTGGGCGATGAGCATCAATCTGGATGCGTGCATCGGCTGCAGTGCGTGCACGATCGCCTGCCAGGCCGAGAACAACATACCGATCGTCGGCAAGACTGAAGTGCTGCGCGGGCGCGAGATGCACTGGATACGCGTCGATCGCTACTACCAGGGCGCGGCCGAGCAGCCGCGCACCTACTTCCAGCCGGTGCCGTGCATGCATTGCGAGCAGGCGCCCTGCGAGGCCGTTTGCCCGGTCGAAGCGACCGTCCACGATTCGGAGGGGCTGAACTTGCAGGTGTACAACCGCTGCATCGGCACGCGGTTTTGCTCGAACAACTGTCCCTACAAGGTGCGCCGCTTTAATTTTCTCCAATATGCCGATGA
>JGI12269J14319_10004384_pt1 | contig 12915 bp, 9 predicted proteins | sample PeaSoiSIISIP2007_FD_14319 | JGI IMG/M metagenome (IMG submission 14319) | reverse complement strand
CATATCCGCGGCGGCTCGGACAAGGGGTGGGGCTGGTTCCTCGACGGGCGCGGCCCAAAGAAGACCAACACCTTCACCGACTTCATCGCCTGCGCCGAGCACCTGATCGCCGCGGGCTACGGGACGGCCGGGCGCGTGGCGGCTTACGGCGGCTCGGCCGGCGGCATGCTGATGGGGGCGATCGCCAACATGCGGCCCGACCTGTGGGGTGCGATCATCGCCGCGGTGCCGTTCGTCGATGTGCTCAACACCATGAGCGACACGACCCTGCCGCTGACGCCGCCGGAGTGGCCGGAGTGGGGCAACCCGTTGAAGGACGCGGCCGCCTACGACGACATCGCCGGCTACAGCCCCTACGACAACGTGGGCGCCAGGGCCTATCCGCCGATCCTGGCCACGGGCGGCCTCTCCGATCCGCGCGTGACCTGGTGGGAGCCGGAGAAGTGGATCGCGCGGCTGCGCGAGCACAGCACCAGCGCCCATCCGATGCTGCTGAAGATCAACATGGAGGCTGGCCACGGCGGCGCCTCGGGCCGGTTCGACTTCCTCAAGGAGATCGCGCTCGATTACGCGTTCGCGGTCTGGGCGATCCAGGGAGAGGCGGCGATCGCGGGGGAGCGGCCGGCTTGATCGTCCGTCCGGCGAAGGACGCGGACGTCGCGGCGGTCGCGGCGATCTACGGTCACCATGTGCTGACCAGCACGGGCACGTTCGAAGAGACGCCGCCGTCGGAGGTCGAGATCGCCGCGCGGATCGCGGCCGTCCGGGCGCTGCGGCTGCCCTATCTGGTGGCCGAGGATGAGGGTGGCCGCGTCACCGGCTTCGCCTACGCCAGCGTGTTTCGGCCGCGGCCGGCCTATCGCTACACCGCCGAGGACAGCGTCTACATTCACCCCGACTGCATGGGGCGCGGCATCGGCAAGGCGTTGGTGGCCGAGGTGATCGCCGCCTGCGCGGCGCTGGGCGTGCGCCAGATGATCGCGGTGATCGGCGATAGCGCCAACGCCGGCTCGATCGGCCTGCACCGCTCGCTCGGCTTCGGTGACGCCGGCGTCGGCCGCGCGTTCGGCTTCAAGTTCGGCCGCTGGGTCGACGTGGTCTGGATGCAGAAGACGCTAGGTCCCGGCTCGGACGCGCCGCCGACGGGGGATGGGTTGGCGCTTTAGGGGCCACTCTTGCCCATAAATCATTGAATTCACCGGTCATCGCCGGGCGTCAGTCCCGGCGATCCAAGCCCCCGCTGTGTGCCGTAGCCGTGCCGGGCACGGCTACCCGCAGGCCAGTGTGCATGGGTCCCCGGCACAAAGGCCGGGGATGACCGAGATCAGGGTAAGCGGACATTCCGCTACGGCGCCACCGTTGGGTCTGCGAGCAGGGCGGCGATGCGGCGGGCGAGGTCGGCCTTGGCGTAAGGCTTGGAGATCAGGTGCACGCCTTCGTCGAGCCGGCCCTGGTGGATGATGGCGTTGTCGGTGTAGCCGGAGGTGAACAGCACCGGCATGCCGGGCCGCAGCTCGCGCATGCGCTGGGCGAAGTCGCGGGTGCGCAAGGGTCCCGGCATCACCACGTCGGTGAACACCAGGTCGACCGGCTCGCCGGTCTCGAGCAGCGCCAGCGCCTGTTCCGCATCGCCGGCTTCGAGCTTGCGGTAGCCGAGCTCCTCGATNATCGCCAGCGCCGCCTCGCGTACGGCATCCTCGTCCTCGACCACCAGGATGGTGCGGCCAGGTTCCGGAGCGGGGGNCGGCTCCAGCATCAGCAGGGTGTTCTGCTCCGGCTGGCGCGAGCGNGGCAGGTAGATCTTCACCGTCGTNCCNTGGNCGANCTCGCTGTAGATCTGGATGTGGCCGTTGGANTGCTTGACGAAGCCATAGACCATCGAAAGCCCAAGNCCGGTGCCCTTGCCGTCGGACTTGGTGGTGAAGAACGGCTCGAACACCCGGGCGCGGACATCCTCGGACATGCCCTCGCCGGTGTCGGTGACGGCGATCATCACATACTGGCCCGGCGTCACCTCGCGGGCGGTGCGGGCGTAGTCCTCGTCGAGCGAGGCGTTGGTGATTTCCACCGTGAGCCGCCCGCCGCCGGGCATGGCGTCGCGGGCGTTGAGCGCCAGGTTGAGGATCGCGCTCTCGACCTGGGCCGGGTCGGCGACGGTGTTCCACAAACCGCCGGCGACGACGGTCTCCACTTCGATCGCCTCGCCCAACGTGCGGCGCAGCAGGTCGGCCATGTCGCTGACCAGGCGCGAGAGGTTGACCACCTTGGGCACCAGGGGCTGGCGGCGGGCGAAGGCGAGCAGCTGGCGGGTCAGCTGGGTGGCGCGCTCGGCGCCGTAGAGCGCGTTCTTCAGTCGCTGCTGACCGCGCTCGTCGCCGGCCACCGAGCGTTGCAGCAGTTCGAGATTGCCGCGGATCACCTGCAGCAGGTTGTTGAAGTCATGCGCGACACCGCCGGTGAGCTGGCCGATCGCCTCCATGCGCTGGGACTCGCGCAGGCGTTCCTCGGATTTGACGCGGTCGGTGATGTCGCGGATCGAGATGATCAGCCGATCGGTCACGCCCTCGGTGTTTTGCACCGGCGCCACGATCGCTTCCCAGGTCCGCGGCCCGTCGGGCAGGCGTCGCAGCTCCTCGCGGCTGGTGACCGGGCGCCCGCCCGCCTTGACCCGGCGATAGTGATTGATCAGCCGGGTGGCCAATTCAGGGGGCAACAGCTGATCGAGCGCGCGGCCGCGCACCTGCTCCGGCGAGACCCGCAGCGCCCGTCCGAACGCCGGATTGATGTCGGCGAGGATGAAGCGGTCGTCGCCCTCGATGTTGAGCACGACCAGATAGTCGGGGACGTTGTTGAAGATCGCGCTGGTGAGGGCGCCGATCGCCTCGCGCTCGCTATGGGCCTGCCGCGCCTCGCCAATCGCCGTGCTCAGGCGCCGATTGACCGCCGCCAGCATCACCACGCCGACGGTCAGCATCGCCAGCGCCAACAGGGAGACGGCGACGCCGGTGAACAGTGTCGCGTCCTGGGTGGCGCGGGCGCTGTCCGAGCGGCTGTTCAGCAGCTGGTTCTCCGCGTCGATTACCGTCGCCGCGGCGGCGCGGATCGCGCTCATGGCGGCGCTGCCCTTGCCGGCGGTGACCATCGCCTTGGCGCCGGCGAAGTCTCCCGCCTGGCCCAGCTGCACCATGCGAACGACCCCCTCGCGGCGTCGCTCCACCAGGCGGATCAGGCTCGCCACCTGCCCCGCACGCTGTGGATTGTCGGCCACCAGCGACTGCAGCTGTTCCTCCGCCGGCGACAGCCGCGCCTCCGCCTCCCGGTAGGGGCGCGTGTAGTCCGGGTCCTCGGTGATCAGATAGCCGCGCTCGGCGTCCTCGGCCGCCTGCAGCGACGAGACCAGCAGCTGGGTGGTTTCGATCACCGAGCGGGTGTGCTGCACCCAGGCGCGTTGGCTGCCGAGGGTGTCGACCTGATTGATCACCAGGAAGACGCTGAGGCCGCCCACGAGCAAGGCCAGGGCGATCGCAGCGGCGACGGTGCGCTTGAAGCCCAAGTTCACAACCCCGAAGCGGCGCTCGGGGGCTGGCCGCACGTCGCCTGCCCCTGACACCCTTATCGAACGATGTGGTGCAAGGCTCAACCGGCATGTGTCGGGTTTTCAAGGCTTTCTGCCTACCGCAAACGAAGCAGATGGCTTGCAGGCGTGCGGCGCCGCGCCCAGCTCAGACGAAACAGGCGATCTCGGCGAACTGCGCGGCGACCGGATAGCCGGTGACCTCGACCCCCGCGGCGTCGAGCCAGGCGTGGGCGTCGATCGGCTTGTCCGTGCCCTTGGCCGCGCCGAAGTGGAGCACGCTGGCGACGCCGCGTCGGCGCAGCATGATCCGCGCCGCCATCGCCTGGGGCAGGCAGACGGCCCTGAACGGCACGTGTCTGGCCGCACGCACGGTGGCCCAGCCAACCTCTTCGGCGAGCCGGACGTGCTCGGGCGAACATCCGCGAGCGACCCGCGCCACCCGCTCGTCCGTCGGCGGCACGAAAGCGCCGAGCCGCCGCGCGAGGCGCGGAAACGGGACCGCGATCAGCGCGATGCGCGCCGCCAGCAGCCAGAGCGCGGCTTCCACGACGAGCGCTCTTTGTTGCGGGCTGATCTCGCCGAACCGGCGCAGCTTGCGGCTTATCCGGCGCAGCGGCCTCACGCCGAGCGTCCCCAGGCGGCGAACGGATGCACGAGCTGGCCGAACAAGCCCTCGGGCACGCCCTCTGCGCCGAAGGTCTCGGGCCGGCGCCCACGCGGCATGTAGAAGGTGCCGAACAACAGGTCCCAAAGCGGAAACATCGGGGCGAAGTTCTTGGCCTGGCGTTCGGCGTCGGCGCTGTGGTGCCAGCGGTGGAACACCGGGCTGGCGACGACGTAGCGAAGCGGGCCGAAGGTCCAGTTCAGGTTGGCGTGGGTGAGGGCGCCGGTGAAGAAGAAGATCGGCGCGGCGAGCAGCAGCGTGAGCTCCGAGAACCCGAGCGCCTTGGCGGCGACGCCGAGCGACGCGTTGAGGACGAGGTAGTTGACCGGATGGCTGCGGAAGGTGGTGGTCCAGTTCACGTCCGGGGCGCTGTGGTGAACGGCGTGGAACGGCCAGAGCGATCGGTGGTGGAACGCCCGGTGCAGCCCGTATTGAGCCAGGTCGGTCGCCACCAGCAGGATCGCCAGCTGCGCCAGCGTCGGCAGATGCTGCAGCTCGGCGCCGGTAAGACGCTGCAGGGCTGGGCCGACGGGCGTCGCGCTCAGGGCCGCGGCGGCCAGTGGCCCGACGCCCGCGTAGAGCACGCCAAGGAGGCAATAGCCGAGGTCCAGGCCGATCGCGCCGAGGTCCAGGCCGATCGCTCGCGAGAAGAACAGCGGCCGGCCGGGGTTGCAGGGGAACAGGCGGCCGAGCGCGCCGAACCCGGCGAAGCAGCCGCCGAGCAGGACGATCAGCGAAAGGGCCTGTGAAACGATCATGGACGCCCAAGTGCGCGACGAAGGCCGGGACAATAGCGCAAGGTGGCGCGGGCGGCGACGCTGCATGGGGACTCCCAAACCTCGGCGCGGCGCCCGATGCTGCAAGTCGTGTCCGAACCTGCTGACCAGACCCTTGACCCAGACGCGCTGCCGGCGGCGTTCCGGCTGGCCTGCGCCTGCAGCCAATGGCCGCCCTCGCCGGCCCGAGACGCGGCGGTGCGGCAGGCGGCTGTCGGTGTGGACTGGGCGCGGTTCCTGCGGGTGCTGGCGCGCCAGCGGCTGACCGGCCTGGCCCAGGCGGCGCTGACGTCGGCGGGCGTGACGCCGCCGCCCGAGGCCCAGGCGCGGCTGGCGGGCGCAGCCCAGGTCATCAGCTTTCGCGCGCTGGCGCTGGCGGCGGAGGCGGTGCGGCTGCAGGCCCTGTTCGAGACCGAGGGCGTCCAGGCTCTGGTGGTCAAGGGCGCGCCGCTGGCGCAGCTCGCCTATGGCACGCTGGCGCTCAAGCATTGCCGCGACATCGACCTGCTGGTCTCTCCGGCGGACGCCGAGCGGGGCTATGCGATCCTCCATGGCGAAGGCTACGCCGCAGTGGTCCCGAAAGGCCCGCTCAGCGAGGCGCAGCGACGGATGGTGTTCCGCCTGCACAAGGACATGGAGCTGATCCAGCCCAAGCGGCGGCTCAACGTCGAACTGCATTGGCGGCTGATCGACAATCCGGTGCTGCTGGAGGGGGTCGGCGTCGGCGCCCCGACGCAACGGGTGGCGGTTGCGGGCGGATGCCTGACGACCTTGGCCGATCCTCAGCTGTTCGCCTATCTCGTGACCCACGGCGCCACCCATTGCTGGTTCCGGCTGAAGTGGCTGGCGGACCTGAACGCCTGGCTTTGCGGCAAGCGTGACGACGAGGTGGCGGGGTTCTACGCCTGCGCCGAGTCTTTGGGTGTCGAAGCCTGCGCTGGTCAGGCGTTGCTGCTCTGCCAGCGGCTGCTGGGCTACCGCATCCCGGCGTCGCTGGCGCCTCGCCTGACCGGCCGCAAGCTGCAGCGCCTGGTCGCCGCCGCCCTCGACGTCATGGTTGGCCCGGACGGGGAAACCGAGCTGTTTCAGCGTCCGTTCGGCCCATTTCGGCTGCTGGCGCCGCAGTTTGCGCGGGGACGCGGCCTGCGGTTCTTCTGGGCGCAGTGCCGGCTTTTGATCGACAATCTGCAGGACAAGCTCGACTACCCGCTGCCGGCGCCGCTGCACTTTCTCTATCCGGCCCTGCGGCTGCCGTTCTGGCTGCTAAGGGTGCGGCGGCGCAGGCGACGCTTGGCGGCGGCCTAGCCCGCGGCCGTCGGCGCAGCCGCATTTTGGACCCTCACGCCACATGGGCTATTCGGTGTTCCGGGCGTGCAGCAGAGTTGAACGGGCAGGCGGTGGCGACAACGAGGCGCACTGACGAGCCGGAGACGCTGCGGTTCTGGCCCTCGCTCGGCGCCTTCCTGACCGACTTCGCCCGCTACGCAGGGCGCGGCGGCGGCGCGGCCGGGGTGCTGGTGGCGGCGGGCGCGGTGTTCGAGAGCCTGGGCCTGGTCCTGCTGATCCCGATCCTGGGGGTGGTGGTCGACACCGGCNNNNGCGNCGGCGGCNTGCATCGNATCNCCNCNNNCNTNTTCGGNGCNGTCGGCGCGCNGANCCANTTCGAGCGCCTGTTGCTGCTGCTGGCGATCTTCGCGGCCCTGATGCTGGTGCGCGCGGTGGTCGTCGCCTGGCGGGACGTGCGTCTGGCCGAGCTGCAGATCGGCTTCCTGGAATCGCAGCGCGGCGCCGTGGCCGAGCTGCTGGGCGCGGCGCGCTGGGACCAGCTGGTGCGCCTGCGCCATGCCCGCATCACCCATCTGATGAGCGGCGACATCCAGCGCATCGGCAACGGCGCCAACTTCATGCTGCAGTCGGCGCTCTCGCTGGTGATGCTGGCGACCCAGTGCGTGGTCGCCCTGGCGATCTCGCCGGCGCTGGCGGCGATCGCATTCGCGCTGCTCGCCGCCGTCGGCCTGGCCCTCGGCCCAATGGTGCGGCGGGCGCAGCGGCTGGGGCAGTTCGTCACCAGCGCCAATCTCTCGCTGCTCGACGCGGCGACCCAGTTCCTGGGCGGGTTGAAGCTGGCCGTCAGTCAGAACCTGCAGGGCTCGTTCACCCGCGAGTTCCGCCAGACGCTGCAGGACCTGTCGGCGCGCCAGGTCGATGCGGTGCGGCAGCGCACCTATTCGCGCCTGACGCTCAACCTGCTGTCGTCGGCGGTGGGCGCGGCGGTGTTGCTGATCGGCTTCGGCTGGCTGCACGTGCCGGCGGCGCTGCTGATCACCCTGCTGCTGATCATCTCGCGGATGGGCGGACCCGTCGGTCAGATCCAGCAGGGCCTGCAGCAGGTCGCGCTCGCCCTGCCGGCCTACGACAAGGTGGTCGAGCTGAAGGCGGAGCTGGCGTCGGTCGGCGAGCCGCGGCAGATGGCGAGGGCGCCGTTTCCCGAGGGACCGGTCGCCTTCGAGGCGGTGAGCTTCCGCCACGCACCGGACGGTGGGAGCCAGGGCGGCGGCGGCGGCGTCGAACGCCTAAACGTCACCCTCGAACCGGGCGAGTTCGTCGGTGTTTCAGGGCCCTCCGGCGCGGGCAAGACGACCTTCGCCGATCTGCTGGTCGGCCTGTTTCCGCCGCAGGCCGGGCGGATCACGGTCGGCGGCGAGGCGCTGGAGGGCGGAACGTTGGCGGCCTGGCGCGATGGGGTCAGCTACATCTCGCAGGACCCGTTCCTGTTCCATGACACGGTGCGCCGCAATCTGGCCTGGGCCAACCCGGCCGCGAGCGAGGCGCAGATGTGGGCCGCGCTCGAGTTGGCCGACGCCGCCGAGGTTGTGCGGCGCATGGATGGCGGCCTCGATGCCATCGTCGGCGAGCGCGGCGCGCTGATCTCGGGGGGCGAGCGGCAGCGGATCGCCCTGGCCCGCGCGGTGCTGCGGCGGCCAAGGGTGCTGATCCTGGACGAGGCGACCAGCGCGATCGACGTCGACGCCGAGCGCGCGCTCATGGCCCGGATCGCCGCGCTCTCGCCGGCGCCGACGATCGTGATGATCGCGCACCGTCCGGAGAGTCTCGCCCCCTGCCGCCGGGTGCTGCGGCTGGAAGACGGCAGGCTCGCGCACGAGACGGGCCTGGCCGGCGTCGCGGCGTTGTCCGAGACCTCGCCGGCGTGACCCGCGGGCGCGGGCGCGTTCGGCAAAATGCGCGCGACATTGAATAGGCCCGGGGATATCGTGCCTGCGGCTGGCCTCCAGGCGACCGGATTGACCGGCTTGACCGGCGCGATCCCAAGGCGCCGCGGATCGTTCGGTGGGGTGGGCTCGATGCATCGACGCCGTTGGAAGCTGCCGGCAAGCTTCAGCCTGCGGGTGAGAGCGGTCCTGGCGCTGGCGGCGTGTCTGTTGTTCGTCGCCCCCTTCATCAATGGCCCGGCCGTCTCAGCGCCGAAGACGACGCTGGCCGACCTTCCGCCCGCTGAGCTGTCGACCTCCGGCGTCCAGGGCGACTATGTGATCGGGCCGCAGGACAAGCTCAGGATCCGGGTGTTCGAGGTCAAGGATCTCTCCTTCGACGAAGAGGAGGTCGACGCCAACGGGCAGATCCAGCTGCCGCTGATCGGCAAGGTGACCGCTGCCGGCAAGACGACGATGCAGCTGCAGGACGAACTCGCCCAGCGGCTCGGCGAGCGTTATCTGCAATCGCCGCAGGTCTCGGTTTCGATCGCCGAATCCGCCAGCCAGAAGGTCACGGTCGAGGGCGAGGTCAAGAGTCCCGGCGTGTTCCAGATCAAGGGACGCACTACGCTGATGCAGGCCATCGCGATGGCGGGCGGTCCCTCGGACGTCGCCAACCTGCACAAGGTGGCGATCATCCGCGAAGCGGAAGGCGCGCGCCGCGCCGCCGTCTGCGACTATCAGGCGATCCGGGACGGCAAGGCGGGAGATCCGCTCATCCAGGGCAACGACGTCGTGGTGGTCGACAGCTCGACGACGAAGACGATCTGGTCCAACGTCATGAAAAATCTGCCTATTTTCTCGTTGCTCGCCTACGTTCGCTAGCCTTGTCGGCGCGGAGCTGAAGGAACAATCCCTAGATGGTCGGCGAGCGCGACGGCATTGGCGGTTCCAACCTGTGGGCTCCGGCGGAGATGGCGCGCCGCGCCGTCGCGCGCTCGCATGAGAACGTCGTCACCGCCTGGGAGGACGTCCAGCTCGCCGATCCCGGCGAAACCGGCCAGGGCGTGCGTCTGCTCGAGTACTGGCGGATCGTCTACAAGTACAAGTGGCTGATTGCAGCGATCGTGGTGGTTTCGCTGGCGATGGGCGCCGGCCTGACCTTGATCACACCGAAGGTCTACACCGCCAACACCACGCTGGAGATCGATCGCGAGTCCGACAACGTCGTCGGCATGGGCCAGGTCGAGCCGATGGACAAGGTCGCGCGGGACCAGGAGTTCTTCCAGACCCAGTACGGTCTGCTGAAGAGCTGGTCGCTCGCGGCGCGCGTCGCCCAGGCGGAGAACCTGGCTAACGATCCCGCCTTCCTGAGCGCCCTCGGCGTCAGGCATCCGCCTAAGGGCCCGCGCGCCGCCGACGGATCGTGGATCGCCGGTTATCTCGAAGGCAGGCTAGGTGTCTACCCGGTGCGCGACTCGCGGCTGGTGCGGCTCACCTTCGACAGCCCCGACCCCGAGCTTTCCGCCCGCCTCGCCAACGCCTTCGCCGACAACTTCATCTCCTCGAACCTCGAGCGCCGCTTCGACGCGTCGGCCTACGCCCGCAACTTCCTCGAGCAGCGGCTGGCGGAACTGAAGGCGAAGCTGGAGGAATCCGAGCGCCAGCTGGTCGCCTACGCGACGCAGCAGCAGATCATCCAGATCAGCCAGCCCGGCGGGGGCAAGGATGCGCCGCCGCCGCAGTCGCTCGACGCGACCGACCTGAGCGGCATCAACAGCGCCCTCACTGGCGCCAAGGCCAACCTGGTGATGGCCGAACAAAGATGGCGCGCGACGCAGGCCGCGCCGGGGCTTTCGGCGCCGGACATCCTCGCCGATCCGACCGTGCAGCAGCTGCGCGAGGACCGCGCGAAGCTGCAGTCGCAGTACAACGACCAGCTCAAGATCTATAAGCCGGACTACCCGGACATGCTGCAGCTGAAGGCGCAGATCGACGACATCGACAAGCAGCTGACAGTCGCCGCCGACACCATCCGCCGGTCTCTCAAGACCCAGGCCGACGCCGCCGCGCAGCAGGTCGCCGCGCTGGAAAGCCAGGTCGGCCACCTGAAGACGTCAGTGCTGGACGAGCGCAACCGCGAGATCCAGTACAACATCCTGCAGCGCGAGGTCGACACCACGCGCTCGCTCTACGACGGGCTGCTGCAGCGTTACAAAGAGATCGGCATCGCCGGCGGCATCACCACCAACAACATCTCGATCGTCGACCGGGCGCGCGCCCCCGGCGGACCCTCCAAGCCGCAGCCGATGCGCAACCTCGCCATGGCCGGGATCACCGGCCTTGGCATGGGCGTGATGCTTGCCTTCCTGCTGGAGACGCTGGACCAGGCGATCCGCAAGCCGGCCGACGTCGAGGGCAAGCTCGGTTTGGCGGTGCTGGGCTGCGTGCCCTTGCTGGAGAAAGGGGTGCAGCCACTGGAGGCGTTGTCCGACCTGCGCTCGCCGTTCTCGGAGGCGTATCACTCCATACGCAGCAACCTCGCCTTTTCCACCAACGATGGGGCGCCGCGGGTGCTGGCGCTCACCAGCGCGCGGCCGGAGGAGGGCAAGTCGACCACCTCGTTCGCGCTGGCGCAGGGCTTCGCGCGGGTGGGGATGCGGGTGCTGCTGGTCGACCTCGACCTGCGAAATCCCAGCCAACACAAGACGCTCGGCGCCGACAACCGCGTCGGCGCCTCCAGCCTGCTGACCGGCGCGGTGCGGCTGCAGGGGGCGGTGCAACCGACCGACTGGCCCAATCTGTTCCTCATCCCCAGCGGCCCGCTGCCGCCGAGCCCGGCCGAACTGCTGATCGGGCCGCGGCTGGTGGCCTTCGTGAAGGAAGCCACCGAGCACTTCGACATCGTCATCCTCGACGGGCCGCCGGTGATGGGTCTGGCCGACGCGCCGCTGATCGCCTCGGTGGCGACCGGCGCGGTGCTGACCATCGAGGCCGGCCGCACCAGCCGCGCCCAGGCCAGGGCGGCGATCAAGCGGCTGCGGCTTGGCAATGCGCGGCTGTTCGGGGCCGTGCTGACGAAGTTCGACTCCCGCAAGACGTCGTACGGCTACGGCTACAACTATGCCTACGAGTACGACTACCAGTATGGCCGCAAGGAGCCGCAGACGGCGGCGAACCAGCCTGCAGTGCTGACGCAGGACCGCTCGCGGAAAACCCCGCCGGCGGCGTGAAACGCCCGTGAACCTTGACGCACCTGGCCGAGAGGCGCCGCCCGCCGCTCGACGCTCGCCGCCGACCTTCGTCGGCTTCGTGCTCACCATCGCCATGGTCTGGCTGGGCGGCCAGTTCGTCACCCAGGGCGTCTCGGACCACTTCGAGGCGTCCGACCCCGAGCTCGCGGTGTTGTGGCGCGGCGACTCCTCCGACGCGGTGGCGGCGCTGGCGAGAAAGCGGCTGGTCGGTCACGACCGAGACGGCGCCGTGCGGCTCGCCGGCCGCGCCCTGCAACTCGAACCGCTCAACGCCTCGGCGCTGACCACCTACGGCTTCGCCATGGACCAGCTTGGACATCAGCCGCNGGCGGATGCGGCGATGACGCTCGCCGGCAAACTCGGCTGGCGCGATGTGCTGACGCAGATCTGGCTGTTCCGACGGATGCTGCTCGCCGGGGATGTCGAGGCCGCGCTGAACCACGCGGACGCCTTGATGCGCCGCGAGGACGCCGTGCCCGCGCCGGTGCTCGCCGCCGTGACGGTCGTTGCGCGAGATCCGCGGACGACGGACGCCCTGGCGCGCCACCTCGCCCAGAACCCGATCTGGCGCGGGCCGTTCATCGCCTACCTGAGCGTTCACGCCCAGCCGCCCGCCACCGACGTCGCCCATGCGCTGCTGAGCCGGTTGGCGAAGGGACCAACGCCGCCGACCGACGACGAACTGGCGGTCTTCCTGCGCAGTCTGGTGGGCGCGCAGAAGTTCGCCGAGGCGGCGCAGGCGTGGCGCGACCTCACGCATGGCGCCGGCCAGACCGGCCTCGTCTACGACGGCGACTTCGAGCGAACGCCCGGTCAGACGCCGTTCGACTGGACCTTCGACAACGGCGTCGGCTGGACGGCCGCGATCGCGTCGGCGCCGGATGGGGGACACGGGCAGGCGCTTCGGGTCGAGTACGACGGCGTATCGATGCCGAAGCCGGTGCGGCAGATGCTGATCCTGCCGCCCGGCGCTTACCGCCTGAGCGGCCGGGTCTACAGCGAGGGCGCCGCGGAACCCAAGATGCTGGCCTGGGGCGTACTCTGCGCCACCACGGGACAGGTGCTTGGCAGCGCCGCGACGCCCGCCGCCAAGGGGCAATGGCGCGGCTTCGCCGTGCAGGTCAGCGTGCCGGACGCCGGGTGTCCGGCCCAATGGCTGGCGCTCTCAGCGGCGCCGGGCGACATGCCCGCCGACGTCGCGGCATGGTACGACGACCTCACGATCACGCCGGTCGCCGGGGCGCCCGCCGCAGCGGGCGTTAGCCACTGATCAGGGCTCTCGGCGCCTTGCTTGTGGGGTATGATTCCTTTAGATATCCAGAGTATTCGAGACGGGTCTGGCCTCCACCAAGGGTGCAACTGATGCGGAAGTACCTTGTCGCTACGGCCATCGGCGCGATGCTGATCGCCGGCCAGGCCGCGGCCACCGACA